>JGI20214J51650_10000045_pt1 | contig 70508 bp, 55 predicted proteins | sample WetSurMetagenome_FD_51650 | JGI IMG/M metagenome (IMG submission 51650)
TCTTGCACATATTCCCCAACTTATCGAAAGGCGATTGCGGTAGTTTTACCTCTCCCGCCTAATTATCGCTCTCTTGTTTTGGCCTTTTCATCCTCCGTCCATCACCCCTTGAACGCTTTCCGGCATTGAAAGACCTCGCAGCAAGCTGCGAGGAATCTTTCCATCCCTATGGAAAAAGAAAAACATACTCATAGTCGCTCGCTGACATCGAAGCGAGCTTCGATGTTAGCGCTCGCTCTTGGATTCATGTATTTTGTAAGGTTTTAAATGCTATTCCGCCATCAATCTTCCAACATATAAAACAAGACAGGAGTTCCTTTATGGCACAACGAAAAATGGTACCTCACGAAGGCAACACGGCCTGTGCACACGTTGCACATGCGGTAAACGAAGTCATCGCAATCTATCCTATCACCCCTTCCTCCGGCCTGGGAGAAATCGCCGACGAAAAGTCGGCCAAGGGTGAAAAAAACATATGGGGCACCGTTCCCACCGTGGCGCAGCTCCAGTCGGAGGCGGGCGCGGCGGGCGCGGTGCACGGCTCCCTCTGCGCGGGCGCGCTCACCACGACTTTCACCGCTTCCCAGGGTCTTCTTCTGATGATTCCTACAATGTATAAAATCGCGGGTGAGCTCATGCCCACCGCGTTTCACGTTACAGCGCGCGCCCTTGCCTGCCAGGGACTTTCGATTTTCGGCGATCACGGCGACGTCATGGCCACGCGCCAGACCGGTTTCGCGCTCTTGTGTTCCAATTCGGTCCAGGAGGCCATGGACTTCGCCCTCATCGCGCAGGCCGCAACGCTCAAGTCGCGCGTTCCCTTCCTGCATTTCTACGACGGGTTCCGCACATCGCACGAAGTGCAGAAGATCGAGGAACTCACCTTCGACGACATGCGCGCCATGATCGACGACGAGGACGTGCGCGCGCACCGGGCGCGCGGCATGTCGCCCGACCACCCCACGCTCCGCGGCACGTCGCAGAACCCCGACGTCTACTTCCAGGGCCGCGAGACGGTGAACAAGTATTACGCCGCCTGCCCCGGCATCGTGCAGGACACAATGGACAAATTCGCCAAGCTCACCGGCCGCCAATACAAACTTTATGAATACGTGGGCGCCCCGGACGCCGACCGCGTCATCGTCATCATGGGCTCGGGCGGCGAGGCAGTGCACGAGACCGTCGAATACCTTAATGCAAAGGGCGCAAAGCTCGGCGTGCTCAAGATGAGGCTCTTTAGGCCCTTCGACGTGAAATCCTTCATCGCGGCGCTCCCCGGCACCGTCAAGAAAATCGCAGTGCTCGACAAAACAAAGGAACCCGGTTCGCTGGGCGAACCCCTGTACGAAGACGTTCGCACCGCCGTGGGCGAAGCGATGAGCGACGGTTCGGCCGCGTTCAAGGAATATCCCAAAATCATCGGCGGCAGGTACGGCCTCGGCATGTACGAATTCACTCCGGCGATGGCAAAGGGCATCTTCGACGAACTCGCAAAGGATAAGCCCAAGAACCACTTCATCGTCGGGCCGGACGACGACGTCACCGGTTCGTCCGTCGACTACGATCATTCCTTCTCCGTGGAGGACAAGGAGACCCACCGCGCCCTGTTTTTCGGCCTCGGCTCCGACGGCACCGTGGGCGCCAACAAAAATTCCATCAAAATCATCGGCGAGCAGACCGAAAACTACGCGCAGGGATTTTTCGTCTATGACTCCAAGAAGGCCGGCGCCATGACCGTGTCGCATCTGCGATTCGGGCCCAAGCCCATCCGCAGGCCCTATCTTGTGACAAAGGCGAATTTCATCGCGTGCCACAACTACTCGTTCCTCGAAAAGTACGACATGCTGAGTTTTCTCGAAGAAGAGGGCGTGTTCCTGCTCACGAGCGAATACGACGCGAATACCATCTGGTCGAAACTGCCGGGACGCGTGCAAAAGCAGATCATCGACAAGAAGGCCCAGTTCTACGTTATTGACGCGGTGGGAATTGCCCAGGGGCTCGGCCTCGGCGCGCGAATCAACGTCATCATGCAGACCGCCTTCTTCCGCATCTCCAAGGTGATGGACGACATCAAGGCCATCAAATCGATCAAGTATGCCATCCAGAAATCCTACGGCAAAAAGGGCGAAAAGGTACTTGAGATGAACAACGCCGCCGTGGACAAGGCTCAAAGCGAGATTCATAAAGTGGAATACTCCGCGAAAGTCACCAATCCAATCGAGGACATCAAGCCGGTTCCCGACGACGCGCCGGAGTTCGTGCGCCATGTGATTGGCACCCTTCTCAAGCAGATGGGACACGTCACCAAGGTATCGCAGATGCCGGCCGACGGCATCTGGCCCACCGCCACGACCCAATACGAAAAGCGCAACATCGCGGTCAACGTACCGGTGTGGAACCCGGCCGTGTGCATACAATGCCACCGTTGTTCGCTGCTGTGTCCGCACGGCACCATCCGGCCCAAGGCCTACGACGCCAAGCTCCTGGCGGGCGCTCCGGCTACGTTCAAGTCGGCCGACGCGAAAGGCAAGGAATACGCGGGCCTCAAGTACACGATGCAGGTCGCGGTTGAAGACTGCACGGGCTGCGGCGTGTGCGTGGCGAATTGCCCCATGACGGGCAAAGGCGACGCAATCGTCATGCAGCCGCAAACACCGCTGCGCGAAGCGGAGGCGAAAAACTGGAACTTCTTCCTCACGATACCGGAAACCGACGCCAAGCTCTTCAAGACCGACACCATGAAGGGCAGCCAGTTCGTGCGGCCGTTGTTCGAGTTCTCCAGCGCCTGCGCAGGTTGCGGCGAAACCCCGTACATCAAGCTGGTGTCGCAGCTCTTCGGCGACAGGGCGATTATCGCCAACGCCACGGGTTGCTCGTCCATATACGGGGGCAACCTTCCCACCACCCCCTATTGCAAGCGAGAGGATGGACGCGGTCCGGCTTGGAACAACTCTCTTTTCGAGGACCCGGCCGAAGTCTGCTACGGTATGCGGCTGTCCGTCGATAAATTCACCGACATCGCACAGGCTTCCGCAAAGGCCATAATTGAAACCGGGACATGCGGGGCCGAAATCAAGAGTCTTCTGGGAGATATCCTTTCCGCGGAACAGGGTGACGATGAGAAGCTCACCGCACAACGCCTTCGCATAGACAGGGTGAAGACAGAACTTGCGAAAATCAAAACCGCAGATGCCGCGCAGCTCCTGTCGGTCGCCGACTATCTTGCCAGAAAATCGGTGTGGGCATTCGGCGGCGACGGCTGGGCCTACGACATCGGGTACGGCGGACTCGACCACGTTCTTGCGGCGAACCGCAACGTGAATCTCATGGTGCTGGACACCGAGGTATACTCCAACACCGGCGGCCAGTCTTCGAAGGCGACGCCGATGGGCGCGGTTGCCAAGTTCGCCGCGGGCGGCAAACCCACGTATAAAAAGGACATGGGGCTCATCGCCATGAGCTACGGATACATCTACATCGCCAAGGTCGCGCTCGGCGCGAATCCGCAACAGGCGGTGAAAGCGTTCGTCGAAGCGGAAGCGTACGACGGTCCCTCCCTCATCCTGTGCTATGCCCAGTGCATCAACCACGGCATAGAGATGATCGACGGGTACCAGGAGCAGAAGAACGCGGTGGCGAGCGGTCACTGGCCGCTGTACCGGTACAATCCCGCGCTTGCCGCCCAAGGCAAGAACCCGCTCCAGCTCGACAGCAAGGACCCGACCATGCCGCTTGTCGATTATACCATGCGCGAGAACCGGTACAAGGTACTACAGCGCATGAATCCGCAGGCGAGCGGGAAATTCATGGAAATGGCGCAGAAACAGGTCAACGCAAAGTACCAGATGCTGAAGAGGATGGCGGAGATGCAGATGTAACGGCAATCTCCTTTACAGTCTCAAAATATAAAATCCCCGGTGAACTTTGGTTTCCCGGGGATTTTTATCTTCTATGAAAGGAAATACGGCTTCGACAAAGCGGAAACGGCCTGGGGCCGATAACTTATCGTATAGGGAGGGAAGGCTTCTATATCATGCGGGAACAGTTTCTCGGCATATCGCGATACCAGCTTGCGAACTACGGCGTACAAATGCGTGTTGTAAATTGTCTGACGTGTTCACGAAAGCGAACGCCGCTGAAGAGCCCGGTGCGAAAAATCCGCACGCCGGGCCCCGAGGCGGAGTGGCCGGGCAATCGGCAGTCCTACGCTGATAGTCTGTATGAAAAGTCAACAATCTCCATATAAGTGGCGTCCTTATTCGAATTTCGTCACTGTTTTTTAGAACAGAGAGTTTTCCTACGGACTCGTTGGTGGAAATGCGGCATCGAAAGCTTAACGGCGCACGATGAAGAACAACATGTCCGTCAAACAAGAATTCCGAATCTTGACGAAAAGAGCGACAATAGGGCCAAAAAGCAAAGGCCATCAAACGCGGCTTTAACAAGTCTCGCAATACAAATTGCCCCATAACCGTCGTAACCGGCATTGTTTTTTCAAGACATCACCATTATTCGGTTCCTTGTGCGATTTGTTGGCCGCTTTCAATCGCTGTTTCGTTGGGATGGATCAAATTGGTGATGGCGGGGTTTATTCAATCCGCCAAAATTTCGCGGTATGAAAAAATGATCGGTAAGTCTATCGTCAATGGATTGCTTCCGTGAGACAGGGAACACATGCGGTATCACCGGGCGGTTTCGGCTCTTGTTCAACTACCCTCACCGTGTTCTTGGTTCAACTCGTCCGGCCCCTCACCTCATCAACTCACATCGCTTGCGTGCTGAGATCCTTGATGATGACATTGAGCGGATTCTGGTCGTGCGAATCAAGCCGCAGAAATTCAACGCCCCAGAAAAAGTCATGACCTTTTCTCTGCACCCATACCGTTCTTGCCTTGCATTGCGTAGGGCCGAGCGCGGTATGAAAGGTGTAGGTGAATTCGCCCTGAATGAGAAAAGGAATGTGCTCGGACGGCTTATCGATCCGAAATTTGGCCCCCATGGAGGATATGTCCTCCACGAACGCCGACATGGCTCCGCCGTTGCATCTGAATGAGACCTGGAAAGGTGGGGAATTACACAAGAGTCTCGGATGAACGCGTCTGTCGTGGGTGGATTCATGTTTGGCCATGACCGACTCCTTGCGTGCTGTGCGCACCGGCTAAAAAGGCTCCTTCATGGATAGGGCCCGTGGCCGGTTCGATAATTATACCACCCCAATGAATCAATTTCAATACTGATTCTCAATCGAAAACAAAGCGCAAAAGGGCTTTTTTGAGAAAAAAAATGTGGATTTCTCTACTCTTGAGAAATCCACGTCGCCACACACACCCAACAATCTATAAATAAAGAATCCGCCGTATGATTTTTCTCGATGTCTCCCCTATCGGGAAACCAGTACCTGAAACTTCTGGGTTTCCATTCCGTTCCGTATCTCGCACACGTGCATGCCCGGCCCTATCTTGATATCACCCTTGAGCCCGAGCGTGAGACTTCCGCCCGCCGCGCATGAAACACGGCATTCCCTTGCGCCGGACGGCGAAAAAACGGAAAAAATCGAGCCCGGCCTGATGGCGGATATCCGGGTGAACCCTCCACAAGAAACGACACTGCAAAGACGGGGTTGCGTCCCATCGGCGTTTTTCCGCGGCGGTATGTTCATTGCGGTCGACATCGCCACGCCCGTGGCTCCCCAGAACACCAGATATCCCGCGGCGGTCTTGCTCAGCTTGACTCCCGTGAGCATTTTGGCCGGATTCGGGTGTACATTAAGGGCGTCGATGTTGTGATGGGTCGCCTCGGTCATGTTGTTCTGGGTGCCCCATTTTGCAAGATCGTGGGCGACATAGCAAAAATTCGTGTCGTTCGCCGCGATATCGTTATAATAGTCCGGAACCACGTAGTCGCGGGTCTCCACGCTGCCGGAATACGTCAGCGTTACGTGGACGGTCGAAGTTCCTTCGGAGCTCGTAAGGACAAGAAAGAGCTTTGAATAATTCCCCAGCGGAACCGAAAAAGAAACACTGTCCGCTCCCGACAGGTAATGCGTCTGCGGGTTGGTGCTGTCCGCATTGGAATAGTTGAGTACGATTTCCGGATGAGAGCCGTTGGCCGCGAATTTGCCGGTGTCGGAAAGTGCGTGCGGGTTAACGTTGCCCATGTGAAGCGCCGCGGACATGGTAAGGTAACCGTCTCCGTATCCATTGCCGTCGATGCCCCGCGTCCAGGTATACATTTTCCCGTTGGAGTAGGTCGATACCGCCCGTGCGTTGAGGATGGATTTAACGTCTATTTGCATGGTGATGTCGGCGCAGGCCGTCGTGAGCATGCACAGTATCACGGACGTCGCCATGAAAAAAGAAAGGCGTTTGATGGACGGGATCATTTTCATATGAGCTTTTCCTTACCGTTTACGCAGAAAACTTCCTGGAAATTATTCGGTCAATAATATACGTTTTTCTGTGTTGCCGGGCCGGGAATTTTTAATGGCTTTCCCGAGCCGGTGCGTTCTTGCGCAACTACACGGGATATTTATCCATGCGCCAAGTCCATACCATAGAGGACAGACCCGTGCGTGCGTCTCGATTCGTTTTGGAAAAAATAGATGGGAGCGTGGACAAAAAAATGCCCCTTGCGGGAGGATGCGACATTCGTCCCTGCATAGGGGCGTCAGGTGGGCAATTTGCCTCGCTGTTCTATGCTCCGAATTGCTCTTCCACGAACTTCCAGTTGATCACCTTCCAAAAGGCTTCGAGATACGCCTGCCGGTTGTTCCGGTAATCGATGTAGTAGGCGTGTTCCCATACGTCGCAGACGAGCACGGGAGTTTTTCCGTCCTTCTGCGGCATGGCGGCGTTGCCGGTATTGACAATAGAGAGCCGCTCGCCGCTTTTTACCACCCAGGTCCATCCTGAACCGAAGTTGCTCACCGCCGTGGATACGAACAGGTCGCGCAAGCCGTCCATCGACTTGAAATCCCGCGTTATCGCCTCGGCGAGCGCGCCCGAAGGCTGCTGCACCGACGGCGAAAGGCACAGCCAGTAGAACGAGTGATTCCAGTGTTGCGCCGCGTTGTTGAAAATGGGGCCGCTGGCCTTGGCGCATATCTGGTCGAGCGTCATCGATTCGAACTCGGTGCCCTTGATGAGTTTGTTGAGATTGTTTACGTAGGCGTTGTGGTGTTTCCCGTGGTGGTATTCGAAAGTCTCCGGGGAAATGGCGGGCGAGAGAGCGTCCTTTTCAAAAGGCAATTCAGGCAATTTGTGTTCCATAATATCTCCCTTGGAAGATGTGTGAGCGTTTGCGATGAAGAGATAAAGTACTATATGGGAACAGTTATAAATTACTCGGATGTCGTTGCGATGAACCCGTGGACGATCTCGAGACAACATGTCCGCGACGAGGCACATATCCATTTCCGGTTTTAATCGCCGGGCCTGCCCCGCGCCCCGCAAAAGGCTCGCGACGACAAGCCGCATTTTAGGGTCGAAGCCATGCCGACGAGACAAACTTCCAACACAATAATTCGTTTTTTTTATGGTATATTTACCTCCATGAAATCAAACAGCCTTCCTAATTCCAGCAGAAGAAGTTTCCTGACAACGTCGACCTTTGCCGCGGCCGGCCTTGCCGCAGCGGGGGTCGGCGCCAAAAGCGTCTTTGCCAAACCGGTCGGGTTCACGAACGGAATGCAAATCAATCCCGACATCGACAACCTGCGCGTGGTCGCCTGCCGCAATCCGGCGATGGAAAATTCCTCGCCGCTTAAATGGGACTCCCTTTCGCAAAACAAGGTTGTAAACACCGCACAAGTTTCGGATACCATGGACAAGATGGCCTGCGCCCTCGCAATGCAGGCCGACGCGCAGACCGCATGGGCGACGATTCTCCGCAAGCCCGACGCAAAATCGTGGCAGAACGTAATCGCCGCCATAAAGGTGAACTGCTCGGGTCTCGACGCCACCACCGGCATCCACCCGCGCGCGGCAATCATCGACAAGGTGTGCAGGGTGCTCAACGGTTTCGGCGTACCGTTTCCGAACATCACGATATACGACACCGTCGACGACGTCATGGCGAACTTCAACGGTTTCCGTGGAACGTACCTTCCCTCCAATGTCATCGTGAGCAACGGCGGCGACACCTATGCAATCACCGTGATGAACGAACCGCTTAAATGCACGACGATCATCCAGAACGCCGACATCCTGGTGAACATAGCGGTCAACAAGCCCCACATTGCAACGTGGGTTGGTTTTACAATGACGCTCAAAAACCATGTGGGCACCATCACCCGCTCTACGCACGGCCAGAACTGCCCGAAAAGCCTCACCCAGCTTTTCGAGCACAACAAACACGAAGCCATCATAGGCAATCCGGCGGCCGGCGTTCCGTGTAAACAGCAGCTTTGCATCATCGATTCGCTATGGTCGTCCGACGTGGGCGATTGGAGCGCGATTCCCAACACCGCCCCTTACTACCTAGTGATGGGTACGTTCGGTCCTGCGGTGGACTACTTGACGGCACGAAAAATCCGGATCGACATGATGCAGTGCACCACTCATCCCGACAACCTTCTTAACCAATTTATTACCTATTTCGGTTATACGGATACCGAAAGGCAAAACCTCACCGCCCTCACGCCGGACCAGAACGGAGGACGCGGCTGGGTCGAAGTCCCCATGACGAAGGTCGTAGACGGCGAGGCGGCACGGCGCTGGCCCGAGGCCGAAACCTGCGAGCTTGTCGTGGAAAACCGCAGGGTTCTGCAATTCTCCTTTCCCGCCTCCGAACGCATCGTGAACGCGACAATCTGCACGGCCGACGGCAGGCTCGTCTGCAACCTACGTCGTCTGTCCGAGCGCAGGTTTGCGTGGGATATGGGCTTTGCCAACGGAGCACGTGCGGCCCACCTTTGGCATTACCTGCATGTCACCGGGACGCGCTGCTCCCGCTCCTTTCACCTATCGCCGATGTAAGTTCATTTCCGAGCGTTCGAACGCCGTTCGGAATGTCTTTTCGTTTCGACAGGTATATCCAATTCACATTCCTTTCGCTTACACGATTAACATGCGTCTCCGATGGCTATAAAAAAAGCACAACCGGCCTGTTTTCATTATATTGAATTGATGTGAAGAGGGGCAGGACTGGAGCCTGGTCCAGACGCGGGGTAGTGTATCATGCCGTTTTGATTGCTTGAAACACACCATGTTTCTGCGGTTTGGTGGGATTGAAGTTTTTGTTATCCTATTTGCGGGTAAAGCACCAAACCGTATTTCGTTCCCCCTTCTCCTTACCATAACCAACGGAATGTGCATGATACGCGGGGGCCTCCACATCCATCGGGCCAAATTCTTTCGCAAGGCATTGCCATCCGCCGTGTTGTGGGTCATGGTTGCCGCGCAAGCGATATTTCCCGCACGACTTTATTGGAGCAGTCCCATAGGCGGGGACACCAAGTGGAGCAACGAAGCCAACTGGAGTGAAAACAAGGCGCCGCAGCCGGGCGATACCGTGGTGTTCGGTATCGAAGGAAAACTGCTTGCTCAATGCGAACTCGACGCCGACGCGACCGTTTCCGACATTTTGTTCCGCGCGTTCTACACCGCGCGGTTCGAATTTGACGGCCATTTTCTCTCATTGACGGGCGACACCTGCGATCTCCGCTCCGGCGGAGAAGTCGCCGACGCGGAGGGAACGGGCGGAATTCTTTTTGAGCAGGCCGGGACTATCGTTTTCTTTCCGGGAACCCTATCCAGTCTTCCGAGCATTACGGTACAATGCCTTCCCGGCGGCGCGGTTGCCTGCCGCGGATCCGGTTTCCGGTGTGATTCGATATTGTTTCGGTCGGGAACGTTCCGGTGCGGGACGGGCTTGGTTCACCGCGCCGGCGCCGTTCAATCGACGGGCGGTTCACTCGATCTCGATTCATCGGCGCTTTCCGTTTCCGGCGCAACGGTCAATTTCTCCGGACTCGCCTCCCTTTCTTCCAAGAACGGGACGCTTGAATTTTGCGGGACGACGCCTCAGCGGATTGCCTTTCCGGGGAACTCGTTTAGGATTCGGCGGATTGTCCAGAACGGCGCCGGCGGATCGATGCTTTCAAAATCCGCGGACGGTACCATCAATACGGACACCCTGGTGATCCGCTCCGGTACGCTTGCGTTTGATGATTCGGCAGTGTGCGACGTGGGCGCGCTCCGGTCGGAACATGGGGGGATAGCGCTTCCGGTTTCCGCGCGTTTGATCCTTCACGGCAGGTCCGATTTTTCCGGACTCGATTCCTTGTTTGCGCCCGGCATGGTGACGTGCGCCAGCACCCATTCATCCGTCACTCTTATCCCAAAACCGGAGGTTTTGCTCCCGCGGCTGGAGGTGACGGCGGGGGAACTGCAATTCTTTGGCACCGGGCTTCTGGCGGACTCAATCCGGTGCGCCGCCGGCTGCACACTTTCCCTCGGGGCGCACCTGCTTCACGTCGCTCGCGCTGTTTCCATTGAACGGAACGCGGTTGTCGATTTCGGCTCGTCGCTGTTCAGGTTCGTCGGAACACGGCTCGACCTGTCGGGTTGCGGGGACGTCATTCCGGGAACGGGATGCATCGAATTCAACGGAACCGCTCCCCTGGTGTTCATGCCGCCGAGGGGCAAGACTTGTCCTTCGGTTTTGCAGAATGGCCCGGGAGGGACGACGCTTGCAGGATGCGACCTCCTCGCCGGCAACCTCGTTATCAGAGACGGGACGTTCAACCTTAACGGTTTTTCCGCTTCCGTCGACACGCTCAAAGGCAACGTCGCCGACGGCAACGATTCGCTTAATTTCGGAACGTCTTCGACGTCGGAAATAAACGCGCGCGGATGCGTGTTCCTCGACCGGATATCGACGGGCGGAGACGTCCGGCTGCGGCTTTCTGGCGTCCGGCAGGATGTTCACGTCCCGGCAAACTTCCGTTTTGCCAAGTTGACCGTATCCGGTTCCGCGCAGGCGACGCTTTTTGCTCCCCGCGGCTCCGAGATAATCGTCGACACGCTCGCCATACGTTCGGGCACGCTCGATCTGGGCGGTTTGCCGGGGCCGTTCATCGTTTCCGTCACGTCGCTGACGGCGGCGGGCGGCGGTCTGAATTTCGGCGGCTCGACCGTACGCTTTAAAAACGACACGCTCGATCTCTCCCGGCTCGCCGTAGCCGCGCAGACTCAGGACGGCGGCATCGAATTCTGCGGGACAAAACGGCAGGTGTTCATTCCCGCTGCCAGCGCGGTTTACCCATCCATACAGGCAACCGGTCCCGGAACGCTTGCGCTTACGGGAAACGGACTTTCCTGCATGCGGCTCGCCGTCGCTTCCGGCGGCTTGCTCTCCCTCGGAACCGCGCTCACCCATTCGGTTTCGTCATCGCTCCGGATATCCGGCATAATAGATTTCGGGACATCAACCCTGTCCATCTCTGCGGACTCGATGGATTTATCGGGCGCGGCGTCCATCCTTCCGGGCAACGGTACCCTGTCGTTCACCGGCGCCGCAGGCGTCCAGGTTTTCGTGCCCAAGCCCGGCGCGCTCCACCCGAACCTCATCAAAGCAAACGGCGGGACCATTGCATTGGGCGGGCAATGCTCCGCCAAGAAGTTGTGGATTTCCGACGGCACTTTCTCGTGCCGCAATTACAAATGCGACCTCACCGGGTTCTCGGCGATAGGCGGTTGGCTTAAGGTTGGTTCGGACAGTCTCATCATTTCCGGAAATGCGTTGTTCGCGGGACTTTCGGGAATTTCCGCCGCGTCCGCGCCGATTGTGGTGAAGACGTCGCCGGCCTCCCCCACATCGGTCTTTTCCTGCGGTGAGCGTGAAATAGGCAACCTCGTCCTTCTCGCCGACGGCACGGCCGGGCTTTCGCGCATCATCGCCGCAGCCGGAACGCATCGCGTGGGGCGCATCACGTTTGCGTGGAGCCAATCCCGGGACAGCGCCGTTTTCGATTTCCGCCAGAACAACGCCTCGGTTTCGGTACGGGACTCGGCGGTCGTTTTCACAAGGGGCACAGGCACCGACAGGGGACGAATATACATGGGAAACGGCACCTGGACGTTTACGGGAAATTGCGCACTCGCGAGCTACGCGCGAGACGGGGCAAAGATCGTTTTCGCGGCCGATACCGGCACCCAGACGGTTTCGGCGCCCCTTCCATTGGGCGACGTGGTCCATTCCGGCGCGGGAAAGCTACTGTTGCTCTCGGCCGTCAAATGCCGCTCCTTTTCGCAAACCGCGGGCGTTCTCGACCTCAACGGCAACGCAGTATCTTCGGAGGGCGACCTGTCGATACTCAACGGAAACGACTCGTCGATAGCGCCGACGAACCGCGGATGGAAGCTGGAAGCGCTCGGCTCGGCGGTGGTGTGCGGAAGAATAGATCGGTACCTCTCACTTGTAAACGCCGTGCAATGCACGCTCAGCGCGGCCGTTTCACTCAAGGCCCGGTATGCGGTGCTCAAGAATTGCAGGGCGCTTCTCCATCAGGGAACCGCGAGCAAATGCATAGACAGCCTCGGAAACGGCAATTGGCTCTTTTCGAACAAGCCGGCGCCGCCCACGGGGCTGTATGCCCGCCGGGGGAACGGCATCGTTACGCTCGCCTGGAATCGCACCCTTGCCGCCGACGCGGTACGCAGTATCGTGTATGCAGGGACGGGGACGGCGCCGCTGACGAAACGCGACTCCACCGGCTCTCCTCTCGACACCGCAAAGACGCTTGCCGACCTGACCAATGGACGGCCGTATTTCTTCCGCGTTACCGTGATCGACAGCGCCGGAGCCGAAAGCGATTTCTCCGTCCAAGTTGCCGCGACGCCCGATTCCGGATTGCTCGAAATGAGCGCTTCGCGCGTCTCGTTCGGCAGTGTCGCCGTCGGAACGATCGCGGATACCGTATTGTCCCTTTTTAACGGATGCAGCGACACGCTGGTGATAGCTTCTATCAAGACAAGCTCGGCCGCATTCGCCTGCAGCGCCGGGGCGTTCAAGATTCCTCCTCGGCAGTCCGTATCGGACACAATCTCGTTCGGGCCGCGGCGCCCGGGTTCCGATTCGGCGCTTATCGTTATTTTCAGCACCGCCTCCTCAAGTCCCGACACGGTTCGCGTAACGGGCATCGGAACCGCTCCCCGGATTTCCGCGCTCAAAGATTCGGTACTTTTCGACGTACCCGCTCCGCCGACGGCCCCCCTTCTTCGGACATTCCTGGTAAAAAACACCGGGAACGACACGCTCAGGATATCGCAGGTAACGCGGCTTACCGCCGCCGATAATGCATCGGATACATCTTTTACCATGTTTAAAATCAGGGATATTGCTCCGGGCGATTCTTGCCTCGATACCGTGAGTTTCTTTCCCGCGAAGGCAGGCGTGTATTCGGCGATGTTCGTGCTCAAAAGCAACTGCGCCGTCCCGTACGATACCATCTTTACCATTGGAAAATGCGGGAACGCTCCCGTGACGCAGACCTCCCCGTCCGGTTCGATTCCCAAGGAATTTTCCTTCCAGGAGGCCTGCGTGACCGGACGGGCGGTTCTTTTCAGATACGCCCTCCCCGCTTCCGCCCACGTTACGCTCGACATATACAACGCGATTGGACGATTCCTCGAACGTCCACTGGAAAGCGAGCAGGGGCCGCGTGAATACCAGTATTCGTGGGACGGTTCACATCTCTCGCGCGGAATCTACTTCTGCAGGTTCAAGGCCGCCGATGCCGACGACTCGGATCACGGGTTCACGAAAACAATCAGGCTCGTCTTCTCCAAATAGAAACGCCCTCCGTCTCAAGGGAAACGAGGGGCGTCGTGTAGAAACTTTCGTTGGGCGGTCGCCTTATCTCGCCGAAACGAGCCTCTGCGACAGAGCCTTCCCGTTGTCGACGAACCGCGCGATGTAGGCTCCCGTCGTGAGCGAGGCGGGAACGGCCGTGAGCGCGTTGTCGCCCGCTCGCATGGCCCGTACTTTTCCCGTAAGGTCGGCGACGAGCCGTCCGTTTATGTTATACACCCTGAGTTGCGCGGAAGCCGGACTTTCCAGCGTAAATGAACGATGCACGCCTTGTTTCGCGACATTTTTTTCCACTCCCGCTCCCAGTTGGTACCACCTGATGTAATCCACGTACATGCGCGCCGGGAACGTGGAAGCGTCAATCTGGTTACCCTGATAGTTGCCGCCCACCGCCATGTTAAAGAGCATGAACATGTCCTGGTGAAAACAAGTAAGATAGCTTGCGGTGATTGGATACTCCCAGTACTTCTGACCATCGAAGAAATACTGAAATTTCGTCTCGTCCCATTGAACAGCGTACAAATGATAGCCCTTGCAAAGGCATTCCGCGTTGCAGTAACCCTGCGAATGAAAGCTCGCCGGGCCGGTTCCGTTTGCCGCATAGTGACAAGTGCCGATAAAGTAATTGTCTCCGGCGCAATTGCTGTACTGTTGCTGCCCAGTTCTCGATTCGTATATTTCCACCTCACCGCAGGCTGGCCACGGCGTAGAGGTTCCGGGGACATTGTCATTCTGAAAATCTTCTCCGAGCATCCAGACCGCGTTCCACAATCCTTTTCCCGAAGCCGCCTTCATTTTGCATTCGATGTAGCCATAGGTGAAAAACTTCTTTCCCTGCGATGTGAAACGGGCCGACGTATAGTCCATGCCGCCCATGGACTCGAGCTTGGCGACCATCGTGACTGCTCCGTTGCCGAATTCAAGATTGTCGCCGTCGGTATAATATTCCTTTTCACCGTTTCCCCAACCATTGTATCCGGTACCCACATCATTGGTCCAGTTGTTGGCATCAAGGGACGTGCCGTCGAATTCATCCGACCAAACCAGATTGTATCCGGCTGGCGGCGCGGCAAGAACCGAGGTTGCGGCCAGAAAAAGAACGGCACTAATCAAGGAAAACAACTTCTTCATCAGGTCCTCCCGGTGGGTTGATTTGAGATTTCTTTCGCCAATCAAATATTTTCGTACTCAATTTAACGGGGCTATCAATAAATATAACAAAAATCCCCGCATTATTCATTTAAATCAAAGCCGGCTCAACAAGGCGTTGAAAAATTCCTTGTCCGCCCCTATACAAAGCCCCCGGGTGAGAACGGGAAAGTGCTCAAAATTGCCCAAAAATATCGTTGCGTACGCTTAGTCCGGCAAATCCTTAAAAAAGGACCGCCGCATGCGTGCCCGGTCTGCTTGTGAGGGGGGGCAGTTAACCGGACAATCGCACACGGCGGCCTTACTGTCTTATTTCCCAGCCAATCGCATTCCCCCTACCGCGAAACGGCGGATACACGACTCCCGTTTACCGGTGACGCGCGCGAAATAAATTCCGGGCGCAAGTCCCGCGGTCGAAAACCGGATAGATGCGCCTCTGCCGTCGACGAAGATCGCTTTCTTTCCGGCAATAGATACGACCTCGCACGCATAGCTCTGTTCAAACGGCAGGGATATGGTGACGAATCCACCCGCGTCATCCATTTGAACGGCACGCGAAACATTCCGGAGGCCGCCGGGAGTCGTTGCGGAAAGAGTCGGATCCCAATGATATACTCTAACGTAGTCGACTATGAGGCTTTCGGGGAATACCGTGGTATTGTCGATGTTGCCGTCGAAGCCGCCGCCGACCGCGACGTTAACAAGAAAGAAATACTCCTTGTTAATGGGAGCGGTAGGGACTTGCTCTTTTGTCATCGTCAAGAAATTGACGGCGTCGACATACCACCGGATGGAGTCTTGACTCCACTCGACGGCGAAGGTATGAAAAGCGTCATGAAAGTTAGTGGTTCCCGCCGGAAGCGTATAATTTCCTGACTTGACGGGTGTTCCGGCGGAGCAGTGAAACGCGCCCGATGTCCAGCTTGGAAGCCTTCCCTTCCCTTCCATGATATCGATCTCACCGGCAGCGGGCCAGCCGGCACCTTTGTTGATATCCCACCCCTGCATCCAGAACGCGGGCCACATTCCCTTCGTGACGGGCAAACGGGCGCGCGCCTCCATTCTGCCGTACATGAAATTTCGCAGGTTTTCACCTTCTATGCGGCCCGAGGTTATACTGTCCCCGTGTCTTCTCGCTTCGATGATAAGATATCCGTTTTTCACGAAAACATTCGAATTCGCCTGATCGTGTCCGGCGGTATATGCCTGTTGCTCGCCGTTTACCCATCCCGGGCGAGCAACGCGGACCCACCAGTTTGCCGGGTCCAGAAAACCATTGGCGTTGAACTCGTCGGACCAGAACAATTTCCATCCACCGGCCGCACCGACGTCCGACGCAACACCAGCCGTAACCAAAAGGAACAGAAGAACGATTCGTCGATTCATGTCTTTCCTCTCATAATCGATTACGCTCCTTGCCAAATATTTCTTAGCGAAAGTCGGCGTCGGACAGTCCGTGAATTACTATGTTATCAAGGTCCATAACGACCGTGTCGCCTTTGTTCATCCAGGCCGCGAATTCTATCCGATCTACACTGTCCCGCACCGACGCCCACGTGAGGCCGTTTGCAAACTGTTTCGATCCGGGAGGAGCCTTTATATCGGATGGGCGTATGGTGATTGTTTCCCATGACGGAGGACACGTAAGTACCGTACTGAGTTGCCCCCACCATTGATCGGCGGTGTATCCCGCAAGCGCCTTGTGCGACCTGAACACCACGCGAACGGTACCTTTTCCCATCAATTGGAACGTAAACGACGTCATCGCGGAAAGATTGATATAGCCGCTGCCACGGGGCGAAACCGTGCAGGTAATGTAGGAAAACGGCGTAAGGGTAGGAGGCGTCGTTCCCATGAGAAACGTGACCATGAAGCTCTTCCCGCTGTATGCCCCGGTCCCGGTGAGCGCTTCCGCAAAATGCTGGGCGGTACCGAAAGGCAGAAGCTGAGTCGTACCGCCTTCTTTTGCGTCGGTCACCACCTGCCACCCGCTGTGGCCCGTAATCGGATGCAAGTTCGAAAGGCTATCCCCATCGTCGAAATCGTCAAGGACGACAAAAACCTCGGCCTGTTCGTCAACCTTCGCAAGTTTTCCTTCCACCACGCGATAGTATTGCACTGGCGAAAAATCCTTTCCTTCGTACCATGCCGGAGTCCTGGCCGAATCGTATGCGGTGAACACAACGGCGAAAGTCGGCGACAGCGTCGTTTCATAAAAACTATAAACTTCAGCCGCGGCGGAAGCGGATTCGGCAAACGTTACGTCCCTAAGGAAGACAGTACCATCCGTCGAACGTTCGACCCGGACGGGCAGATAGTTGATGGTGGAATTCATGCGGAAACAGATATCGTGTTGCCCGAGTGGAACGTTGGGAAGGACGTAGAAACCGTTTGTGTCCGGCTTCACGCTTTCCTGGCATCCGGGAACAAAAACCGATACGGAACCGGGATTGATGCCGGTCGCCATGAGCAGTCTTCCCTTAACGGTGATGGTCGGTTCCATGTATAGGACAATGACGGAGTCCATGTCCGAATATACCTTGGAAACAAGGGCCGCCGCCCCGCTGTCCCGGTTGCCGCATTCCGCGGTAAAACTGCCTGACGGCAGACTGTCGAATCCGCAGTGACCGTCAACGTCGGTCAATCTTGTCCACGAGGAAAGAACGCTGTCGTCGCTCTTGGTTATTTTCACTCTTTTAAGGGTCACGCGAACATTGGAGTACGCCGTTCCATTGAAATCGGTGACCAAGCATTCCACTTTTCCATTCCCGGCTTGAGAGCCACTGCCCGCGACCGTAGTTGAAGAGCACTGCATCAACATGGAGACGGCGAGAGCACCCGCCACGGCCAGTACCGGACAAACACAAGTCTTCATGATGCCTTGGGCTCCTCCGATATAAATTGCTGAGGACTCTTGGGGCGCCCCGCGAGGAGCGGAAAGAACTGGAAATTAAGCTGGCACACGGTTTGTGATTTGGACTTGTCTTCGACCACCATAGCGAGAATTTCTTCCTTAAAGTCTCTGATTCGTTTTTTGATTGTTTCAAAACAGGTATCGGAAACGCCAAGAGTGAGTGAGCTCACTTCCCTTTCCCGCGGCTCAAACCTTTCCAGCGCCTCTTGTCCGAGCCGTATCATCTCGTGATGATAGTTCCGGAGCAGCATGGAGTTCATTTCGGCTTTTGAGGATATCGCCGTATTGCACAGTTCAAGCTTTCCTACGGCGTTTCGCTTGATAAGGTTTAGGTGGAGAAGTACTTCCAGCGCCTTCTTTGCCTGGCCCGGGGTAATTGGCGGTGCGATGGCACGTGACATCCAAGCGTAATCTTCTCGAAAATCAGGCAACGTGATTAGTTCCCTAACAGCGCTGAAATACCAATTCGAATAAAACTCGTACTGTTTTTCATCAAGCAAAGTCAGATTGGTTCGGCGCCTGTGACGCACCATTGCAGTAAACGCGTCGTTTTTCTTTCCGTTGTTTCTGGCATTTACAAACTCGACAAGCGCCCTAAAATATTCGGTCTCCCGCTCCGACAAATGCATCGCCCGTGAATACTTTTCCATTACCTTGAGAGTAAGCTGACGCCTGCCCGAAATAATATCCTTGAACAAACTCGGCGAGACTCCCGACGCCTTTGAAAAAGAACGAAAAGAAAACCCCCGGCTGTTTTTCTTCTGGAACGAATAAAAATCCTTCAGAAAAAACCGATAGTCGGTGTATTCAAATATTTTGACCGTGCGGGATGACATTGGGGCTAAATATACTACAAATAATCTAAGATGAAACTGTAAATTTTCTTAGTAAAACAATATATTTGCGAACTAAAATAACTATAACTAATTGATTATATTTAAGTTGTTATTAACATATATTGCGAACACAATGTGTTTTCGCGAACACTTATCGGACAACCATTTCGACGCAACCGTTCCTGCCTCAAAACTTTAAGCAATTAAACATGGCAATTTTTCTTACCCATTTGCACCAGCTTTTAGATGCATTCATGGCATGGGATGTAAAAAAAAATAACCGATTATTGTTGCTGGAGATAGGCACTAAAGCACTCCCCCTTCTCTTCTTACTTGAAGTAAGAAAAAAAAAGTGGTGACTATTTTAATAATTTGATAGATTAATCACTAAAGATTCCGGTTTGCAGCGTTAAACAGGAGAATGTGGCATTTCCGATTATTATTACTCCGCCAATTAAAGATGGGGAAAAACAAAAGACCGTTCGTGGTGAGCATGTCGAACCATGAACACTTATCCTTCGTCAATAGCTCCGGATAAGGAGATTTATATAATTGCCGGAGTAATAATTTACACGCACCTCTTGCTCGCGAAGTAACTTTGTGGTATTATTACTTCCAATAAAGTCAGGAAGTTAGTGACATCCGGCTGGCAATAACTAACACAAGAAACACAGAGTGAGCATCCTAAGAAAGCAGCAATAGTATCATGAAGTTCCCTAAATCCGCAAGTAAAACTCTTGTGTTCGGGGCGGCGGCATTTTTTGTCGCCGTATTTGGCTTTTTCAGTATCCGATTCAACGCCGTCTCATCGGCGCCCCCCCTTGTTACTCCTTGGACCGCCGTTGGAGGGTGCGGATCGAGCGCGGGAGGCGCATCCGGCGATGCGCAACTCAAGTGGATCGGGAATGGCGTTTCCGGTGCATTACTCGATTGCGAACTCATTATTGGCGAGGGAATGCTGCCCAAAACCTCGACAAAAGTGAGCGGCGTCGACTCAATTTTCGACTCGGAATATAACGGAAGCCTCCGGATGCAGACTACATCGGCCCTTGTAAGTCTTTACTATCATCCGCCAAAAATCCTAGACATTAAGCTTTCCATGCCCTTCCTTTTCAAAGAAGGCATCAACATAAAAAATGGAACTCTTACCAACACCGGGCCATTTGGAGACCTAAGTCTCGACTTGAGCAGAAAATTCGGCCCAACGGGCAGCTTTAACGCCGGCCTTGTTGCAATATTCCCAACAGGCAACTCCTCAATCATGGAAGGCGGCATCCAGCCGATGCCCCCAGATAACCAGATCGGCGGCGGATTATTTTCCGCATCGATACGGGGTTCATACAACTTCGATTTCGATTGGGGGATTATCAACCTTGGAGGAACCTATTCTGGCGGACTTTTCGCTCTGAAGACCACCGACTACGGTTATGACACCGCCATCGTCAAGATAGAAAACTACAGGCCAGTGACCCTCCGGGACGCCAAAATATATTCAAAAAACCAAACGTTCGCCTTTGTTCGTGAAGGATTTGGCGCCAGGAATGATGCGGGCTTGTACACTCCCGATTATATCGGCTTCTTTGCCGACTTCGGAATCCGCCAAGAAAGTTTCACGCATGGGTTCAGTATCAATTATAGCCATCCTTTGACAAAAGGGTTTGTTGAACAACGCGTGGTCACGGAGACCTCGATTCTGGCTACCCTTCCCACGCGGAGTGATGCCCAAGCGTATCTCGACACCTGCAACTCCGGGGAAATTTCGCGCGGCGACACCATCAACGTATTATTAAACCAGTCGAGTACCGGTACATGGTATTACCTCAAAAAAATGCCTTCTCCGAGACAAACATTGCCTGGCGTGACCGTACAATACAGCATTGAAAAAAGCGACATGCTTTTTCCCCTGCTTCTTGGCGGTATTGTCAAGCTGGAGTTCGACAACAAAATAATATTCTCGGGTTTTTCGGCGGGGATTGGTTTCAAGTTCCCCGTTTATTAGCGCGGTACCACTGTCAACGTCGTTTGAAAGATTTTAACGAAAGGATTTCGTGATGCCGTATTTTCGCTGTACTTTCATTGTACTCATTATCTTTACGGCGTTCGTTTCGCAATTGAAAGCACAGACGATGCAGGTCGGAGAATGTCCCCTCGATATTTCTAATGAAATGTCGTTGAAATGGATTGGCAAGGGGCTCACCGACAAATTGCTTACCGCAGAGGTCATCTTCAGCCAAGCGATGGTTTCAAACGTCACCAATTTCGACGGCAGTTATAATTACAAAACAACCTCCGCCCGCCTCAGCCTTCTTTTTCAGCCGCAAAATGTCCTCGACCTTAAACTCACAATGCCGTTCCTGCTTCGGCAAGGGCCAGAGGGAAAAACCGGGCCTTTTGGCGATCTCGCCGCCGATATAAGCCGCTCTTGGGGAAAGAAACAACGATTCGATGCGGGGCTTACGCTCGGTTTTCCCATTGGCTATTCGAGCATTATGAAGGACGATGATGATCTAAACTTCCTTTCTCCCCAGCTTCAGCCCGGTTCAGGAATCTTCAGCGCTACGGCACGGCTTGGCTATTCTCTTGTTCCGGAATGGGGAATCTTTAACATCGGTGCGTCGTATTGTGCGGGACTGCTTGCAGTAAGAACAACAGAATACGGAATAGACACGTCGTCTACTCCCGGAACCATTAAAATTCTTTACAACAAAAAAAACCTGGAATTCGCACGCGACGGATGGGGTGCTCGGAATGATGCAGGAATCAACCGTCCTGATTATATCGGAGTCTACGCCGCTTTCGGGCTGAAGACGGAAACAGTCAGTCATGGTATCAACGTTGGGTACTACTATCCTGCCGCTCCATACAAACAGGACGTGTACAGTAAAGATCACACCGCATCCGCCTTTGCTTCAAAAGAGGAGGCGCAAGCATCTCTTGACAATGGGAATGCCATCAATACCGATTCCTATTTCGTAGCCGGACAGCTTTCCGACGGCACATGGGAATACCTTAAAAAAAGTACGGCTTCACAGGAAGCGCTTCCTTCGTTTCTCCTGCAGTACAATATTGAAAAGAATGACAAAGTTTTTCCGATATTTCTCGGAGCGGGGCTTAAGTTCGATTATAAAAACAGGCTCAACCTCGGAGGATTTACCATCGGGCTGGGGTTTAAATACCCAGTATTGTGAAGCAAGAAAAACATTCCAAATTTAAGAGAAAGGATAATATTATGCGTTCGTTCTTTAACCGTGTGAAATGCGTGCTTACTGTTTCAGTCCTCATACTTTCTTCCGGTGCGGCTTTTTCTCAGAATGGCATCACCTTTCCTGGAACCACGAGACTAGTTCCCAAAGACAGCATTTTCCTTTTTATTTGCGGTGGAAATTCGGCGATGAGCGGAAGAGACCCCTCACCCGACATTGTGACCAATCCACGGTTATGGAAATTCGAAATTAGTCCGGCAAATTATGATTGGCTTCCCGCCAGGGAACCCATTTGCGTCGATGCTTACAATACTTTGAATACCCCGAGGGGCGGCCCCACCATGCCTTTCATGAAAAGGCTTGCCGAGTTGTATCCTTCGAATTATTACTTCAGCATCATGCAACTCTCCAATTCAGGGTGGACTCTCCAAGGCCATTTCAATTCCCATGCGGCCAGTATCGATACGCTCCTAAAGTACGCAAATTTATTGAAGCCAAACCTCACGATTGCCGCATATGTTACAATGCTCAATTTGGTTGAAGTTCAGAACAGCGATACCGCGAACTATTTGCAGAAGGTTCAGGCAATGGTAGCGAATGTCCGTAGTACATTGAACATGCCTAATCTCCCTTATATCCATGCCGGATATCCGGTCATGGCCGGCAGCAACCCAACAGGGGCCAAATACGATACTTCGCTTGCCGTCGCCAAAAGTGTCATGCGCCAGATTGCACAGATTCCAACTACTATCACGAATTCGGTTGTAATCCCCACGGACAGTCTCACCATTTGTTTCACTTGTACTCCTGCCGGCTATTATTCGCATTACGACCGGGGAGGAAACCTCGGGTGGGGCAATCGCACAGGTGACTCCGTGCTCGCGCGGCAAATAGTACCGTATCCCGTATCGGTATCACGCCAACAGCACACAATGGCATCGGCTTCCATCCCCGGCCTCAAGAAGGTTCTTTTTGATGGTTCCAACTGGTCGGTATTTTGTAAAGCCGGAAAATCATTCAGCCTATTTACGTCCAACGGAAGGGTTTTCAACGGAACGTCGCCTGCGTCCATCCGAAGTCTACGGCTGCTTCCTGGCATATATTTCATTCGTGAGGCGAGGTAGGTGATTTTTCCCGAAGCATCGAGTGTATATCAAAAGGGACTGGCATTCCACATGAGGAATCTGTTCAGCGCAATCCTTAGGGCAGGAACATTCCTTTCAATCGTATTGTTCTTCCCTATTTCATCGGCCGGGCAAGCCGGTCTCATGCTCGGCGGAAAGTTCGTGCCGAGAGACTCGATATATCTGTATTTGTTCCTCGGCAATTCGGTGATGTCGGGCAGGGACACTCCGGCCGACACGATTTCCAACAATTATGCGTGGAAATACGTGATGACCAACAATTGCTATACCTATGCAAAACCCTGCCCGCCGCAGTATTCCTGGCAGCCCGGAGTCGACCCGATGTGCTTCGACTCAAAAAACCCTCTCAACGCTGTTGTCAAGTATAGCCCCGGAACCCCTTTTCTCAAAAGAATGGTGAAGGATTACCCGGGATACTATTTCGGCGTGGCGCAGCTATCCGGGTCGGCCTGGCAGCTCACTCATTTTTCGCCTCCTAACTCCGGCGACCTCAAGGCATTCGTCACTCAGGGCAATGCCCTCAAGCAGAATTGCCACATCGCGGGCGTCGTCATGATATTCAACATCGTGGAGATTCAGTATTGCAACGGGGATTCGAATTACACGAACATCGTGAACTATTATGCCCATATCGACAGCGTCATCACCTATTTAAGAACCAAGCTCGACATCCCCGATTTGCCGTTCATCCAGTCGGATTATCCCCTTATGGGAGGAAACCCTAAGAAACCGACGACCGACGATTACAGCATCACAGGGCCATGGGCCGGCGCAATACGCGCCCTCATGGCCCAGAACAAACTCGTTGCGCAAAACATTCCCAACTCGGTTGTAATCCCAACCGACAGCCTCACCATGTACACCGAGGACGGTTTGTACACGCATTACGACCATAACGGTGATTTTAAATGGGCCAACCGCGTCGCGGATTCCATTTGCGGCAGAAACTGGGGGCCCTACGACAAATGCGGCTCGACCAACAACGCGCTCCCGGCTCGTCCGTCCGTCCCGACCAGGCATTCAAATGGTACGTGCAGAATCTTTTTTGATGGCAGCAATTGGTCTGCCTTCGACAAGACTGGTTTGGGAACAAAAACGGTTTATTTGACCAACGGCAGAGCTGTTACGTATTCGACGGTTTCCGATTTGAGAAGCCATTCGCTCCTGCCGGGAGTGTATCTTGTCCATGCTCAAATCTTGAAATAGAAAAGTTCATCAACGTCGACGATACTCTTTTACCATTTTAAGAAAGGTCCCCCCCCCTATGGTCAAGCTCTTCAAACCGCTCATGCTTGCGGCATCGGCGGCAACATTCTTCGGGAGTTTCGTAACGGTTCAATCTGCCGAATACCCGAAAGCCGGCGTGGCGTGCGCTACGCTGGCGACGCAGGGATGCTGGACGTGGTATCACGATCCGAGAGCCGTGTACTACAAGGGAACGAAGGAAAAAACCTATGTGGGCTATTTCCATTCCGACAATAATCCGGGTGAGGCCTCGATTGCTTCGTACGATCACTCCAACGGAACGATTCAGACGTTCGATCTGAAAGGCAACTTCGGTTTTGACGACCACAATACGACCTCCTTGCATGTTTTGCCGAACGGCAAGATACTCACCATGTACAGCACGCATTACGGAACGGCGCTGTACAGCAGGACTTCGACCAATCCCGAGGACATATCCGCGTGGGACGCGGAGAAAACCGCGTTCTCGGGGACCTGCACCTATCCCAACATATGTCAGCTGAGCGACGAAGCGAACAAATTGTATTGTTTCTTCCGAGGGCCCACCAAAGCAGGCGTCAATTATGATGCGGGCCAGCCTCATTTCATCACCAGCACGGACAACGGCGCCACGTGGTCGTCGGCGATCCGGTATTTCGAAGGGTTAACAGGTGCTTCTCCGACAACCGGACTCAGGCCTTACTGCAAGTATGTATCGAACGGCAAGGACAAGATATACATGCTTATCGAACGTGACAACCGCAACAACGCCCCCTCGAAACCGACTTACATCATGTACTATTACAACAACGGATTCTATCGCATGGACGGGACCCTGATTAAAACGGTTGCACAGGCCACAACCACGGCGATTACAGCTGCAGAGATAGACGTTGTCTTCGACCCGGACAATTTCCCCGATGTTCCCGGAACGATTGTGGGGACGGGCTGGGACATAGCGCTGGACAACGACGGCTATCCGGTATTCGTATATGATGTATATCAGAGAACCACCGGGCAGGACCACCGGTATTTCTACTTCCGCTGGGACGGTACCAAATTCAACCATTATTTCCTGATCAACAGCGGCGCACCCATGGCGGAGCCGGGGGCCGGCGAAAACGGCTTTGCCGGAGGGCTCATCCTCGACCACGAAAATCCGAATATCGTTTACCTCAGCGCCCAGGTCAACGGCGTGTTTGAACTGCAGCGTTGGGTCACCTCCGACAAAGGCAGAACCTGGAAAATCTGGCAGATCACGTCCGGCTCCGCAGCCAAAAACTGCCGGCCAATCGTGCCCCGCAATACGCCCGGAGGAAAGATTGATGTGGTTTGGAACTATGGTACGTATACTTCGTGGGGCGGTCCATTCAACATGGACGTGAAGATGTACACCTTCGACTCCACGAAAATCGCCGACGGCGTTACGCCGATCAAATCCGGTTTCGAACGCCGCGCGCCCAAAGAATCCGGAATAAACCTGCTGGCAAAAGGGTTGTCTTTTACGCTCGTCTCCCCCGCATCGTCCAAGCTTGCGATTTTCAACGCGCGGGGACGGCTGATTGCAGACCTTAGCGCAGACGTACGACGGATGAACGCCGGCGTCAATACCATACAGTACAAAGCGCTTGGCCTGTCGCATGGTGCGTACATCGCTCGGCTGTTCGACGGAAGGAAGAATTATACGCAGAACTGCATCGTTCAATAGCGGAAGTCACACGAGCGGCTCTGTAAAGGAAAACCGCCGACGGCGGCATGAGGGGAAAAATGGTGGACTCGCGTTCACGGCAAGTGTCCGGGAACGCGAGTCTCGCATCCAGAGTTCTCTCCGGACACGGGGCGCCGATTTTGATAGCGAACCGGTATTAACACGGGTGAAAATAGCGGTATGCGAACCGATCTCATACCGTAAACGGCAGATGGTCAATCATGAGGGGGACTCCATGAGCAAAGGCAATCTTTCTGTTTGGTCCGCGGCACTATTTTCCATCGCTCTTTCATTCAATTTAAGCGCTCAGGGGATTCCCAAGCCGGGTGAACAATTCTCGGCGATGACAAATGACGCAATTTACACCTGGTATGCGGAGCCCAAGGCGATTTACTACGAGGGAACGCACAAACGCACCTACATGGCCTGGAATACGTCGACCGGCACCAAGGGCATTGCGTATTACGATCATGACACCAAGGACACCCTCGTAACAACCCTGCCTCCCATGCCCTATGGTGCCGACGATCACAATCATCCGGCCATCATTGCGCGGCCCGACGGCAAGATTGTGATTTTCTGCACCGGCCATGACGGCGGCAACATCACTGAATTGATTTCCAAGAATCCCGAAGATATTACCTCCTGGGAGTCCCCCATTTATCCAGGAGGGAACGGCGGTTATTGCTATCCCAATGCCATCTTTCTCAAGGGGGAAGGCACTCAGGGTCGCATGTATCTGTTCTTCCGCGACAATTCCGGTGGATATCCCGATGGAACGGTAACCTGGGAACCCTGTTTTTGCTTCAGCGACGACTGGGGCCTCACGTGGAGCCGCAAATACCATATGTTCACTGGGGGAAGCTACAAACCTTACTGCAAGTATGCTTCCGACGACAGCCTTGAAATTCACGTTGTCGTGGAAAGGGAAAACCGCCAGGGAAATTCCGCCGTTAAACCTATTTACTTCATGAAATACAAGGGCGGCAATTGGTACTGCGCCAACGGGAGGCAGCTTGCGACAATGGAAACACTTCCGGTCCACGATTACCAGATGGATACGATTTTCTACGCGAACCGCTTCGGATGCAGCAATACCTGCTACGATCTTGCCCTCGATGCGAACAACAATCCCGTTACCGTGATGGACATGTACAAAGACACCTCAATTAATATCTATTGGTACATGCGCTGGACCGGCACCACGTGGTTCAAGACGCCGTTTGTCAACAGCGGTAGGTACCGCGGCGCGCAGAGCGGATTCGCGGCCGGCGTCACGCTCGATCACGAAAACCCGAGCAACGTGTACGTGTGCCGCCAGATGCTTGCTCCCTCGGCGGCGCCGTTCAACTTGGCCGACACGAGCTACACCAACTACAAGACGAATTTAAAGGCGACATGCTGGACAACCTCTGCCTACCCACACGAACTTGAGAAGTGGACCACAAAAGATGGCGGAGCCACGTGGGACACCATGCCAATCACCCGGAATACCAATTCAACAGTTTATATGAACACAAACTGCCTGCCTTGCGTGCCACGGCACCACAAACCAGGCACTAAAATTGAGGTGATGTGGCTTAACGGTATTTATCAGAGCATGAGTCCCACACCCATCAACGGGATCCCTGGATATCAACTATCGTTGCGGGTATATCCGTTCCTCGAATCGACGGGTTCGAGTCCTGTGGCGGCAATCCAACCGGCGCATATCCCGCAATTCATCACCGGACGAACGGGCATCACTTTCACGATAGCCGACCCGGCGCATTCGTCCCTCGCGCTGTACTCGCCCGACGGCAGACTGGCCGGAAATCTCACCGCACACATCCGCGCGATGAAACAGGGCTCAGCGTTCGTTCCATATTCCTTACTTTCGAGGACGCCCGGCGTTTACTTGGTCCGGCTCAATAACGGAAACTCAACTATGGTGGACAAAATAATCGTCTCTCAATAAAACATGAGGTATTCAATGAACCCACACTGCGGATTCGTACTAGCAGGATGCGCCTGCGCGATACTGCTCGCCGCATACGTCGATTCCCCCGCCCAGGCCATTCCAAAACCGGGCGAACAATTCGGGGCCATTTCGATGGACGGTATGTGGACATGGTACGGGGAGCCGAAGGCCGTCTATTACGAGGGGGTTCACAAACGCACCTACATGTGCTGGAACACCCGTAACGGCGATAAAGGCGTAGGCTGGTACGACCACGAAACCGGCGATACATTCACCGCCTTCGCCCCTCATATGCCCTACAACGGAAGCGACCACAACCATCCGTCCATCATAATGCGGCCCGATGGGCGAATGCTTATTTTCTGCACCGGACACGACGGCGGAGAAGTAACGGAGTACATTACAAAAAATCCGGAAGACATCACCTCCTGGGACGGGCCGTATTATCCGGGTGGGAAAGGCGGTTATTGCTACTGCAATGCCATATTCCTCAAGAACGAAGGAACAAAGGGGCGCTTTTACATTTTTTATCGTGATAATACGCAATATACCGGGGAAACGACCAATTACTGTCCAGCCTTCTGCACCAGTGACGACTGGGGAGTCACCTGGAGTAGCAAAACCCGTTTGTATACATACGCGGGCAGCGCGTACAAGCCATATCTCAAATACGCCTCCGACGGACTGTCGACCATCCATATCTGCATCGAATTCCAGAATCGTGAAGGCGACGGAAAAACGCGGCCCGTTTACTACATGAAATACAACAATGAGACCTTCTATAACGCCGACAATTCCGTCATCACCACCATCGACAAACTGCCGGTTATCAACACACAGCTCGACACCATTTTTTATGCCTATACCTACGGAGCCGGGGGCAGCAATACCTGCTGTGACATCGCCTATGATGCGTCGAACAATCCGGTGCTCCTTTTCTGTTCCTTCCAAAGTACGACGTTGTATGAATACTGGTACGAGCGTTGGACCGGCAGCTCCTGGTTCAAGCGGCCGCTCATCAACAGCGGCGCCTACCGCGGCGCCCAAAGCGGCTTCTTTGCCGGCCTTACCTTCGACCACGAGAACCCCAACAACATCTATATGTGCAGACAGCTCCTCAAGCCTGCCGGCACGCCCTTTGACCTTTTGGATACCTCCACCGCAAATTACAAGAACCTCAAGTCGACGGCGTGGGTAACCGTCGACACGGTGCACGAGCTCGACAGATGGACCACCAGCGACGGCGGGGTCACGTGGGACAGCCTCGCCATTACCCGCGGTTCGCTCAACAAAAACATGCTGCCCTGCGTGCCGCGCAACCACAAACCAAACATGAAAATCGACTGTATGTGGCTCAACGGCGTTTATACCGCCATGAGCTCGGACGGGTATGATTGCGCGGTGCGGGTGTTTCCATGGGAAACCGGCGAATCGCTTCCGACGACATCCGTGCAACCACAATACCAATCGACGTTCGCGCCGCGTGGAATGGTTTGCACCCGAGCGGGTATAACGTTTTCCTTGATTAATCCGGAAAAGGCTTCCTGTAAGGTGTATTCCCTCAACGGGAAACTGAGCGCCGACCTGACTTCTCTCGTACGGTCCATGAATGCAGGCAGTGTAACGATTCCTTTTTCGAACATGCACCTTTCCCGTGCGGTATATCTCGTTGACCTTGACAACGGAAACACAAGAACCGTGGGCAGCTTTATAGCCACCAAATAAATACGGAGAGTGATCATGAAAAAAAGAACCGCCGTTTTGCCGTGCGCATGCACTGTGTTCGCGCTGTTGTTCTGCGTTTCATCCGCCAAAGCTCAGGCCATTCCCAAGCCCGGCGAGCAGTTCGCGCCTCTTGGCCAGGACGCCATGTGGACCTGGTATGGGGAACCCAAGGCGGTTTATTATGAAGGAATCCACAAAAGGACCTATGTCACTTGGACAATGAGAAGCGGCACCAAGCAAATCGGTTATTACGACCACGATACGAAAGACACGGTGATCCTAAACCTGCCTTCAATGCCCTACGGCGGCGACGACCACAACCATCCCGCGGTCATCATGCGGCCCGACGGAAGGCTCATGGTTTTTTGCACGGGCCACGACGGCACCCAGGTGTCCGAATATATTTCCAAGAATCCCGAGGATATCACAAGTTGGGATGGGCCCATTTATCCCGCCACCAACAGCTGGTTCTGTTATCCCAACGCAATGTTCCTGAGCAGCGAAGGCGACAGCGGTCGTTTCTACCTTTTTTTCCGCGACTCGCTGCAGGAGCCGTGGTTCACCACGAGCGACGACTGGGGCAAAACGTGGAAAAATCCGCGTTACCACCTCTTTCACGTTTCGACCTATCCGAACAGCGCCTATAAACCGTATATGAAATATGCCTCGAATGACGTCGACCAGATACAAATGGTAATAGAGCGCCAGAATCGTGAAGGTAATTCCGCGGAAAAACCGATCTATTTCGCAAAGTATAAAAACGGCGTGTTTTCGGCCGCGGACGGCAGGCAGATCGCCACGCTCGCGCAGCTACCCCTGCTCGACACTCAGCTTGATACCATCTTCTACGCCAATCGTTTCGGGTGCAGCAACACCTGTTACGACGTGGCGCTCGACGCGAACAACAACGCGGTTATCGTCATGGACATGTTCAAAGGAACCGACGTCAACATCTACTGGTACATGCGCTGGACGGGCACCTCGTGGTATAAGCGTCCGCTCATCAACAGCGGCGCGTACCGCGGCGCCCAGAGCGGGTTCGCGGCCGGCATCACGCTCGATCACGAAAACCCGAACAACATCTGGATGTGCAGGCAGATTCTGTCTCCCGCAGCTACACCGTTTAACATCATGGACACCAGTTACAACAATTATAAAAACAACCTCTCCGCGACCAAATGGACCACCGTTGACGCCGTACACGAGCTCGACAAGTGGACCACCGACGACGGAGGCGTGACCTGGGACTCCACGGCAATTACGCGGAATTCCGCAAACAAAAACTTTCTCCCGTGCGTCCCTCGCCATCACAAAGCCGGAGCAAAGGTGGAGGTCGTTTGGCTCAACGGCGTATACACCAGCATGAGCCCGGACGGCTACAACGCGATGGTACGCATGTATCCGTTCCTCGAAACGACGGCCTCGCGCGATATCGGCCATGCACAAACCACGTCCGCCTTGCATGAGGTGCGCATCGTTACGGGCGCGGTCTGTCTCACGCTGGTAAAGCCCAAAAACGCATCGCTCAAGGTATTCAACCTGAAGGGTGGCCTGATTTCCGATCTGACGCCCCAGCTTCGCTCGTTGAACGCGGGAACGGTGCGGCTGCCGCTTATGCTGCGGCCGGGTGCCTACGCGATTGCGTTTGACGACGGTAGGACCAGCATGATACGGAACATCGCGGTCGTGAAATAGCAAGAGTGTTTTCTTTGACCTTTTGAATTTGACCCCTCCCTTTCCGGCACATGAGAAAGGGAGGAGGATGAAGTCTTATCCGACACAAGGGGGAAACCAATGTCATCGCGGATATGGGCGCTTCGTATTCCATTTGTTTTTATTCTTATCCTCTCCATTCGCTCCTCCAACGCCCAGTCTCTCCCCTCTCCGGGGGCGGATTTCTCGCAAATCACCAATAACGGGATATGGACGTGGTACGGCGAACCCAAAGCCGTCTACTATGAAGGCATCCACAAGAGAACCTATATAGGGTGGATTTCAAATGCGGGAACCATCGCCGTCGGTTCCTACGACCACGAAACCGGCGACACCGTGACGCACGTGATTCGCACCGGGTTCCAGACCGACGATCATGCGCACCCGAGCATCATCATGCGGCCGGACGGTAGGCTCCTGGTGGCGTTCAGCGCGCACGATGGCTCGACCATGAACGTGTATATTGCGAGCAACCCCGAGGACATTTCCTCGTTCGGGCCCGCCATTACGGCGCTTTCCGGAGGCGGGTTCTGCTATCCCAACCTTATGTGGCTTTCGGCCGAGGGCGACAGCGGCAGGCTGTATTGCTTCATCCGAGGCGTGGGCACCCTGCCCTCCTATTCCTACTCCGACGACTGGGGCACAACATGGAAGCCGTCGCGGGTATACTTTCAGAACAACGACAACACTCCCAAGCCCTATTGCAAATACTGCTGCAACGGCCGGGACGAAATCCATATGGTTATCGAGCGCGGTCACAGGGGCGCAAGCTATCCGGCGTATTACATGAAATATACCAAAGGCGGATTTTACAATGCGGACGGCGAGAAAATCGGCGACACGTCCAACCTTCCTATCATGAACACCCTCATAGACACCATGCACAATCCCGCAACGGCGGGCTGCAACGGTTCGGTGTGGGACGTGGCGCTTGACGATGACGGGAAACCGGTGGTGGTGTACGACCAGTTCAACGGCAACAACAACCATTCATACATGTACCTCAAGTGGACCGGGACTTCGTGGTTCAAAAAAATCCTGCTCAACGCCGGCGCCGGCATGGGCGGAGAAGCCGGATTCGCCGCCGGCGTCACCCTTGACCACGAAAACACCAGCGTCGTCTACCTGTCGCGCCAGATTGGCGGCATGCACGAGCTTGACAAGTGGGTTACGCGCGACGGCGGCTCCACGTGGGACACCACGGCAATCACCCGCGGCTCGGCAAAGAAAAACACCCGGCCGTGCGTACCGAGGGGCCACAAAACCGGCGGCAACGTCGAACTCATCTGGAACTACGGCGACTATACCACCTACAACGGCGGCGCGTGGAACATGTCCGTGAAGATGTATCCATTTGGGCAGCCCGTGACGGCCCACGTCCCGATGCGCGAAGACGGCGCGACACCGGCGATTCGGGTTACGGCTTCGGGACTTTCCTTGACGATTTCCAATCCCGCCGCGTCCTCGCTGAAACTGTATTCTCTAAACGGCCGTCTCGCTCACGATCTGTCTTTGCTTGTGAGGGCGGGACATGCGGGACGCACTGTCGTTCCCTTGAACGAAATCGGCAAAACAAACGGCGCGTATATCCTTATATTTAACGACGGGAAACGCGCTGTTTCAAAAACCGTTGTTCTATCAAGATAACCACGGGGGTTTTCATGGGTACCCGCAAATCAATCATCGGGCTCGTTTTCTGTATCGCTTCAATCGCATGGAATATCCATGCCCAGATGATTCCAAAGCAAGGCGCGAACTTTACCTCCATCACCGACAACGGCGCCTGGACATGGTATGGCAACCCTGACGCCGTCTATTATGAAGGCACATACAAGAAGACCTATGTAGGATGGATTTCCAATACCGGCACCATCTCCGTTGGGACATATAACCATGAAACAGGAAGCATCGCCACAAAGGTAGTTGGTACCTGCCAAAATGACGACCACAGCCATCCAAGCCTTTCCATGCGTCCCGACGGCAGGCTCATGGTGTTTTTCTCGGGCCACGACGGCGCGATCATGAGCCTCTACATTTCCACCAACCCGGAAGACATCTCTGCATTCAACCCGGAAATCAGGGTCGCTCCCGGCGTTACCTACTGCTATCCCAACCCGATGTGGCTCAGCGACGAGGGTGACAGCGGCAGGATTTACCTGTTTTACAGAAGCCTCGGACTCAATCCATGCTTTTCCTACAGCGATGACTGGGGGAAGACATGGACGGCCACCAAACAGTACTATACAAATCCCGACGGGACGCCAAAACCGTATGTCAATTACTGCTGCAACGGCAAGGATGAAATCGACATTGTCGTTGAGAAGGGACACCGCGCCGGGTACTGGCCTTTATATTATCTCAAGTATAAAAACGGCGCCTTCTGGAAAGTGAACGGCACGCAACTGGCGACCATGGACCAGCTTCCCATCGCCAACACCAAGCTCGACACCGTGATGAACCCGGCGGCCTCCCAATGCCACGGCTCGGCCTGGGACATAGCGCTCGACAACGCCGGCCTGCCCGTTATTGTGTACGATCAATTCAAGGACGGGAACAACCATGTCTACTATTACATCCGCTGGACCGGCTCGACATGGTTCAAGAAGATGCTCGTCAACAGCGGAGCTACCATGGGTGGTGAAGACGGTTTTGCCGGCGGCATCACGCTCGATCACGAAAACACGGGCAACATCTACATGTCGCGACAGATAAACGGCATGCACGAGATCGACAAGTGGACGACTATCGACGGCGGAAGCACGTGGGACTCCACCGCAATCACGCGCGGCTCTGCCAAGAAAAACACCAGGCCCGTCGTCCCGCGCTTTCATAAGCCGTACGATAAAGCCGACGTCGTTTGGATGTACGGAGATTACACTTCCTATGGCGGAGGATACACTACGGCGGTGAAGATGCATCCCTACGACGAGCCGGTCGCCGCAAGCGTGCCGGCACCTACTCCCATGCCCGTTAGAGGAAGCATGCTGCGCGCGACCTCGACCGGGCTCAGTTTTGACCTTGCGGTACCGGTTTCGTCCTCCCTGCGTATCTATACGCTTGCAGGGGCCCTGGTCGCGGACCTTACCCCGGTGGTGAGAAACATGTCCGTGGGTTTCGGAACCGTGCTTTTTTCGGCCATTGGAATCGGCAGGGGAACATACGTGGCAAGGCTTGACAACGGAGCATGTCTATACGAAAGGAACGTGGTAATCGTCAGATAACGTCACGACGGGGCGCCGGTAGTTTTATCAGCGCACCGTCGGTATTGTATAAGCGACATTCCAACCGCACTTGTTTTTCCGGGAAGAGGGGCTCGTATGCGCAATCGAATCATTCTGCTTGTTACTTTCGTCGTCACGCTGTGTTTCCAAATTTTTTCCCAGCCGGAATTCACTCCCGACAGCATCAAAGGTGCTTGTAAACGGGTGGCCAAGGCGCGCCTTAAATCGACCCAGAACAACGGCTGGCAGGGCGGTACGTATTACGAAGGCGTCATGGCGCTGTATTACATGACGAGGGAAAAAGCCTATCTCGACTCCACCATTGCCTGGGGAACGAACCATAACTGGCTCTCGTCGTCGGGAGACACGGCGCCAACGAATTCCGACAATGTAGGCTGCTACCAGGCCTACCTCGAAGCGTACATGCAGAATCCCATTCCGGCGAACGCCGGATGGATAGCAGCTCCAATAGTGTATGTAAACAAAAACACCTATCAAATCCAACCCTCATGGCCCATCGTGGACCAGTACCACATGTCGGCGGCCAATTTCGTACGCGTGGCCGCGGTAAACCACGATTCCGTCATCCTCGACTCGCTGTACAAGTTTTGCACCACGATTGCAATGAGGCATTACAACGTAAAGGACAGCCTTTTCAACAGCAATTGCAGCGACACGTCACACCCGCGCTCGTCGTACTGGGGGCGTGGATGCGGCTGGGGCGTAATGGCGCAGGCCAGGATACTCCAGATGCTTCCGAAATACCATTATTCCGGTACGTGGTACAAGGGAAAGCTGCGCGCCGTGCTGTACAGGCTCCTGCGCCTCCAGAACCAGACCGACGGCATGTGGCGAAGCGACCTTATTAACTATCCCGAATGGCACAAGGAAGCCAGCAGCACGGCGTTCTTCGCGTTCGGCTATTTCTACGCGATACGAAACGACATCATCGACAGCGCGACTTTTATCGGGCCCGCCAAAAAGGCCTGGAAGGGGCTGCTCGACTGTATCGGGGCCGACCCGAAACAGCCCAACCTCATCGGATGGTCGCAAGGCGTTGGCGGATCGGCTTCCAACAATTTCGATTCCACCAACCACGACGAATATACCGAAGGCGGTTTTTTCCTCGCGGGGAACGAATTCTACCGGTTGCTCACCGAGGGGGTCGACCGAACGTCCACCAACGTTCGGGAACAGCCGTTGCCGGCATCATTCCTGTACGCCCCGGCCGCCTCGATGCTCCAAGCCCTCTCCTCGCGCGGCAAGATACTCGTTCCGCAAGGAGTGACGAACGTTGAAGTATTTACCCTGCAAGGAAGGAAAGTGTTTGAATGGAAGAATATCCCTTGCGGGATAACGAGCATGGAGGTTCCTCGATCACTCTGGGGGACCAAGGGAATGGCCGTAGTGAGATACCGGTAGGAATATCCGCCGGTATCGCTTTAAATAGAAGAGAGCGTACCTTCACAGAATATCCCGGCAACGCGATACGCCCATCTTCTCTGTATGCGCGGATTTGTTGCCGTTCAGTTTCTATGCCCTTCCCTGCACTCGGCGCCCCAAAGAAACTACGTTTTTCATATTACAGTTCCTGTATCCACAGCGGCCGATACCCGTCGTACAGCCCCTCTTTGTAGTTGAGCATCACGATCTCGGTCTTCTCCCCGCGTTTGATGTTCACGATGAAACGGTCTATGGTTTCACGGGAGATGAAGAGGCCCTTGCCGTGTTCGTCGAGCAGGCCCACCGACATGCCGTTGTCGTCCTTGGAGGCGTTGCGTTCGAGCCAGAACAGGACTTCTTCCTTCGTCAAAACGCCCTTCTGGTCGCACACCGCGACTCCGACCTTTTCGTCGTCGGCGCCCCATTCAACGAGAATCTCTTCCTCGGGGGCGAGAGTCACTTCCAGCGGCCACGATTCCTTGCTGTCGCCCCGCTCATGCTTCGCCCCGTAATACACGGCGTTGACGATTATCTCGTTGAGCGCCTGGCGGAACTTCCGCTTGTGCCGCAGGTCGGGCATCTCGGCCACTATCCCCTGGATGACGCCGTCGATGTCGTTGCTGCCGCGAACCATCGTGCGGCGTATCGCACCGTGCATGTAATGATCGAGGCCGAACACGTCGCCGGACAGAATATTATTGACAAGAAGCAATACCTCGTCGAAATTGAACGGCGTGGTCTTGGTGATGATGTTGCCGATGTTGTAATGCTTCGCCATATACAGGTAGTCGCGCACGTCATAGGCCGTGATGAGCGCGCATTTGAGCGCCGGGTACAGCCTCCGTGCCTCCTTGATGAGCTCGAACCCCTTCATGCCGGGCATGTTGATGTCGGACAACAGAAGATCGAACGTCTCGCGCGACAAAAGCAAAAACGCTTCCTGCGCGTTGAGAGCCGTGCTCACCTTGCAGCCTTCGCCGGAAAGGAACTCCGACAGGACGTCGAGGAAGTCGGCCTCGTCGTCAACCAGCAGCAGTTTTCCTATCATAGACCTTTCTTTTCCCCGAGGGGAGCCGCACGAAAAAGGACGTGTCGCCCGGCGCGGAGGAGCACCATATCTCGCCCCCCGAATCCTGGACTATTTTGTAGGCGACGGCCAAGCCTAGGCCCGCGCCCTTGCCCGGTTCCTTGGTTGTGAAAAACGGGTCGAATATCCTGTCTTTCGCCGCGACGCCGATGCCGCAGCCCGTGTCGTGAATCTCGACGAGCACGGTCGACGTCTCCTCCGACGACGTGGTAAGCCGCAGCACGCCTTTTCCCGACATGGCGTCGGCCGCGTTGAGGATGACGTTGAGGAAAATCTGGATGAAGCGGGACCGGTCGCCGAACACCACGAGCCCGGCCTGATAGTTTCTCTCCACCCGTATCTCGTCGAAAATGCTCCGGTACTCCACGTGCGTGAGCGTTTCGTCGAGCACTTCGTCAACCCTGTGGAGTGCCTGCTGCACGGCCTTGTACCGGGTATAATCGAGCAGGCTGTTGAGGATTGCGGCGCAGCGGTTCACCTGGGTGTCTATCGACTCGAAGGCCTTGACGGCCCATTCCCGATCCCATTCGGTTTTCTTGAGGGCCATCTGCGAACGCGCGCTGATGATGGAAAGCGGGTTGCGCAGCTCGTGCGAGATACCCGACAGCATGGTTCCCACCGTGGCGAGCTTTTCCGATCTGAAGAGCTGGGCAGTGGTGTTCTCCTGATCGGTGACGTCGTTGATGAGCATGAGCAGGCCGGTGGCATTGTGGGCGCCGTCGTTCATGCGGTAGCTCACCACTTCCAGCACCGACTCATCCACGGTTATTTTTTTTATTTCGTGCCGTTTCCACGGCCCCGCCGCCCGCTTGAGCGCGTTCTCCACGAAACGCGACACCTTCTCCGGGAAGACCCTGCGGTACGGTTCCCCCAGCATTTCTCCCATGGAAAGCCTCAGAAGCCTGCGGGCATATTCGTTGATGAGGAAAATCTTGCCCGACACGTCGAGCACCACGAGCCCCGACGTGATGGAGCCGGTTATGTCGGTGCCGAGTTCCCGTTCATGCTCCAGCACCAGGTTGCGAAGCTTTAATTCCTTGCCGAGAAGTTCCTTGTCTTCCTCACGCTGCCGGTACGCGCGCACGGCGGCATCGAGGCCGCTTGACAGGTACATCCGGTCTATCCTGCTCGTCGCGAGCCCGTTTTCCACCTCGTGACGGTATACGCGTTCGAGCGTGCCTTCGTCGAGAACGCGCTTAAGCCCCGGGGAAATAGCCGACGGTTCGTTAACGTAGACCGCGATGGGCGCGCCGTTACTGGCGAAATAGAGGCGTTCCATGTCCTCGGCGCCGGCGTCGCCGACGGCCTCCTGGCTTATGAGCACCAGCCCGAACGGAACTTTTGCGTCGAGCATCGACGGAACGTCGGGGACGGCGACGGGCGTGTAGCCGTGGGACGCGAGCTGTTCCGAAAGCGTCGGGTCGTCGAAACTTACGAGGAGGATGTTGGCTATGTCCATACTCGACGCTCCCGGCCGACGCGGCGACGGGCGACGCGGTGAAATCACCGGTGCCGCAATCGGCTCACTTCCATCCGACCGCCGCCCTGCCGGATTGAAAGACCCCGCAGCAAGCTGCGGGGAATGCGCTCGCTGTGGGATTCACCTGGGCCTTTTCGAAACCTCGTAGCGGTATTCCACAGCGTCGATAAGCCACAGCGGGTCCTTGTAGCTTGCGTAACGCACCCCTCCGATAAAATACGAAGGCGCCAATGTTACCCCGTTTGTCCCGGCCTCGGCGGTCGAGGCCTTCACGATGGAATCGGTTTTGGGCGCGTTGACGAGGCTCTTGAATTCGCCGTGGGACATGGCAAGGCCGTCGACCACCGAATAGATGAGCTCCTCGCTTACGCGGCCCTTGGTCTTGGCAAGCGCGATGAAGAAGTCCCAGAACCGTCCCATGGCGTTCGCCGCGATAAGCGAACGGTCGGCAAACCCGCTGCCCAGCGGTTTCACCACGAGCCGCGCCTTTCCCGCGAGCGCGCCGGTGGTCACCGCGTCGTACAGCTCGCGGGTCACGAAGTGGCAGATGGGGCACGACGCGCTCACGTAGCCGAAAATAAGGATGCGGGCGCGCCTGTCCCCCGCGACGGCGAATCCGGCCGTGTCGATGGCGGCCGTGCGGTTGGAGGTGAGGCTTTCTATGCGTTTGTCGGTCTCCTCCGTGATATTCACGGGCGTGGTGGAGCGCTGCACCAGCCATTTGACAAACGGATGAATCCGCGCCGCAAGCGGGCACGGCGTTTTCTTGGACAGGCAGCGGGCCAGCGCGTCGCATCCGCATTGCTTGAGCGGCAACGCGTTCTCCATGGAATCGAGCAGATGCACCTGCTCCGGCGTGAGCGTGTCGGGCAAGGCGGTTTTCTGCTCGTACCCGTGGGCCGGGCCGCCCGCGATGGCGGCCGCGAGCGCCAGGGCAAGAACCGGCGTCGTGCGGTTTTTCATCAGTGCCCCGTCATCACCTTGATAAGATCGGGAAGGCGCCAGAGATCGTTGTAAGTCACATACAGGAACAACAGTACGAAAAACGCAAGGGCGGCGCGATTGATTACCGACTGCAACCGCAGCGAAAGCGGCTTGCGCCGTATCGCCTCGATGAGCAGGAACAGAAGCAGCCCCCCGTCGGTTATCACGAGCGGAAGCAGATTGAGAACGGCGAGATTGATGCCGATGAGCGCCATGAGCCTGATTATCTCGATGGGCCCCGACATGGCCACGATGCCTATCCACTGGACGATACCAACCGGCCCCGTCAATTCCTTGGTCGACACCCGCTGCGTCGAAAGCAGGCCAAGAATTTTAAACACGAGCGTGGTGTTGTCCCACGTCGCGGCGAGCATTTTGCGGACCGAACCCACAAGGCCGTATCGAACCTTTACTGAAGGAGAATTTCCCCGCGCCACGCCTATTTGGCGCGTTTTGGCCTCGTCGTTGAACGCGGGCGCCGCCGAGAGCAGCACGGTGTCGGCCCCACGCTTCACCAAAAACCGCATGGGCCCCTGCGTACTGTCGAACCGCGTCACCCGTTGGGTGAGCTGGCCCCACGAGACTATCCTCTCCCCGTCTATCGCTACAACGGTATCGCCGCCCTTGAACCCCGCGGCGGCCGCGGGCGTGCCGTCCCGCACGTATCCTATCACCGGCGTATACAGGGGAAACAGCCCCCCCGTCGGGTCCTTGGGTAGTCCCCTGCCGCGCCATTGCGGAACGACAAGTTGCGCGGTGCGGGGCGTTCCGTCACGCACGAGGGATACCTCGTAGGCCGGTTGACGCAGGGCAAGGGCCATCTCCACGTCTTCCCACGTGCGCATCGGCTTCCCGTTCATGGCCGCGATGCTGTCGCCCGCAAGGATGCCTGCCTTCCACGCCGCCGAGCTGTCGAGCACCGCTCCCACCACGGGCCGCCTGAGGTATTCCGGTTCGTTGACGCCTACCGCAAACGCGGCGTAGAGGCACATCATCGCGAAGAGATAATTCGCGGCGGGCCCGGCAATCGCCACCAAGGCGCGCTGCCAAATGGGCTTCGAGGTGAAATCGCCCGGATTCACCGCCTGATTCTCCTCCGGATGCTCGCCCGCCATGGCCACGTAGCCGCCGAACGGGATTGCGCAAATCTTATAATCGGTACCGTTAACGGTTCTCACGAACAGGGGCTTCCCGAAACCGATGGAAAACGCCAGCACGCGGATACCGCAGCATTTCGCGGCGACGAAATGTCCCATTTCGTGTACCAGGACGAGTATTCCCAGGACCACGAGTCCTATCGCGAGGAACAGCGCGACTATAGCCGAGGATTGGATGAGATGAAGCATGATATATCGCCGTTTTCCTTCGCCGGCGCGCCTTCCTATGTTCTTGTGATGTTCGAAATGATTTTCGCCGCCGCTTCGCGGCCCGCGCGGTCGGCTTCCTCTATCGCCTCGACCGTGGTCGCCGGAGACGAGGAATGCCCATCCAACACGGTTCGAAGCACGTAGGCTATCCGGTCGAAACGCAGCGCTCCATCGAGAAACGCGGCTACGGCCACTTCGTTGGCGGCGTTGAGCACGGCGGGCATGGTACCGCCGTTCTTTCCCGCGTCGAGGCACAGCCGCAGGCACGGGAACCGTTCGAAGTCCGGATCGAAGAACGAAAGCTCGCGGAGCGCGGCGAGATCGAGACGCACGGCGCATAGCGGCAGGCGTTCCGGGTACGACAACGCATACTGTATGGGCAGTTCCATGTCGGGGACGCCCATCTGGGCCATCACGGCGCCGTCGTGGAATTCCACCATGGAATGAACCACCGACTGCGGATGAACGAGTACGCGCAGACTGTGGTAGGGCACGGCGAACAGGTGATGCGCCTCCATCACCTCGAACCCCTTGTTGACCAGCGTCGCGGCGTCGATGGTTATCTTTTTTCCCATGCTCCACGTGGGATGATTGAGCGCGTCGGCGGGCCTGATGTTCCTGAATTGATCGACGCCAAGGTCCCGAAACGGCCCGCCCGACGCGGTGAGAATTATGGACTCCACCGCGGCGCGGTCGCTTCCGGCAAGGCATTGGAGTATGGCGCTGTGCTCGCTGTCGACGGGAACAATGCTTCCGCGGCCATGCGCGAGGATATCCGCGATGCATTCGCCTCCGATAACGAGGCTTTCTTTATTGGCAAGCGCGACGCGCTTCCCCCTGTTGAGCGCCGCTACGGTGGCACGAAGCCCCACAGCGCCCACAAGCGCGTTGAGCAGGACGTCGAACTCGGTCTCGCTCACCAGCTTTTCAAGGCCGCTCTCCCCCGAAAATACGCGCACCTTGTCGTCGAACAGGTTTCGCGCGCCGCCGTCGGCCGCCGCGCCCACGCACACCGACGCGGGGCGGAACTCTTGCGCCAGCGCCGACAGCTTGTCCAGGCTGCTTCTCGCCGAAAGCCCGACGATTTCGAACCGGTCGGGAAACCGGCGGATGCAATTGCAGGCGCTCGTGCCGATGGAGCCTGTGGCGCCGAGGAGGATTATTTTCGCGCGGTTCATGGGATGCTTGGATTCAAGATTATCAATCAACCCCGTTTTCCTCCGTGGTGATTTTCTTTCATTGCGACATTCGCGGTGATTCTTCCTCAAAAACGGCGGTCCGACTCACGGCCCCGTATCCGACTCTTCCATCACCCGTATCTTCGAATCCATCCCTTTTACCAGCCATATAAACCGCGTCTGCCACGCGGGCTTCGCCGCGGCCGAGGTATCGGGCTTGCAGCGAAGGCTCACCTGGAAGCACCGCAGCCCGAGCGTCTTCTGGCATTCCCACGCCCCCGTCGAATCGGTTTCCCAGTATTCCCGCTCCTTGAGCCTGCCTATCCTCACGATGAGGGGAGGCTGTTTCCCTCTTGTCAAAATCGAAACGCCCTGCGTTCCGCCCGGGGCTTCTTCCGCAACGCGGGGGCGGCACGGAACGACGGCGCCGGTGGTCAGCTCGCGGGCCTTCTGGTACCGGCCCGATTGTACGCAGCCGTAAAACTCGTCAATCGTCTTGACGTACTCGTCGGAAGCGAAGGCAAGGAGGAAAAGTCCGAGCGTCGGGGCCGCCACGAAGAAGCTGCCGAAGCGGTCGAGGAATCCTCCATGACCGGGCAGGATGTCCGACGCGTCCTTGGTTCCAAAATACCGCTTCATGAGGGAGACGAAAAGGTCGCCCACCTGCGCGAACACGCCGAGAATGAGCCCCATTAGAAGCCCCAGATACCAGGGATAGGCCGAGTTGCGCAGGAATATCCATAGTACCGAGCACAAAACGAACGCGGTAACGAACCCGGCGATGCTGCCTTCGACGGTCTTGTTGGGGCTTATATTGCTGTAGTGGTGTTTTCCCCATGCGCTCCCCACGAAATAGGCCATGGTGTCGCACATGAGCACCGAACCGATGACGATGGCGAACCCCGTACGCGACAGCATCTCCTGGGGGAACAATCTAAAGAACGATTGGAAATCCGGGTCGAACATGTAGAGTATCGAAACTCCCGCGATGTAAAGAAACACTGCCGCGGAAAACGAAAGGCTCGCCCGGCGCCAGCGGCCCGAATTCTTCTTTCCCCATACAATGGCCTCGAACGCGACAATGAGGAGCAGGATGAAAATCAGGTACCGCAGATGAATGGCGGGGCTGAACAATCCCCACACAAGGACGCCACCCAGCCACAGTTGGCACAGCCAGAAGCCGTTTCTGGGGAAAAGAACCGACAGCATTTTATAATATTCGAACCCGCCCATCACCATCACGGCGATGGTGATGAGCATCCCCGGAACCACGTGGTATGGGGTACCGGGCAAGAGGGAAAAGTTGGAATTGATTCCCCACCAGCCCAGGGGAATGGCGGGAATCGCGAACGAGAGGCGGCGGAACAGGTTGGCGCGGTTAATCACGTGTTTTCTTTAACCTTTCCGAACCGCCGTTCGCGTTTGTTGTAATCTTCAATCGAGGCCAATAGCCGTTCCTTGTTGAAATCGGGCCACAACACGTCGGTGAAATACAACTCGGCGTAGGCCGATTGCCACAGCAGGAAATTGCTGGTACGTTTCTCCCCGCCGGGGCGGATGATAAGATCGGGATCGGGGAAATCCGCCGTATACAACAACCGCCGGAATGATTCCTCAGTCAGCCCGTCTATCATCGATGGATTCGCGAGTGCCGCGCGCGCGAACTTCTTGACGCCTTCGACGATTTCCGCGCGGCCGCCGTAGCTCACCGCGAGCACCAGGTTGAGGCCGGTATTGCCCTTGGTTGCCTCGATGCCGTTGAGAAACTCCTTGCGCGTTTTCGGCGGGAGCTTCGAAAGATCGCCGATGGCGTGAAGCCTCACGTTGTTCTTGTTGAGATCCCGAATCTCACGGCGGGTCATTTCCACGAGTAACTCCATGAGAAGGGATACCTCCTGACGAGGCCTGCCCCAGTTTTCGGCGGAAAAAACATATATGGTGAGGAATTTTACGCCCAGTTCACCGCATGCCCGCACGACGGCCAGAGTAGCATCGGTGCCTGCGCGATGCCCCGCGGCTCGCGGCAGGCCACGGGCCTTGGCCCACCGGCCGTTTCCGTCGAGAATTATCCCTATATGCGCCGGAACGTTCATACCCCTCTACACCATCGCGTAACATGTTGCCCGAAAAGAAGTTGCTCACAAGAGCTGGAGATTGGAAAATATATTGCGATTGCCGCGGGGAGAACCAAAAAGCACCGCTTTGTTCTTGATAATATCGGAACATCCTTCGAGAAAAGATATATTTTTACGGTATATGCAAAGGAGCCTGACAATGACGGTTGAAATAACCAGGCCGAAAAAGACCGAATTGCGCAGAAAGGGCATCTTGTCCTGGCCCATCTGGGAAAAGGAAATATCGCGCTTCAACTGGTTCTACGAGCAGACCGAGGAGTGCTACATTATCGAGGGTACCGCGATTGTAAAAACCAAGGACGGGCAGCAGTTCGAGTTCGGCAAAGGGGATTTTGTCCGTTTTCCCAAGGGCCTCGATTGTGAATGGGACGTAAAACAACCCATCAAAAAGCACTACAGTTTCAAGTAAAGCCGACCAGCTTCCCTTCCAAGGATTTATAAATATCCATAAAGGCATACCGCGCAACGCCGTATTCCCGGCCGCGCCTTTGCCTATAGGAAGAAACACCCGCCGATGTTTCCCATCCGCGACGAAAATCCGACAATCCACAAGGCCGTTGTTACCTTCCTCATCATCGCGGTCAACATCCTGGTGTGGGTGTTTGTGCAGGGCGCGGGGTTCAACCCCGCGCTTGCAAAATCGCTCTGCCGCTTCGGCCTAGTGCCGGGCGAGCTTCTCGGACTTGTTCCCCCCGGCACCGAAGTCCCGCTCGGCGGAGGGCTCATGTGCGTCGTCGAAAACACCCACAACTGGTTCACCGCGATAACGCACATGTTCATGCACGGAGGCTGGTTCCACATCATAGGCAACATGTGGTTCCTCGCCATATTCGGCGACAACGTCGAAGACTCGATGGGATCGGTTCGGTTTATTTTCTTTTACCTCCTGTGCGGGCTCGCTGCGGCCGCTGCGCAGATGTTCCTCGACCCGCAAAGCGCCGTTCCCATGGTCGGCGCCTCCGGCGCCATAGGCGGCGTCATGGGCGCCTACGTCGTATTGTACCCGCGCGCGCCAATCCACATGCTCGTGTTTCTCGGCTTTTTCATCACCAGGATCGTGGTGCCCGCCTATTTCATGCTCGGCTACTGGTTTCTGTTGCAGCTTCTGGGCATATTGCCCTCGCTCGGCGGCAACAGCGGCGGCGTGGCCGTTGGCGCCCACGTGGGAGGATTTCTCGCCGGCGTGATTCTCATCTTCTTTTTCAGACGGATGGATCGGGTAAGGGAAAAGAGAGCGCAGAGGGTGTGGAGCGGGTGGAGGAACAGGTAAATAATTAAAAGATTTTGGCGCTCCCGACGCTTTGGGCGCGGGGCGGCATCCTTCGCCTTTGCATTACCGCCACATATCCAAAAACCTGTCAAGGTCGGATATGTGGATTTTCTTCTGGATGAGCACCTTGGTGCCCTGCGCTGAATCAGTTTTCACCGATTGCCGCCCCGCCGAGTCCATGACCGCCGCCTGGGATAGGCCGGTGTTCTGCCAGGGTAAGAAACCGCTTCGGGACGCGTTCGCGTTTTGAGCCCATACCGAGGTGATGAGCAACGCCGCGCTAAGGCCTATAACGGCTACGAGTTTTAGAATTTTCGGCATAACCTTCTCCGGTATTTCCAAACTAGTATACCTCGTGCCCGCAAAGCATTCAACGGCTTGGAAAATTATCTATTTTCCGGCAGAAAACATACGCTCGATATACACAAAATAAAACAGGCCGCTCCCATCAAAAAATGAGAAACAGCCTGTAAAAATGGTACCCCAGACCGGAGTTGAACCAGTGACCCCAGGTTTAGGAAACCTGTGCTCTATCCAACTGAGCTACTGGGGCGTTGGAAATCTCAGCGCTATCGCCCTGGAAATATCCGCATGTAAAAATAGTTGTTTTCGGATAAAATTTGTTGGACTTTTTGCAGGGCTTTTTTCTTGTACGTTATTGCGGTGGAGCCAAGTCTCCTTGGTTTAAATGAATAACCCGGGATACTTCTTTTTCATATGAGCAAGTTTTCTGGGGAGAGAGCCAAGAGCACGGTCGGTAGGACCGTGCCACACGAGCGGAAAATCACACGGGCCACCTATCCGATCCACTACTTGTATTCCAGCGAAAAATACCTATATTTCTTCATACCGGCTCCTTTGGCAAAATATACAAGCCGGCCAGTATCACCCTAAATCCTCAAAAAATCAACTCGACGTTCGGAGCGCAGTCCATCATTCCAGTAGTTAGTCTACCCTAAACTTAAAAAGGGGTTCCCCGATGGATGAAATAAGAAACTTATCAGAGTTGCTACGAGTTTTCGAAAATAGAGCTTCCAGAAGGATTATGTATTTCCGCGGCCAAGTTCGAGACTGGTGCCTAAAGCCATCGTTGGCTCGTGAAAGCGTATCCCAACAGGAGCGAGAGAAGGAATCGGACTGTTTTGAGAGACTCGCAAAAATACTTACGAATGTGAACGATTGGGAGCGTGCCACTATTGCTCAACACCATGGTGTTCCTACTCGACTTCTAGATTGGTCAGAGAACCCTCTTGTAGGTATTTATTTCGCTATCGAAGGTAATGAGTACGATGGCGAAGATGGCGTTATTTGGGTATTCGAAGACAAGACAGCTGTTGCTGGAGATGTTGCATCGTTTCAGGAAGGAAGTGGGCCACGCCGCTTGCACTACCCTCGCCCTTATCGAGCATGGAAAGACCTACAAAACAGAATTCCACGAGTGATTGCACAACGCGGGGCGGTAACTTCTCAGCCTGATTTGTCAAAAAAATTTGACGAACAGAAATTCGACAGAGACACTCAATCCCTGAGAAAGTTCATCGTTCCAAGAGATACTAAACGTGAGCTTCGAAATCATTTGACTATCCTTGGTGTTACTGAACAAAGACTATTTCCTGATTTCTTGGACATCGGTAACAATAGACCGACAGATATTGTCGGTCTATGCGTGCGTATCCGTTGTGAACTCTTTAGGGCAGGATGACGAGTAAAAGCACTCACGACACTTGCTTCGGACGGGTGGCCTGTGTGCCCCACTCTCCCATCCGTGTGCCACTGCCGTTCCGGCAGTGGCCTCATCTTCCACTCATAAACCAACTCGCTTCACATGCAGAAGCCGGGTATTCCGATTGATTATAAGGATTCATAGCTCCAATACTGCGCGCGGCCCCGAAGCAACCTCAGTGCTTGACGAGCGTCATCTTCATGCCCGGAAAAGGATTGATTAGAAAGGAGACCCTTGTTCCGGGAGGCGCGTGTTCGAATCGTTCGGCGTATTTTGGAAAATGATAATCGTAGAACGGCGGACATGACCAGTCGCGGAATATCCCGACGGAAAGCAACAGCAGAAACGCTACCGCGCCATAACGCAGCACACGGGAAACGGGGGCCGTGCCCGCCGCCGCCCATAATACGGCGGTCAAGAATCCGAGCATTGGAAGAAAGACGTAGCGGTTGCCGCGGCTCGGATCGCACAGGTATTCCCATTGCGGCAATCCCGGCGGCCCGGCAAGGGGACGCGCCAAGCCGAGCGCGAGCGCCGCGAAGGAGAAAAGAACGAACACTTTAATCTCAAAAGGCGCGCGAAAAAACGCGTACAGAACCACGGCCGAACCCGTCGCGGCGGCTATCGCGTCAATCAGCAGCAGACTGTCTCCGTTGGCGAACGAACTTTGCGTTTGCCACCCGGTTATCGTCGAGAGAAATACATTACCGCCGAGAATGCGTATCAAACGAGCGATGCTGGGGCCGTTGGGCGCCGCCTGCCTTGTATTTGAAAGCAGTGCCACGAAAAGTTCAACAATGGCGCCGGGCGCGAGCACGGCCAGGCGAAGTCCCGACGATTTTTTCCTGCGTTTCCACCACAGGAGGCAGGACATGGGAACAAGCAACAGCGCGAGCGGACTGCTCAGGGATGTGATAAAAAGCACGCCCCAATCAAATATCCGTCGCCGCCACCCGTTTTCCGGCGGAGCCAGCAGAATTAGGCTTGCCAGCAATACAAGGTGCCATTGGACGTTTGTGATGTTGGCGTGAATTTCCCAACAGTTGGGTACCACCAGGTACAGGAGACTCGCGCACAGACGCGTGTTTGTGCTTATGTTTGAGAAACGGGTCGAAAGAAATATGTTCACCGGCAGGATTTGAACCGCAATCGCGCAAAGGTTCATCACGAGCGGGGCGAGCGAAAACGGGACAAGGAGCGTGATGAGCGAAACGATCCGTATGAATACATGCACATACCCCGCCTCCGGCATAATGAAGGACTGCAGACCGAACCGGTACGCCTGCGGGAACCAGACCATGCCGTCTTCGGCGTAAAACTGCGCGTTGAAAACCGCGTCAGGGCGGCGGGAGACGACGATGGCGAACGCCGCAAGGAAAACAATGACTTGGAAAACGGGGCTTCCGGTCTCGCTCCTCCATTGCGGCTCGGCGTTGTGTCGCATGATTGTTGGGGATATCATCGCATGGAACAAGATTAACGGGGTTCGGTACGGCGAAGACTTTTGCCGCCTTTACGTGCCGTCAGGCGACGCGCGCCATTTCGGATTCGTCAGAACTTGCCGGTAAGAATTATCTCGGGCCTTATTTCGGCCTCCGAACGCGCGTCGGACCGATAATACGTATAATACCCGCGTACCCTCGGCATGATGGAAACATTGGGCGTGAGGTCCCAGCCGTATTTAAGGTCGAGAAGGAAATAAGAAACGTCGGAGCCGGCAACGGCGAGATTTTCGTCGAGGCTGTACCGGAACGCACCGGCGATTTTTCCCGGACCAGCCTTGACGGAAGCGCCTATCCCGGCGAGCACGCCGAGTTGTCGGTACGCCGGCGCGTCCGCGGTATCGGCGACGTTTCGCGTCACCTGGAGGCCGGTTGCGGTGTCCAAAAAGGTTTGTGGGGCCGTGGTTACGGTGGCAGGGCCGCTGCTGCCGTTGTTCACAGTGGCGGCACCGGCATCGGCCAAAAGCGAAAATTCCGGAACCGGTTGCCAGGTCGCGAGTACTCCCCCGCTTATTTCGTGATCGCCTTTCCCGGTGTTTGCGTTGAAATTCCGGTTGAACAGCGCGGCGACCTGTCCGGTAACGGAGAAGGTTTTTCCGACACAAGGAACGTCGAGTACGGTGAGGACGGAACTCGGGTTCGGCTTCGACGGCGACGCGGGGGTACTCTGGCGCGACTCGATGACCGTCGAAAAAAGCGACGCGGAGAGGGACACATCGCCCTTGACGACTGGTGCGCCGAGGCGCGCTCCGGCGAGTCCGTTGCTGGTCGCGTCGCCCCAGCCGAGGTACGCCGCTTTGGCGTAGGTGTGGTATGCGTTGTCCTCGCAGACGCTCGAACGACTGAGCAGGTCGAGCGCGCCGTTGTTTTGTATCGGCAGGATTCCGCCGGACAGGTTGAAAAACCCCGGGTCCCATTTCGCGAACGCCAGGTTGAACCTCGGGGCGGCGGGCGTGGTTTTCCAGGATACGGTTTCGGTTGCATACCAGTTGTCGCCGATTTGAACTTGCAAAAGAAACGCCTGAACCGGGGTTATCTTGACGCCGTAATAATAGCCTATCTGGTTGTAATAGTTCCACCCGGTTTTCGTGTCTCCCCCGGCGGGTGTTTCGAAGGTGGCCTTGACCCGCAGCCGGTATTGCGCCATTCCATACTGTTCTACTATTTTACTTGTGGTGTCCGCGCTCCAGGCAGTCAAGGCGACCACCATCACCACAAACGTGCTTCGGACACATTCCATGCAAAACCTCCCGATACGGCGGCGCTTCCCTCAACTCAATGACAAGCCGACAAACTCTCATCAAGAAAATACGTAATTAACGAATGAAAAACACGGGAAAAGGAAGCCTGGGCCTCGCCGCCGCCGCCGTTGTTGTCGTCGCCGCGCTGGCGATATGCGTGCCCCGCGCCGGTGCGGCGGATACGTTTTGGGGACGCGAATCGCTCCCGTTGTTTCCTCCGGACATACGGAGCATCAAAGACCGCGACACGCTCATCGTGGCCCAGTACAAAGGATTCAGGCCCGGCTTTTTCATTTACGACGACGACAACCGGTATCCCGGCACAAGCGAGTACCGCTGCGACGGCCACAGACTCGTGGGTTACGACGTCGATCTTTCGTACCGCATAGCCCGGGAACTGGGCGTCAAGCTCAAATTCGTCCGCGCCTACGACGATTTCAACGAGGTGTGCCGGGCCGTCGCCCGGGGCGAGGCCGATATCGCCGTGTCGAAGCTGAGCGTCACCTATTCCCGTGCGCAGTTCGTCCGCTATACGGTACCCTATGCGTCGTTCAGGATGGGATTTCTCATCAACCGTGTCGCGGAAAGCAAGGCACATCGCGGTCCGGACATCCTTGCGCTGTGCAACCATCCCGACGCGCGGATAGGCGCCATTCAGGGAACGTCGTTCATGGACTTCGGCGCCGCGTTGCTGCCAAAGGCCCGCCTTGTCGCCTATCCGGATTACGCCGCGCTTTTCGAGGCGGCAAAAAGCGGACATGTGCTCGCGTCCTTCTACGAGGAGTTCGAAATCGAAAAATGCCTGCGCACAAATCCCGACATGAGGATTTTCTGCCGCGCCCAGTATATTCCGGGCAAGGAGGACAAGATAGCCATCGCCGTCAATCCTACGAACAGCATGCTGCTTTCGTTCCTCAACCTGTTTCTCGAACGCGAAAAAATACAGCCGTCGGTCGACGAAATCCTTACCGACTATTTTCCCCAGGAAGTCTTCCGCGACACGACCTCGGTCGCGGCGCCGAAGAAAAACGCCGCCGCGCTCTTGTGGCCGGTGATCGCGTTTATCGCGGCGGCCGGCCTGTGGCTCGTGTTTGCCGCCCCAACGCTCCGGCGAAGCGGCACAAGGGGAACCCAGGGAGGGCCGCGTGCATAATCCCTCCCGGCGAAAAAAATTTTCCGCGATGCTCGCGGCGCTTTCCCTGTTAAAAAACCCGTGGGTCAATCTCGGCGCAGTCCTGGCCGGCGCGGGCATTGGGCTGTATGCAAAACCCGCGGCATCGGACATGGCCCCTCTCGGCGACCTTTTTCTGTCCCTTATAAAAATGTGCGTATTGCCAATCGTCGCCACGGCGATCACCGCGAGCGTGGCCAGATTGCTTCGGTCGGGCTCGGTACATCGATATCTGAACCGGATCATAATCGTGTTCGCCGTGGGTGCATGCATGGGCGCGTTCGCCGGTATCGCGGCGGGATCCGTTTTCGCTCCCGGCGAGAACCTTCAGGCAAACTCCCGCAAGGTGCTCGCGGACATTTTCAGCGAGGCGGAACTGCAGCCCTTGCAGTCGACCGCCGCGAGAAAAGCAGGCCCGTGGGACCTGGCATTTAGCGTGGTGCCGTCGAACGTGTTCTATGCATTCACCTCGGACCAGAGTCTTGCGGTGATTTTCGTTTCGCTTCTCCTGGGCATTGCGCTGGGCGCCCTCAAGACCGACGGCGCGCAACGCCTCGTGTCCGGATTCGACGCGCTCTACGGGGCTTTCTTCAAGATTTTGAACTGGGTACTTTACGGTTTACCGATTGGGATTTGCTGCCTGGTGGCCGCGCAGGTTCTCGTGCTCGGAACCACCATTCTCCTTGCGATGACCAAGCTCATTGCGCTTTTTTTCGGAACATGCGCGCTTTTATGGGTGCTGTACGCCGCGGCGATGCGGATGGCCACCGGCATTCCCCTGGGGAGGCTTCTTGCGGCCATGCGCGACCCGCTGCTGGTTTCGTTCGTAACGCGAAGCAGCATAGCCGCCGTTCCCATTGCCCTGGAACGGATGAAGACCGACCTCCGGCAGCCCGAGGAAGTGGCGAGCCTCGTCATTCCGCTGAGCGTCATCATCAACCGGCATGCGTTCATCCTTTTATTTTCCCTCACCACGGTTTTTGTAACCCAGCTTTTTCAGATGGAGTTGAGCTTCGGACAACAGGCGCTCCTCGTCGTCGCCGCCGTATTTTCGGGCATGGCCGCCGTGGGAGCGCCTTCGGTCATCGCGCCCATGATCGCCTCGGTACTCGTTCCCCTCGGCCTTCCCGCGTCGGCGGGCATCGCCGTCCTCATCGCCATAGGGCCCATCGTCGATCCCATTGCCACCATGACCAACCTGTTTGGGGGCTGCGCGACGACCGCCATTGTCGCCCGCGCGCGGGCCCATACAAACGGCACGGGAGGCGCCTCGTGAAAAACGCCCCTGCTTCCTGCGAACACCGGCGGCAAAAACAGGTCATCGGCATCGTGGGCGGGCTCGGGCCCTATGCCCACATCGACCTTGAACGCAAGCTGCTTCGCGCCGCGTACGAAATCGTGGGCGCGCATGCCGACCAGTCGTTTCCCGAGTGGATCGTGAGTTCGGCGCCCCAGACGCCCGACCGCACGCAGGCCATAGAGGGGCGCGCTCCCGATCCCACGCCTTGGCTGGTCGCAAGCGTCAAGAGGCTCGAACGGGGACGTTCCGGGCGTCTTGCGCGCGGCGCGGATTTCGCCATCATCCCCTGCATCACGTCGCACGCCTTTTTCGGCGAACTTCGCCATCGGACCTCGATTGACATCCTCGACATGATCGACGAGACGGCCTCCTACATTACGCGCCTCCATCCCCGGTCAAAGGTGGGCGTCCTCGCCACTACCGGTACGCTCAAACGCAGGCTCTTCCACGACAAGCTCAAGCGGCACGGCCACGCGCCGCTGTCGCTGTTCGACGTCCCGGACGGCGAAGAACTCCAGCGCCGCTACGTCATGGAGGCGATCTACGGCCCATGGCGCGCCGGCCGTTTCGGCTGCGGAGGCATAAAAAGCTGCGGCCCCAGGCCCGAGCACGCGCGGCTCCTGAGGAAGGCGGCGAAAATCCTCGTCGACGCGCTCCACGTCGACGTTATCGTCGCGGGCTGCACCGAAATCCCTCTTGCTTTGACAAAGCCGAAAATACTCGGGGTGCCGCTCATCGATCCGGTGGGGGTTCTGGCGTGCGCGGCGGTGCGGCGGGCATACGGGATCGGAAGATAGTCCCGCTAATCCGTGCAAAAGACTTCGCCTCAAAGCCGCAGCGGGCGCAAAAGCGAATGTAACTGAGCGGCGGCGTTACCCGCGGGGCCCGAAGAACTTCACCGCCACCATGGTGATGTCGTCGGAACGCGGCGCATCGCCGGTGTGTTCCGCGATTTTCCGCTCGACATTCTTGACGAGCACCTCGGAAGACGCGTCACCCCCGCCGTTGAGGGTCGCAAGCAGCCTCTCGTTTGAAAACTGCCTGCCCGCCGAGTCCATGGCCTCGTTCACTCCGTCGGTGTACAGCAGAATCGAATCGCCGGGATTCATGGTAAAACGGCCCAACGCGTAGGGCGCGTCCTGCACCACCGCGAGCGCCGGGTTCTTTTTCATGGCGAGAAACTTGTAGTCCCCGGTTCCCGCCCGCAACGCGGGCGGGTTGTGCCCGGCGTTGGCGTATTCCACCTCTCCCGTCTCCACGTTGAGAATGGCGCAGAACACGGTGACGAACATGAGCGCGTCGTTGTCGGGACAGAGCAGGTTGTTGACATGGTATAACACATCGGCGGCGGTGGAACTCTGCTGGAGCGCCGAGGTGCGCAGGAGCGTCTTGGTGATGACCATGAACAGCGCGGCGGGCACGCCTTTCCCCGAAACGTCGCCTATCAGGAAACACAGCCTGCCGTCCTGCAGGAAAAAGAAATCGAAAAAGTCGCCGCCCACCTCCTTGGCGGGCTTCATCACCGCGAAGATGTCGAATTCCTTCCTGTCGGGGAACGGCGGGAAAATTCTCGGCAGCATGTCGGCCTGAATCTGTGTGGCTATCTGAAGCTCGTTTTCGATGCGCTCCTTTGCCGCCGTGGTGGCCCGGAGATTTTCGATATAGGCCTTGAGGTTGGCCGTCATGGCGTTGAAGGCCTTGGCGAGTTCTTCTATCTCGTCGCCGGTGCGCACGTCGAGCCGGTAATCGAGGTTGCCGGCGCCCACCACGGTGACGCCCGCATCGAGGTCGACGATGGGCTTGGTGAGCTTCCTGGAGAGCTTGACGGCAAGAAAGGATATGCCGGCAATCAGGACGGCGAAAACCGCCAGCAGGACAACGAGCGAGAGCACCTTTTCCTTTTCCACGTAGTCGCGGGTGGAGCCGATTGCCTGGGCTATCCTTCCCCGCGTGAACGCCGCGGGCGCCACCACTTCCTTCACGGGCCGCACGATGCCGATGCTCCACCGCGTGCACGGAACGGGCGCGAAGGCGATGAACTTCTCTTCCGTATCGATGACGCATCTGCCCACGCCGGTTTGGCCGCTCACCATCTTCCTCACGATTGCCCGCATCGAGTCGGGGCCCGTACGCAGCAGGTTTTCGGTCTTGAATTTCTGGTTCCACTGTGTTGAGCCTTCGTTGAGCCCGGGCTTGGCGATGACGCTTCCGGTCGAATCCACGAGAAAGCCGTACCCCTCGGTACCCTCCTGAGGCTTGAGAATGTACCGGTTTACCGCGTCCATGGTCATGTCGGTCTCCACGACCCCAAGAAGTTTTCCGGTACGGTTGTAAAAGGGCCGTGCGCAGGTAACGATCAATTTATTGGTTGTCGCGCTCACGTATGGCTCGGTCCAGATAAGCCGGCCCGCCTTTGCCGCGGCAACATACCAGGGGCGGTTGCGAGGATCGTAGGAAGGCGCGAAGCTCGACTTCCACGGATAACCCCGTACCAACCCCGTCTGGGTGCCTGCATAGACCGCCGCGATGGAGGGATCGTTACGGCAGAGCCAGACGAACATGTTGTCCAGGCAGCTCGACCGCTTGATGTCCCGGGCCGCGTCCGCGGGACTCATGCCGGGGGCAAGGGCATACACCGACGCCGCGAAAACGTCGCCCGGATTTTCCCGCGTAGAATACGACTTGCGCGGCGCGAATTCACCGGGACTGTTCCACGCCTCGGTCGCGTAATCGGCCAAAAGGTTCATTTCCGTAGCCACTTTTTCGAGCAGGGCGTTTGCGATGGCCGCATGGGACTTCGCCAGCGTGAGCAAATGCTCCTTGGCCTGGCTTTCTAGTGCATCGACACTGCTGTTTACGGCATAGTCGCCGAGCGAGGTGGTGATTTGCACCGCATAACCGCCGAGTCTGTTGATGCTCGTGACCGCGATGCACGCGTAGGCGACGAGTGAAACGAGCGAAAGCCCGAGAACCAGCGCCAGAATCTTCATGCCTATCTTGATTCTCGGCATTGCCGGCAGGTTCATGAGTCCGCGCTCCCTTCGCCCGGCAGGCGCTTTGTCATGGTGAACACGTTGCGGCCGTTTTCCCTTTTGTAGCGCACCTCGTCCATGATGTTCTTCACCATGAAAATGCCGAGCCCGCCTATGGGGCGCTCCTCCACCGGAAGCGACAGGTCGGGTTCCCCGGCGTCAAGCGGATTGAATGCGACGCCGGAGTCGGAGATTTCGATGACGATGCCGCCCGCTCCCGGCGCAGGGCCGCATGAGATGGTAAGGTCGCCGCCGTTGGAATACGCGTAGTGGATTACGTTGACCAGAATCTCCTCGCCGGCGAGAAGAATCTTGTTGGTTGTTTTCCGGTCGAACCCCGCCGCGAGCGATTCCCGTTCGATGAAATCGTTCATCTCCTTAAAACGCTCCATGACCGCGGGAACGGTGAGCGTATGCATGCGACGTGCCCCGTGCGCGTCCGGCGGACTACGCGGGAAACGAGTCCGCAAAGGTGACGAAACCGTCGAAGCCCGTCATGGATATGACGTCTTTGACGCCCTGCTGGGCCCTCACGAAGATGACCTCGGTGGCGGGGCCTATCTTCTGCTTCGCGAACACGATCACGCGGAGGCCGGCGCTCGAAAGATATTCGAGCCCTTCGGCGAAAAAGACCACTTTGGCAATCTTGGTGCCCACGAGTTTTTTGAGTTCCTCGGCCAGTTGGGGCGCGCTCACCGCGTCGAGTTTTCCCGACAGCGTAACGCGGGCGTTGTCGCCGGCCACTTCCACCGCATACGAGGGAGCCATAAAGGTCACTCCTTTCAGGTTTGGATGCGCCGGCCCCGCGGCCGGCTATTTCGCGACGAGGATCACCACCGACCTGGGGCCGGCCGTGAACTCGTACTGGTTGTCGAGCATCTTCTCTTGTCCCGCCTCCCAGATGTCGGCAGGGGCGGGTATGTCGGTGTTCACGGCAACGTGCCACCGGGTGTCTTGGTGAGGGCGCGGCAGTTCGAACGCGTGCGTCTCCCAGTGCATGTTGAGGGCCACGTAGAGGGTCTGGTCGCTTGCCGCGCCGTCCTTGGCGTGCTTTCCGTCGAGCATGAACGCCAGCGTGAGCGAGGAGGAAAAATCGGCCCACCACGCCTTGGTACCGTGCCATGAGATATCGGGCAGCCCGCTGCCCACGAAGTCCCGGTTCCTGAAATGCGCGGCGTTGCGCAGCACGGGATGTCCCAGGCGGAACGCGATCATCTTCCGGAAGAAATCGAACAGATCCCCGTTCTTTTCGAGATCGCCCCAGTCAAGCCACGAAATCTCGTTGTCCTGGCAATAGCAGTTGTTGTTGCCCTGCTGGGTGTGGCCCATCTCGTCTCCCGACAGGATCATGGGTACCCCGCGGGAAACGAGGAGCATGGCCGCGGCGTTTTTTATCTGCTTTCGCCTAAGGAAGTTGACGTCGGGGGACGTGGAAGGCCCCTCCCACGAGCAGTTCCAGCTGTGGTTGTCGTCGGCGCCGTCGTTGTTGTTCTCGCCGTTGGCCTCGTTGTGTTTGCCGTTGTACGACACCAGGTCCATCAGGGAAAACCCGTCGTGGCAGGTGATGAAATTGACCGAGGCGTTGGCGCCGCGGTTCTGCCACGCGTACAGGTCGGGCGACCCCTGTATCCGCTGCGCGATGCCGCCCACCACGCCAGCGTCGCCGGTGAGAAACCTGCGTATGTCGTCGCGGAACCTGCCGTTCCATTCGGCCCAGCGGCCCCACGACGGGAACGACCCGACCTGATACAGGCCGCCCGCGTCCCATGCCTCGGCGATGAGCTTGCACTTGCCGAGGATGGGATCGAAGGCCAGCGATTCGAGGAGCGGCGGGTTTGCCATGGGTGCGCCGTTCTGGTCGCGGCTGAGGATGGACGCGAGATCGAACCGGAACCCGTCGACGTGATACTCGGCCGCCCAGTATCGCAGGCAGTCGAGGATCATCGAGCGCACCACGGGGTTGTTGCAATTGAGCGTGTTGCCGCACCCGGAAAAATTGTAGTAGTAGCCTTGGGGGGTGAGCAGGTAATAGGTCCTGTTGTCGAGCCCGCGGTACGAAATATAGGGCCCCTGCTCGTTTCCTTCCGCGGTGTGGTTGAACACCACGTCGAGGATCACCTCTATGCGCGCCGCGTGGAGGGCCTTTACCAGGGTCTTGAGTTCGTCCACCTGCATGCCGAGTTTCCCGGTCGCGGCATAGCCCGCCTTGGGCGCGAAGAACCCGACGTTGCTGTATCCCCAGTAGTTCATGAGACGCTGTCCCGTCACCGGGGACATCCGGGAATTCTCGAACTCGTCGAATTCGTGGATGGGAAGCAGCTCGACGCAGTTGACGCCCAGTTGCCTGAGGTATGGGATCTTCTCCCGGATCGCCGCGAAGGTGCCGGGGTGTTTCACGCGCGAAGACGGGTGGCGCGTGAGCCCGCGCACGTGCATTTCGTATATGACAAGGTCTTCCATGGGCGTTTCGAGCGGCCGGTCGTTCTGCCAGTCGAAGTCGTCGTACACGAGCCGTGCCCGGTGCATGTACGGATCGGACCAGTCGGGCTCGGCGCCCCACACGTCCCTGCCGCCGATAGCCTTGGCGTACGGGTCCATCAGAACCTTGGTCTTGTCGAAACGGTTCCCGGTGCGCGGATCGAAGGGCCCGTCCATGCGGTAGCCGTACTCTATTTCCTCGTAGTCGAGATCGAACACCACCATTGTGAACACGTGCCCAATCCGGAACTCGTCCGGGAACGGAATCTCGGCGAAGGGTTCGCGCGCGTGCTTGCGGAACAGGACGAGTTCGCAGCTCGTGGCCGCGCTCGAAAAAATGGAAAAGTTGACCCCGCCCGGCACGATGGTCGCGCCGAACGGAAGCGGCCTTCCCGGCCGCAGCTGGAACGAACCGTGCGAATGGGTCGGATAGGTGTCTATGCGGTTCATGGCCTGCTCCCGGCCATGCCCGCGACGGCCTCCGCCACCGTTGAATAACAAGGGAACATGTCGCCGAACCCGGTCATCTCCATCACCTCCCGTATCTCGCCCAGCATGCATGCCACGCTCACCTTTCCCCTGCCGCGGGCGGCGGTCTTGGCCATGAGTAGGAGCAGCCGCACGCCCGCGCTCGACACGTACTCGCACCCGCTCATGTCGAGGACCACGCGGCAGTCGGGAACGATTTCCGGCATTATTTTTTCCTGCGCGGTCGCGGCCGTCGCGGAATCGAGCCTGCCGCGCAGGGTAATGACGCTGGCGTCCTTTTGCTTTACAACAGAGATGTCCATCGTGTTTCCCCTTGGTGAACGTTTATCCCAAAGGCGCAAAGATTGCAAAGCAGAAAATCGTATCTGCGGATGAACTGTGCTTATGCATACATTTCTTTGCGTCCTTTGCGCCTTTGCGGAGAGGTTTTGCTTTTTCCTGGTTAGGCCGGAACGAGCGTGACCTTTATTTTCGGCCGGTGTTCAAGGGGCGGCAACTCGACGGTGAGCGCCTGCGCGTTGAACCTTGTCCACGGTTTTCCGTCCACCGTCACTTCGGCGATGGTCGCGCATCCCGCAGGAAGGATGTCGGGCTGCACCCGCAGGACGTTGTCCTCGAACCCGTACTTCATCGGCTTGAAATACAACGACACGGGCTGCCTGGTGTGCAGCAGGTTGATGTATACGGTCGACAGATAGGCAAGTTCCACCGAATGGTACGCGCTCATGGAATGGCTCCCCTTGTACCGCTCGGTGCCCAGCAGGTACGGAATTCCGTTGCCCAGCGCATTGAAATACACGGCGCCGTCGTTATGATCCAGAAAGAACGTGTTGTAAAACGCCGCCGATTCACGGGCCAGTTTGAGGTATGCGGGGTCCTTGAGGATGCCGTAGAGTATCTGATACGCCAGAATGCCCTGTTCCTGCTGCCACCAGGCCTTCCGGTCGTGCCAGGCGAAACGGTGCGACGTCTGTCCGGGCATAAGCTCCCGCTCCATCACGTCGTACCAGCCGGCCCGCTGTTTGTCCATGCCCACATCGGGCATGACCGCGGCTATTTTCTTCGCAAGGTCGACGTATTTTGCTCCGGCCACGAGGCTGTTTATCCGCATCAGGTTCCACGCGATCTTGAGGTTGTGCCCCACCACGCCGCGGTTCTGCTGCCAGCCCCAGGTTTTGTCGTGGCTCCAGTCCTCGTGGAATTTTTCCTGGACGAACTTGCTGTGCGCGTAGTCCGGGAAATGTTTTTCGATGAGATCGGCGCAGTCCCGGAGAAAATTACGGTACTTGTCGCTGCCCGTGGCCAGCCACAGGTTGATGAGATACGCGGGCGCGTGGTCGCCCACCGAGTTCCAGTTCTTGCGCGCGCGGTTAGGGCCCAGGCTCTCGGCGCGCGGGTCGAGGGTGATCGGATCGAGGTGCGAAAAATATCCGCCGAGTTTCCTGTCGAGATAAAAACGGTCGAACAGGTCGACGGTCATCTTTATATCCTTCATGATGAGCGGATCGCCCGTGATGCGATAGGTCTGGGTGGGACCGGCTAGGGCGTAAATCTGCTCGTAGGCCGGGATTGCATCGTAGTCGTCGCCGAATTCCGACGCGAACACCTTGTGCTCGCTCGTGCCGTCCACGTCGATGCCGTGGTACCAGTACACGATGTTCTCGTCGGTGTCGTAGAAGCGCATGTGGTCGCGCAGGTACTGCGTTCCTTTTTCCGCCGCCTCGAGATACTTGTCCTCGCCGGTGAGCAGGAACGTGCTCGCCATGCCGTACACAAGGCGCGATATGGTGTCGGTCTCTTGGCGGAATGTCTTCGTCCGTGAGCCGGTGAGCGTGATGAGCGTGCGGTAATTTTTGTAATCTATGTGTCCCTCGTCGCCGAACTGGGCCTTGATGAAGAAATCGCAGATGCTCGCGGCCTGCTTTACCCACCAGTCCGGCTCCTCGAAACGGTACTTGTCCTTTTGCTTCCCGGGAAAGTTTATTTCCTGGGCCTCGTAGGCGAACGCGCCGTTTTCCGGATAGAACGTCCCGTAGACGAACAGGTACTGTCCGGGGACCAGCATGTCGTCGATCTGGCCCGTGCAGTCGAGGTACGGCTCCCCCAGGTTCCGCATCACCTTGGCGTAGCAGTTGGCCGAGAGCTTCACCGAAAACGGCCTGCCGTCGGTGGTTTTGAGGGAGAACGTGCGCGCCGCCTTGTCGTACGACTCGACGTAACCGGCGATGGTGTCGGAAAATTCGAATTGCAGGTCCTTCATGGCTCGGTACCTCCTCGGGGTGCTTGGGGCGCCGCGGGATGCTGCCGGTCTATCGCATGCGGGATCACCTGCATGGCGATGTAGACGAGGGGGACCGCGACGCACAGTATGAAACCCGTTACAACGTTTATCAGCGACAGCGCGCCGGCCGCGAAAAACAGGGCCGGGTACAGCAGCAGCCGGACGGTGAGCGCCTTTCGGACGTTGTCCGGGAAATTCTCAACGGTCAATCTTCCGTTTTTCGTGGCGTACCGCCAATTCCACAACAGCACGAGCCCGGCCAGGGTCATGTTCGCGGCATAGACCGCCACGCCGGTACGGTATCCGAAGAATTCGCCGAGCATCGCGGTGGAAACCGGCACGAACGAGATGACCAGCATGAAAAGGATGTTGATCCACAGGTGGCGGCGGTCGGTGCGCCGGAAATAGCCGAACTCGAAATGGTGGGCGAACCAGAAGGAGGCCAGCAGCATGAAGCTCGCCGCGTAGCTCACGATCTTGGGCCACAGGTGAAGGATGCCGTCGAACAACTGCCGGTCGGTATGAACCTCGCCGTGCGGCGGCAGCGCAATCTCGAGCACGAGCAGGGTCATCACGATGGCGAAAATGCCGTCGCACAGCGCCTCGAGGCGGGCCTTGCTGAGGCCGGGAATCCCGGGTTGGCTCATCGCTCGTTCTCCAGGGGCGGCGGGTTGTTCTCGTCCTTGTATCCCTGGTTCAATTCGACGATGTTTCCGTCGGGATCGGAAAGCCAGCACACGCGCATCCCCTCCACGAATGCACCCATGTCAAGCGGACCCAGGGTGAGTTTGGCGTCGGCGCCCATGCTCTTGATTTGTTCGTCGAGGCTGGCCACCGAAAAGCAAAGATGCCGTATGCACGGCCACGAAGGCCCCGCTTCCTTCGGCGGCGGGCTGGGAGCGTTTTCGTCCGCCTTGAACAGCTCGAGGTACACGCCGCCCGGCCCCTTGATCATCACAACCTGTTCGGGTCCGGGAGCGTACACCCGCGTGCGGTGAAAACCGAAATGCCGCGTGTAGAACCGTTCGGTGGCTATCGGATCCTTGCACATCAGGCCCACGTGGGCGAATTCCAAAACGGGCATGCGGGGCGTCCTTTCTTAATTTTTCTTCGCGGCGATTGCGTCGATGATGGCGCGCGCGAACAGGTGGCAATGGCCGCCGGTGCGGCCCGTGATGAGGTCGCCGTCGACGACGACATCCTCGTCTACATACACCGTGCCCATGTTCCGCGCGTCGCCGATAAGGTTGTTGTGTACCACGAGCCTGCGGCCACGCACCAGCTCGGGGGCCGAGGACACCAGCCACAGTCCGTGGCAGATGATGCCCTTGATGATGTTCTTGTTCGCAAACGCCCGCTTGAGAAACGCGGTCGCGGGAGCGAGCGCGCTGGCGTTTTCGGTATACCTGAGCCGGTCGGACACCATGCCCGCGGGCACGATCACCGCTGCGTATTCGGCGAGCGCCGCGTCATCCATGTTCTCGAAGCTCTCGCGGCATTCGAACGGCGCGTGGTATTCGTGCCCCTTGAACACGATGGCCGGCTGGCCCCAGAGCCTGGTGAGAAAATGGAGGTCCGCGCCCTCTTCGGGAAAACGGTAGCGGTAATACCAGATTTCGTGCTCGTAGAAGTCGCTCTCGATGAGCACCGCGATTTTCTTTTTGTCCAGTTTCATGGGTTCTCCGGTTGCTTACCAGGTGCGGTGATACAAAAACAACGACATGAGATCGAGCATCTCGGGAACCCGGTACCCCGGGAACCGGCCGACAATCTCCTTCCGAAGCTCCCCCTCGCCCGTTCCGGCCAGAAACCGGTCCTTCACGAACGTCACGAAGCCGGCGCATTCCCCGAACGCGTCGGGCGAGGCCGGTTCGCCATGGCCCGAGAGGACAAGATCGTACCCGTCTTTTTGCGCCTCGCGCAACGCCCGTATCCAGCCGTCGAAAAGATACCCGCCGGCGGCGTTCTTGTCGCCGGCCACGAGGTATACGCGGTTGTAAACCAGGTCCTGCGCGACCAGCACCCGCTGGTCGGGCAGCGAAAGCAGCGCCATGAGGGGCGCCTCGGCGTCGACGAGCCGGGTGCAGCGAAGGGTGATTCCGTCGAACGACGAAACTCCCTCCGCGAGTTCCCGGTTCGGCAGAACGAGCCTGTCGGCGACGCGGTCTCCATGTGTTTTGCGCTTGAAGTCGAGAAGATAGCCGCCTATTTTCGACAGCTCGGCCGCGGTCTCCGGCAGCGCCTCGATTGCAAGATCGGAAAACGCATCGAGCCCCATCCAGTGATCGGGGTGCGTATGGGTCACGACGACCCGGTCGATGGGCTTGCCCAGGCCGTCCGCGTAGGCGCGCACCTCCCGCGCATACGGCAAGAGCAGCTGGGCGTCCACGATCATCAGGCGCCCGGGGGACTCGATGACGTGCGAGCACACCATTTCACCGTCTTCCGGCGAAACGTAGGTGTGGAGGGTGCACGGCCCCCTGCGGTTGACTACGACTGAGCCTTTCATGCGCGGCTTACCATTTGGAAAGCGCGTCGACCACCGCGGCGCCGAACGCGATTGACGATTCCACCGACAGCCCGGTCACGAACGGCCGGTCGACCGCCGTGGACGGCTTTTCCCGCGAGGTCGTTGCGTCGCTTATCACCCTGCCCGCGGGTCCCACGGCGTCCTCGACCATGTGTTGAAGGGGGAACAGGAACCCGGTCGAGGTGATATCGGTACCCGGATTGTCGCCGGAGGCGCCGTACAGCGGGTAATTCATGTCGAAGGTGAAGTCCCATTCATGCGGGTGCGCCACCACGGTCTTCCCGAAGATGACGCTCTTGTTTTTGTTGCCGGGGTCTCGCGTGAACGCCAGCGCGCCCACGCCGTAGCACAGCGCTCCCACGAGCTTCCCGGCTTTCACGGCGTCGAGTACCAAGCGGTGGACGTTTGGGTTGCCCACCAAATCCAGCGAAGCCCCGGGCCCCCCGACGATGACGAGGCCGTCGAACCCGGACATCTTCGCATCGGAGATTTTAACCGGCGACGCCCATGCGGGGCCGTCGAGCAGCTCTTTGGTCCGCCGCACCACCCCGGCCGTGTTGACTTTCACGTTCTGCATGGGATCCACGAAGTCGGGATCCATGCTCACCAGTATCGGCAGCGGCTTTTTGCCGAGCCTCGTGGCGAGGGTGAGCGCGTGGCCCGCCCCGGTAAGCGCGTCCCACGGCGCCTGAAGTTCCTCGGCCCATAGGCCGTAATTCGAGGCGAGTACCAGTATGCATTTTGCCGTCATGCGAATTCTTCCTTCCGGGTTTGGGACGTGGGATTATCCTTCGAGAATCGGCTTGAACGGCCGCGAGTCGTGGTAGTTCCTAAAATAGGATATCTTGCCGTTCTTGATTTCGTAGTAGTTGACTCCGTCGGCTTCGATGGGCTCGCCCTTGGGGCCCTTCGTCGAAATGTGCCAGACGACCGCGGCCGTGTCGCCGTTTATGAAAAACTTGCGCGGGCGGTTTTTGAAGTCCCTGGAATTGCGCAGGCCCTCTATGGATTTCGCCAGGGCCCGTATCCCTTCGAGGTGCCCGCCGAGCTGTTCGTCCATGACGATATCGTCGGCGAACAGGGCGAGCCAGTCGTCCCACCTGCCGCTGTTGACGCATTCGAAATATTCGGCCACTATCGTCCCGGTATCCATGGTTTTCCTCCCCGGTTGCCCTCAGTTTTTCATGTTGTCGAACGCACCGACGTGGTACACGGTTATGACGGGCCTGCCCGACGCAGTGTCGCGCGCGACTTCCCAGCGCTGGTGAACGTTGGAGCCGGTCCACGAGCTGTAGGCGGCCGGCGGCACCCAGGTGCGCGCCTGCCAGTTCACGATGAGGTTCACCTCGGCATGCCCGCCGTTCACGTTCACGTCGAGATACAGAACGTCGTGCACCTGGTCGAAAAAGAGGTTTGTTACCTTTGTGAGCCAGGCGCGGAAATCGTGGTGGTTCCGGATCGTCGCGTCGGGAAATTTCATCTCGAGCGATTCGGACGACAGCATCGCCGCAAGCTCCCCGGCGCCCGCCTTGTCGGTGAGCTTCTTGAACCACGTATACACGAGTTCCTTGACTTCCCAAGCGGTAAGCGCATTCGCCATGTTCACCTCCGTTGTTTGAGCCCATTCTATCCTGGCTTATTCACAAACTCAAGAATATCTCACCGCAGAGGCGCAGAGGACACGGAGAAAACGATGCAAATCATAGTTTCTTCAGAAATAGCCGATGGAACTTTTTGCATTTTCATTTTATTCTCTCTGCCTTTTCTTCTCTGCGGTCTCCGCGTCTCTGCGGTGAATTTATGAATAACTCGGGCTATATCATGGAGTACTTTTTCCAGTAATACTCGATAACGTGCGACAGATCGTAGGTCAGGAGAAAAATCGTCGCGTCGCCCGGCAGGTACCGCTGCATCGCGTCGACGACCGCTTTTTGGTCGGCCTCGTCCACCGGCGGTGTTTTATTCGGAATGGCCCGTATCGCGTCTATAAAAGCCTGGTTGTAGCCGCGCTGCCAGCGGAGCTGCGCCATGCCGCCCGGCTCGCCGTGGCCGTAGTAGAAATGAACGTCGTCGGGCAGGGTCTTCTCGAAGCGGTCCAGCAGTTTCATCCATTCCTGCAAGTGGCCGTCGCGGAAAAAGCTGTGGCAGTTCCTGGCGATGAGATCGCCCACGAAGGCGTGCGTGCCGCCGTCCCCCTTCACCGTCCACATGCCGTCGGCGTCGGACTCTCCCGGCCCCAGATCGCTGAACTCGAAGGTATGGCCGTCGAAAACGAGCTTCGCGCCGTCGCTTATTATCTGGTCCGGAAAAACCCTGGGCTCTGCGAAATCGTCGCCGTGATACTGCTTGCCGAGAGCGCCCTTCTCTTCGTCTTCTTTTTTCGCGAAGTCAAGACACCCCTTCGACGCGTAGCGCGGCAGGTTTTCGAACACCTTGAGGCCCGAGAAATGATCGGGATGCCCGTGCGTCATGAGCACCGCGGAAATCGGCTTTCCGGCCTTCTGCGCAACGGACACGAGCTGCCGGGCGCTCGACAGCGCTATGGTCGAGTCGACCACGACCGCCGCGTGTTCAAGCTCCACGAGGTATGCGTTGACGTGGTTCGGCAGTGCGGGGAACTTTCCCGCCACCCGATGGACTATTGGATATTTCGGCATCGCAACTCCTTTTACTGTCCGCAGCGGCATTCCTTTATCTCGCCGGCCACGTTCGGTGCAACCGCGAGATCGATGAGAAACGGGCCGGACGTTGTCAGCATGGTTTTGATCGCCGGACCGATCTGCCCGGCGCGATCTATCTTGACACCGGCGACTCCCATGGACCTTGCGAGCGTCACGAAATCGACCACCGGGCCGGTGAGTTCGAACGGATCGGGGAACCGGTGCGCCCCGATCCCCTGCTCCTTCCAGTATTGCTGTATGTTGAGCTTGAGCAGCTTGTAGCCCCCATTGTTGCACACGACGAATTTGACGTCGATGCCGTATCGCGCCGCGGTCCAAAGCGCCTGGATGGTGTACATGGATCCGCCGTCGCCCGAAAATCCGACCACCGTCTGCTTTGGCCGTGCCAGCTTTGCGCCTATGGCGCCGGGGAACCCCACGCCGAGCGACCCGCCGCGCGTCTGGAAAAAATTGCCCGGCGTGCCCGGCAGCAGATACCGGATCAGCTCAGGCGAACAAGTGAGCGCCTCGTCGAAAACAACGGCGTCTTGGGGAAGCGCCCCGACGAGTTCTTCCATGAAACGCGCCGTGCTCGGCACGGCCTCGTCACGGTGTGCGCGGTCGTTCTTTTTCTGGGCCGCAAGGGATTGCGCCGTTTCGGCACCGATGTTTTCGGCCCGTTCCTTGGCTCGGCTTCGCTGTGCCGGGTCCATTGTCTTCTCAAGCACCGCGATGAGCCGATCAAGGGAAAGCTTGGGGTCGGCCACCGCCCCTATCGTCACCCGATGGTTCCTCGCGATGGCGCTCGGATCGAGATCTATGTGGATTACCTTCGCTTCCGCCGCGTAAATATCGGTGAGCTTCGGATACACCTCCGGCACCATGTAGGTGCCCACCACGAGGTTCACGTCGCCTTTGGAGGTGACGGGATGGCTCGCCTCCCCGAACATGTGGCCGGTTTGCCCCTTGTAAAGCTGATGGCCGCACGAGGCGTTGAGTTCCCCCGAGTCCACCCCCCATATCTCGGCGCCCAGAATCTCGGCGATACGCTCGACCTCTGCCTGGGCGCCGGAATAGGCGACGCCGTCGCCGATAAACAGTATGGGGCGCGAAGCGGCAGCGAGCATGCGGGCCATATCGGCGAGTGTCGCTTCGTCCGGCGCGACCCTGGGGAAATTTTTAAAAGAGGGTTCGACCGGTTCGTCACAGTCACGGTCGAGCACGTCGGCGGGGAGGCAGAGATACACGGGCCCCATGGGCGGCGTGGCCGCAATTTTCACGGCGCGCCTCACCATGCGCAGCAGTGACGATTCGTCTGTGACCATGGCCGACCATTTGGTGACCGGCTCGGCCATCCCCACCAGGTCGCCGTACATCTGCGCCTGCATCGGCAGGTACTTGAGTCCGGCGTCGCCGCCTATTACCACGAGTGGAGCGTGGCCGCGCATTGCCTGGTACAGCGCGCCGATGGAGTTTCCGAGGCCGGGGGTGCTGTGAATCTGGACGAGTGCAGGCCTGCGCGTCGCGCGCGCGTAGCCGTCGGCCATCATGACCGCGACGCTTTCCTGCAGGGAAAGGACGTAACGCATGTCCGGATACCGGCGCAGCGCATCGAGAAAGCCCTGCTCGACGGTACCAGGATTGCCGAACATGCACGTGATGCCGTCGGCGAGAAACTGCTCTATCAGGGCGTCGCGCCCGGGCCTACCAGCCATACCGCCTGAGTCCTTTGTCGAGAACCGCGACGAACGCGTCGCCGAACTCGTGCGAGCATTGCAGCGAGCGGGCGGTTATGAAGGGATAATCGACGACGACCGACGTCTCCTTGCCGAAATTGCCGTGGAACCGGCCTTCGGGCCCCACGGCGTCGGCAAGAACGTATTCCAACACATACGGCGGCGGCCCCATGTTGAAATCGGTGCCCAGAAAGCCGGTCCCGTCGTGGTAATCGTATTCTATGCAATGGCCGGTGACGTGCTTTCCCCTGATGATGCTCGTCCGCTCGTTGAAGTCGCGCGCGAAGGCGAGCACCGCCACACCGTAGCAAATCCCCGCAACGGGCTTTTGGGCCCGGTAAAAACCCAGCACGAGTTCGTGGACGCGCTGATTGTTCACCATGTCAACGATGGGACCGCTGCCGCCCACGAGGAAAAGCGCCTCGTATTCGTCGGTCACTTCCTTTGTCCCTTGCTTGACCGTGGCATAATACTTCTCCAGTTCCCGCAGAAAATTAGAGGTGCTGTAATACGGGCGCTCGGGGATTATCGCCGAAAGGTTTTTTGTTTTCGCGAGCCGGTTGGTTGCCTCAAACTTCTTCACCAGTTCAGCGTCGGACGGCGTGGTGACGCACACCCCGAGCGGCGGGTCCATGTACGCGGTGTCGTAGCTCGGGGGAAGGGCCTGGGCCTTCTTCCCCGTGGGCGTGATGAATTCGACCTGATGGCCCGCCGCCTCGAGTTTCGCAAGCGGCCCCACGAGCTCGACGCCCCAATAGCCGTGTTCCGACAATACCGCAAGGACTTTCTTGGCCATTGACTGCTCCTTCTTGTAAATCTTTAATTTGATGGGAATAACGCGGGATATTCCCGGAGAAACCGATGTCGATTGTGATGCTTTGGGCTGAATCTCTATCGTTAAGGCAATTACTAATATATCATCGGGGGCACGGTTAGGCAAGCATGGATGTCCGGGGTGAGTTAATTATTCGAGGAAATAATGTTTTTTTTCACGTAACACCAGGGTTTTCAACCGGAAGGCGGGAGATATGCCATGAGTGGAAAGAAAGGAGTAAAAGCGAGGCACATCGCTCGATACGCTGACAAGTTTCCGCGCAATACCGGGCCGGCTTATCTCACCACAACCGTTCTAGCCGTCCATGCTCCGCCTTTGTCAATTCCGATGAGATAGACGCCGCTCCGGACAGTCCTCCCATTTGAATCGCGCCGATCCCACGCAAGCCCGGAAGACGGCGCAATATCCCGTATCTTTTTTCCCGCGAGATCGTACACCGCCGCCGTCCTCGGTCGCGGCGAAACAATAGGCCGCACAGTGACCGGCGAAACGTTTTTGTCGGGCGTCAACCCGGCTGCCCACAATATGCCGCCCAGAAGGTGCTTTTGGATGAGCGGTTCGCGGAAATAATTGGGGTCGTGGCCGAATCCCGAATACCACGCCCTGCCGCCGTCGAAATACTGATACCACGAAAACGGGTGCGGATGATAGGGAAACGCGGCGTCGAGCGACTGGTCGTTGAGCATAAGAAGAACATGAATGTTCGCGTTTGCCGCGGGGTCCATCTTTGCGGTACCATTGAGATAGAAGAAGTAATATTCCTCCGCCCGCGTAATCGTATCGCCGGTGATAAAGCTCGTTGAGGGATGAGTCTTATCGAGCACCGCAACCTTCCCGGTCTTGATTCCGTAGGGGTGTCCCATGAACCAGGCGCTCGTCAGGTTCCCGTACCACGGCCAGTGGTATTCGCAGTCGACCGAGGCGTGCATTCCCACGAACCCGTTGCCGGCGCGGATGAACCGCTGGAACGCGACCTTCTGGGAGTCGCTCCAGAGCGGATCGCCGGTATTGTTGATACAGACCACCGCCCTGTACTTCGCAAGGTTCGAGTCCGTAAACGACGCCGCATTGTTCGAGGTGTCGACGTCGAACCCGTTCGCGGCACCGAGCGCCTTCACGAGCGAATCAGCCACCGTCCTGGTGCCGTGATCGAACCCGGCCGTCCGCGTGAAAACCAGCACGCGCGGGTTTGCGGAAAAGGCACAGGTTCCGGTGAGGACGATGGAAAGGACGGTTATGATATTTTTTGATAGTGGTTTCATGCAACGAAATATACAACGTTGGATATATCAGCTATCCTTTCTTTATGTCTTTTTAAGCCGGTTAAAAATCCCGCCATATTGCCTTGCGCTTGAACGTATAAGAGCAGATGAAAGCAAAAGAAGGATAAATACTATTAAACCGATTAACGGGAGGCGAACCATGACTCCCCTCAAATGCGACGAGAAAAACGAACGGTGCCGTCTGGAGGATTCATTTTCATTTCCGGAAAACCAGAGGGTTTACCCGGACGACGAATACTGTCTTGCGCGCGACAGGATGCTCATCGAAAAACTACACGCCATTAATATTGAGGAGGAATACAGGCAACTGGTAGACGAAGCAACCTCATGGAAGGATTTCTCCGGATGAGAAAAACTTCCGCGCTTGGGAATCGTGAACACCCACTGAAGGTGCGGCACTTCGGCCAGAACTTCGTCTTCGAGCCGGTAGGCAAGCAACAAGGCCCGTTTTTGGTCGCACGACGGACAGCACGAACGCTGGCGGCAGGAAAACGCCACGAAATATTCCTCCCCGCAGTCCTTGCACTTGACGCGGGCAAAGCCTTCCTTGACGTCGCCGCACTTGAGAAACTTGTCTATCGACGAACGAATTACCGGCCGCCAGTATCCGTAACGCCGCTGAAAACGCTCCGGGTACACACGCTCGAACTCCTCAAACCTGTCATGGACGATCTTGAAGAACGGCGAGGCCTC
>JGI20214J51650_10000048_pt1 | contig 67993 bp, 57 predicted proteins | sample WetSurMetagenome_FD_51650 | JGI IMG/M metagenome (IMG submission 51650)
CGACCGGCTTGGAAAAACCGCCGCGGATGAACTCCGCCGCGGCCTCTTCGTCGTCGCCGCCGATTTCGCCGATAAGGACGAGCGATGTCGTCCGGTCGTCCTTTTCGAACAGCTCCATGCACTCGGCGAAGTCGATTCCCTTCACCGGGTCGCCGCCCACGCCGACGCAGGTGGACTGGCCCAGGCCCGCGGCGGTGAGGTGCGAGACCGCCTCGTAGGTGAGCGTGCCGGAGCGCGAAATCACCCCCACGGTTCCTTCACGGTGGATGGCGCCCGGCATGATGCCCACCTTGCATTTCCCGGGGCTGATGATTCCCGGGCAGTTGGGCCCCACCAGGCGGCAGCCCGCCTCTTTGACATAGCGGAAGTTTTCCAGCATATCGAGCACCGGTATGCCCTCGGTGACGCACACGATGAGGGGAATGCGGCTGTCGGCCGCCTCGCGAATCGCGGCCGAGGCGTGCGCCGCGGGCACGAAGATGATTGAGCAGTTGGGCGCGGCGGCGTGCACCGCCTCTTTCATGGTGTCGAACACCGGCACCGGGCCCGCGCGCACGCCGCCCTTGCCGGGGGTCACGCCCGCGACGACGGCCGTGCCGTCGTGCAGCATTGCCGCGGTGTGGAACGATCCGTCGCGGCCCGTGATTCCCTGCACCACCACCCTGGTGTCTTTACCGACAAGAATGCTCACGATGCCCGTCCTCCCAGCGCGACCGCGCTTTTCACCGCGGAATACATGTCCCGTACCGATTCGATGCCGGCCCCGGCAAGCAGCGCCCGGGCCTCGTCTTCGTTGGTGCCGGTGAGCCTCACCACAAGAGGCGGCACGCCGCGAACGAGTTCCCTCGCCCGCAAAATCCCGCGCGCGATATCGTCGCAGCGGGTAATGCCGCCGAAAATATTGACGAGTACGACTTTTATGTTTTTATCCGCCGAAAGTATGCGGAACGCATCGACCACCTTCTGCGGGTTTGAGCTTCCGCCCACGTCGAGGAAATTGGCCGGTTTGCCGCCGGACAGGAGGATGATATCCATGGTGGCCATGGCCAGCCCGGCGCCGTTCACCATGCAGCCTATCGAGCCGTCCAGGCCAACGAAACTCAGGCCGGCCCGGCGCGCGGCCGTCTCCGATTCGCCGTATTCGTCGTCGTTGCGCAGCACTTCCAGATCGGGGTGGCGATACAGCGCGTTGTCGTCGACGGTGATTTTCGCGTCCGCGGCGACAAAGGAGCCGTCCTCGGTGAGGACGTAGGGGTTCACTTCCGCCAGCAGGCAGTCGTTCTCGCAGAAAAGCCTGTGCAGCGACGAAATCGCGCGCGCCGCGAGCGCGGCGATCTCGCGATTCGCGAAAACGGGTTCGAGCGCCGAGGTGGGCACGGGCTCTCGCAGCGGGCGCGCCGGAAGCGTACAAGTGAAAATCTCGTCCGGATTGTTTTGCGCCACGTCCTCGATATCCATGCCGCCGGAGGCGCTCACCATGCACGCCACGCTCCGTGTACGCCGGTCGACGGTAAGGGCGATGTAGAATTCCTTCTTTATGTGCAGCGCCTCCGCCACCAGCACGTTCCTCACGTACATGCCGTTTATCCGCGAACACAGCAAATCGGCCGCTGCCTTTCGCGCCTCCTCGGGCGTCGAAGCAAACCGGACTCCCCCCGCCTTGCCGCGTTTTCCCGAAAGCACCTGGGCCTTCACCACCACGCTGCCCCCAAGGGCCCGCATCGCGGGCGTGACCTCGTCGTCGGTCGAGGCCACAATCCCCCTCGGGACCGCACACCCGTATTTGGCCAAGAGGTTCCTGGCCTGGAATTCAAACAGCTTGATGGCCGCCTCCCTTGAAAGCGGTTATGGCGCGCTTGGTCTCGTTTATCGCCTTTGTCACCTTGATGCCGCGCGGGCACACCCTGGTGCAGTCGAAGTGGTTTTCGCACGCCCACGCCCCGTTTGCGGCGTCCAGCACGTCCAGCCGCTCGGAAATTCCCTTGTCCCGGCTGTCGAACACGAAGCGCGCGGCCTGCACCAGGGCGGCCGGCCCCGTAAACGACGGGTTCTTGTCCGCAAGCACCGGGCAGGCGGAATAGCACGCCGAGCACAGGATGCATTTGGTGGGTTCGTCGAAACGCGCCCTTTGCCGGGGCGACTGGGGCCTTTCCTTTTCCGAAACCGCACCGGCCGGGATGAGGAACGGGCTCACGGAGCGGTATTTTGCGAAAAAAGCCTCCTGGCTCACCATCAGGTCGCGTTCCACCGGCATGGAACGCAGCGGCTCGAGAACGACGGCGTCGCCATCGCTTCTCGCAACGTCCTTCACAAGCGTTTTGCAGGCGAGACGTTCCACGCCGTTGATGCGCATGGCGTCCGATCCGCACACGCCGTGCGCGCAGCTTTTACGCACCGCGAGCGTCGGGTCGAGGCGCTGCTTTACAAAGAGAATTGCGTCCAGTACTCGCTGGGAAGGTTCGACCTCCACTTCGTAATCGCGATAGAAAGGCTCGACGCCGGCTTCGGGATTGTAGCGGCGTATCCGAAGGATGATTTTCATCAGTATGTCCTCGCCTTTGGCGCGAATCTCGAAACGTCCACGGGCCGTGTCCCGAGTTTTACGGCATGCCCCTCGAGCCGCGCCAGCGTGTGGTGCAGAAACAGTTTGTCGTTTCGCTCGGGAAAGTCCTCCCTGCTGTGTCCCCCCCTGCTCTCGGCGCGGTTGAGCGCGCACACGGCGGTCACGAGCGACAGATCGAGAAGGTTGGCCAGTTCGAGCGCCTCCAGCGGCTCGGTGTTGTAGCGAGAGCTCGCGTCGGACGCGCGCACGTCCCGAAACCGCCGTCGCAGTTCGCCCAGCTCCCCCACCGCCTCGGACATGGCTTCACCCGTACGGTAGATTCCGACCTTGTCCATCATCAGGCCGCGCATTCGGTCGCGCAGGTCGGCCGCGCTTTCCTTTCCGGAGCCCGCGTACAGGGCCGCAAGCCGGGCGCGGGCCGGGTCGGCGGCGCCGGAGGGCAGCCGCGGCAAATCCGTGTGCTTGACAAAATCGGCAATGTGCCTTCCGGCGCGGCGGCCGAACACGACGAGGTCCACCAGGCTGTTGGTCCCCAGGCGGTTTGCGCCGTGCACCGAAACGCAGGCGCACTCACCCACCGCGTACAGGCCCTCGTACACCGCGCCGCTTCCGTCCTTAACGACCCGCCCATGCAGGTCGGTGGGAATTCCGCCCATGGCGTAATGCGCCGTCGGCTGCACCGGGATGGGCGCGCTCGCCGGATCGATGTTCAGATAGGTACGGCAGAAGTCGGCGATATCGGGCACCTTGGCTTCGACCACGGCCTTCCCCAGATGCGTGGCGTCAAGATATACGTAGTCGTCAGGCGCACCGGTGCCAAGGATGCCGTTTCCGGCGCGAATCTCCGAAACGATGGCGCGGGCGATCATGTCCCGCGGCGCGAGATCGAGAAGTTTAGGGGCATAACGGTCCATGAACCGCTCGCCTTTCCTGTTCCGCAACACGCCGCCTTCGCCGCGCACGGCCTCGGTGATGAGTATGCCCATGCCCGCGATGCCGGTGGGATGGAACTGGAAAAACTCCATGTCCTCAAGCGGCACCCCGCGGCGCGCAAGCACCGCGGGCCCGTCGCCCGTGTTGGCGTGGGCGTTGGACGTCGTCCCGAACATCCTGCCGAACCCGCCGGTGGCGATGAGCACCGCCCCGGCCCGTATCACGTGGAGCGCGCCCGTGGAAAGTTCCAGCGCGACCACTCCCGAGCATTCCCCGTTTTCAAGCAGCACGTCGACAAGGTGGAACTCGTTGTAAAAAACGACGCCGTTTTTGATGCATTGCTGGTATAGCGTCTGGAGAATCATGTGGCCGGTGCGGTCGGCGGCGTAGCATGAACGCCGCACCGGCGCCTCCCCGAAATTCCGCGTGTGGCCGCCGAATCTGCGCTGGTCTATTTTGCCGTCGGGCGTGCGGTTGAACGGCAAGCCCCAATTTTCCAATTCGTACACGGCGTTCACCGCTTCCTCGGCCAGCACGAACGCCGCGTTCTGGTCAACCAGGTAGTCCCCGCCCTTGACGGTGTCGAACGCGTGCCACTCGGGTTTGTCCTCCTCGACGTTTCCCAGCGCCGCGCCGATGCCGCCCTGTGCGGCGCCCGTGTGACTGCGCAGCGGGTGAAGCTTGGACACCACGGCGGTGGTTCCGCCTCTGCTGCATTCCAGCGCGGCATAGAGGCCGGCACCGCCCGCGCCGACCACCACCGAGTCGACCTCGTGCACCGCGACGTTCGAGGAGGCGATTGCCGGATGAGTCATTGCGCTCCCAGGTTGAGGACTCCGCCGGCGAGGAGCACTTTCCGCTGGCGATCAGATACGTCAAGCTTTGTCCGGATTTCCTTTCCGCCCGCGTGAACGGGGATATCGACATCGCCCTTTTCGACCCTGCGTCGTATCCCGTCAACGGAAATCGCGTCACCCCGGTTGATGAAATCGTAGTCGGCCGGGTCTGCGAACGTGAGAGGCACGATGCCGAAACTCACGAGGTTGGCCTTGTGGATACGCGCAAAGCTCTTAGCGATTTTAACGGTGACGCCCAGATACCGCGGGGCGAGCGCGGCGTGCTCGCGCGACGAGCCCTGTCCATAATTTTCCCCGCCAATCACGATTCCCCCGCCTTTTGCCTTCGCGCGCGCCGCGAAATCCCCGTCGAATGGCTCGAAGACGAACTCGCTTATCGCGGGAATGTTGCTGCGCAGCGGCAGCACGCGGCTGCCTCCGGGCATGATGATGTCGGTGCTTATATTGTCCCCGACCTTTATAAGTACCTCCCCGGAGATATTTTCCGGCAGGGAAGAAAACCTTGGGAACGGCTTGATGTTGGGGCCCCGGAGTATCTCGACCCCGCTTCCGTCGGCGGGCGGCAATTCGAACCATTCGGGCTTGAAAAAATAGGTCTTCGGATACGTCACCTCGGGACGCGGCCCTCCGAGCGTGCGCGGATCGGTTATCCTACCGGTGAGCACCGAGGCGGCCGCGGTCTCCGGCGAGCAAAGGTAGACCTTATCGTCCTTGGTGCCGCTTCTGCCCTTGAAATTACGGGGAAACGTCCTGAGCGAAACCGTGCCGGTCGCCGGGGCCTGTCCCATGCCTATGCACCCGAGGCACCCCGGTTCATGCACCCGCGCCCCTGCCTGCACGAGGGCCTGGGTGCCGCCCGCCATCATCACGTTTACAAGCGTCTGTCTGCTGCCGGTGTTGACCTCGAAATCCACGTCCGGGCGCTTCATTTTCCCCTCGACGATGTTCGCTACGGTCATGAAATCGCGGAAGCTGCCGTTGCAGGACGAACCGACGATAACCTGCTGCACGCTCACGTTTCCGAGGTCGGCCGCACGCTTTACGTTGTCGGGGTTGGACGGACACGCGACCAGCGGCTCCACCTTCCCGAGGTCCAGATCGGTCACTTCGTCGTATTGCGCGTCACCGTCGGCTAAAAGCTCCTTCCAGTCGGATTCCCTGTTGTTGCGCGCAAGGTACTCGCGCGTCACGTTGTCGGACGGGAACACTCCGGCCGTGCAGCCCATGTCTACCGACATGTTGGCTATGGTGGCGCGCGCGGCCATGTCGAGATTGGCGACGCCCGGCCCGAAGAATTCGACCACCTTTTCCAGTCCGCCTTTGCTGGAATATACGCGGAGCAGTTCAAGAATCACGTCCTTGCCCGAAACGTACGGCGGGAGCGAGCCGGTGACGCGGACGCCCCATACCTTCGGGGTCACGATATGGTACGGCTTCCCCGCCATCGCAAGGGCGACCTCTATTCCTCCCGCGCCCATCGCCAGCATGCCGAGACATCCGCCCGTGGTGGTATGGCTGTCGGAGCCCAGGAGCGTTTCGCCCGGCTTTCCGAACCGCTGGCGGTGTACGTGGTGCGACACGCCGTTGCCGGGCCCCGAATAGATGACGCCGAATTTCGCGGCGCACGAGCGGAGGAACCGGTGATCGTCGGCGTTCTTAAAGTCGGTCTGGATGATGTTGTGATCGACGTAGCTCACGGCGAGGCCTACCCTGACGCGCGCAATTCCCATGGACTCGAATTCGAGGTACGCCATGGTCCCGGTGGCATCCTGCGTGAGGGTCTGATCGATACGCAGGCCAATCTCGCTCCCCGGCGCGGGCATGCCCTCCACGAGGTGGGAACGCAGGAGTTTTTCGGTGAGAGTGCCCTTCATTGCCGTCCTCTGGTCAGAGAGAGGTTTGGGGACCGGTCATTTTTGCGGGTTGCACGCACGCGTCGAATTCCTCCGGGGTGAGTATCCCGAGTGAAACCGCGGCTTCCTTGAGCGTGGTGTTCTCGCTCTGAGCCTTCCGCGCGACATGGGCAGCCTTATCGTATCCGATACGCGGCGTCAGCGCGGTCACGAGCATCAGCGAATTTTCCACGTGGCGGGCGATTGCTTCTTTGTCGGCCGAGATGCCCGTCACGCAATGCGCGGCAAAACTTTTACACCCGTCCGCGAGAAGCCGTATCGACTGGAGCAGATTGTACGCCATGACGGGCTTGAATGCATTGAGTTCGAAATTCCCGGACGCTCCGGCAATTGCGATGGTGACGTCGTTGCCCATCACCTGCGCCGCGATCATCGCAAGGGCTTCGGCCTGGGTCGGGTTCACCTTGCCCGGCATCATCGAGCTGCCCGGTTCGTTGGCGGGAAGAACAAGCTCGCCTATCCCACCCCGGGGGCCCGAAGCGAGCCAGCGGATATCGTTTGCAATTTTCATGAGCGATGCGGCGACGGTCTTGAGCGCGCCGCTCGTTTCCACCACGGTGTCGTGCGCGGCAATCGCCTCAAACTTGTTCTCGGCGGAAACGAACGGAAGCCCGGTGAGTTCCTCAATCTTCCTGGCGGCCTTCGCGCCGAACTCGGGGTGGCTGTTGAGCCCCGTCCCTACGGCAGTGCCGCCGAGCGCGAGGCGGTACAGCCGGGGAAGGCACTGGTAAACCCGTTTGGCGCCGTTTCGAACCTGCTCCGCGTACCCGGAGAATTCCTGCCCCAGAGTCAAGGGCACCGCGTCCATGAGATGCGTTCGTCCGATCTTGACGATGGATGAAAACTCGATAGTCTTTTTCTCAAGAGACTCCCGCAGGTCCGCGAGAGCCGGAAGGAGCTTTTCCAGAACCAGTTTCACGGCGGCCATGTGCATCGCCGCTGGAAAAGCGTCGTTGGTGGACTGCGACATATTTACGTCGTCGTTTGGATGTATCGGGGTTTTACTTCCCTTCGTTCCGCCCAATAGTTCGATGGCGCGGTTGGCGATGACCTCGTTCACGTTCATATTGGTCTGGGTGCCGCTGCCCGTTTGCCACACCGACAGCGGGAACTGGCTCGAAAATGCACCGGAGGCGACCTCTTCGGCCGCGCGCATTATGACCACCGCCTTTTCCTTTGGCAACAGGCCGAGATCCATATTGACCGAAGCGCATGCTTTCTTGAGAACGCCGAGTGCACGGATCACCTCGTCGGGCATTTTCTCGGCTCCGATATTGAAAAAAATGATGGAACGTTGGGTCTGCGAACCCCAATAGCATTCACTCGAGACTTTGACATCGCCCAGAGAATCTTTTTCAATGCGGTAATCCATCCGGGAATTCCATTCTTTCTTGTTTTCAGGAATCTTGCAAGTGTCATGCCGGGCAAAAGGGCTAAGTTTGTGAGAAATAAAATTCCAAAATGAAGTTCGTCCATGCCTGAGATAGTTGTTTCTGATAAAATTGTTTCGCACAAATGGGAATGCCGGAATGTCCCTTTGTGATGGCATAGACAGGGACAAAACAAGGCTCAACACCGGACGGGGCTACGGCTCAGGGCTTGTCTATAGTAACAAAAGAAAATGTCGATACGACTTCTTCCCCCCGCACGATTCGAACGCAGAATGGCCCGCGGATTAAGGAAGGGAGGGGCGAGGATGTCTCTCCCACGCTCACGGTATGCGACGGAAGCGCCCTGCCCATGAAATCGTTGTACAGTATCCGGTCCCCGACCCGTATCAGGCCGCCGTAGAGAAGTTTTTTGCCCTGCACGCGCACCGTTTCCCGGCTCTGCACGGCGATATCGCGGACGACCCCGCTCGACGGAAGTGTGGTAAAATATCCGAGCGCGGCGTACGGCGTTTCCCCTGATATACTCATTTCGATGTAGATATGGTAGGTCGTGGAGGGGATGAGACTCGTTAGATTGATGGTCTTGGCGTTCCTTTCCGTTGCGGTCACCGTCCTGCATCCGGACGGGGGGCTATCGGTGCCGAAACAAAATTGACACGTGCCGCCCTTTCTCTGCTCGGTCCATTGTATCGTGGCGGCGGTCGCGGTGACCGATATCGGATACACGAATTGGCAAGCGTTGTTGATCGTGGCTCCGGACACCGCGTCGACCGAGGATTTTGAGAATTCCGCCGCGCTTAAGTGACTAAAAAGCAGAAAAAACGCCAACGCTGAAGCACACGTTTTATCCCTCATCTCACCCTCCAATTGGTGAAGTGACAAAATTGTCATTTCGTATTACGCAATAAAAAACGTCAAAATTGAATGAAAAAGGTTTTGCAACGAGAGTGCCAATGAAAACTGATCTTTTCACAATTCGGCCGATAGCCAGAAACATGTGGCGAGACTATTCGGGGCGGTTATACCACGACTGGAAAAAATCAATATACCAGTACGAACACCTCAATAGTGATAAGGATAAACTTCTTGAGGCAATCTCCGGTTGACCTAAAAGTTAAAATTCCGGTTCCTTCGCGCCGCTCGCCACAAGAAAGGTCGAGAAATGTTTTTTGTTATTTAAGGATTAAACGATCCGACGAAATCGATTTCGTCGATATTTGGCATACTTTTCTGTATAATGTATTTCTGTTTCTGAAGGGAGAAAGCAGCACGCATGGCAACCACGCCGGAAATCCTGTCAAGCAAAATCCTCATCGTCGACGACGACGAAGAAGACATCATGCTCATTAAGAGCGCTCTGGAGGAAGCGGGATTCAAGTCGATTTCATCAACGACCGATCCTCGCAAGGCCTTCGGGCTCCACTTGCGCGAACACTTCAGCCTCGTCATCCTCGACATCCTCATGCCTTACCTCGACGGATACGAAGTGATGGAGCAGCTTAAGGTCATAGAAAAAGAAAGCTATCTGCCCGTGCTGGTGATGACGCATGACGCCGGGGCTATGTCCCGCGCGCTCAAGGCCGGCGCAAAGGACCTGCTGAGCAAGGACTTTGATCCCACCGAACTCCAGTCCCGCGCGTTCAACATGATAGAAGTGCGCCTCTTGCACAAGGAACTGCGCGAAACCAAGGACAAGCTCGAACAGCGCGTACGCGAACGTACTTCCGATCTCGAAAACAGCTACCAAGAAACCATCGTCGCCATGACCCGCGCCGCCGAGTTCAAGGACAAGGATACCGGCGAGCACCTCAACCGCATCAGCCACTACTGCCGCGTCATGGCGGCCGACCTGGACCTCGACACCGATTACCAGGAACAAATCTTTTTCGCCAGCCCCATGCATGACATCGGCAAGATAGGCATCCCGGACCACATCCTGCTCAAGACCGACGGCCTTTCGCTGAATGAATGGGAAATCATGAAAGGACACTCGGAACTCGGGAGAAACATCATCGGCCATGCAAGGTCTCCCTATCTTAAAATGGGCGCCGAGATAGCCCTGTGTCACCACGAGACATGGGACGGAAGCGGATACCCCAACCACCTTGCGGGGGACAGCATCCCTTTTTCGGCGCGCATCATGAACATCTGCGACGTATACGACGCACTGCGCTCCAAGCGTCCCTACAAACCCGCGCTCGATCACGATACGGCCGTAAAAATTATCACCCAAGGTGACGGACGCACCATGCCCGAACAATTCGACAAGACAATTCTTCATTCCTTCATCCAAATAAAGGATACGTTCGGCAAGATTTACGAGAGTTTAAACGTAAAAGGAAATTGAAAGAGGGCCGACCCTGGAGTTCAGGACCCATTTTCCCGCCCCGCTTCACAAAAAAACCGCCCTTACGGGCGGCCTGAGCCAACGGACGGGATTAAGGAAAAGGGACGGCCCTTTTTATATTGGTTTCGCCCCAATCAATCAACGGCGAAAAAGCCGTTGGAAGCCGGCGAGGGGAAGTCACGGTGATCTTTCCGTATGGGGAGAAGAGGGGTGGTGGGGAACCCCCTTTTAAATAAACTTCGCTATGAGTTGAATTTTCGAATCACCCAAAACGTCCCCGAGCTTTGAGTTTCGATGAGCAGGTTGGGCATTATCCTACCTCTATTTCCAAGCCGAGCAAGTTCATTCCCCCAGATATAATAATACCCCTCATTCACGTAAAAACGAATGTGAACGAGGGGTATTATGGCGGAGAGGCAGGGATTGGCTGCGCCCAAGCCTCGCTCCGCTTCGGCTTTCGAAAAGTTCTGTCATCGGAAAGCCTCACCGTCATAATAATAGGCCCCGATCACGAAAAACAAAATGTGATCGAGGCCTATTATGGCGGAGAGGCAGGGATTCGAACCCTGGGCACGGGAAACCCCGCGCAACGGTTTTCGAGACCGCCCCTTTCAACCGCTCAGGCACCTCTCCTAATGTATCTATATAAATATCAATAAATTACAGATTTCAAAAAAATAAAAATATTGCGGTCTGATTGGCCGGCTTGTTCTTAAAAGTCAACAAAAAGTGTTGAAATTTGAATAATTTCGCCATTTGTTGCTTTTTGAATTTCCGAAAATATCTAAAATCTTGACGATATCTTGTCGCAAAAAAATATATCATGAAAAAGAGGCCTGCCAATTGAATAGAAATAATAATCACATATTTGTCATATATCCAATTTCAATCTATTTTTGGAATAATGTGTTAAAGTAATAAGGATAATTACATGCCGGCGACACGTTTGAAAATATTCCTCAGCAGCGTTCAGAAAGAATTTCAGCAGATCCGCAAGGACCTGAAAGCATTCCTACTCGGCGATGCCGTGCTGCGCCGGTTTATTTCCGATGTGTTTCTCTTTGAAGATTTGCCTGCGAGCGACAGACGGGCCGACGAAGTTTACCTTGACGAGGTTAGTCGTTGCAATGTTTATCTTGGAATCTTCGGTAACGACTACGGATCCGAAGACGAACAAGGTCTTTCACCCACGGAACGCGAATTTCTCTACGCGACACAACATCATAAGACCCGGTTGATATACGTTTGGGGCATAGACGATAAAAACCGTTCGACTAAAATGGTCCGATTGATTCGAAAGGCCGGAAGTGAACTTATCCGCCGCAGGGTTGCCGATGTCAATGCGCTGACAGCAGAGGTATATGCCAGCCTTGTGGAACATCTAGATAGATTGGGCGCATTGCGCGTTCCTCCTTTTGATACGTCAGCCTGTCATGGCGCTTCTTTGCAGGACCTTTCGCGTCCTCGCATTGACTGGTTTCTGGAAGCCGCCCGTCGCGAGCGCGGGTTTTCTCTCAAACCGAACACGACAACCAAGGCCTTGCTTGAGCACCTGAATCTACTCGACGGCGGTAAACCTACCAATGCCGCTATTCTACTTTTTGGCGCGACGCCACATAAATTCCACCGGACTGCGGAAACAAAGTGTGTTCGCTGTCATGGATCTGAGTATCTCAGACCTTTCGCCTCACAGCAAATTTATTCAGGCGACCTGTTCGACCAGGTGGATCAGGCACGGGACTTTGTTCTTGGGAAAATCGACCGCACCGTCGGAACACGGGAGACGGGTGCTACGGCTCCCGCCACCTATGAGCTGCCTCCGGATGCCATCACCGCGAAGCGATTGTCAATGCGGTCGCCCATCGTGATTACAACAGCAATGCATCGGTCGAAGTCCGGCTTTTTACTGATCGCCTTGAAGTTTGGAACCCCGGGACGCTTCCCGGGACGCTTTCGCTCGAAAGCCTGCACCGTGACCACCCATCAGTTCCATTCAATCCGCTTATTGCCGAATCCTTGTATCTGGCCCGCTACGTGGAAAAAGCCGGATCAGGTACGCAGCGGATGATCGAGCTCTGCAAGGAAGCAGGGCTTCCGGAACCGGATTACGAGTTGCGGCAGGGGTCGTTTGTGATTACTCTATGGAAGGACTGGTTGACGGATGATGCACTTGATGCAATTGGTCTCAATGATCGACAACACAAAGCTGTCGTTTTCCTCAGGATGCATGGGAAAATGTCCAATGCGGATTATCGGCAGGTGAGTGGGACTACAAAGAAAACAGCCACGCGTGATTTGGACAATCTCGTGGGAAAAGGTATTGTCGAACGGCAAGGCACCCGAGGCCCGAGTGTCCAGTATGTCTTGAAAAAGTAGGGACAAAGAAGGGACAATAGGTACGTAGCGCACCTCGAAAATGGGGACATAATAGGGACAATGGGGACATTCAAAGGAGCCTTGCAAAATGAGCATGAAGCACGTCTGCAGGAAATCAAGGACAGGCTCGCATATCTTGAGAACGAGAAACAGGACCTTCTTCGAGAATTAGATTCCCTCCAAGCCAATAGCAAGTCTTCTCCTACGATTTCATACGGATATCCTGCAAGCTCAACGCCACTTAAAACTTCAGAAGAAAGAATTTCACTGTACTGCAAATTATTCCGGTGCAGGGATGATGTCTTTCCAAAGCTATGGGAAAATGCTAGAAAAGGTATCAAAGGATATTCTCCCGTGTGTGAAAATGAATGGAAAAGGGAATTCTGCGATAAACCAAAGGTGAAATGCTCAGAATGTCCAAATAAGGCATTTATCCCTCTTGATGAATCGGTTATCCGCGATCACCTTGAAGGTAAAATAACAGCGGGGACTTACGCCATCAGACCTGATGATACTTGCATATTTTTAGCGGCAGATTTCGATAAAGAGTCATGGAAAGATGATGTACTTGCTTATAAGGATGCTGGAAAGGAATTTGGGGTAGAAATTTCAGTTGAACGATCACGCTCGGGCAATGGGGCACATGCCTGGATATTTTTTAACGAACCAATTCCGGCCCGATCGGCACGACTGCTCGGTACCTTTATTCTTTCGAAGGCAATCTCGAAACGACATAACATAAGTCTGAAAAGCTATGATCGGTTTTTCCCATGCCAGGATTCAATCCCGAATAAAGGATTTGGAAATCTTATTGCATTGCCATTACAGAGAATCCCTCGCAGGGAAGGAAATAGCGTTTTCGTTGATGATAATTTTATTCCCTATGAGGATCAATGGGCCTTTTTAGGGAAAGTAAGGCTTTTATCTCCAAAGGATGTTACTGATATACTCATAAAATGCTGCAATTTTCCTGGGAAAAAGAAGACTGTTGGACCCAACGAATTGGAATTAGTTGAAGCTGAAAATTGTCTTGGTGCCCCGGATACATATATTGAGGGGGGGGTTCCGAAAGAGGTAGAATTACATTTTGCTCATGACATTGAGATCGATATTTCTGGCCTTCCATCCCGTCTTATCACCGCGTTGAAACGGTTGGCAACTTTTGCCAATCCTGAATTTTTCAAAGCTCAGAACATGCGCTTCTCTACATGGAATATTCCTAGATACATTTGTTGCGCTGAATTGTTAGGCAACCGATTATGCCTACCACGTGGATTGTTGTCCTCATGTATGGATCTCCTGAGCAAGGCTGGCTCTAAGGTGACTTTTGTTGATAATAGAAAATGCAGTTTCACAAATATCCAATCCTCATTTTCTGGAAAGTTACAGCTGGAACAAGAAAGAGGACTTAGCGCCCTTTTAAATTCCGGATCAGGAGTATTTGTGGCGCCACCTGGAGCAGGAAAAACGGTAATCGGATGTGCCCTTATTGGAGAACGAAAATTACCCACGTTAATTCTAGTGCATCGGAAACAACTAGCAGATCAATGGAAAAACCAATTGCTCAAATTTCTTTCGGTGGATAAAAAATCTATCGGTTTATTTAACGCTGATATAGAAAAAAGGTCTGGTATTATTGACATCGGAATGATTCAGACCTTTGCACGGTTCACGAAACCTGAAAAGATTCTTTCCGACTATGGGTTGGTAATTATTGATGAATGCCACCATGTACCGGCGGTATCTTTCGAACAAGTGCTCAAGAATATTTCCTCTCAGTATTTTATCGGATTAACAGCTACCCCATATCGTAAGGATGGATTACAGGCAATAATCCATATGCAATGTGGGCCTACCATCTACACGATGACAGAAATAGCAGGTCAAGCTGGAATAATGAAAAGGGTCATTGTGAGGGAAACAACTTTCCGTTTGCCTCCGGATTCTCCCGCACAACCCGCAATTCACGAAATCTGGAGCAGTCTGATCAAGGACGAGAATCGGACAGCCCTTATAGTAGGCGATATAATCGAATCATTAAGATTAAAACAATTTCCATTGATTCTTTCCGACCGGAAAGATCACTTGGAATTTTTATTTGAGAAAATCGGCAATCAATTTTTGGATGGATCACCTGTCAAAGGATTCATTCTTACGAGTGACGCTGGAAAGAAAATTCGCAAGAAAATCCTTTCGGAAATTAAGGAAATATTGGGAAAAGGGGAATCGCCATTTTTGCTCTCAACAGGTTCCTTAATAGGGGAGGGTTTTGATTTGCCGGAATTGTCCACGTTGATTCTTGCAATGCCGATTTCCTTCAAGGGCCGCCTGGTTCAGTATGCCGGCCGTCTTCACAGGGAGAGACAAGGCAAGAATGAAGTGCAGATTTTCGACTATGTTGACGTTAATCTTGGTCTTGGAATTTCAATGTTCCGGAAACGGCTTTCAGCCTACAAGAAGATGGGATATTCCGTTGAGATGAAAGAAGGGTCGAAGGTAGACGATATTGTTAATTACAGGAAGCGACAATCTGTGAAAATTCAAGGTGAGAAATAGTCTTGGGATTTCAATTTTCTAGTTGTTTTTTGTAGTATCAAATCTTGACGATTTCTTGACGAATCTTGACTAAAATACCCTAAATTCAGTTGAAAAATGAAATCATTCAGGTTTTCGAGACCGCCCCTTTCAACCGCTCAGGCACCTCTCCGCAAAACCAGCCGAATTTTTTATCGCATCCAAAAATACTTATTGGAGAAACGGTGTCGGGGAAAATCAAAAAGGTGAAACGGGGACGGAGAAGTCCGTTAAAATTACCCGTAGGCAAGGCCCCTGCTAAGCACCTGTGACACGACCTGCGACAGTTTCGCGTTATCGAAGGGTTTATGGATGAAATCGAGGGCGCCGTCCTTGAGCATGGCCTTCACCTCGGAATTGAGGCCGTAGCCGGTGGAGACAATCGCCTTTACTGCGGGGTTTATTTTCCGCATCTCACGAAGACATTCGCGTCCGGAAAGTCCCGGCATGGCCACGTCGATGATGACGCAATCGATGACGTCACGGTGCCTGCGGTAATACTCCACGGCGTCGGTGTCGCATGAGCAGGCAACCACGCCGTAACCGAGGTCCTCGAGCACATGCTTGAGCACCCCGAGAAAACTTATCTCGTCGTCGACGACCAGAATGCGGCCCGTACCCTTGAGTACCCGATCTTCACCTGAGGCGGCGGGCAACGCCTCGGACTCGAACCCGGCGCACGGCAGAAACAGATGAATCTTGGTTCCCGCGCCCGGCTCGCTTTCTACCTCAATGAACCCTCGGTGCGTCCGAACCAGTTTCATCACGCTGGTGAGCCCCATGCCCATGGACGCGCCGTCGGTCTTGGTGGTAAAGAAAGGCTCGAACATGCGTGATTTTGTCTCCGCGTCCATGCCCTCGCCCGTGTCGGCCACGGAAATCCGTACGTAGCGGCCCGCGTCCTTCGCCGACGCGTGCGCCATTTTGAAGCCCGCGTCGTTGTCGCGCACATCGGTCTCGAACCCCAGGGTTCCGCCGTGGGGCATGGCGTCGCACGAATTCATCACGAGGTTGAGCAACGCGCTCTGCATGAGCCTCGAATCGCCGCGCACCACCGGCGGCTCGGCGTACAGCGAACAGCGGATCGAAATGCGCTTGTCCACCGTGTGATCGAGCAAAAGCGCCATGTCGCGCACGAGCGCGTGGACGCTCACGTTCTCCTCCACGACCGGGCCTTTGCGCCCGAACTGCAGCAGCTTCGCGGCCAGTTCCGCGGCATGCCTGCTCGCCGAAATCACGGGATCGATGCAGGCGTCCAACTCTGCGGCGGAAGTGGTATAATGCTGCTTGATCATCTCGGCGCAGCCGAGTATCGTGCCCAGCTTGTTGTTGAAATCGTGGCCTATTCCTTCGGCAAGCCTTCCTATGGCGTCCATCTTCTGCAACTCAAGCAGCCTGCGGTGGATTCCAAGACGCTCCTTCTGGGCCCTTTTGTATCCCGTGATATCGACGATGAGACCCTGGCTGCCGATGAAACCGGCGGCCTTACTTTTTACCCTGAGGCCGCGGTCGTACACTCCCTCGACGGCTATAATGCCGGTGACGTCGCCCGTCGTGAGGCGAATGCCCTTCTGTGATTTCGAAATGAGTTGCACTTCGAGATTTTTTGTCTTGCGCTGGCCGGTGCGCCGCTCGTCGAAGAGCTTGGGCGACGACTCGCTTCCGGTGGTGCTTCCCAGCAACTTTGGCAGGACGGCGCCCCGCCCCACCCGCGTAAACTCGTCGGGAGGCATGATTACCGAGAAATGCCTCCCTATCAGTTCGTCGGGCTCGTAATGGAGGATGTCTTCGACCGCGCTATTGACAAACACAAAGCGGCCGTCCGGGTCGAGGATGTAGATGATGCCCGCGCTGATGGAAACGATGCGGTCCAATTGCGACTGGAGCCGGCCCCTCTCCTTGCGTGATTCCCGTAAGGTGCGGATAAGCTTGTCTCTGGAAACGTTCTTCACGATGTATACGTTGGCCGCGAAAGGCAAAACACGGCACCGGGTTAGAATAACCGACGACAGGTATCCTTCTAATTTAAACTAATTTTTCAACTTATGCAGGATAAATTAAGGGTTCATAATCATTTTTCGTATACAGGGTGTATACGGAACAACGAATCGGGCGCATTCCTTCCCGCAAGCCGCACGTCCTCAGCTTCCTCATAGGGCGGAAAAGACATCACAAAACATCCGGCATGCTGCAAAGGCCGCCTGCGGGAAGACGCACCTTGCAATGGATATTCCACAAATTTTTTACCCCGGAGAACCGTCCTGTGCGTCGTCGGGCCCTTCAAGAAGCCGCTGCGGCAGATCTTTTTTCCCCTTGACGCCAAGCGACTTAAAGTCCTCTATGCGTTTCACGAGGTTGCCTTTTCCCGTGGACAGATGCCTAAACGCGTTGTCGCATTCCGTCGAGGCCCTGTCCAGCGCGCTCTTGACGTTCTGGAGCGTATCGACGAAGGAAACGAACTTGTCGTACAAATCCGCGGCCCTTTTCGCTATCGCCTGCGCATTGACGTTCTGGTTCTCGTAACGCCACACCGTGGCTATGGTGCGCAGGGTGACCAGCAGGGTGGAGGGACACACGAGAATGATGTTCTTTTCGAACGCCTCCCTAAACAGATCCCCGTCCTCCCGTATCGCCGCGAGGAACGCCGCCTCGATGTTGATAAAGAGAAGCACGAAATCGAGCGACCGCACCTCCACGAGCCGATCGTAGCTCTTTTGGCTCAATTCGGCGATGTGGCGGCGTATGGACGCGATGTGATCCTTGAGCGAGACGGCGCGCGCCGTCTCGTCGGCCGCCGCGTTGAAACGCGCCCAATCGACGAGCGAGACCTTGGAGTCGATGACGACGTTCCTGTTTTCAGGAAGGTGGACCACCACGTCGGGCCTTAAAACGCCGCCGGCGGTATCGTGCGCCTGCACTTGGGTCTCGTACTCACGTCCTTTCGCAAGCCCGCTCATCTCAAGCACGCGCTCCAGGGCAAGCTCACCCCAGTTCCCCTGCGCCTTGTTGTCTCCCTTGAGCGCGTTGGTGAGGTTGACGGCGTCCTCGCTTATCTTCCGGTTGAGGTCCTTGAGGTTGCTGATTTCCGCGCGCAGCGAGACCCGGTCCTTCGATTCCCTGTCGTACACGTCTTCCACGCGTTTCTTGAAATCGGCAAGCTGCTCGCGCACCGGCGTCATGAGGGCGTCGATATTCGCCCTGTTCTGCTCGGTGAATTTCGCGCTTTTTTCATCGAGGATCACGGCGGCGAGGTTCTGGAACTCCGCCTTCATCTGCTCCTTGGCCTGGGAAAGAAGCATGAGTTTCTCGTCGGTTTGTTTTCGTTCCTTATCAAGTATGGCCTCGAGGCGCGCGATTTCGCTCTGCTTCTGCGCCGCATCAAAGCGCGTCTGCGAGAGCTCCTTTTCCAAACCCAAGGCGCGATCCGCGGCGCTTTCGAGCGCGGCCGCGCGGCCGCCGAACTCCCGTGATTTCTCCCGTTCCTGTTCGAGTTGGATTTCGGACGCGGCCAAACGGCCCTGCAAATCCCGCACTTGGGAGAGAAGCGCCGCCTGTTTCTCCTCCATGCCGCACAGCCTTCCCGCCGATTCGCCGCGGCTCCGTTCGGCCGCCGCGTTTTCCCGCGCCCGGGAAATAAAAATCGCGGCGACTGCGGCGGCGAGGACGCCTGCGCAAAAAGCAAGTACAATCGAAATGATAGTCATAACGCTTCCTGCTCTATCGTCAAACGAGGAACACGGCGAAATCTTTCACGACTTTTCCCCCAAAAAATACTATTACCCCACGACGGGGTTTTCCGGCGAAAACACGGTCGTACCGGACGGCGGCTCACGACATCCGGCGCCGGGTTCAGGAGGAAATTTTGCAGGTCATCGTTTCGATACCAACCCTGATGACGATGGTTTTATCGAGCGCATCGTCGGAAAACTCAAACCCGCCGGACGCGTAGTTCTTCATGATGACGGCAAGCGCGCGACGCTTGGATTCATTTTCGTCAAGCAACACGGCCGTACCGCCGGCGATGACGCTCTTGTAGCGGATATCCCAGCCGCATGCGTCGCCGCCGAGAACGATGGCGGGAATGGTCCCGAATTCGAGACACACCTTGCCGTTCTTCCGCAGTATTTCGAGCTTGCGGCCTTCCCGAGCCGAATGGACATACACCGTGCGGCTTTCATACCCGAAACACAGCGGCACGACATAGGGCGTCCCTTCGTCGCAGAATGCCATGCGGCAGAATTTCGCTTCCGCGATGATCGATTCCATCGTCGCGACGTCGGTACATTCCCTGTCTTTTCTTCGCACGACTCCCTCCCCACGCTATGCGAAACGCCCGTCAGGCCAGCCACCGGTCGAGCATGCGCCCCACGAGCGCGTTTGCCTCCGCGTGGAACCTTGCCGTGTCGCCCCTGATGCGTTGCGCGTCGTGAATACGGGGCGCCTCCACGAGCTCGTCGCCGCAGTTGTCAATCAGCGCGGCCGCGCTCGCCTCGGTCGCCTCGATGTGATATTGAAACCCGATCACCCGTCTCTTGTAGAGAAACCCCTGGTTCCCGCACGCTTCGCTCGAGCTCTGGAGAACCGCGCCCGGCGGTACGGCGAACGTGTCGCCGTGCCAGTGGAACGCCATGTATTCCCTTGGAAAGATATCGAATGGCTTGAGCCCGGAAATTTCAGGGGTCTGGGACAGCGGCATCCACCCGATCTCCTTCACCGGGTTTTGCGTCACCTTCCCGCCCAGCACGTCGGCGATGAGCTGGCCGCCGAGGCAGATGCCGAGTACGAACTTGTTTTTGTCGATTGCCGCCTTTATCGCCTCTTTCTCCTTGCCGAGCCACGGATACTTATCGTATTCGTAAATGTTCATGGGGCCGCCCATGACCACGAGCAGGTCGAATTCCGGCGCCGCGAGCGGGTCTTCGCCCGAATACAACGCGGTTTTGGTGATCGAATGTCCCTTGCTTTCGGCCCAGTCGAGCAGATACGCGGGATTTTCGAACGGTACGTGCTGGAAGTAATGAAGCTTCATCCGTTTTTCCTTTCGCGACGGTTCATGGCGATGTCGAGATAAAATACTCGAATTCCGGGAAACGGCGTCCGGCGTTTGCGTGGTTAGGGGTTCGTTTGCAAAGACCGCCATCGCGCGGCGACGCGCGCGACCGCCCGCCGTTGCCCAGCGCAAGTGTTGATTTTACGCACCAACATAGGCTATCTTTCTTTACCTTGATAAACATCTTTTTGGAGCGGCGCATGACGGACAGGAACACATCGGCGAACGGACTGCCCCCGCGCAGGATAGGCGAAGTGGCCCGTGAACTCGGCCTCGATACGGAGGCCATCCTCCAGCACGGCCACTACATCGCTAAGGTGCCTATCGACGAATATGAATCAAGGAAAAACGGCCCCGACGGCAGACTCATCCTCGTCTCCGCCATGACGCCCACGCCGCAAGGCGAGGGGAAGACCACCACCACCGTGGGCCTGGGCGACGCCCTTCGGCGGCTCGGGAAAAAGACCTCCATCTGCATACGGGAGCCGTCGCTGGGCCCCTACTTCGGCATCAAGGGCGGCGGCACCGGGGCGGGAAAGGCGCAGGTGACTCCCGCCGAGGCGGTGAACCTTCACTTCACCGGCGACATGTACTCGGTGACGAAGGCGAACAACCTCCTCGCCGCCATGGTCGACAACCACCTCCAGCACGGCAACGAGCTGTCCATCGACCCGCGCCGCGTCGTGCTGCGACGCGTGATTGACCTCAACGACCGCGCGCTGCGCGAAATCGTGGTCGGGCTCGGCGGCGTAAAAAACGGAATCCCCCGCAAGGACGGATTCAACATCACGCCCGCGTCCGAGGTGATGGCGGTACTCTGCCTGTGCAAAGACTTTTTCGACCTCGGCCGCATGCTCGACAGAATGGTGGTTGCCTATACCTTCAAGGGCGAACGCGTGTTCGCGCGCGACATCCAGGCGGTGGGTGCCATGCGGGTGCTGTTGCGCGACGCAATAGACCCCAACATCGTCCAGACCATGGAGGGCACGCCGGCCTTCGTCCACGGCGGCCCTTTCGCCAACATCGCCCAAGGCACCAACACCGCCATCGCCACGCGCATGGCCCTCAAGCTTTCCGACTACGTGGTCACCGAAGCGGGGTTCGCCACCGATCTCGGCGCGGAGAAATTCTTCCATATCAAATGCCGCATCGCCGGCCTCAGACCCTCGGCGGCGGTCATCGTGGCAACGGCCAGGGCGGTGGAGTACCACGGCGGATTCACGCGCGACGGCGGACTCGGCAACCTGGAGAAGCACATCGAGAACATACGCCTGTTCGGGCTGGAGCCCGTGGTGGCGATAAACCGGTTCGACGGCGACAAGGCGCGCGACCTCGGCAGGATAGCGTCGTTCTGCGGCAAGCTCGGCGTGGAGGCCGCCGTGGCCACCCATTTCAAAGACGGCGGCAAAGGCGCCGAGGATGTCGCGACCGCCGTGCTTCGCGCCGCGGAAAAATCCGGAAAGAAGCTCAACTTCCTGTACCCCCTCTCCATGCCGCTCGAAGCGAAAATCGAGACCGTCGCGAAGGCGGTCTACGGCGCAAGCGGGGTATCGTTCGATCACGGCACCAGGGCGGAACTGGCTCTCGCCGCGAAGCACGGCTACGGCAAACTCCCCGTCTGCATAGCAAAAACGCCGCTGTCGCTTTCCGACGATCCCAAACTGCGGGGCCGCCCGAGAGACTTCCGCATTTCGGTCAACGAAATCAGGGTCTCGGCGGGTGCCGGATTCGTGGTGGCCATCTGCGGCAACATCGTCACCATGCCGGGGCTGCCCAAGGTTCCCGCGGCGGCGCGGATAAAAATTCTTTCGAACGGCAAGGCCGTGGGGCTTACGTAAAACCGCATCGGGGATGAGGCGCCGGGAAAGCCGTTCGAGCGCCAAACAATTTCTCACACGGGCGATTCTCCATTTATTTTAAGATATGGTTTTGCCGTCCTGCGTACATTCATCACAAAGGGAGGTACCATGAAACGTTTCATCGCCGGTTGTGCGGTTTGCATGGCCTTGTTTTTCTGCGTCTCCTGCTCCAACACCGACAAATGTCTTCAGAAATACGGTTACGGCAATTGCGAGGGCCTCAAGAAGGCGTTCAACCTCAACGACAAGGACGAGGCGATACGCTACCACGATATCCAGGTGAAATGCGGTTGCAAGGACTGATTTGGGCCCGAATCGCGCCAGGTACCGGGGGACCCGAAAGCGGTCCCCCGTTGTATTTTGCGGTTGCCTTTTCGAATCTGCCAATGATACCATTAAAACATTCCGAGCCGGAGAATATCCGGCTCGACGGTTAATTGACACACGCAAGGACCGTTCGTGGTTACCGGCGAATCAACAAGCCTTTTTCTACGCTTCGGCGCGGCCCTTGTGATCGGCGTGCTTGTGGGACTCCAGCGCGAGTACGCATCGGAAACGCGGGCCGGGGAGCTTCCCGCCGGCGCGCGCACGTTCGGACTGCTGGGCCTCGTCGGATGCGCCTCGGCGCTTCTTTCCGAACTTCTTGCCTCGCCGTGGCCCTTCGTGGGCGTCATGGCGACGCTGGGAGTATTCTTCGCGATAAGCTACCATCTCGACGCGTCGAAGGGAAAACCGGGCCTCACCACAAGGGTATCGGCGGTTCTCACGCTTCTCTGCGGCGGCCTTGCCTACTGGCCGCGCACGCTCACCCTCGCCGTGGCCATCGCGGTGGCGATGACCGCGCTTCTCTCCGTAAAGGTGCAGATACACCGGTTCGTCCGCCATCTCACGCGCGAGGACATCTACGCGGCGCTTAAACTCGCGGTCATCACCGCCATCATACTGCCCATACTTCCCGATCATGCGTTCGGGCCGCCACCGTTCGACATATTCAACCCGTTCAAACTGTGGCTGTTCGTGGTGTTCATATCCGGAATCGGCTTCGTCGGGTACGTGCTCATCAAGGTGGAAGGTCCCGACAAGGGCATCGGCCTCACCGGGCTTCTGGGCGGGCTCACGTCGAGCACCGCGGTCACGCTGAGCATCGCCGCGCGGAGCCGTGAGCATCCGCACCTGGCGCGACCGTTCGCGTTCGCCGTCATCGTCGCGTGGTCGGTGATGTTCCTGCGCGTGCTGGCCGCCGTGGCCTTCCTCAACGCCGCGCTTGTAAAGCCGCTGCTCGTTCCCGTCCTCGCGTCGGTGGCCGCGGGACTCGGCTATTGCGGTTACCTGTTCGCGCGCCAGCGTACCGAAAAACACCGTCATGAAATCCCGCTCGACAACCCGTTCGAGCTTGGCTTGGCGATAAAGTTCGGACTTTTGTTCGCGCTCATCCTGCTCTTTTCGCGCGTGTGCCAGGTGTACTTGGGCAGCGTGGGCGTGTATCTGTCGAGCTTCGTCTCGGGCCTCGCCGACGTGGACGCGATTTCGTTCTCCATGGCCAAGCTGAGCCGTATCGACGGCGGACTTAACGTCTCGGTCGCGGCGCGCGCGATTGTCATCGCCGCGACCGCGAACACCATCGTCAAGGGCGGCATCGTCGCGGTTTCGGGCGCGCCGCAGCTTCTGCGGGCCGTGCTGCCGGGATTCCTCCTCATGCTCGCGACGGGAGTGTCGCTGGCGTTTCTGATGTAGCTCCGCACGCCCCCCAAGGAAATTCTGGTGTGATGCAGCGGAAAACGCCCATGAGGGGCGATGGCCGCAAGGCATTATGATGTCATGTGGCAAGGCCGTTACATACAAAAAATGTTCACGACGTTCCGAAACTCGGCGATTATGGGGGTTATATTATGGGAACTATGGGCCGGATATCGCCGGTCGCGGATGGCAAAAGGCAAACAAGTTCTTTTTGTCCGCCTTTGCGGTGATTCTGGCAACGGCGTTCTGTTACGGAGAAATCTATACGCCGGAGCAGAGCAACAGGGTAAAGATCAATCTGGGTGAAACGGCCTGGAAATTCATCAAATCCAACCCGCCCAACGGCGCCTACCCCGTGAACTTCGACGATGCGTCGTATCCGAACGTGAGAATTCCGCACACGTAGAACGACACGGATACGTTCATCAACCAGCAGTCCGGCGGCGGGGACGGCTCGATGGCGGGAGGTCCGTACTGGTACCGGAAGCACTTTACGCTGGACAACAAATACTCGGGACGAAAGATATTCATAGAATTCGAAGGCGCGCACGTCGGAATCCAAGTGTACGTCAACGGTACGCAGATGCCCGGCAACAGCGCGGTCAACCCGCAAGCCACCCACGTGATAGGCTTCATGGACTTTGTTCTCGACATAACGGACAAGGTACAATTCGGCGGCGCCGATAACGTCATCGCGTGCCGCGTCACCAAAAGCGGAGGGTTCTATCAGGATCCCGGATTCTCGCTGGTTTTCCGTTTCGGCCAAGGCGATGGCGGCATTTTCCGGCCCGTACGGCTGCATATTACCGATAAAATCCACGTGCCGCTCAACCTCTCTCTTGCGTGGGGCAATGGGGAACGCACGTGGCGACGCAGACCGCAAACATCAGCAACCCGCACCTGTGGTATCCCAACAACAGCATATACGGCGGACCATATATGCACAAGGTTTACCATATCGTGCAGGTGGGCGGCGTCACCGTCGACGTTTTCGAAAGCCCGCTGGGCATCCGCGTCATTATCTGGGACGCCAATTTCCCGTATTTCAACGGAAAGAAACATCTCCTGTACGGCGCCTCGGCCCGCTACGATTATCCGGCGCTGGGCACCGCCCTTCCGCCCGACGTGGAGTGGCGCGACGCGAAGCTTCTCGCCGACGTGGGCGGCAATCTCTGGCGGCCCGGACATTCATCGTGCAGCCCGGGATTCATTGAAGCGTGCGACGCGTACGGCATCATGCTCATTCAGCCCAGCGCGAAGGCGAGGGCGCCTTCAACAACACAACGGTTACCGATGCCAGGGGCATTCTCAAGAGCGAAATCCACAGGGACATGATCATCCGCGACAGAAATCATCCCTCCATTCTCGCGTGGGAATCGAGCAACGGCGGCATCGCCACGCCCTTTGCACAGGCCCTCAAGGCCATATCCGTGCAATGGGATCCGGTGCATACCCGGGCCCAGGCCGACAGGACATCGACCGCCGCCAACGGCGACATTCACGCCTGTACCCTCACGGGCTGCGAAATCGGCGTAAAGAACACCCTGCCCAATATGCCGGCGTGGGGCGCTGGAGCCTGGGGCAGGCAATCACAGCGCACGGCCTATGATTACGAACTCCCGTTCGCGGGCGAATTCCTGCAAAACCGGAAACGGGCCAGAAACGCGAATTGCTTCGGCTTGGCGCAATGGTACCTCGCAGAAACGCCTGGAGAGAATCCGGCGCAATCGTTCGTGGACGGTACGCCGGGAACCTCGTGCTGGTCGTTCGGTTCTTCCATGATGGATTTCAGCCGTATCCCGAAATTTCTGTATTACGCCTACGGCGCGTGCTGGACGCCCTTTTCAATCAAGGCCCAAGTCGCCATCGCCCACCATTGGAACCGTTCCGGTACGGTGAGAGTCAACGTGTTCAGCAATTGTCCGCAGGTCAGGCTGTCGCTCAACGGCACGGCTATCGGTACAAAGGTCCCTAACCCGTGGAACACGTCCACCAACGGCACGACCCAAACCTCCACCGATTACCCGTGTCAATGTTACTGGGACGTCGCATGGGCCTCCGGTACGCTGCTCGCCGAAGGCCTTGACGGAAGCGGCAACGCGGTCTGCTCCGATAGGAAGATCACCGCCGGAAACCCGAACCGTATTGTGCTCACGGTCGATCCGCACATCACAAAGCCCAACGGCGAGACGTTCTTATATACCGCCAATGCCACCGACGCCGCCATGATCCTGGCCACCGTAGTGGACGCAAACGGCGTGTGGTGCCCCACCGCGGGCGGCAACATTACATGGGACGTTTCTGGTCCGGGCAATTATCGCGGCGGCACAGACCAACTCGTTACTTCGGGCCAGGGAGTACATTATCACGCGCCGGGTGACCGTGAACTCGCGATAGAAGGCGGTAAGTGCAAAGTGGCGGTGAGGACCACGTTCTTGCCCGGAACGGGCGGGTCGACCACGTTTACGGTGGTTCCTGTCGGCACGCCCACGGAGGTGCGCCGTGTCGCGGCCGTGCTCCCCTACGAATTGAAGCCGCAATTGGAAGTGACCGGCCGCACCGTCCGCTATTTCATAAACCGCGCCGCGAACGTCGCGGTGGAGATAGTGAACGCAAGCGGAAGAACCGTCGAGCGGATCGCGGCCGCCAGGCAAGCCGAAGGCTGGCATCCAGTCCGGTTTTTTACGGGAGAAAGCAAAACCACCGTCTCCGCCAAGGGAGTTTACTTTGTACGGCTTGCGGTGGACGGAAAGTACACAAACACAAAGCGGCTGCTTGTGATTCGGTAAAAACGCGACAGATTCACTGTTTCGTTACGGAGCGCCGCGGGATTCGCGGCGCTCCGCGTTTTCGGCGTTGCACGCAATCGCGGGAGGCACAGGCCGCGATATCCGCAGGAACAAGAATTGAGACTACCTCACTATTATCTCCACCGGCCCCGCGTTCTGGCTTCGATTGAAGGCGCTGTCGACCGAGCGCACCACGTAATCGAGCGTGTCGCCGGTGTTATAAAAGCGAAGGGAATCCACAATAGTTGTATCGACGGTCGTGAATACGCTGTCACGCGCGCCGCCGAGATCGATCCTTTCCACTTCGTACCACCGCAGGTTCTCATAGACGACCCTATCCCAGAAAAGACGCACCGCGCCCCCACCGCTGTCGTACTCGGCATGAAAGCCGGTCGGAGGAATCAGCCTCGGAACGGGCGTCAGCTTCACGGTGTCGACCGCGACGGCGATTCCCGGCTCCACGGTCACTCCCTGCCGTTTTGCCGTATAGAAGCCGTCGGTTGCGTAATAATAAATCGAATATGTCCCGCCGGGAAGAGCTGAAAATGAATATCTTCCGTCGACGCCGGTGACCGTGAAACGGTCGATCTCTCCCAGTTTGACTTGGATGAACCCGTCCCGAAGATTCCGGTTGCCTATGGTTCCGGGCACCCCTCCCCGCGTAACGACGCCCACGAGGGAACCCGGCGCGGCAAGAACGAGCGTGTCGACGGCTTCGGGATGCGAGGGGCTAACGACTGACAGGGATATGCCCGGCTTCATGGCGGAGCCTTGGTGCGCGGAGTCGGACGCCGACAGCGAATATACGCCCGGGACGAGGGAATCGAAGGAGCATTTTCCCCGCGCGTCGGTGCCAGCGAAGGCCGCTTGTACCGCTTCGGATGGTTGTTGAATGGAGTCGTAGGACGGAACGCTCCGGTATACCGTGACAATCGCGTTTTCCACGGGATGGCCGAGGGAGTCGAGGACCACCGCCACAATCTGCGGATTGCCCTGCTCGGTTGACGGGCCGGAAACTCTCGTGTCGGAACACGAGGTGAAAAGCCCCGCCGAAAGTCCGGCGGCGACAAGGTACCGGAGAAGCGATTCTCTCATCGTTTCCTTCTTTTCGACAGGGGAAACAATTGGAGGTTGAGCTGGTACGCCCGCTCTTCGTTTACGTCCTCGTCGGCGATGGACATGGCCTTTTTGCGGAAAGCCTGGATGGCGGCCTTCATTTTATCGAACCCTTCCCGCGACAGGCTCATGGTGATTCCGGAGATGTCGCGCTCGGCCGAAGAGAATACGTCCATGGCGCGCCGGGCGAGATCAAGGCTTTGTCGGTGGAACCGTGACAGGGCGACCGACGACACCTCGTCCCCCGCGGTCAGCCGCGACTCGGGAACGCCGTACGCACCCGATGCATCCCTTGTCAAAAGCCCCTGCTGCACCAGGAGGTCGATTGCCTTCCGAACCTGGGCAGAGGTGAGCGGCGGATCGAGAAATCGCCCGATTTCCGCGTAGTCGTCGCCAAAGCCTATCACCGGCAGAAGCGATCGCAAAGCGCTGTAGTACCACTCCGACAGATAGGCGAATTGCTCGCGCCTGAGTTTCTGGACTTTTCCGTATTTCCCGATCTCCGTCATTTTCGCGAGAAAGAACTCCTTTTCGCGCGTCGACGCGGCTTGGTTGAACCCGACGAGGTTCCTAAAATAGTCGGCCTCCTTTTCCGAAAGCCTAAGCGCCTGCGAAAGCATGAACGCGCCTGATTGGGAAAGATTGCGGGAGCCGTTCATGACGCGGAGAATATAGTCGCGTGCCTTGAATCCGGCGCGGTCGGCAAGAATCTTGAGGGAAAAAGTTTTGTTTTCCTTCTTCTTGGATCGAAAGTAGTCCTTGAGAAATTTCCGGTAATCGGTATATTCGAAGAGAGGATTCATAAAAAAACTCCGCCGGTAAATATACCGCCTTCCGGCCGCAAGGGACGGGAAATGTGTATTGTCGTTGTCTTAAGACAACAAAAAATGAAGCGGCAACTTGACTTGCCCTACCAAAGAGGTAAATTATTAAAGAAAGCTCATCATCACCACAAAAGGCGGCATCATGGCAAAAAAGGATGTATCGATGAAAACGTTTGCGTTTCTCTGTGCCTTCGCGGCCGTTGCGCTCGGCGCAGACGGAATAACCAAATCGCAAGACAGCGTTGAAATATGCAATTCGTTGGGTTCGTGCGCCGCCGACACGCTGGTGCTTACCAACAACACGTCGGGCGCGGCGGCGCTCGATTCGGCCTACGTGCTTGTCGAACAATTCGACACGTCGGGCATGGGGATGCATTTCGTGCAGTACGGATTCGACGCGTGTTGGTTCGAGGCGAATTTTACCAAGGACTTTTTATGGCGTTCCGAAAGGGTTGGCAGCGACACGTTCAAGCTCTCAAAACAATATTTTTACCCAAGGGACGCCGTACCGCTATCGATGGGGCCGGGTGAATCGTGTACCATGGTACGGTTGCAAATAGGCTTGTATCTCGTAAGCGCGCATTATCCCGTTTTGCCGAAGCATTTTCGGGGCACGCTTAGGCTCCATTTCAGCAACGGCCAAATAGTAAGCGTGTTGCTCCGGACAAAAGAACCGCCCACCGGGATAACGCATGCCGGGTTCGCCAAGCCAAGCGTTTCGCCGATCCCGACCCATTCGTATTTTCTGGCGAACGGCCGGTGCGTACAAAGACAGGATATCCGGAAAAAGCCCGGAATACACAATGTAATCATTCGCGGAATCAAACATTAAAGAAGCGCGACCGGGGTCTGATTAACGCGCCACCTGTTCCTCGACCATGATGGGAATCGCGCTTCGCGGAGAGAGCGCGAAGGGTACTTGATGACATTGACGGAAGGAAGAGGCTGCATGACTAAAAAGAGATCGATGACCGGGGGCCTTCTGCGGGTTATCGTAGGCGGCTTTTTTCTCTGGACATTGCAGGCAGCGGCGGCGATTGGAGAACCTTTGCCCGGAGTTGGAACCGCGCTTCCCGATGGCTGGATTTGCCGCTTGGCCGATTCGTCCGATTCCACGGTATGGCCGCGGGGGATTTTCAGGCCCGCTTTTACGCTGGTTTTCACGGACACGGTTCATTCGATTCGAGATTGCGCGCGCGATCCGTTTCATCCTAATCTAACCCTCTGCTTTTATCCCGATTCCCTGCGTGACACCATCGAGAGAATCATCGACGCCCAAAAGATTTATTCTTGGTGCGTTCCGATTAAATACTTTGAAAACAACACCTATTTCATAGTGACCTCCCCCTGTTTCATCAACAACGGTTGTTTTTCAAACGAAGCGGCGGAAGACAAATCGCCGCTGGACGCCGCCATTCACGCCTATCTTTCCACGACGCGGGCGATTGTTCCGGCCGTACGGCGTTCCCACCCGTCTTCACGCGTCACCCCGCAAAAAGCGCACGCTCGCTGTCTTGTAAACGGACGGGCCGTTGCCCGGAAGACCGAGCATCTCCGGCCCGCCGCATCGTCGGTTGTAATTGACGAAAAAGAAGTTAAAGCCGCCGTTCGCAAGTAACCGGCCGACGCGGGCCGTTGTGCATACGGGTCTGCGGCGAGGAACCGGACAAGGGGGGGTCGAAATGCGATTCATTCGAAACATCACGTTCCTGCTGGCGTTGCTGATGGCGCAGTCATCCGCCGGAGCGGCGATACATTCGGGCATCAGCATGGTATCCTACCCTCCGCCCGTCCCGGACACCGCCGCATATATTGATTTTTCGGAAATGAACGACTCCTGCAACGCATGGACGGGGTTGTGTCCCGCCCCGATTCCGGACGTCTGGATACGAGGGGATTCCATATTCTCATCGTACGGGATCAAGCCCGATTCCGCCCTCACGGCGGAGGTCGTGCGACTGCAATCGTATCTTGCGGCGCTGTCAAATCCAACCGCAGTGTCCGCGGCATTCGATTCCTTGTTCGATTCGCTGTGCGTCGCCGCGCCGGCAAAGGCATGGTCGAGGTCCGCGCACCTCGGCATTGGGGCCTTTTTCGTAAAAACCGGCGAAGGAAAGTACGCGTGTCTGGTAATCTACGACCGGTACGTCGGCGGTCTCGATAGATGGTACTTTTACAGGGCCTATCAGGACGACGGAACCCGGTGGCTGTACAAAGGGATAGGACCCGTCGCGAAATGGGACTCGGTACTCGTTATTCCACACTTCTTTTCGGGAAGGCCCGATCCGGTCTTTGTACTCCGCGACAGCGCAGACGTGACGCAGGTGCGGCTCGCGGTGATTAGGCTGGCGCAGACGGCGGCCCAGAACGGGGTGCCATTGATGGGCGGATACCCGGTATGGGGAAGCCTGGAAGTCGTCTATGGGCAGCCGTCCTTCTCGAGCATGTGGTACGCTCCGGTTGATGCCGCGCGCGACTCCGTTGCGGTTCAATTGTCCCAGACCGACGTTCGTATGGTACCCGACAGCGCCGGATCGTTTGAGGCTATGATTCTTGGGATGCTGATAAGGGAAAACCCGGTCTCAATAATCGGCACGGACACCATTGACGCGAAAGCATTTATCAAACTAATGACGCAAGTCTCCCCCGTCGTCACGCTTCGCCCTATAGGCGAAAAGGCTTTGCAGAAAACGTATGGCCGTGTCCGTTATCTTCCGCAACACCGGACGCTTGAAGCGGCGATTGAATGTCCGCAGCACGTGTCCGTCGCCGTGTTCGATTGTCTCGGCAGGAGGACACGAGTATTATATGGCGGCATGGTTCAAAAAGGCTTTTGGCGGTTGACGGTGCCCAAAAGCGGCGTCGGCGCCGTACGCTTTATCCTCGTCGACATCGGTGGAGTGCAAAGCGTGTTTGCCGACGCGCAACCGAAAGAGTAAGAAGCGGCGGTCGTCACCAAAATCCTCCAGACCATCGTCCCGGGGCCAAAGCAACGCCAACTCCCGCGCAAAGGAATGCCGCTCCACAAATTAAATCCCCACTCCCCCCGAGAAATTCCCTATATTATCAAGGTTGACCGCTAAGATCTTCTTCATCATTCACAAAAGGGGGAGAGCAGTATGATGTCGAGGAAAGTGTTTGGTTTAATCGCTTTGACGGCGTGCTTTCTTGCGCAAAGCGCCGTGGCCGAGACGTACTCGGGTGAACTCAGCAACCGGATAAAAATCAATCTCGGCGCGACGGCTTGGAAGCTTATCAAGTCGGACCCCGTCGGCGCGCAGGCGCTGAATTACAACGATGCCGCCGGCGCCGACATCGGCCTGCCGAACTCCATGGGCGAGGACGCGATGTTTGCCAACACCGCCTCGGGCGGCGGCGGCGGACCCGGCGGCCCCTACTGGTACCGCAAGAAGTTCAAGCTTTCCGCGGCCTTCCAGGGAAAAAAGGTGTTTCTGGAAATCGAGGGAGCGCATCTGGGCTGCCAAGTCTATTTCAACGAGACATTGTTGCCCACCGCAAGCGCGGTCAATCCCAACGCGACACACGTTGTGGGTTTCATCGGGACAATTAACGACGTGACCAGCCTGGCAAAATTCGACGGCTCCGACAATATCGTAGCCATACGCGTAGGCAATGGCGGCGGATTTTTTTCCGACCCGGGCTTCTCGACCGTGTTTCGGTTCGGCCAGGGTACCGCGGGCGTTTTTAGGCCGGTATGGCTGCACATCACCGACAAGGTCCATGTGCCTTCAAACGTCTATTCGAACCTTAAACAGTGGGGCACCTATGTGGCAACCACGTCGGTCGCGGCCGATCTTTCTTCCGCCGTTGTAAGAGTCCTCACCAACGTGCTGAACGAGAACGCCGCCGACCAGACCGTCACGCTCACCACCAAGATCGTCGACGCGTCGAACAACAACGTCGTGGCCTCAAAAGACGCTTCCCACGTGATACCCGCGGGCCAGACCTGGGAGTTCGACCAGGCCGACACCATCGCCAATCCAAAGCTGTGGTGGCCCAACAACAGCCCGTACGGCAAGCCCAACATGCACAAGGTGTATCACATCGTCAAGGTGGGCGGCGTCACCGTCGACGTGTTCGAAAGCCCGCTGGGCATCCGGACGATAACGTGGGACAGGGATTTCCCGTATATCAACGGAAAGAAACAGTTGCTCTACGGCGGTTCGTCGCGCTACGATTATCCCGCACTGGGCACCGCCTTGCCGCCCGGCATCGAGTTCAGGGACGCAAAGCTCTTGGCCGACGTGGGCGGCAATCTGTGGCGGCCAGGCCATTCGTCGTGCTCAATCGGGTTCGTAAACGCGTGCGACGCGTACGGCATCATGCTCATAGACCCCAGCGGCGAGGGCGAAGGCGCGTTCAGCGGCACCGCGGTGACGGATACCAGAGGAATCCTGAAACTCGAAGTCCACCGCGACATGATCATCCGCGACCGAAACCACCCCTCGCTTCTCGCATGGGAAGCGTCCAACGCGAACATCTCACAGGCCATGTGCGACTCTTTGAGGGGGCTGTCGAAGGTGTGGGACTCGCTCTCTCCCAGGGTACAGAACGTCCGGGGCACTCCGTACGTCGCGGGTTCCGGGGATCTCCATTCCTGCACTTTGACGGGGTGCGACGCCCAGCAAAAGCCCTTGGGCGACCACATAAATTTTCCGTGGTGGGGCGCGGAGTACTGGGGAAGGGCCTCCTCGCGTTTCGGCTACGACCAGCAGGTCGCGTTTTCCGCCGAGTTCCTGCGCGACTGGGCCGGCGGCATCAAGAACAACTGTTTCGGCCTGGTGCAGTGGTATTTCGCGGAGACGCCCGGCGAAGTACAGACGTTCCTCGAAGGCGGCGGCACGGCACGCTCGTTCGGCTCGTCCATGACCGATTTTAACCGCATCCCAAAGTTTCTCTATTACCAATGGGGCGTGTGCTGGGTTCCCTACAACATCCAGCCGCGAATCGCTATCGCCAACCATTGGAACCGCTCCGGAACCGTGCGGGTCGACGTGTGGAGCAACTGCCCGCAGGTGCGGCTCAGCGTGAACAATAACGTGATCGGGACGCAGACGCCCAACGGCAGGCTCGGCGCAACCGGCGGCATCAACGACGTGAGCAACACCACCACGCAGCTTCCGTACCAGTGCGTGTTCACGAACGTCGCCTGGCAGACCGGAACGCTCAAGGCCGAAGGCCTTGACGCAAGCGGGGCCGTGGTCTGCACCGACCAGAAAACCACGGCCGGCGACCCCGACCACGTCGTGCTGTGGGTTGACACGAACATGCAGCGTCCAGGCAACGTAAAGATTCCCGTCACCGCGAACGGCACCGACGTGGCGCTCATCAGGGCCACGGTGGTTGACGCCAACGGAAACTGGTGCCCCACGGCAAGCGGCATCATAACCTGGAGCGTGACCGGGCCCGCAACCTACCGCGGCGGAGCGGACCAGTTCGTCGGCGGAACCGGCAACGGGTGGCACGCGCCGGGCGACCCGAACCTCAACATCGAGGGCGGCATGGCCCAAGTCGCGGTGCGGTCGCAGTTCACCACCGGCACCGTCACGGTGAGCGCGAACGTGGCTGGACTTCCGACTCCCAACGCATCGGTTTCCTATACTATCACCCCTGTTCTCGACATCGTGCGGACCGATACGGTACCCTCTACCGGCATCAGGGTCGTGTCCGAACCCGTACGCACCATGCCCGCAGTGACGTTGATGACCGCCGGCAAGGTGCTGAGATATTACCTCAACACCACTGCGGTGGTTGGCCTCGATATCATAAACGCCCAGGGCAGGCTGGTGCAGCGGATTCCTGCGGTAAAACAAACCGCGGGATGGCATCCTATTGGACTCATAGGGACGTTATCGAATCGGGTTCAGGGCAGCGGCGTACTCCTGTTCAGGTTTACGGTCGACGGCGCGGCGTTGAAGGTAAAGCAGTTTGCAGTGATGAAGTAATGTTTTTTTTTAGCGGATAGGGCGAAATGCCGCGAGCGAGAAGTTCGCGGCATTTTTCTTGGCAACCGGAATCTACTTCTTGCAACCCTCAGAGCCAGCGCACCCGCTACAAGTCGCAATGGCCGTCAACTCGGCTCGGCAATCCAGGCTCCCCAAGAATCCCGTACGGATACAACCGCCAATTCCGGGTCGGCCGCCACGCCGGCTTACTGCGGCAAAGTTGGTGAGACCCCTAGTTGAAAAATAAAGCCACGTGTTCTGTCGCAGGGATATCAATGCCGGATATCTTCCCCTTCATGAAATAGGTGACGGACGATTGTCGGCGAACATGGCTGAGGCCGACTGTATCCAAGCAGTGTCGTCAACGAGGGGCATTCTTCTTTAACGGCGGCTGGAGCGCACCCCAGCGCGCGTGATTCCAATCAACTATATTTTGCATCATCTACCCAATGATACTTCAATACCCCAGATACGACTTCACCCCCATCCTCGGCTGGTCCATCTCCCGGTACGAGGTGTTTGATAAATGCAAGCGCCAGTATTTCTACGCGTATTACTCCAAGCACGTGCCCGGCGTGCCGCTGTATAAAATGAACCAGCTAAAGGACCTCACCTCGGTCCCGCTCGAGATAGGCAACGTGGTGCACGACATACTGGAGGCTTTTTTGCGCCGCCTGCAAAAAAGCGACAGCGACATCGACGAGGCCAGGTTCATAGAATTCGCGCGCGAAAAGACCCACCTCTATTTTTCGGGCAAGACGTTCATAGAGACCTACTACGGCGCGCGGAAGTCGGTCGACCGCGCGGCCGCGTTCGAAAAAATTTCCCTGTGTCTTAAAAACTTCGTGGCAAGCCCCGTGTACACCTGGCTTTTCATGAAGGCAATCACCAACAAGGACAACTGGATGATAGAGCCGCCGGGCATGGGAGAAACGCGGATAAACGGCCTCAAGGCCTACTGCAAGATGGATTTTCTGTTCCCGGTGGGAGACGAAGTTCACATTCTCGACTGGAAGACGGGCGCCAAGGACACGTTCAAGCACTCGGCGCAGCTCGTGGGGTACGCGGCGGCGGCGGCGGCGAACTTCGGCATTCCGTGGAACGGGATTTTCCCGAAAATCGTGTACCTGCAACCGGCGTTCGAGGAATTCGAAATTCCCCTTGCCGAAAACGACTTCCGTGCGTTCGAGGAGCGGATACGAACCCAGACCGCGGAAATGAAATCGTATTGCCTCGACGGGGAAAACAACCTCCCCAAACCCATCGAGGCATTCCCCATGACCCCGTCGAACGGCGTCTGCAGGTTCTGTAACTTCCAGGAACTTTGTTTCGGCAAAAAGAATGCGCCCGCCGAAGCGGGCGCATTCTAAAATCTCTTTCCCAAAATCCCCGTTTACATCTACTTTCCCTGCTGCGTGCTGGCGGCGCCCGTGTCGGGGGTCATCATTTCGGGAGCCGGCGTGGTGGTGTCAACCTTGCGGCCCTGGCGTCTGGCCTCGGCGCGGAGTTCCTCGACGCTGCTCATGGGCTCACCGAGATGGAGCGTCATGAATTCGGCGTCGTTGGAGAGCTCGCACTCGGGCGTGTTCTTGAGCACCCACTTGTAATTGGCCTCGGCGAGATCCCACTTGTTAAGGTATTCGTCGTAAATGAAGCCGATCATGAAGAACGTGTTGCAGCGCTTGCTCTTGTCGCCCCCGAGCACCAGGTAGTCTCGGTAATTCTTGACGGCATCGGAATATTCGCCCTTTTCCGACTGAACCTTCGCGAGTTCCGCGTATGCCTTCTTTCCTTCCGGAGTGAAGGGGAACGCGTTGATGAGTATCCGGTACGCGCTCGACGCTTCGGCGGTGTTTCCCGTGTCGCGCATCGAATCGGCGTGGGCCGTAATTTTGAGCGGATCGCCCGATTGCTCGTCCTTGTACTCCGCAAGGCCGAACGCGACTTTATGCGCCTTGCGCACGGCATACAGCGCGCTGTCGACCCGTATGTACACCGCCTTGGTGAGGTAGCGCGTGACGGTCCGGTCGACGCCGGCCGTATCGGCGTGAGTGACGGAACCGCGGTCGTCCCACATGGCATACACGCACATCTGGGTATCAATCGAAACGCCCTGCTTCAGCTTCGGCACCAGATCGTTGTTGACGTAGTTGGTCGCGAGTTCGACCTTCCATGCCCAGTCGAGTACCGCCTTCACGTTGTCCAGTGAAGTGAACCCACTCTTTTTTGCGTCCTCGCTGAAAAGCTTCCATTTGAGGAGCCAGCGCGCCAAATCGGCTCTTCCAGCGGGCGTGTTGTAGATGGCACGCTGAGACTCGGCGAGCCAACCCATGATAACGTCCATGTCGGCCTCGGTAATCGGCTTGCCCTTGCCGTACCAGTCCTTGAGCGAATCCGGAAATTTCTGACCGTATTTTTCCTCGTAGGATTTACGCATGAAGAAATTGGGGAGTTCCGAGCGTACCATGTACATCCAGCGATTCTGGACGTCGACCGTGTCGACCTTCGAGGTATCTTTGGGATCGGATTTCTTGTACAGCGAGTCGGGCACCGGGCATTTTGCAAGGAACAGCGCCTTGACGATCAGGTCCTTCACCTCGGGCAGCGATTTCACGATGACCGTGTCCTTCTTCACGGTCTGCGGCTGGGTCTGGTTTTTTACTTTCGAGGTGTCCTTCGCCGCGGACCCGGCGTCGGCCTGCTGGGCGGATTTGGACGCGGGAACCTCAATCTGCGTCTTGGATTTGTACTGTTCGATGTGATTCTTGTAATACGTTTCTATCTCTTTGTCGGTGGAGCCGAGGTTTCCGTCGAGCACCTTCTGCAGATACATCTGCGCCGGGAAGTACCTCTTCTTCCATTCCCAGCTCGGATCGTTTTTGAGCTTGTCGGAATAGGATTTCGCCGCGCCTTCGTTGGACAGCAATACGGTGTAGACGACATAGGACGAGAGAGCACGGTCGCCAGGGAAATAATCACCCGTATAGTTGGGATACAAACGCCGCATTTCCCAGAAAGAATTGTAGGCTTCCTTGGTGATTGCGGCGCCGTCTATGGTGGCCACGGTGTCCTTGGTCTTGTCCTGCTTTTGACAGAAAGAAACCAGCGCGATGGCGAGCACGAGCGCGCAAAATCGAACGATTTTGAGATGCATGGAAAAAGTCTCCGATAATGTATAGTTTGAAACTTCGGTACGGACGGAACGAACGATATGGTTCACGGCGTATCCTTCCCCTGAATGTGTTACTTGAGCGCGGCAACGGCCTCGTCGACCTCGTCGTAGATCTCCAAAAGCGTCGTGGCCCCGATGATTTCGATTATCTCGTACACGTTTTCGTTGACGTTTGCTATCTTGAAGCTGCCGTTCTTCTCCTTGGCCGACTTGCTGAAATGCAGGAGGATTCCGAGTCCGGTACTGTTGACATAGCGCAGCTTCTTGAAATCGGCGATGATGTTGATGTACCCATCGTTAAAAAGATTGCAGATTTTCTCCAGCACCGTCTCAACGTTGGTGGCATCAAGATCACCGATAAATCTGACCATTTTCGTATCGGCATGCCCTTTGATATCGTCGTATTCCAGTTCGATCTGGGAATCCATACTCATTCCTCTCTTAATTTTGTAACATGCACCGACGTACCCTCGCCGGAGAAGTTTATATCGAGATTGTTCGACAGCATCTTGATGAGCGCGAGCCCGCGTCCGCGGCGCTGACCGGCGTCCGCGGTCGGCGGTTTCGAAAGGGAACTCGATACCGCTCTCAAGTTTTCTATTTTATCCGGATCGCTTGCGTTGGCCACTTCGAGTTCGATTTTTTCGCGGTTTATCTGAACCGTGAGATCGATGTTTTTCTTCACCTTTTCCGAACCATGCTCGACGGCGTTGTTGCAAATCTCGTCGACGATGGTTTCGATGCGGAAAGAATCACGATGGGAATAACCCTTCTGTCGCGCAATGCGGCTCACCATCTGCCTCACCGGCGGAACGAACTGCAGTTCGGGGGGAAACGATAGCCCCACTTTTTCCGCCTTGCGTTCCACTTCCCAGTGATACGCGTTGATGGCGCTGCGCAACTCGTTGTAGAACTTGAAAATCTTGGTGGCGCCCATTGCGCTGAGCTTCGACTTGATGTCGAGGCTCACGCCCGTGATGACAAGGTCGCCGCCGCGTTCCGAGAGAAGCTGCCTGCATCCCATGAGCTGTCCGATGGCGGCCGAGGACACCTGCGTGACGCCGGACATTTCGGCGATGAGAAAATTCTGCTTCGAATCGAGAACCAACTCGAATTCCGCCTGAATGCGCGCGATGCTTTCCGGGCCCAGCTCGCCTTCGAGCTTCCACATACTGAGATCGGGCCTCAACTCCACCGGCATTTTCTGTATTTTCAGTTCTTGCATACTACGGAGTGCCGACCGGCCTTCCTGTTGTTCCCGCGTGCTTGACGCTGCCGCATGCGGACGCCGCGTCAGGCGTCTTCCCTCTTTCGAACGACCCGCACGGTTGTCATATTGTCGTCACCGATTTCCATCTTTATCTCTTCGGAAAGCAGCCGCACTATCTCCAGGCCCAGTCCGCGGCCATCGTTCTCCTCGGGAAAATCGGACGCTTGCACGTCGGCCTTTTTCATGGCTTTTTTTAGACGCTCGATGTCGTCTTTCTTCCCGCCCTGATCGTTCACTTGGAATTCGAAACGGTCGGAAAATATCCTGCACTCGATTTCAACGGCGGCGTCGGCGGTGCGGGAGCCGTGCGTAATCGCGTTGTGGCAGATTTCGTCGACAATTACCTCGGACCGGTAGGCGAATTTAGGCGAGAACTTGCTCACCCCGAGAGTTTCGGCCACGAACTTCCGTATCGGCCCGACATAGTCGAGGTCCGAAGGAAATTTTACCTTGAAAACCCGGGGTTGCTCGCTGTCCATCGAAATCTCCGTCGACTTTCCGTGTAAATGGAGCGGTACTATTTGTCGCCGTGCAGAATAAAACTCTCGTCGCCCGATCCGATAATGCCTTTTTTAACCATCACCTCGACGAGTCGCGACGTAATGGAAAGGAGCGTGGAAAACGTGGGTGCCTCGTTGAGACCCTTTATCTTAGCGCCTGCCTGCGCGTCCTTTTCCGATGCGCCGCGGAGGGAATCAAGAACGCATTCGAGAACGAACATTATCTCGCCGTAGGTAAGGTTACCTTTCCGATAGGTGGAAAAATCCTGGATTGCGGCGAGGATAAGATCGTTGAGCTTGTTGAATTCGTTCTGATCGTCGAATACATTCCTGTATGATCCTATTTCAGGCATCAATCCCCCACAAGGATTCAAGGAAAATATATCGGGCGATACGGCTGTTTCTATCGGCAAAACATGTCATAATATACATAGATTACCCCTTCACGGGAGAAAAATTCGAACGCTTCGCCTGAATTTCAGGCTCCGAACAAATCGGCAAAAACAACCACATACCCGGGTAAAGTCGGATGGATAGTTAATACGCTTAAGGAAAAAAAATATTTTGCCCACAGGAAACGGCGTTCCTTCCGGCTTTGAGAGCCCAGGCGTCGCCTCCGTCTCAATCTTCAAACAGAAAATTATGTAACCGCTTTCAATCGTCCTTCATGTTTTTCCGTGCAAAACACCCACGTTCCGTCGACGACTTGAGCACGTAGAGGGCATTGTTATTGTGAAAACTCGTATTTTGCGATATAATTAAAATACACCGACCTTGCAAAATCGTATTTTGCACCAAGGCGGCCTACTATTGTATATTCTTCCTAATTACCGTTGATTGGTATGGATGTCATGGTCAAATTCATCGTTTTTTTCGACAGCGAATTGGTTAAGTCGTATGAGCTCGACGAAGCGGTGGTCACGATTGGACGCCTGCCCGAGAACACCATCTGCATTTCCAACATGGGAATTTCGCGGCGTCATTCAAAAATCGAACGCACCACCGACGGCGACTACGTACTGTCCGATCTCAATTCGCTCAACGGAACGTATGTCAACAACGCCAAGGTAAAAAAAATCACGCTCTCGCACGGCGACAAAATCACCATCGGCAAATACACCATATTGTTTGAAGCGGCGTCCGGGACGGAGGATAATGGGGCGGTGGATGCGTCCGCCATCGAGCCGCCGCCCATCGTGGAGGAAATCGCGATGAGCGAGCCGGTTCCGCCGCGCGAGCAGACATCGGTGGTACCCGATATGCGCAAGGATCCGTCGGTATCATCGGCGGTGCTGATCGAGATAAACAAGCATGTCGTTTACAAGCTGGACAAGCCTGCCGTCACGATGGGTGCTTCCGAGAACGACGACGTCTTCGTCTCCGGTTTCCTAGTGGAACAGGGACACGTGGTGATAGAGCGCGAGAGCGACGCCTACTGGATACGAACACAGAAGTTTCTCGGGCAGTTCAAGGTGAACGGCAAGAAGACAAAAAACCATCAACTGGCCCACAAGGACAGGATTGAAATCGGCTCCAGCACCTTTCGTTTCATGGAAAACGCCTGACGATGAAGATAGCCCTTATTTCCGACATCCACGCCAACATCGAAGCTCTGGAATCGGTACTCTCCGACATAGAGGCCAGGAGCGTCGATGAAATTCTCTGCCTCGGCGACATCGTCGGGTACGGCGCGAATCCCAACGAATGCATCGAACTCGTAAAGAAATCCTGCTCTCTCGTCCTTCTGGGAAACCATGACGCCGCCGCCGTGGGCATGCTGAGCACCCAGCATTTCAACATCCATGCGAAAATCGCCATCGAATGGACCTCAGACAACCTGAAGAAGTCGAGCCGCGACTACCTTCTCACGCTTCCCCTCAAGGAAAACAAGTTTTCACATACCTTCGTCCACGCGACCCCGTACGAGCCGAACATGTGGTATTACATCACTTCGCTCGAGGAGGCGGCGTTCAATTTCCAGTTTTTCGACACCACGTTCTGTTTCGTGGGCCATACGCACATACCAATCGTCATCGTGCTCGAACAGGAAAAAGAAGTGTATGTGCACCCCGGCGAAAGCCTGGAATATCGCGCGCTCGCAAATGTACGATTCCTCATCAACGTGGGAAGCGTGGGACAGCCCCGCGACCGCAACTCTAACTCCTGCTACGGCATCCTCGACACCGACGCGAAGATATTCACCTATTACCGTATCCCCTACGATGTGCCCAAGGCCCAGGCAAAAATGAGAAAGATTAAGATGCCCGAGTTTCTCATCACCAGGCTTGAGGAAGGCAGATAACATTCGATCCGTTTTCCCCCTTTCCGGAGTCGTACCATGAAAAAACTCGTCCTCCTGCCCGCGGTATTTGCCGTCTTCATCCTTGCGTGCTCCAGCGGCCAGAGTCCGTATTCCAGCACTGCCGACGCGAAGATACTCCCCGACAAGTCGTTCCGTTCGCTCGATGCGGGCGGCGACTCCGTCAAAGTGAACACCGTACAGCAATGCACGGTACAGGTCTACCTGCCAAACCTTATCGACAGCTTTTACGTGCACCAAATACAAGTCGGAAGCGACAGCACCATCGCTTCGGGGACGGTTTCGGAGCAATATATCACCTTCCCGTTCTCCGCGAAGACGGGGGGTGAATATTCGCTCGTCGTAGTGATCGTCAAGTCGGATAAGACCGTCGACTCCCTGGCGAAAACGGTGACGGTCTATACCATGGCTCCCGTCGTGACGCCGGATTCCGCGGTGATTCACGTCTTTTTTCCCGTGGATTCCGTTGTGGTCTCATTCACGGTCACCGATCCCGACAGCAATGTGTGGAAGGCCTATACGTGGCTCGATTCCGCCACCGTACTCATGGAGGAAACTTCGTTTGCCCCTAAAACCAATCGTTCGGTCATAACCCGGACACTGCGAAGGCCCGCGCTTCTCGCGGCTCTTAAAACCCCACTGGTGTGTTACGCGGCCGCCATCGACTTTCCGGACTCCAACGTCAGCAGGACCGCCGCCTGCACCCTCGTGGTGAAGGACACCGTTGCGCCGCGGATACACCTTCTGCTTCCCGCCGACACCATTAACCCGATACCCTCGCCGGTTACCGTCAAGGCGCTCGTCACCGACGCCGTGGGCGTAGACTCGGTGAAATTCGATACATCCGCGATGGTGTTGACCGGCGACACAGCCTTGTTCGCGGCCTCGTATCTGGATTCCGGCCGGCACATCGATTCGATAATCGCGGTTGACAAAACAGGAAACAAGAGCAAGCTGCTGTTTTCCATCAACGTCCAAGGCAAGACCTTCATCCCGCCGCAGATAAAGGACCTGAGCCGCGCAACCCCCCAGGGACGCCCCTTCGCTCCGATACCCCTCGACTCGTTCGTCATCCTTGCCGACACGAGCATCCACGATAAACTAGGGTACGCCAAGGATTCGCTCGCGTGGATAGTCATCGACAGTATAGGCGTATCTCAACCGGTCCAACCCGGCCACCTCTTCACCGTTCCCTTTCCACCCGACTCCATGTGGCAAGGAACAATCAAATTAACATTCAAACTTTTCAACGGCGCGATGTCCNCCCTTTATGATNCCAAGCANCCCTCGTTTTTCGTGACTCCGTTCAACTACCCGCCGATCATCACCCTCAGCTCCTATCGCTGCTTTAAAAATTTCAAAACCGACACCATCTATCTCGACACCATCACCACGGCGCACGATCCGAACGATAAACTTTCAACCCTCAACTGGACGTTCACGCGGGGGCGGCACTTCAAGGTAGATTCGCTGTATTCGAGCATATTCATCATCAGGCAACCAAAACAGTTGGCCGATCCCCTCGGCCCGGGCATCGTTATTCAACCCACATACTTTAACCGCCACATCGTCATAGATACCGTTTCGGCGGCCGACGCGACCTTCTTCGGCGTCGACACGCTCACGTTCACCGTAACCGACCCGAGCGGGGCTTCCGTTTCCAAGCCAATCTTCTATACGCACACCTCCGGCTTCTGCCTGTATTAGCGCCCCAAACGGCATTCGGGCGAAATTAAAAAAGGCGTCTCTTCGAAGGGACGCCTTTTTTTGAAATGACGATACGGCGCTATGCGACCGGCGGGGGATTTTTTTTCCGCAGGGCTTCCGATATGGCGGCCTTAAATTCACCGGAATACTTGAAAAGGGGCACCACGCGTTTGTGAAGGGGTACCACTTCGCCCGTTTTAGGGTTCCGGGCGGGGCGTGGTTTACGGATACGCGTGTAGAAGGTGCCGAAGCCCCGGATTTCTATGGTTTTTTCCGCTTCGAGGTTCTTCGCGATGGTATCGAGGAGCTCCTCCACGACGATCTTGGTGTCGGCCTGCGTGAGGCCGGTCGACTTCGACACTTCGACGATAAGATCGTGTTTGGTCGCGTTTGCCATTCAAGCCTCCTCGGATGAAAACAGCACCCTAAATATCAAATGAGTAACGACAAAAGTCAAGCGGAAACTGTGCAGCAATGGCGGCCGCCGGGCGCTTCGGGCGTCGCAAGCAGGCGGAACCGCGCGAGACTGCGGAAGTGCCGCAGAATCCGCGGATGCCCGGGCCGCGGGCCGGAAACCGCGGCGGCGTTCGAGGTAAGACACGCGGCAAACGACGACCGGAAGGCGTCCGCGCCGTGCCCGGTCTTCACTACCCTCCGGTTCGCGGAGACAAGCGAACCGGAGGGATGCAAAGCCCTTTCAAACGATGCGACGAGTGATCCCGTTTGTGCGGGAAACGCGGCTTTCCATTGTTCGGCGAGCGCGACGGATTCGCAAACCGCGTCGAAGACCGCGCATTGCGTCGAAACGTCGAGGCACCCGAAGTCGATGCCGCCGCCGCGGACGAACTCGCGGTCGAAGCTCCGCGAAAATGAGGCGGCGCCGCCCGGCCAGCCGCCGAAGCAGAGCCGTATCCGCCGGAAATACATCCGTTTGAGTTTTTCGACGTCAAGCCATTCCCGAGGGATGAGAAACCGCCCGTACAGTTCCGCGACGCCGGGGATTTCGTCCGGTAAAACTCCGCACGGCAGTCTGCCCGCCACCGCCTTGCCGTACAGCCACGGTTCGAAAAGACCGTAGCCGAACCCTTCCAGAACCGACGTGGAAACGCAGGCGTCGGCGGCGCCGTACAATCGGGAATACGGAAGGGATTTCTTGACGGCGGAGGAAAACAGCGCGCGGACTCCGTGACGCCGGCACAACAGCTTCAACCGCCCCGCAAGCGCCCTGTCGGCCTCGGAAGTCCCGTCTTCACCCAATATAAGGGCCGCCGAAAAGAAGCAGTGCGCCAGCACGAGCGCCTCCACCGGATTCTTACGGGAAACGATTCGGCCGGGATAAAAAAGGACGGGGACTCCCCTCTCAATCTTCATGAAAGCGCTAAGCCGCGCCGCCCGACCGTTCGACTGCGGCTCACCGGGCGGCGTGACCACCGGATTGGGAACGAGACTTGGGGTAAAACCCGCCTTCCGGAGCACCTCGTGCGTTTCTTTCGAGACCGCCACGTAGCGCAGGTTGGGCAAAACCGGATACAAAGCGTCCCAAATCCCGATTCCAAACCGCCGAAGGAGCCTCGCCTGCGCCATGAGGTCGACGCGCCCCTGTTCGGCGAAATCGTGAACCACCGAAAAGAACCTGACGTCGTCCTTCCGCTTTGCAAGGTCGCGGGCCAGGCGCGCGAAGCCGTGAGAAAGCGCGGCGTTCTTGCACAAGTTGAGGTTGTGTCCCACCACGAACACAGGACGCGGAAGGCGTGAATCGGCGATGATTTCTCCAAGCCGGGTGCGGAGCGCGTTGGATACACGGAAAAAGAAACGGGCGGACGTGAACACGCGGTAACCGCATTCCTCGACATGTACGATATTTTGAAAGCGGGCTCCCGAGGCGTTTTTATCCCTCGCGCACACGATCATGCTCGCGCCGGCGCCGCCCGAGGCTTCGTGAAAGGCACGCTCGTACCGTTCCATTACGGCGGATACGCCGCCGGGCCGATTGTGGTAGTGTATTTGAACCAGCGAGCCCTTCATGACGTCCGCTTCGCGAAACGGGGATGAAAAGTCCTGTGCACTTCCTTGAGATACTCGCGATCCACGTGCGTGTAAATCTCCGTGGTGACGATGTTCGCGTGCCCGAGCATCTCCTGAACGGCGCGCAAATCCGCGCCGCCTTCGAGCAGGTGGGTGGCGAACGAATGGCGGAACGTGTGCGGCGACACGTGCTTGGCGACGCCGGCGGCGGTTACCCAGCGTCGGATGATTTTCCAGATTGCCATGCGCGAAAGCCCTTTCCCGCCCCTGCCGAGAAACACCGAACTGTCGGAACCCGACCGCGCAAAAAGCGGTCGCTCGGTTTTGCTATAATCGTCGATCCACGAAAGCGCGGTTTCACCGATGGGCACGATCCGCTCCTTGGAGCCCTTGCCGATCACCCGCACGAGCCCTTCCGCGGCGATGATCTGTTCGAGCGTAAGCGATGCGATTTCGGAAACCCTCATGCCCGTCGCGTACAGCGTCTCAAGGAGCGCGCGATCACGGATTCCGCCGCGTTTCGCGCAGTCGACGGCGGCGAGAACCTTCGCCATCTCCTCGACCGTGAGCACCGATGGAAGGTACCGGCCCGACTTGGGGCTTTCCAGAAGCTCGGTGGGATCCGCGCCCAGAATCCCCTCGGCCACGGCAAACGAAAAAAACGCGCGCGTCGACGACAGGGTGCGCTGGATCGAGGTCGCGGCGAAACCTATGTCGTACAGGTCGCGTACGTAGCGGTGAAGAATATCGGGCGATACGTCTTCGAGCCGTTCAATCTTGTTCCGCGAAAGGTAGGCGGCGAGGCGATCCAGATCGAATTTATACGACGCGAGGGTATTGGCGCTGAGCGTCTTTTCGAGTTTGAGATAGGAAAGAAAAGAGGTGAGGTGAGGCAGGACGTTCATCGAAAAATCCTATGGAGATTCATATATCAATCTCACCGCAACGTCGCGAAGAACGCAAAGAGAAAACATCCCCACGGAGAAACAGGGAGATCAGAGAAGAAATCCGGTTGACAATCGAAATCGTGAACGTGGAATCCGAAATCGCTCGTGAGATTACTCCACGAGAAACGGATTGGTTCGCCTTTCCCTCCCGATAGTGGTCCTTCCCCCGTGCCCCGGATACACCACGGTGTCGTCCGGCAACGCAAGGAGCTTCTCCTTGATATTCTTGAGCAGAAGACCGCCGTCGCTGCCGGGAAAATCATAGCGCCCGATGGAGCCCGGAAAAAGAGAATCACCCGAAATACAGTGAGTCTCCTTGCCGTCTCTGAAAACGAACGCGACGCCGCCGGGGCTGTGTCCCGGTATGAAAAGCACTTCCAACGAATACGGCCCCACGGAAAACGCACCTTCCTCCAAATCGCGGGTATTTCCCTTGAAGGTAACCGCCTCGCCGATTAAAAACGACCCGTTGAATTCCGCATTCGCAAGAAGCGGCTTCTCGCTTTGGTGAATCCACACTTCGGCGCCCGGAGCAAAACTCTTGATTTCGGAGAGGCCGAGCAGATGATCGAAGTGCCCGTGCGTGAGGAGAACGGCCTCGACCGTGGCTTTTCGTTCCTTGATCGCGGCGATAACCTTCCCGCAGTTGCTCGACGGATCGATAACCAGCACGGGTCTGTTTTCGAGCGATACGACGTAGGTGTTCGTTTCGAGAGGACCGGTGACGAACTTGGAAATCGTGAGGCTCATGGCTGTGGGTAAAATAATTGCTGGGAAGAAAGCTTGGCGCCGACCGGAAAAACAGACACGCCGTCATGGAAAGGGGGCCCAAAGGCCCCCTTGTCCGCCAATTGTCTTAATACCCTATCGCAATAATCAGCCACTTTGGATTAGCGTGCGACGCGTATGCGGCCTGGTTTGCGGAATCGTCGTAGGCGAACCCGTAGCATTTGTGCTGGAAGCTGTTGGCATGCAGGAATTGAGCGTAGAAATTCGCGGGCGCCTGCCTGTAGAAATTGGAAACGTCGTTCCACTGCGCCTGAGGCAACTGCGCCACATGCCGGTTGGTTGCCCCGGCCAATTGCGCGTTGTTGCCGTAGGGGGTGCCGGCGCACGCGAAAACCTGCTCCGTGGTGGGACCGCTATGTCCGATCTCGGTGAGATACGCGAGCATGTAGTCGGCATACTGCTGGTTCGCCCCGAACCCGCCGTCGCCTTTTCCGGGGGCGATTATCTTGTACGGTGCGCCGTTGGTGGCGCAGTGAATGAATTCCACGGGAACCGAGTTCTTGAACGCGCTAAACACGCTGTCCCGGTTCATGTAGAAAATGTGATACTCCTCACCCAGTATCGCGTTGTAGCCGTCACCGCAGTGCAGCCATATCGCGATGGGAAGCGCCCAGGCGTCGACGCGCGTGGTGTTACCATTCCACACGACGGGATTGCCGTTGATGGTGTGCTCGATGAAATCCGTATACCGGCTGTTGGCAGTTCCCAAGTGAAACGTTACCCTGCCCGACGAGTTCGCGGGCATGTCGTATGTCGACTGCTGCGCAATGGTTTTGGTGGTGCCGTTGAACGTCCAGAACACCTGGGAGTCGGCGAATGCGCCGTTGGTCCTGTTAAGAAAGACGTAGGTCATTACGTTATTTGCTTTGGGAATGGCGGAAGTATCACCCCAAAAATTCGCGGAGTCGATCGTGAGGTTCTGGGACAACTGAAGAGTAAAGTCGTGGGTTCCCGTCAGCGTTTCAATAGCAAGCTTCGCGGGGAAATAGCCTGCCTTGGCCACGACGATTGTGTCCATCACGGCGGCTTCCTTGCGCAGCGGTTGTCCGGCGGAGGCTGCGGTCCGCGTCGAAGCGGAGGTCGCCCCGGACAGAAGCGGCGGCAGCTTGGTAACATACTGCGTGACGCCGTTTATCTCGGTTCGAAGGAGGTAAAACTGGGAGGACAGTGCTTTTGCGTCGACCCGTGCCGAATAATTGCCTGAAGCCAAGGTGGAGTTCACGAGGTCACGCACGAACCGGCCGTGACAATCGAAAATGCTCATTTTGAAATGCATCCCGTTCTCGGGAACGTTGAAACACACCTTTCCGGCCGAGAAAAACGGCTGGGGAACCGCGCGTTGCTGCATAAGGGCGGGACTTACCACGCCCACCGCGCCGCTGGAAAGCGAATAATTGCCGTTGGCGTCGGTTTCGGCGCTCAGCCGGGCCCCAGGCATTCTGAGTATGGCGCCCAAGAGGGCTTTGTTTCCGGAATCCGTTACCTTACCTGTAATTGAAACCGCTTGCGCAAAACCGCATCCGGCCGCAACCATCGCGGCCAAGATGCACAGCCTTATCTTTCCCATCGCGTCCCCCTTTTCGTAAAATAGTTGCATAATACATTGGTTCCCGTTGCGGGATTTCCGGCAAACGGGCATTTTTTATACCCAACACTTGCTGCGTTCCGGACATCGCCTTACAGCGAAACAGCCCTGCAAATCGCGGGAATGAACAGAGTTGGATGGATGAAATTTGCAGACAGCGGACACATGGGCCCTATTACGCTCCGCCGTTGGCAAGAAACTAGACATCTCCGTTTGGAATCGGTATACCTCCTTCCTTCCGGTTTAGTCGTCTCTTCCCATCTATAATTTACACAAATATTAGAAAAATGCTCCCAAAACTTTTCATTGAACGGCCGACGGAAGCCGTTTTGTTTTGCGGGGCCGGGCACGGAATCGACCTGCGGCTATTTCGGGAGGAATAGCCACGCTCCCAAAACGTGATACATATAGGCAGGCGCAGTCGACAAGATTTTTTCACGGCGCACCTAAATCAACCTCACAAACCTCGACGGTACCAGATTCCGTGTCCGGCCGTACAACTCTTTTCTTTTTACGGACACCAACCATAAGAACCGCTTCGCCCTGGTTACGCCCACGTAAAACAGACGTCTTTCCTCGGCCGTCGATTCCCCATCGTCGCCGGCGATTCCGGGCTTCTCCGCGATGTTTCCGAGCCAAGTGGCGCGGCCGCGCTCCGTTTGCTTTTTCGGAAACACCCCTTCCTCAAGGTCGCAAAGAAACACCGCTTCGAATTCCCTTCCCTTGCTTCCGTGCACGGTGAGGAACTGCGGCCGTTCTTCGCGGGAGCCGAAGGTGGAGGCAAGCATGGTTTTCACTCTGTCAAGTGTCTGGTTGAGCCGAAACAGCACGGCGACCGCCGAAGGGGCGATTTTATCCCGCACAACAAGACCTTCGACCTCCGCCGCCAACCATGCAACCATGCTTTCCTCGGATTTGAAGACCGCCTTTGTTACCGCGCGCCTCCTCGGCGGCTTCTCGGCCGGAGCGACTCCGGCGACGAGCACCTTGCGGAATGCCTTCGGCTTCTTTCTAAAAATCCTGTTGGCCGCGGCCAGAATCGCGGGCGTACTGCGGTAATTGGTTTGCAGCTTGAGAATGCTCGCGCCGGGAAATTTCACGCCGAAATCCAGAACGGCCGCGCGGTCGGCTCCCTGGAACCCGTATATTGCCTGATCGTCGTCGCCGACGGCGAACAGAGACATGCCGGGGGCCAGGATTTTTTGCAGCAGCAGAACCTGCGCGGGATTCGTATCCTGGAATTCGTCGACCAGAATTGCTCGGAAACGAGACAGAAAACGCGCGGCCGCCTGCGGGTGCTTTTCGAGCAGCGCAATGGCCTCGGAGATGAAATCGGAATACTCCCAGAGCCCCGCTTCCTTTTTGGCGGTTGCGTACCTGCCTCCGACCGCGGTGAGAACGGCCCCGACCTCGGGCTTCTGCGCGAGGTTGCCGGAATATAAGACGGCGCGCCTGGCGAGCATGGCCGAAAGTTCGATCACGTCCGCGCACAGAGCAAGCCGTTCTTCACGCGTGGAGGCGGCGGCGATCATCCGGAAGCGCCGCTTCTCCGAAACGAGCCTGGGCCGCGTCCGATACCCCAGCCGCGTATACAAGGGCGCGCCGTCCACGGTATGGAGCAGAAGCCTGAGGCAGAACGAATGGAACGTGGCGATGAACGGCGGCGTCTCCGGGTTTCCTCCCGTAAAGGCCGACGCGCGTTCGGCCATTTCACGCGCGGCGGCGCGGGTAAAGGTGAGCGCGAGTATGGCGTCGGGGGAGCAGAATTCCCGCGCAAGGTACGCGATGCGCCGCGTGAGCACCGTGGTCTTTCCGCAGCCCGCGCCGGCAAGCGCCAATACCGGTTCGGAGAACGGTGCAGCCACCGCCGAAATCTGTTCGTCGTTGAGGCCCGCGACAATCGCGTCTGTATCGTTATGCGGCATGGATGCAAAGCGCGGCGGCGGTGCCTGCCGCGGCGATATCGGCGGGACACGGTTCCGCAAGGCGGCGGAAAGATTCACGGCCGCGTGGCGGCCTGCACGCCCAGCTCCCACGAATAATAGGTGTAGTCTTCGGCAATCCGCTCGTAGTCCTCCTCGATCACCGCACGGTCGCTCGTGACGGCGACGATGTCTCTCCTGTCAAGGAACGGCTGACGGTTGAAGGTGAACCTGTTGAGGAATGAGCCATCAAGCGAAAACACCAATATCTCGGCGTAATCGATAAGATCGACGCGTACAAACACCTCGAAGGTCTCGGTAACGTTGAGAACGCGCGCCGACAGCACCTCGTCGCCGATGCCGTAATAGTAGGTGGCGAGGACGCCCTTGGTCTCGTGTTCGAGGCTCAGTGCGTAGGGGCACGATGACGTGGGGACTTTATCAAGAGAATCGCGCATGTTCCTCACGGATGCGGGCAAGGTGGAGGAAATCTGCGTGAACTTCCGCTTGAGATCCTTGTTCGGCTCCCGGCTGATGTATACGCGATAGCCTTTGACGGTGATATCCCGCACGGCGGCCTTGCGTTTTTTGTTCTTGTCGTCACGGATGGTTATATCGGGCAGGATTCTCCGGACGTTTTCTTCCGGGCAATCGAGCACGATAGGCTTGAACGTGAACCGACGCTGGGCATTTACCGCGTCCTCTTGAACGGGGGGAACCGCGCGTGGAATGTACCGGTAGAACAGCCGTTTCTTGACGTCGATGGTGCGTTTGCCGTAATCGACGAGCCCGTAAAAAATATCGCCGTTCTTATCGACCGCCGGCGTAAACACGTACTGTCCGGGACGTTTGACGGTATAATTCGTGTTGTTTTTCTTGTCGTATTCGAGAACCGCGTCCACTATGATTTGCTTGAGCAGTTCGTTGCTGTACAACATGTTGCCCGCCGCGTCGCACAGGTACAGCTTCTGGTAGCTTTCCGGATCCTGCGATCCGAGCGAAGTGTGCACGCCGTAATAGTACCACTTGCCGTCCATGGTGTAGGTGCCGAGCGGATTTATGAGGTGTTTCTGCACGTCGATCTTCTGATCGTGCAAAAGGCCGGTGAAAAACGACTCGAACACGCCATTCTTTTCCACGATGAGGGGCGAGGTGAAGGAATAGAACCTTTCGAGCGACCACCACCGTTCCCCTCCCGTAAGGGAAGTGTACCCCACCAGGTTGGGCTGCAAAAACAGCTTCGTCGCCATGTCGTCGGTGATGCAGTTGTTGGTGAGATTGAAAAGCTGCGCCGTCTCGATGTTCCTGAACGTGGCGTATTGCACGGGGTCCACTTTGGAAAGCATCTTACGAAACAGCTTCTTCTGGAATATTTCGAGGCCCGTGTTCTTGTCCGGTGAATGCCGGTAATACAGGAGCGTTGCTTGGTCGAGCGGATAGGCCAGCTTCATCCTGCGGGGGTCATCCTTGCCGAACCGCTTGTTGTCCCGGAACACCGAGGAAGAGTCGAGCAGCGCACCGGCCTGGCTGTATAGCGCATAGCCGTTTTCGGAATAGAACAGAAGCGTCTTTCCTTCCATGAGCACCGGCCCCGAAAGGATTTGACGCAGGTCATCGCTGTTGGGGCATCCGAACAGGGAATTCTCGTCGGGCGTGAGGTATATGGTGAAACAGAGCGTGTCGTTCGCGTGCTGCGCGTGGATTTCCCTCAGGGGAAAAAACACCAACGCGATACAAAGCAGGTGCAACGCCGATCGTTGAATCATGACAGCGGGCCTTGCGCGGGATGCCGTAAAAACATTAGCCTTAAGTATACTCGAATGTCGGCAGGTTGCGCACGGATTATTTCCGCCGCGCCCTCATTTGCCGCTTGTCTCGGGACGTCCGCAATCGTACAATAGAAAAGACTTGCATGATTTTTGGCTGGCTATTATGTTATTTTTCAATGGGTCCCGCGCGCAAGGGGCCAGCGAGGAACCAATGACGGAACAGTTTCACAGAAAACCCGTATCAAATTTCTTCATCAAACGGTCGTTGCAACTGCGGTTTATCGCGAAAATCGTCACGGCCGCGGTCATATCGACCCTCGTGTGCGTCGCGACGATCCTTGCCACCTATTATCTTATTTATCAATCGGTTTCCTATTACGGCGTCACGCTCGACACCCGGACTCATTTTTCGACCATTTCCGAACCTAAGAACATCATTTTCCTCATCCTGCCCGGCCTCGCCGTCAGCGTTGCCCTCAACATCCTGGTGGCGTTCTTCATCGGGCTGTACGCGTCGCGCAAATACGCGGTTCCTATTTACAAGTTGGAACAATGGGCGCGGATGATCCGGCAGGGGAAGATTGCGGCCCAGATGCGCTTTCGGGAACGCGAGGAAATGAAGGAGCTTTCGGACGACTGCAACGAGCTCACCAGCGACCTGCGCGCAAAGTTCTGCGAAATCAAAAAGCAGGCCGAGGCGCTTAAGAACAAATTCGGGGATTCAGAGCAGATAAAACATATCGAGACGGTGCTGGCTACGCTCGAACTCGAAGGCGAAACCATAGAGATACACACCGTAATGATGGAACACTCGTCTCCAAAGAAGTAACCAACAGCCGGTCACCGAGTTCCGAAACGTTGCCGCAATCGCGGCGAGAGTCGCTCCCCCTCCGGCCGCGGAGTCGTAGGGAGACCGGCCATGCCGGTCTCCCTACGACTCCGCGGCCGGCCTTCCTCTGCCGTAGACAGCCGCGAATTCCTTGACGCGCGCAAGTTTCCCGCCCACGAAATCCCGTCCCGTGCAACGCCATCGCCAGTTTCCCTCGGCCCGGGCCGGCGTATTCATCCTCGCCGCCGAACCGAGGCCGAGCACGTCCTGGAAGGGTATGATGCAGAGTCCGGCGTTCGAGGCGTAGGCTAGACGGATGATGTCCTCGGCGGTCGCGGCGGCACGCGCCCCGAGGTATTCTTCCACGCGCCTGCGGTCCGCCCCGGCAAGCGTATCCAGCCAGCCGACCGTGGTGTCGTTGTCGTGCGTCCCGGTATATACCACGCTGTCGGCCGGAATATTATACGGGAGATGAGGGTTGTACGGCTCGCCGTCGAAACCGAACTGCAGCACCCGCATTCCCACGAGTCCCGCCTCGTTCCGGAGCCCAATCACTTCGTCGGTGATGACGCCGAGATCCTCGGCGATAAAAGGCAATCCGCCTATCGCGTCCCTGATTGCGTTAAAGAGGTCCATGCCCGGGCCCTTTACCCATTCGCCGTTTTCGGCGGTAGGGCTTCCCGAGGGAACCGCCCAGTACGACTCCAAGCCGCGGAAATGATCGAGGCGCACGAGGTCGGCGAAATCGAGGGACCGCTTCACGCGTGCGACCCACCAGGCATAGCCGTCGCTCCTCATGACGTCCCATTTGTAAAGCGGGTTTCCCCAAAGTTGCCCCGTTGCGCTGAAATAATCGGGCGGAACACCGGACACGCGGAGCGGATTTCTGTCCCCGTCGAACTCGAAAAGATCGGGATTGGCCCACGCGTCGACGCCGTCGAGCGCCACATAGATGGGAACATCGCCGATGAGCCACACCGAATTCGATTTCGCATAGTCGCGCACCGCCGCCCATTGCTCGAAAAAGCAGTATTGAAGAAAAGCGTGGTATAAAAGCTCGTCCGGGTAGGCCCTTCCGAAGGCTTCAAGCGCGGAAGGCTCGCCCATCATCAGATTTCGCTCCCACCCGCTCCATGGCTTTCCTCCCTGTTGCCGCTTGGCGGCGCAGAAGAACGTGTACTTGTCGAGCCACGATTGCTCCGTTTCACAGAAGGCAAGAAGCTCGTTTTGCTTTTTGAACCGCCCGAACGCGGCGCGGAAAAGGCGTTCTTTCTCCCGCGCGACCCCGGCGAAATCGACCATGTCGTGGGAAAGGTTCGGGAAGCCGGAGAGTTCCGTTTTTGTCAGCAGCCCCGCTTCGAATAATTTCTGCGGGGAAACCAGCAGCGGATTTCCCGCGAACGAGCACGCGCTGTGGTACGGCGAGCCGTGTTCGCCTGCGGGCCCGAGGGGAAGAAACTGCCAGAAGGACTGCTCCGCCGCGGCAAGCATGTCGATCCAGGCGAAAGCGGCGTCACCCAGATCGCCGATACCGAACGGGGACGGCAGGGACGTGGGATGGAGCAGGATTCCGCAAGCGCGGTCCGGTGCGGTCATGGTACACTTCCTCGCAGGTTAGATTTCGGATTCCGTCCCATCCGTCAAATCCGTTCTTCCAACGCCGGGCCGTGTGCCCTTTTCGGCGTCCCGGATCGCGTCGCGCAAAAGCGCCGCCAGCTCAAACTCTTCGGCGGAAATCGCGTCCGCCAATTCGCGGCGCAGTTTCTCCGGATCGGCGGCGGACGGCATTGGGAGCGGGAAGGTTGGCGTTCCCCCGCGCGTGGCCCCGGAGGGCTGCCGGGCCAGAAACGCCTCGACGTCCTTCTCGAACTCCTGGTAGCACCGCGCGCACCCCAGGCGTCCCGTGGCAAGGAAGTCGGACAGCTTTGTGCGGCAAAAACCGCATTCGCGGTCATTGCCGATATCCGGAGGCCGCGCGGCAGGCGTTTCTACGGAAGGGGCTTCGGCCGCAACGCTGCCGGACTGCAAATCCACCGTAATCCCCTTTTCACGCGCGCACGTCTCGCACAGATGGGAAATCGACGTGGTGTCTTCGGAAATACGCGTGACGTGGATGGTGGCCGGCGCCGCGCCGCATCGTTCGCAGGGGATCATGTCACTCTTATCCTTCTCGGGATTGATTGAACTATTCCACATCCTGATAAAACACTACCCGGCTACTATCTTTCCGTCTTCTATGTAAATAATCCGGTGCATTCCCTGGCTGAGTTCGGGGTTGTGCGTCGCCACGAGAAACGTCTGCCCCAGTTCCCGGTTGGCCTTCTGGAACAGTTCGAGCAGGAGTTTGCCGTTCTGTTTGTCAAGGTTACCCGTGGGCTCGTCGGCAAGGATGAGCGCGGGCTGGTTGAACAGCGACCGGGCCAGCGCGGCGCGCTGGCGCTCACCCCCCGACAGTTCCGACGGATAATGGCTCGCCTGGCGGACAAGCCCCAACAGATCAAGCAACTCCTTCGCGCGTTCCTCGCACTGCGGCCTGCTCCTTCCGGCGATCATGCCCGGAATCATCACGTTTTCGAGGGCCGTGAAATCGGGCAGGAGGTGATGGAACTGGAACACGAACCCAAGAGACAGGTTTCGGAACGCCGCGAGCTGCGGCGGCGTCATGCCGCCCAACAGGCTCCCGTTGATGCGCACCTCGCCGGCCGTGGGCTTGTCCAGCCCGCCCAGTATCTGCAGGAGCGTGGTCTTTCCCGCCCCCGACACCCCTACCAGCGATACCATCTCCCCTTTTTCTATCGTAAACGACGTATCGCGGATCACGTCGAAGGCCCCCGCCTCGTCGGAGAAGGTTCTTGTCAGATGAGCTACATCAACCATTGCCATGTCATCCGCCTATTCTATCCGTATGCTTTCGGCCGGGAGCACGCGCGAGGCGCTCCACGCGGGGTACAGTGTGGCAAGAAAGCAGATTACATTGGCCGCTATGTAAATGGCCGCCACGTCTCCCCATTGGATGAGCACCGGCACCCTGTCGATAAAGTAGATGTCGCCCGGCAGGGGGATGAAGCGGAAATGGAGTTGCAGAAAGCACAGGAGCACGCCCAGCGAGACGCCGAGCGTGGAACCGAGCAGCCCAATCACCACGCCGTTGAACATGAAAATCCGCATGATGCCCCAGCTCGTGGCGCCCATGCCCATGAGGATGCCTATTTCGCGCCGCTTTTCGATGATCATCATCACGAGCGACGACACGATGTTGAACCCGGCCACGAGGATGATGAGCGAAATCACGAGGAATATCACGTACCGTTCGAGCCGCATCCAGTCGAACAGCGATTTGTTCTGCGTTTTCCAGTCGATGTAGCGGTAGGGATACCCGCCGAGCGAGTCTTTGACCGCGCGCGCAATGGCGTCGGCGCGGAACATGTCGTCGGTGCGGATGGCGATGCCCTCCACGCCCTTCATGGAGAAGAGGCTCTGGCATGCGGCGATGGAAATGTACACGAGGTTGAGGTCGTATTCGTACATGCCCGTCTCGAAAATACCCCGCACCACGAAGCGGGCCATGGGAACGGCCGTGATTTCGCCGTTCGCCGCCTCGGCCGTGAGCCCGCCCACAATGACCTCCGCGCCGGGGCGAACGCCCATTTTGTCGGCCATGTTGATGCCTATCACGATGCCCGGCAGCTTCCGGTTACGGCTCGACATGCCGGAATCGAGCGCGAACTTCCCGAAGGTTATCTTGCGCCCCACCTCGGTGACCGTGGTCTCGGTGGCCGAGGCAGCGCCGGTTATCATCACCCCTTCCTTGACCGATTCGTATTCGATGCCGCCTTTCTCTGAAATATAGGGCGTGGCCGCGAGAACGCCGGGACATTTGAGGATGCGCGTCCGGAGCGAATCGTAGTTGACGATGGGCTTGCCGTAGTACTGGAGAATTTTTGCGTGCGCCGTTATGCCCACGATCCTGTCGCGCACCTCCTTTTCAAAGCCGTTGGCGATGGAGAGCGCCACCACGAGTACCAAAGCCCCGAGAAACACGCCCGCCGCCGAAGTCCAGGTAATGAACGAGATGAACCCCATCCTGCGCCTTCCGCGCAGGTAACGCATGGCCACGAACAGTTCGAAGGGCCGCGCCATCGCTACTCGGGCCTCATGAGCGGGAAGAGTATCACGTCGCGGAGGTTCGGCGCGTTTGTCAGGAGCGCCGTTACCCGGTCGACGCCCATGCCCCATCCGGAGATTGGCGGCATGCCGTATTCCATGCATAGGAGAAAATCGTTGTCCACCTCCATGGCCTCCAGGTCGCCGTGCGCGCGCGCCGCGGCCTGCTCCTCGAACCGCTGCGCCTGGTCGATGGGGTCCACGAGCTCAGAATACGCGTTGACGATTTCCCAGCCGTTCACCACGAGCTGGAACCGGTCGACCACCTGCGGATTTTTGTCGTTCTTGCGCGCCAGCGGCGAGAGATCGAGCGGATGGTGAATAACGAACACGGGATTGACGAGCGCGGGCCGCGAGACCTTCTTGTACAGCAGGTCGATAAGGTTTCCCCTGCCCGCGTGTGCGACGTCCACATCGGTTTCGAAGGTTATTCCCTTGGCCTTGATTTCGGCCAGCAGATCCTCCTTGGTCGCGAACAGGTTGATGTCGATGCCGCAGTCACGGAGAATCAGGTCGCGGAAGGAGATTCTGGGCCATTGGCCGTCGAACGAGATGTTCGTGCCTTCATAGGTGATGGAAAGCCCGCCGCACACCTCCATGAGCAGGTGCTTGAGAAGCTTTTCCGTAAAATTCATGTTGTCTTCGTAGTTCCAATAGGCGCAGTAATATTCGAGCAGGGTGAAGTCGGGAAGGTGCGAAGCGTCGAGGCCTTCGTTCCGAAAGCAGCGCGCGAACTCGTACACGCGCTCGAACCCGCCGGCAACGGCGCGCTTAAGGTAGGTCTCGGGCGCGATGCGCAGGTACACGTCGATGTCGAGTGCGTTGTGGTGCGTGATAAACGGACGTGCGAGCGCGCCGCACGCCTTGTTGGCGAGCACGGGCGTGTCGATCTCCACGAAATCGTTTTTATCGAGAAACTCCCGAATCGTGCGGATGATTTTCGTCCGTTTCTTGAACCGCTCCATGTGCTCCGGCGACGTGATGAGGTCGAGATACCTCCTGCGATATACCAGTTCCTGATCGGTGAGGCCGTGGAACTTCTCGGGCAGGGGCCTCAGGGACTTGGAAAGGAACGTCCATGCGGAGACGTCTATGGTTTTTTCCCCCGTTCGCGTGGTGATGACTTCGCCCTCAACGCCGATGAAGTCGCCCATATCGACGGTCTTCATGAACGTCTCGAACCTTTCGGCGAGCTTGTTCTTCTGAAGCGCAATCTGCATGGTTCCCGAGAAATCGAGCAGATGGCAGAAGGTGAGCTTGCCGAAGGCCCGGACGGCGATGACTCGGCCCGCGGCTTTTACGGACTTGGTGCCGTCGGCAAGCTGCTTTGCGTCGGCGAGCATGTGCGACTTCTCGAAACGCTCCGCGTACGGGAGCTCGCCCGCCTCGCGCAGCGCCTTGATTTTTTCGATGCGAACCGCCCTCTGATCGTTCGGTGCCCCGGCCAATTCCACGATGCAAAACTCCTTTAAGGTGGGTTAATCGCAGTATGTCTATAAAAAATAGTTGTTTCTGGTCGGCAAATCGCGGGGAAATGCCGCTTCTGCCGTCGGAAGCTTGCGCGGCCTCTCAGACGGCTTATCTTGCTTTGTCAATCCGCCGTCGGCACAAAAAGGGCGGCCGCTCTTTCACTGCCGCTTAATAATAGTCTTTCAAGTCATCAAACAATTGACTGGAAAAAAGAACCTTCCTGAATTTCACCAGATCGTCATGAAACACCCGCGTGTTGTCGTACACGGCGAAATGCGGCTTGAGGGCATTGTAAATTTTCGTGGTCCCCCGCCCCATGGAGGCGGCGTTGCGGAACGACAGCGCCTGCATCTGGGCCAGGGTCTCCAGCGTGAGCACGTGCTTGGCGTTGCTCACGGCCCTAAACGCCTTGCGCGCGGCAACCGTGCCCATGCTCACCACGTCCTGGTTCGACGCGTTGCACGAGATCGAAAGCGTGCTCACGGGGTTGGCCGCCTGCCTGTTTTCGGCCGTCGTCGAAGTGGCGAGGTACTGCGCGCCCATGAACCCCATGGTGAGGCCCACGGTCCCGGATATGAGATGCTCCGGCAGGCCCTCGTTGAGGCTCTTGTCGAGCAATTTGTTGAGGCGGCGTTCCGACAGCGTGCACAGTTCGGCCACGGCCATGCACAGCATGTCCATGGCGAATCCTACGCTTTGTCCGTGAAAATTGCCGCCGTGGATGATCTTTTTCTTTTCGGGAATGATGATCGGATTGTCGTTTGAAGAATTCGCCTCGATCTCGATGGTCTTGGTCGCGGCCTCGATGGCTTCGCTCACCGGCGCCAGAATCTGCGGCGCGCACCGTATCGAATACACGTCCTGGACGTTGATGCTCGTCTCGAACACGCGGTCCTCGGTCTGCTGCCGGCGGATGATCTCGTGCATATCCTTGCGCAGGGTGATATTCTTGGAGCCGTCGTACAGCTTCCGGATAATCGCGGCGGCCGCTTTCTGGCCGGGATGCGGCTTCACTTCGTGGAGATCCTCGTCGAACGCGTCGTCGATGCCGCCGAATATCTCGATGGAGAACGCCGCGTTGACGCACGCAAGCCGCAGGAGTTTCTTGGCGCCGAACAGCGCGAACGCCGCGACGGCGGTCATGGCGCTCGTGCCGTTCATGATGGCGATGCCCTCCTTGTAGCTTAGGCGCGCGGGCGAAAGGCCGGCCTTCGTAAACGCGACGGGGGCCGGCATGAATTCCTTCTTAAAAAAGACACTCCCCTCGCCGATCACGGCGAGCGCGACATGCGCCAGGTGCACCAGGTCGCCCGAGGCTCCCACGCTGCCGCATTCGGGGATGAAGGGCGCGAGGCCCGCGTTCACCATGTCGGCCATGAGCCGCACCAGTTCGACGCGCACCCCGGAAAATCCCTTGACGAGCGTATTGAGGCGCACCGCCAGCACGGCGAGCGCGATGTAGGGCTTGATGGGATCGCCCAGGCCGGCGGCGTGGCTCTTGATGAGGTTCACCTGCAGCGTCTCGATGTCGGCGTCCCCGATGATTTTGTTGCACATGGGGCCAAACGAGGTGTTTACCCCGTAGATGATTCGCCGCGCCTCCACCTCGCGCGCCAGAAAGTCTCGCGATTTCCTGCACCGCTCCAGGGCCGCGGGGTCTATCTCGACGCGCTTGTCGCCGATGCCGATGGCCACGATGTCTTCGACCGTGAGGTCGTTTCCGTTGAGTACGACTGCCGGGCGGTTGTCCATGGGTTCATTCCTCCTGAATACACTTCACCACAGAGACACAGAGGACGCAGAGAAAAAGAGTGAAGATTGAATAGTGAATGGAAAAACGAATTTCTTTTTTATCCTACCGTCAACTTTGAACTTTCAACTTTTTATTCTCTCTGTGTCTGTGCCTCTGTGGTGCTTTTGTAAGACGGAAAAGGGCATAGACGCCGCTATGCCCTTTCTCGTTCGCATGCCGACCAAATCCTACTTGAGCCCGGCCGCTTTCCTGAGCTTGCCGACCATGTCGAGCTTTTCCCAGGTAAAATCGGGCACCTCACGGCCGAAATGGCCGTTGCGCGCCGTTTCGCGATAGATGGGCCGCCGCAGCTTGAGGTTCTCGATGATCGCTGCGGGCCGCAGATCGAACACCTTTTCAACGACGGCGCCTATTTTTTCGTCGGACATGATACCCGTGCCGTAGGTGTCGACGAAGACCGAAATGGGCCGCGCCACGCCGATGGCGTAGGACACCTGTATCCTGCACTGCTTCGCGAGCTTCGCGGCGACGAGGTTCTTTGCGATCCAGCGCGCGGCGTACGCGGCGCTGCGGTCGACCTTGGTAGGATCCTTGCCCGAAAACGCGCCGCCGCCGTGGCCGCCGTGGCCGCCGTAGGTGTCCACGATTATCTTCCTGCCCGTGACGCCGCTGTCGCCGTGCGGTCCGCCGATAACGAACCTGCCGGTCGGATTGACGTGGTAAACGGTGTCCTTGTCGAGCAACTTCGCGGGGATCACCTTCCTGATGACCTTCTCGATCATGTCCTTGCGGATCGTCGCGTAAGGAACGTCTGGATCGTGCTGCGTGGAGATGACCACGGTGTGCACCCGTTTCGGCTTGCCGTCTTCGTACTCCACCGTCACCTGCGACTTGCTGTCGGGGCGGAGGTACTTGATGAGATTCTTTTCACGCGCGTAGGTGAGATATTCCACGAGCCGGTGGGCCAGGTGGATGGTAAGGGGCATGTAGGTGTTCGTCTCGTCGCAGGCAAAGCCGAACATCATGCCCTGGTCGCCCGCGCCCTGTTCTTTGTGGAGCCCCTGGCCCGCCGTGACTCCTTGCGAAATGTCGGGAGACTGCTTGTCGAGCGTGACGAGGATACCGCAGCTTTTCGCCTCGAAGCCAAGACAGGGATCGTTGTAACCGATTTCGGAAATCGTTTTGCGGACCACGCCGGGAATGTCGACCACGGCCCTGCTGGTTATTTCGCCGGCCACGACCACGAGGCCGGTGGTTACCAGGGTCTCGCAGGCCACGCGGGAGAATTTGTCCTGCGCAAGCATCGCGTCGAGCACCGCGTCGGAAATCTGATCGGCGACCTTGTCGGGATGGCCCTGGGACACGCTTTCGGAAGTAAACAGATACTTCATCGAACCCACCTTTCGGGAATGATTGATGTATGCAACAACGGGAAAAACGGCCGAATATCGGGATTGCGGATTGGGTAAAATACTATATCACAATGGAGGCAAACAAGGATTGCGGCCTCACTGGCGACGCATCTTCAATAAAAAACATCGCGCATCCCGCGACCATTTCGACCCTCGTTTCATTTCTTATCGCGCACCGTCTTGAGCGCCGTTCCCCATGAAACGACCTGATCAAGCACGACGGACAACTGCGCTTCGCGCGACGATGAAGGTTTAAAAACCCTGTAATTCTCAAAATCCGTGAGGAGCGACAGCATTACCTGCGCGCGCACGTCGGCTACGTGTATTTCCCCCATGATCTGCCGGAGCTGCTCCACGGCCCGCGCGCCTCCCGCGCTGCCGTAGCTCACGAAGCCGGCCGCCTTGTTGTTCCATTCGCGGTAGAGAAAATCTATGGCGTTCTTGAGCGCGCCGGGAACGCCGTGGTTGTATTCGCCGGTCACGAACACGAAAGCGTCGAACGAGTCGATTGCCGCGGCCCAAGCCTTGGTGTGGGCCTGGGTGTACTTTCCCTGCGAGGGCGGAACCGGCTCATCGAGCAGCGGCAGGTTGAAATTTTTCAGGTCGACAAGCTCGAACCGCGCATCGGTCCGCTTCCGCGCGATTTCATACACCCAATTGGCCACCGCCTCGCCGTTGCGGCCGGGACGGGTGCTGCCGAGGATGATTGCGACGTTGAGCATGGGTCTTACTCCGTGAATATAAACCGAATCCGTTTCATACGGCTTTGGCCGTATGCGCCAATCTCCGCCCTTAGAAAATTAGATTGTTTTTCGCTGAGCTACAAGCAAAGGATAACCGTGCGCCAGTCTGCATCAAAATGACGGTAACGTTATGGTCACACAGGTCACCGGTGGGGAAAATCAAATTATCCATGTCTGACGGAGTGGTGCGAAGTGAGTCGAGGGCCGGCGGCAATGAATTGTTAGGGAATTGCTTTTGGCACGCGGTGAAGGCAAGGTGATAATAAAGGAGGATAGTCGACTGCCTCATGGAAGAATATAGTATTGGGAGTATTATCGTCAAGCCGGAACATGGCGAACGCATTGCCCATGAAACCGGAAGCTGTTTATTCGATGTTTTTTGCGTCTGAGAAGCCCTGTCGGGCCGCGTCGAGATTACCGAAGTAATGACGCAACGGCACACGAGGGATGCGCTCTTTGCGTGCTTCAAAGGGCTTGGCACGAATCTTCGCGGTGATTGTATGGTACGTCGGGCTAACGCTTTCGCCGCTTCACGCCCATGCGTAATTCGTCCATCAGTTCGACGACGGGGACGCCGGTCGTTCCACTTATCGAGGCGAGCGAATCGTATTCCGGTTTGATAAACGACCTTCCCTTGTACGAACATTCCTTCAACGCAACGACGTGGCCCCGCAGCTTTCCCTCGGCCGGCCTCCGTTCCGCTACCACGCGGTCTTCCAAGCGCACCCGTATGCCCAGCGTGCGCGTATGGAACAGTATGGCGTCGGCAAACTCCTCCCGTTTTTCGGGAACGCACAACACAGTGAGACGGTAGCCGGGCCTTCCTTTTTTCATGAACACGGGAAGCCACGATACGTCGAGTGCGCCGGCCTTCATGAGCCGCCCGGCAATGTCGCCCATAATCTCACCGGAGATGTGGTCCATGTCCGATTCGAGCACGCACACGCGGTTTGTCGGAGAAGGCCCGTCTCCCTTCAAAAGAAACACGCGGAGGACGTTCGGCGTGTCGGCGAAGGATTTGTCGCCGCAGCCGTATCCGACGGCGAGCACGGCGCCGGACGGGGCCGTCTTTTCCTGTCTCCCCAGCGCCGTGAGCACGGCGCAACCCGTGGGGGTAAGAAGCTCTCCCTGGATGTCGAGAATCCGCAGGTCGAACCCGCGCGACATTTCGGCCACGGCCGGCACCGGCACCGGCATCACGCCGTGCTGTGTTGTCACGGTTCCCTTGCCGTCGACAAGCGTTGAAAAGACGATATCATCGATACCGAGTTTTTCGAGGCCAAGGCATATACCGGCGACGTCGACGATGGTGTCCACGGCCCCCACTTCATGAAAGTGCACTTTCTCCAGGACGGTTCCGTGTACCTTGGCCTCGGCTTTCCCAAGGCGAAGGAGTACCGATTCGCACCGGGACAGCACCCGCGGTGCGTAGCCGGCGGTTTTGATCATTGCGAGAAGATCGCCGATATGGCGGTATGTTCGCGGCGTGTCCCACTTCAATACGAGATGGGAGGCCGAGATTCCGCTCCGTTTTTGCTTTTCGACGTCAAAGGAAAAACCGGGGATGGTAAGCTTGGACAGCTCCTTTCGGAGCCAGTCGGCGGAAACGCCGATATCGCACAGCGACGAAAGTATCATGTCGCCGCTTGCGCCCGATACGAGGTCGAAATACAGTGTCTTCATGGTTCGTCCTTTAATGGAATCTCAGATTTCCCTGCGGTTGAACGCAAGGAACAGTCCGGCCGCGGCGACGCACACGTAGAAGGCCATCACCAGGGCGGGGTGAACCGGCCCGAGGGAATGAAACGGTTTTCCGTTTATCAAGGATACGGCGAAGTCCTGAAGGGAACACAGCTTGGGCCAGGCCAAGGCCCACGGCGGCGCGGACACAGGATGGTTCTGGAGCATGGTCTGCACCAGCTTGGTCTGTGCCGCGTGGAAAACGGAATCCACGGCGTAGCTCACCGACGCGACGCCCAAGCCGGCCAACGCTGCGGCGAAATCCGGCATATACAGCGACAGCAGGCAGACGAGCAGCACCACGAACAACACGTTGACGGAACAGACGCACGACGCCGTAAGGTAGCCGGGCATGGTCCCTCCCGCGCTTACGAGCGTGATGACGAAAATGGTGAGATGGAGGCAGAACATGAAGGTGGACGAGACCAGCCATACCCCCATGACGCGACCGGCCACGTAGGTAACGCGGGAAAGCGGTTTTGACAGCATGTACTGCGCGGTTCCGTCCTCGCGATCGCGCCGGAAGAGGTTCATCGAAAGGATGACGGCGACAAGCAGCACCCCGGCGGCCACGACGTGGAACGCCACGATGGACGCGTGCCATGCCACCGTCAGGCCGTCCACCGCCTGTCCGTTCACCATATAGGAACCGGAATAACAACTGCGGAGCAGCATCACGAACCCGATGCTCACCGCGAGGAGCACGAAGAAACTTTTCTGGTGCACGATATCCAGGAGCGTATACTTTACGATATGGATAAAATTACGCATGCGGCCCCTCAATCACGCGGACGAACACGTCCTCGAGCGTCTCGCCCTCCCGGACAATCGACTGGATTTTTCCGGTGAGGACGATTTTCCCGCCGTTCATGATTGCCGCGGTATCGCAGGTCTTCTCCACCTCCGACAGCAGATGGGAATTAAGGATGATGGTGACGCCCTTGCGCTTGAGCCCATCCATGATGCGCCGCACGTCCCGGATTCCCAGGGGGTCAAGGCCGCTCACGGGCTCGTCGAGCACAAGGAGTCTGGCGCCGGAAATCATGGCCGCGGCCAGGCCGATGCGCTGGAGCATTCCCTTGGAATAGGTTTTCATGGCGGCGTTTTCCCTGCCGGCCATGCCGACGGTTTCGAGAACTTCCGCGATTTTCCCCGACGCCTCGGCGCCCGGCAGGCCGCACAACTCGGCCTGGCGGCGCAGATACGCCCTCCCCGAAAGATGCGGCGGCACCCGCACGTTCTCCGCAAGGTACCCCACGCCGGCCCGGGCGGCGGGCAGAACGGCCGATACGCCGCCGATGGCGGCCCCGCCCGACGTGGGCTTGACGAAATCGAGCAGCATCTTTATGAGCGTGGTCTTCCCGGCGCCGTTGGGCCCGAGCAGCGCGAAGAACTCGCCCGGCTCGATGGCGAACGAGACGTCGTCGACCGCCGGCCGGGATTGCGATCCGTAGCGTTTGCTTATCGAGGAAAAGGAAACCATCGCGGTCATGGCGGGGAACCTTGGAAAATCAAGTTGAAAGTTGACGGTTTACGGTTGACGGTAACGTTACACAAATTTGCTATTAAGATAACTATAAATACCTTCCTGTTGTCTCGCCCCCTAAATCCCCCGCAGGGGGACTTTGCAAATCTTCCCCCTGCGGGGAAAGGTGCCGAAGGCGGATGGGGGCGAAGATTGGAATATAAAAAAATACTATCGACTTGAACACAACTCAGTATTACACTTCACCGATATTCGTACTTGTCCGCGGCGTATTTGCCTCCAACTTTGACTTTTACTTTCGCTTCTTTCGCGAACTCGGCGTTTTCCCGCACATACAGGCTAAATATACTATGTCAGATTTCAACAGCGCAGATCTCGCTGAATTCGTCAATCACGTAGGTCGGGCGGATGCCGTGTTCCGCCGGGACGTTGTGTTCCCTGTTGACAAAGGCGGTATCGATCCCGGCCCGCGCCCCGCATTCGATGTCGAATGCCGAATCGCCCACCATGAGAACGGTCGTCTTATCGGCAATCACCAGCTTCGAAAGCGCGGCAAGCACCGGCTCGGGGTCGGGCTTGTGCCGTGACGTGTCTTCCGGGGTCACGAGGATTCCGAAAAAACCGAGAATCCCGGTTTCCTTGAGATAGAGTTCGAGCGTCTCGCGGCGGCGGGATGTCACCACTCCCAGGCGTTTTCCCCGCCCACGAAGCGTTTCGAGCCCTTCCCTCACCCCCGGAAACACCCGCAGGTACTCCGGGTAAATGGACAACTGGTAGCGCATGTGGTCGCCGCCGACGGCGGAAAACCGCTCGTCGGTGAGGGGGCCCAGATACAACTCCATCTGCCGCCTGAGCGTGAGCCCGATGTTCTTCGTCACCCGTTCCCGGTCGATCTCAAACCCGCCGTATTTCCTGCATGTAAATCGGAAGCACTGGACGATGAGTTCCGTGGTGTCGAGAAGCGTTCCATCGGCGTCGAACAGGTAGCAGGCGTAGTCCTTCATGTGAGTAAAAATAAGAGAAAGCAGGGAACGCGGGAAGAAGTGCTTATGGAAACCCGTTGTTTCACAATCATACGCTTTATCTCATGGTTGTGTTTCATCCTCATACGACGCACTCCGGCTCCGTGCATTTTCCTTAAGCTTAAACGCTTTTTCAGGTTGGCACACACCTTGCCTTTTTTATCTGCGAAGAAAAAAATAGGGACAGGCGAACGGAGGCACGGTATGGAAGACAGAAACGTGATAGACAAACGGTCGGTGAAACTCGAAGACGTGATGAAGCCCGATTACATTCCGTTTCTCGGAGGGCGGCCCGTCCGGGAGGCAATCATAGGCAAGGACGAAATAACAAACCTCGCGATCACGCTCAATACCGGCGCGACCGTTGAGGAATTTCTCGGAAAAATATAAAAACCACAAACAACCTTACAAAGGAGGAGTTATGTCGGCGCTCGTACGGTACGAAACCCCATCAACAACGCTCACCAATCTGCTCGACGATTTTCTCGGAACGGGATTCTTCAGCGCGTGGGACAGGGACATCACCCTGGCCAACTATCCGCGAGTCGACATCGTGGAGGAAAAGGACGCGTACAAGATCTCGGCCGACATGCCGGGTCTTGATAAGAAGGATATATCGGTGGAGGTGAAGAACGGCGTCCTTTCGATCAGCGGCGAGAAAAAAGATGAAAAAACCGAACGCGACAAGAACCGGTACTATCACTTTGAGCGAAGATTCGGTGCCTTCCGCAGGGAATTCGCCCTGCCCGACCACGTCGACGCCGAGCACGTCGAGGCCAGGTACGCCAACGGCGTACTCGATGTGACGCTCAGGAAAACCGAGGCCGCGAAGCCGAGGGCGGTAGAAGTGAAAGTGGAATAAACATCAAAGGCCGTTGATGGCGATAAACGGGGCCGCATGAAAATGCGGCCTCGTTGTGTTTTTAATGTCTTGTAGAATATTGAAAGTAAAGAACCGCGGCCATAGGCCGTGGCTTTGATGAGGGGGTATAACCCCCGAAATCAAAGAAAAGCACGACAGTGCTTTTTCGTAACGTTGTGCACCACGGCCGAAGGCCGTGGTATCTTTTCGA
>JGI20214J51650_10000051_pt1 | contig 65731 bp, 51 predicted proteins | sample WetSurMetagenome_FD_51650 | JGI IMG/M metagenome (IMG submission 51650)
TCGTCGCATCGGGCGTAAAGGGCATCAAATTCCATCCTGAATACCAGGACTTTTACATCGCCGAGCCGCGGTATTTTCCCATCTACGAAGCCCTCCAGGCCTCCGGCCTAGTCGTCGTTTTCCACGCCGGAAAGGACCCCGGGCCCTTCACCTGCGACCACGCCCTGCCGCCGGCGTTCAGGGAAATCCGCAGGAATTTTCCGGACTTGAAGATCGTTGCCGCCCATATGGGTGGATGGCGCGTATGGGAGGACGTGGAGAAATACATGATAGGCCTGCCCATTTATTTTGACGCATCCGCGATACGGGAATGGATGAAGCCCGAGGATTTCGTCCGGCTCGCGCGAAAACAGGGGACCGACAGGATACTGTTCGGGTCCGATTCGCCGTGGTTCGATCAGGCCTCGGACGTACACTGGTTCGAATCAATGGACCTTACCGACGAAGAAAAGGACAAAATTTTCCACCGGAACGCTGAAGCGCTGCTTGGAGAATAGGATTTACGGATTGAGGACACGATAAATGGAACACGTTCCGGAATAGTTGATCTGATTTTCCCAAATCAACCGACAAGGTGCTCTTTAGAAATATGGAAAACGTAAAAACGACCGCGGAACAAAAGCTTCTTTCCGGTGACGAGGCAGTCGCGCGCGGGGCCTGGGAGGCCGGACTTCGCGTCGCCTGCGCGTATCCCGGCACGCCGTCCACCGAGATCCTTGAAACCATCGCCGGTTTCGACGGCGTCGATGCGCAATGGTCGGTGAACGAGAAGGTGGCGTTCGAGGTGGCGTTTGGGTCGGCGATTGCCGGAGGGCGCAGCCTGTACGCGTCGAAGCACGTGGGACTCAACGTCGCCATGGACCCGCTCATGACCGCCTCCTATACCGGGGTGAACGCCGGATTCGTGGCGGTGGTGTGCGACGATCCCGGACTCGCATCGTCGCAAAACGAGCAAGACACGAGATGGGTCGCCCCGTATTCAAAACTTCCCATGATAGAACCGGCAAGCCCGTCCGAAGCGCTTGCATTCGTCAAAGAGTCGTTCACGGTAAGCGAGCGGTTCGACACGCCCGTGCTTTTCCGGATGACCACGCGCGTCGCGCATTCCAAGGAAAACGTTTCGGTGGGCATACGGCAGGACGTCGCACTGCGCCCGTTTTCACCCGACATCCCCAAATACGTGATGGTGCCGCGCAACGCCTACCAGAAACACATACGGGTGGAAAAAAGGCTCGTGGCCCTGGCCGCGCTGTCCGAAAAGACGCCGCTTAACAGAATAGAGAAGGGGAGCGCGAAGCTTGGTTTCATCACTTCGGGGATTGCCTACCAGTACATCCGTGAATCCTACCCCGATGCTTCGGTTCTCAAGCTCGGTTTTATCTATCCGTTCTGCGACAAAAAGATTGCCTCCTTTGCCAAGAGCGTGAGGGAGGTGGTGGTCGTAGAGGAATTGGATCCCATCATCGAGGAACACGTGCGGATGCTCGGGATAAAAATCAGGGCCAAGCACCCTACGTTCAGGATAGGGGAGCTTTTGCCCGAGCATATCCCGCTCATATGCAAGGGAGCCGGCAAGAAAGAACTTCCATCAACGGCCCGAAAACCAGTGCTTTGTCCCGGATGTCCTCACCGGTTCGTGTTCACCGTGCTTAAACGGAACAGGGTGGTGGTCACCGGGGATATCGGATGCTACACGCTTGCGGCGACGTCGCCCCTTTCCACGCTTCATACCTGTTTGTGCATGGGATCTTCCATTACGATTCATGAAGGATTCAGGAGGATACTGCACGACGGGAAGATAGTGGGCGTGCTGGGCGATTCCACGTTCGTGCATTCCGGGATAACCGGGCTCATCAACGCCGTGTACAACCGGGTGAAAGGCCTTATCGTAATCCTCGACAATTCGACGACCGCCATGACCGGCGGCCAGAACCATCCCGCAACGGGAAAAACGATACGCGACGAGCCGACCAGGCAACTATCCATAGAAAGCATCTGCGAGGCCTGCGGGGTCGACCATGTCGACGTCATTGACCCGAAGGAGCATAAAAAGCTGGACGCCCTGGTCAAGGAACGGCTTTCGGGCGACGGGCTCTCGGTGATAATTGCACGAATGCCGTGCCGTCTTTTCGACCGGTCGAAATCCCAGATGCCGGAGTACGACAGCGTGAAATGCAAGACATGCGGCCTGTGCTTTGCGCTCGACTGCCCGGCGCTTGTCAAAACCGAGGACGGACACGTCGATATCCAGAAATCGTTGTGCACCGGCTGCTACCTGTGCGTAGATTCCTGCGCCGCAGGCGCGCTCAGGAGGCCGCAATGATCCGGCGTACTAAAAAAGATGCCATGAAGATGAAAAGCAAATGGACAGGCGGCCCCGATGACCGCACGTGGAACGTCTTTTTTTGTGGAACCGGCGGGCAGGGGGTTCTTACGGCGGCCGAAATATGCGCAGTGGCGGCGATGCACGCCGGATACCACGTGAAAAAATCCGAAGTCCACGGCATGGCGCAGCGCGGGGGCTCGGTAGAGTCCCATGTTCGCTTTGGAAAAAAAGTCTATTCCCCCCTCATCAAGCGCGGCAGCGCCGATTTCATAGTAAGTTTTCATGAAGGGGAAGGGAACAGGCTCGCCTCGTACCTTGGAAAAGGCGGGACGTCATTCGTGCCGTTTCTGAGGGAACCGGGCCTGCAACCCCGCGACAAGCGCTTCGCCAACACCTTCTATCTTGGTATGTTGAGTGCGTTTCTCCCGGTTCCGGAGAAATTCTGGAACAGTGCGCTTGCCGGGCAGCTCAAGCGCGCCCTAGCCGAGAATCAGGAGGCGTTCGCCGACGGCAGGAAGGCCGGTTTCGCGCGCGCCGGCGGCGGGGCCGGAGAGTAGCATGGAAGTCGCTTTTCGTGACAGGCATGCCGAGACAATCGACAGGCGCACGCTTGAACAAAAACAGCTCCTGCTGCTTAAGCAAACCGTCGACCGGGCGCTTGGCACAGGTTTCTACAAAGATAAACTTCTATCGGCGGGCATATCCTCGGGTCGCGACATCAAAAGTCTCGCCGACAGGGTGCGCCTGCCGTTTACCACCAAGAACGACCTTCGCGATGCCTATCCCGCAAAGCATCTCGCCGTTCCCATGGAATCCGTGGTCCGCGTCCATATGTCGAGCGGCACCACGGGGATTCCTACGGTTATCTACTACACGCAGGCCGACGTAAACGACTGGACGGAACTGGTGGCACGGTCGGTGGTTTGCGCAGGATGCGGCCCCAGAGATGTTTTCCAGAACATGATGACCTACGGCCTGTTCACCGGAGGTCTCGGCCTCCATTACGGGGCCGAACGCGCGGGCCTCACCGTCATTCCGTCGAGCTCAGGAAATACCAGGCGCCAGATATGGCTCATGAAGGAGTTCGGCACCACGGTGGTGCACGCGACGCCGAGTTACATGCTGCATATACATTCCGAAATTGCCAAGGAAGGCGTTTCCTTGGCTGAACTCAAGCTCGCGCGGGCATTTCTCGGAGCCGAACCGTATTCCGAAAATACGCGGCGAAAAATAGAGGATTTGTTCCGGATACACGCGTACAATTCTTACGGCCTGAGCGAGATGAACGGCCCCGGCGTGGCGTTCGAGTGCATTTACAAGTGCGGGATGCACGCGTGGGAGGACTCCTACATCGTCGAAGTAATTAATCCCGATACTCTTGAACCGTGCCGCGACGGGGAGGAGGGAGAGCTTGTTTTCACCACGCTCAAGCGCGAGGCGACGCCGCTCTTGCGCTATCGCACGCGCGATTTATCGAAGATTATTGAAGGGCCCTGCGCGTGCGGCAGGACTCACCGGCGTATAGATCGCATAAAGGCCCGCACCGACGACATGCTCATCATCAACGGCGTCAACGTGTTCCCGTCGCAAATCGAGGAAACGCTCATGAAGATGCCCGAGATGGGCACCAATTACCAGATACTCGTCGACAAAAAGGAGTCCCTCGACAGGCTCACGATCAAATCCGAGGTACGCTCCGACTTGTTCAAGGACGACATGCGCGCGCTTGAATCGCTTAGAAAACGAATCGGGGACGAAATAAAGTCCCGGCTTCTCATCAGTCCCGTCATCGAGCTTCACGAACCCGGCATGCTGCCCGTATATGAAGGCAAGGCGAAACGGGTATTCGACAATAGGCCTCCTCTGTAAAAGTCCGCCGCGTTTTCCGAAAACCCGATGTTTGAGGGATATTTTTCACGTATGCGGGGACATCATTTAGTATATTTTTTCGTCCTTGGCCTAACACAATCCGAACAAATGCTCTTTTGAAATACAGTACCACAATTTCACCATAAGGGAGGTTGCATGCGCACGTTGTGTACCCTGTTCTCCGTGTTGCTCGTGAGCGGCATGGCCATGGCCGCCGACACCACGACGGCTCAGCCGTCGACCGTTTCCCCTGAACCGGCCGCCGCCGTGGCTCCGGAAAAAGCGGCCCCCGCACCGGCCGCCGAAGAAGCACCGGCTCCCGCGCCCGTTACGGAAACTCCCGCTGCGGAAAAGGAAACGAAGGTAGGGCATGCGCCTGCTCCCGCATCAAAAGCCGCGGCGACGCCTTCGAAAGAATGCAAGGCACCCGCCGGCCCGAATCTCACATGGAGCGGCCTGGCGATGTTCAGATTGCGGGAGGAGATAGTCACCAACTATCGGACGACGGGCGTACGAGAAGAAAAGGCCACATACTCAAACCAGATCGCCTATCACTTGGGCGTGAAAGCGAAGCCCAACGATCAGGTGCTCTTGCAGTTCGACATCGGCAACGACTGGTATGCCACCGAGGAAGTCGAAGGGCTCCCCGGCAACTATTGGACAAAGAGGAACCCCATGACCCCGTGGTTCGATCTCGCGTATGCGCAATGGGACCCCGGATTCATGCACATCCAGGCGGGAATAATCCCGGTTGCCGGAACGCCGCTCATGGACCTTCTGGGCGTATCGATTTTCTTTGGACGGGACTACAAGAACGCCGCGCACATCCCGTGGGGGGTGGTCACCAATTTCAGCCAGACCGGTTTGCGCATCGGCGCGCCCATCGTCAACAAGGGGCCCGTTTCTTTCGGCGTGGACGTGATGTCGGCGGTCCTGGAGATGCGCCAGATCGGCACGGGACTCGATACCATGAAGCTGAATCCGCTCGCCGTGGAATTCGAGCTTGAAGCCCCTCTCACGATTTCCCGATTTTCTCTTCTGCCCCAGGCGTTCATCACGCCGAACCGGAGCTACAATTTGGCTACCGGAGGAAGCGATATCGAATTCGGCGCCGGTTTCAACCTCGGGTACAAACTTGACAAAGGAATTTCCTTTAGGGCCGGCTTCGGTTACGCGAGAAACTCCAACAGGAATTCGTATGGGAAGAACAACGTGATTTTCGATTCGTACGGCGATCCGTTCTCGGTCGTCTCCGCTCCCACGGATTCGGTCAACATCGTACACGACAGCGTAAAATTCGATCGCTGGGGAACCAACCTGAACGTCGGAACCACCGTCGCCTTGGGCCCCGGAAAGCTCGATTTCGATTTCAACCTCAGCAACGAACAGGACATGTACAACGCAAACGTGGACAACTGGTTCCCGTTCTTCGACCTCAAGTACGGATGGGCGCTCAACAAGCATTTCATCGTTATGCCGCGGGTACGGCTTTTCTTCACCGAACCCAAGAAGGGTTACAACAACCAGTGCAAGACGCGGCCCGAAATCATCTTTACGGGAGTGTTCTGAGAACCGTGTACGGGAGGGAGGAGACGAAAGTCCCCTCCCTCTCTTTTTATTTGGAGACCGCCGGAACAGGCGGCCCTGCGGCGTTTTACCGCGGTCCCGGTTCAGGTTTTTCTTTTGTCCACCACTACGGGCTGTTTTCTTCCCCTCGCCTCGTTTTGTAACCGTGCCTCCTCCACGAACGTCACCGTCGCGTCGACCCCCAGAACGTTTTCGATGCGTTCCCTGATCGTCGACCTGAGCTTCTGGAGAGCCTTCATCTCGTCGATGTAGTCGCTGTCCGACGAGATTGCCACGCCTACTTCCATGACGTCGACATCGTCTCTTTTGTCCAGGGTTATTCTGCACAGGGGCGCGAGGCCGGCCACCGAGAGTACCGTCTCGAAAACCTGGCCGGGGAAGAACTTTTCTCCCTGAAGCGAAATCATGTCGTCGGTGCGGCCGCCGACGCGGCTCATGCGGACGAACGTACGGCCGCAGCCGCAGTCGCCCGGAATCAGTCGCGCGCGGTCGCCCGTGCGGTACCTGATGAGCGGGAACGCCTCCTTGGTGATGGTGGTGAACACGAGTTCGCCTTCCTCGCCGGCCGGAAGCGGTTCCAGGGTGGTTGGATTGATAACCTCGACGATGAAGTGATCCTCGCTCACGTGAAGCCCGTTTCGTTTCTCGCATTCGCCGGAGACGCCGGGCCCCATCACTTCGCTCATGCCGTAGGAATCGTATGCGGTGATGCCGAACGTACTTTCGAGTTCGGCGCGCACCGATTCGCTCCACGGCTCGGAGCCGAAAACACCGCGCTTGAGGTGCAGCTCGCCGGGACGCGTCCCCATGGACGTCATCGTGCGCGCGAGCGCGAGCGCGGTGGATGGCGCGCAGATGAGAGCGGAGGTCTTGAAATCCTTCATGATGGTCACTTGATCGCGCAGGTTGCCGTGCGTCGACGCCGGTATCACCGACGCGCCCAGGTGCTCAGCGCCGAAATGGAAGCCGAGACCGCCCGTAAAAAGGGAATAGGAAAAGCCTATTTGCACCACGTCGTGTTCCGTGATGCCGGCCCATGCAAGCTGCCGCGCGACGAGCGACGACCAATGCGCAACGTCGTTCCTGGAATATCCCACGACGATGGGCCTGCCGGTGGAGCCGGAACTGGCGTGGATGCGAACGATGTCCCGGAGGGGAAGGGCGAACATGTCGTACGGGTAGCTGGTGCGTAGGTCTTCGCGCGTGGTAAAGGGAAGTCTTTGCATGTCGCGAAGAGATCGGATGTTTTCTATGACGATTTTACTCGCGTCGAGGGCGTGCTTGTAGAAAGCGACGTTACGGTAGACCCGGTTGAGCGTGGTTTGCAGCTTCTCTATTTGCAACTGCGCAAGCTCGTCGCGGGGCATCGTTTCGGACGTGCGGTTGTCGATACTCATGACGCGCCTCCTTCCGTTTCGTGCATCACTCGTTTATCCTGCGGTAGTCTTTTCCCAGGTACGCCCGCTGGACTTCCGTATTGTCGAGCAGTTCTTTCGACGTGCCCTCAAGAACAATGGAGCCCGTTTCCATCACGTAGCCCCGGTCGGCGACGGCGAGAACGGCCCTTGAGTTCTGTTCCACGACAAGCACCGTACAGCCCGCGTCCCGCAACGACCCGACCGCCGAGAAAATCCCCTTCACCACGATGGGCGCGAGTCCCATGGACGGCTCGTCGAGCATGATGAACGACGGCGCGGCCATGAGCGCCCGCCCTATGGCGAGCATCTGCTGCTCGCCGCCCGAAAGGGTCCCGGCGAGCTGGCTTCCGCGCTGCTTGAGTACCGGGAACAGGTGCAAGACGCGGTCGAGATCGGCGGACACGGCTGCGCCTTGACGTTTGCGGAAGCGCGTGTATGCCCCGAGCGTGAGGTTTTCCAAAACGGTCATGGCCGAGAAAAGGTGTCTGCCTTCGGGTACGAGCACGCATCCGCGGGATACCACGCGGTGCGCGGCCATGCCGCATATCGGTTCTCCCTTGAAGTCTATATCGCCGGACCACGAGGAAAGTACGCCGGCAATCGTCTTGAGCAGCGTTGTTTTTCCCGCGCCGTTCGCGCCGATGATTCCGACGATTTCGCCGGGTCTCACGTGAAGGGAAACGCTCCGCAGCACTCGCAGGTTTCCATAGCCCGACTCCAGGCTTCTTATCCTAAGCATCCTCGTCTCCAAGGTACACGCGCACCACCTCCGGGTTTTTCTGTATCTCGCGAGGGTTGCCCTGTGCAATCACCTGTCCGAACGACAGAACGCATATGTCGTCGGAAACGTTCATGACGAGCGACATGTCGTGCTCCACGAGCAGAATGGTGACGCCGCTTTCGCGTATGGCGAGAATGGTTTCCCCGAGCGATTCGGTTTCCTTCATGGTGAGGCCGGCGGCGGGCTCGTCGAGCAGAAGCAACTCCGGTTCTCCGGCGAGCGCGCGGGCGAGTTCCACGCTGCGCTGCTGGCCGAACGAGAGGTTGTGCGCGTCGACCGAAGCCAGATGCGCGGCCCCGAGTTTCTCCAGAACGGCGAGGGATTGTTCCCGTATCCGCTTCTCCTCGCGTCGGGATCGGGGGAGGCGCAGCATGCCCGACGCCATGCCCGCGCCGGTCTTTGCGTGCATGCCCACCATCACGTTTTCCAGAACGGTCATTTTGGCGAACAATTTGAGGTTCTGAAACGTTCGCAGTATTCCGCGCGACGCTATTCGGTGGGGCGGCCGGTTCTGGATGGGCGCGCCCTTGAAGAGAATGGAACCGGCGTCGGCCTTGAGCGCCCCGGAAACGAGGTTGAACAGCGTGGTCTTGCCCGCGCCGTTGGGCCCGATGAGTCCCTTGATACGGCCTTTGTCGACCGAGAAGCTCACGTCGTTGACGGCATGCAGGCCGCCAAAGCGTTTGTTGATATGGGACAATTCGAGCAATGCCATAGTGAAGTCAAACGGTCGAAGGCCGAAGGGCCGTAGGGTATCGATGCCCGATCATCGGTTTTTCTCCGCGTCGGGGCCGACTTTCATTTTTTTTATGGAACCGGCGAGCCGTTTCCAGGCGGTTTTTACGGGGCCGGGCTTCATAAGGATGCCGTCAGGCGCGAACAGCATTATTATGACGAGGATCGCTCCGAACACGGCCTCGTCGTAGGTGCCGAAATATCCGCGGAGGGAAAGGAAATTGAGAACCACGCTGGCGAGTATCGCCCCCCATAAATTCGCCATACCGCCCACCGCTACGATGGCCACATACCGGATCGATTTCATGATCGACGCCTCCGAGGGCCCGATGCCGCCGTTGTAGTGGGTGAGAAATACCCCGGCCACGGCCGCGAAAACCGCGCTCACGATGAAAAGACCCAGCTTGTATCTGGAAACGTCCACGCCCATTGCCGCCGCTCCTTCCTCGTTGCCGTGAATGGCGCGCAACGCCCTGCCCGCGCGCGAATCCACAAGGTTGTGCATGAGGAGCGCCGCGGCGCACACGAGAAACCAGGCCACGTAGTATCCGGGAATCCGGTCGGCGATTTTTCCGGAAATGCACAGTCCTTTTACAAGCGTGAATGCCGGCACCCCCGTTATTCCGTCCGCGCCCCCCAAGACCTTCGTACCCAGCACTATCTTGTAGATTATCGAGCCGAATCCGAGCGTTGCCATGGCGAGATAATGGCCCTTGAGGCGCAAAACGGGCATTCCGATGAGGAGCGCGATGACGGCCGCCGCCAGCACGGCGACCGCGAACGCGCACCAGGGATTGAGAAGGGCGATGTCCGCTCCGTACAGGTCTTTTACCCGGGTGAGAATTCCGGTTCGCACCAGCACGCCTCCCAGGCCCGATTTGGCCAGCGACGAGAAATCGGCGGTGCAAAGCGCGGCCGAAGCATAACCTCCGATGGCGAAAAAACCGGCGTGCCCCAGGGATATCTGGCCGGCATACCCCATGAGCATGCACAGGCCTATAACGACCACGGTATAGTAGGCCGACATGGTGAGCTGGGTGAGGTAGAAGTTCTGGCCCAGAAGCGTCACAAGTATCTGTACCGCCACGGCGAAGGCGGCGATGACGGCAACGGGGATGGTTCGTCGAAGGTTCATGATGTTGTTTTCAGAATTCCCTGAGCGCACCGGCCTCTTTGCTGGAAAACAGGCCGGTCGGCTTGAAAAAAAGAATCGCGAGCAGAATTGCTATCGCCACGACGTCCTTGTAGGCCACGGGAAGCGCGCTGATGCTGAATGCCTCGATTATCCCGAGGAGCAGGCCCGCGGCCACCGCCGCGGTGCTGTTTCCGAGTCCGCCGAGAATCGCAACGGTAAATCCCTTGATGGCGAGCGGCGTGCCGCATTCGTACTGGGTCTGGGTGAGCGGCGATATGACGCAGCCGGCCAGCGCGCCGATGGCCGCGCTGAGCATGAACGACAGCGTCACCATGTTCTTCACGTTGATGCCGCACAGCACCGAAGCCATGCGGTTGGCCGAACAGGCCCGCATCGAGCGGCCGGCGAGCGAATACCGGAAGAAAAGCGACAGCGCGACGACCATGGCGGCGCACACGCCGAGGACCCAGAGCACCTGGGGCGAAATGTGGGCCCCGAAAACGGAAATGGAAGAGCATTCGTTGCCGGTAAAATAGGGGAGTGCGCGTACCTTTTCGTCCCAGATGTGGAGCGCGGCTTCTCGGATAAGGATCGAAACGCCGATGGTTATGATAATCATGCGCAGCACCGACGGGTGCGACAACCATCTGATGAACACGAGTTCGACGATGGCGCCGACGAGCGCCGTTATCGCCACCGAGCAGACGATGGCGGCGGGCAGCGGCATGACCGCCGCCATCGAGACGGCGATCATGCCGCCCAGCATCACGAATTCTCCCTGCGCGAAGTTGATGATGCCGGTGGTGTTGTAGATGATGTTGAACCCGATTGCCACAATCGCGTAAATGCTGCCGCTGGTGATGCCGGAGAAGAGATACTGAAGAAAAAGTTCGAACGACATTATATTGGCGCCCTCGAAAAGAAACGTTGAGGGTGGTTACGACAACAGAGCACCCCTTTCCGAAACCGGGAAGAGGTGCTCTTGGAAAACGAAAAGGGCCGATCAGTTGCCGTACAGGGCGAATTTTCCGCCTTTTACCGTAAGCATCTCGAACGCATTGATGTCGAGGCCGTTGTGGTCGGTGGGCGAAAAATTAAAAATCCCCGCGGTCCCCACGAATCCCTTTATGTTTTCGATTGCTTCACGGACCTTTTCCTTGTCGGCGCCGGCGGTCTCGATTGCCTTGGAAAGGACGGAAATCGCGTCGAAGGCGTGGCCGCCGAAGGTACTCACGTCCTCTTTGTATTTGCCTTCGTAGTCGGCCTTGTACTTTTCGAGAAGCGCCTTCTGCGGGTTGTCCTTCGGGAGCACGTCGGCGACAAGCAGCCGCCCGGCGGGGAAAATGATGCCGTCCGCCGCTTCTCCCGCCGCCTGGACGTACTTGATGTTGCCGAACCCGTGGCTCTGGAACAGCGGGATTTTAAGCCCGAGCTGCTTGAGATTCTTTGCGAGGAGCGCCTGCGCCGGCTCGATGGACCAGTTTACGATTGCACCGGGATTGGCGGCCTTGATTTTGGTGAGTACGCCCGTCAGATCGGTCGCGTCCTTTTCGTACACCTCGTCGGCGACTATGGAAATCTTGTAGTCCGGGGCGATTTTCTCGAGTTGCTCTTTTCCCGCCTTGCCGAAGCCGGTGTTGCTCGATGTGACGGCTATCTTGTCGATTTTGAGCTTGTTGAGCGTCATGAATATCTTGCGGGCCGCGTCGCTGTCCTTCTGCGGAACCTTGAACACCCATTTCGCGAGCGGGTTGACGATGGCTTCGGCGGCAGCACAGGAAATGAGAGGGGTTTTGTTCTCGTCGCACAGCGCCTTGATCTGCATGGTTTCGCCCGTGGTGGATGGCCCGATAATGGCGAATACCTTGTCCTCTTCGATAAGTTGCTTTGCAAATGAAACCGCGTTTTCGGGCTTACTTTGCGAATCCTTGATGATGAGAACCAGTTTCTGCCCTTTTATACCGCCCTTCGCGTTGATTTCGTCGACGAGCATTTGCGCCGTTTTCGCTTCCGGAGAGCCCAGGTTTGCCGCGGGACCGGTTACGGCAAAAATGGCGCCGATCTTGATGGGTTGGGCTCCCGCGGCCGAAACATTCCATGCGGTCAGCATGAGTCCGGCACAACAAAGCGTCAAAAAACGTCTGGTCATTCGGGACCTCCTTGGAACAATTGGTGAAGAGGACGGATACCGCGTTTCCTTCGAGAAGGCCGCGGCGTTTTTTTTTGAGCGGCTCCGTGCTCACATTTTTCGTACCGCTTCGTTGTGAAGCAACGTGTAGCCGTTCTTGGTGAAAATCTCGATGGCCTTGTCGCCGTTTTCAAAACGCAGAAAGAGGATTGCCTTGTTCGAATGCTGCTCCACGAACGAGTATGTGTATTCGATGTTGAGCCCGTTTTTATCGCACAGATTCATGATGTCGTAGAAGATTCCTTCCCGGTCGTCTATTTCGACCGCGATGACCGTATTGAGTTTCACGGTGAATCCGGCTTTCTTGAGCACGTCGGTCGCCAATTCGGGTTTGTTCACGATCATCCTGAGGATTCCGAAGTCCGACGTGTCGGCGATGGTGAGCGCCCTGATGTTTATCTTGTTGTCGCGAAGCACCATCGCGACGTTCGCGAGCCTGCCCGGCTTGTTTTCGAGAAAGACCGAAATCTGCTGGATGTTCATTGCTTTCCCCTTTGTGTATCAGATATTCCGTTTGTCGATTATCCGTTTCGCCTTGCCCTCGCTGCGGGCAATCGTTTTGGGCTCGACCAGTTTTACCTTGGCGTGGATGAGGAGGGCTTCGTGCAGCGCCCTTTCGATTTCCCTTTCCCGTACTTCCAGCCTTTTTATCTCGTCGGAAAAACTCTCCTCGCTCACTTCCACCTGGACTTCGAGATAATCGAGATTATCGCGTCGTTCCACCACAAGCTGGTAATGGGGCTCAATACCTTCCATTTTGAGGAGGACTTCCTCGATTTGCGACGGAAACACGTTGACCCCCCGGATGATGAGCATGTCGTCGGTACGTCCGAGAATGCGGTGCATTCGCACGGAGGTGCGTCCGCAGCCGCATTTCGCGTGATCGAGGAAGGTGATGTCGCGCGTGCGGTAGCGGATGACGGGCGTGCCCTCTTTGGTGAGCGTCGTGAAGACGAGTTCCCCTTTTTCGCCGTCGGGGAGCACCCGGCCGGTTTCGGGGTCGATTATTTCCGGATAAAAATGGTCTTCAAAAACGTGCAGCATGTTCTGACGCTCGCACTCCGAGGCGACGCCGGGCCCGATGATTTCGGTGAGCCCGTAAATATCGATTGCCTTGAGGTGGAGCTTTTCCTCGATTTCCTCGCGCATGTTTTCGCTCCACGGCTCGGCGCCGAACAAGCCGGTTTTAAGCGGGAGCTTTGAGAAATCGATTTTCTCCTCGCGGCCCACTTCGGCAAGGTACAGGCTGTAGGATGGCGTACAGGTGAGAACCGTGGTTCCAAAATCCCGCATCACTTGGAGCTGGCGCTTGGTATTGCCGCCGGAAATGGGGATAACCATCGCGCCTATCCTGCGCGCGCCGTAATGCACGCCCAGCCCGCCCGTGAAGAGTCCGTAGCCGTAGGCGTTTTGTACCCGATCTCTCGCCGTGGTGTCGCCCATGGCGAGAGTACGGGCCATGACTTCGGCCCAGATTTCGATGTCTTTTTTGGTGTAGGCGTCCACGACCGGTTTGCCCGTGGTTCCCGACGACGTATGTATCTCGACGATGTTGTTGACGTGACATGAAAGCAGGCCGTAAGGATAGACGTCGCGCAGTTCCGTCTTGGTGATGAAGGGAAGTTTTACGATGTCGGAAATGTGCTTGATGTGCGTCGGTTTTACGCCCGCCGCGTCCATTTTTTTGCGGTAAAACGGATTGCTGATATATGCCTTTCGAACTAGGTTTTGAAGACGCTTGGTCTGTAGCATGGTGAGCCTTCTACGGCTCATGGTCTCGTATTCTCTGTTCCATATCATAGCGGTCTCCGGAAGCGAGTGGATTGTCGGACGAAAATAGCGGGCTTGTCAGAACGACATTGTAACATACTATATGGGAGAGAGGGTTTGGCAAGTAAGAAACGGTTAAGAGAGGTTTCGTATCTCTTGCCTAAAGGGATGAAGAAATGCCGTCGTTTTAGCCATAATCTGAGGATGCAGTCATGAGAGCGAGGAGCTTGATTCGAGGCGCCTTGGTCAACCCTTTGACGCGAAGAACAGCATGAGTTCGAACAATTGAATTCCGTCCCAGCGCATCGTATCGAGTTCCCTGTGCGCTTCACACCATTGCGGGATCTGCGCGAGCGGGATAAGGATGGGAGCGGATGAAAGAACGTCACCGGCGGTTTTCGAAAGGGCCGTTGTCAATCTTCTGTGAATGACAAGCCTCTTTATATGGGAGGACATCGGCTTTGTGCAGAGCGAGGGAGCCGAAAGTACATTGTATTCCCTGCACGCGCAGGGCCGCGACGGGTAAATTGAACATGATTCGTTTACGAGGTAGGGGCAGGGTATCGACAGGCTCCAGTATTCGGCCGCCGCTTCGACCTGCTCCTTGCCGTTGGAGCAATGCTCGAGTTTCTTCCACAGGCCGTTTTGTTCAAGCACTCTTCTACAGGAAGAAAAACGGTCGATGAGGGGTGTTGTGCCGATGCCGACGGAAATAGTCTCGTGCCATAGATAGAAGGCCTCCGGGATTGATACGGGAACCATTTGACGGCAGCAGGCGCCGCAGCCGGAATGGCATGTGATTGATCCTTCCGATTGGACCGCCTTCCGTATCGCAAGATTAACAATCCCGTCGCATAAGCCATAAATAGGCTCAACAAGATGGGCGAGGCCCAACGGGCCGTCAGGGACAATCACCTGTGCCGGCGGAAGCCTGCCGTCCGGGGTTTCTATTTCTATCGAAAATGCTTTTGTACCTGTTGGCATGCCGAGATGGCTCTAAAATGCGCCGAGTGTGAGAGTTTTTAAAAAAGTAACGGCGCCGCATCCCGCGGCGCCGTACAATCCTCTTCTCAACGTGGAGAGAGGTTAAAAGGTCAGTCCGTATCCATAAGCAAACAGAGGCGTACCGACGGTTCCCACGTTGTCGCCCATGTTGCCGGTGTTTATGGGTTCCTGCGCGTTGCTTGCCGGCCATGTGACGCAGAGCTTGCCGGTAAAAGGATAATCTCCAAACAGAAGATCGGCGATTCCGCCTCCTTCGGTACCCGGAAGCCATGCGGCCACGAGCGCCTTTGAATCGGCCGGAATGGTACCCAGCACGTTTGGTCTTCCTGTGATGAGAATCGTGACGACGGGTTTCCCTGAAGCGGCGAGAGTATGCACCAGTGTTTGCTGGGAGGCCTGCAAGGAGATGTCGGTTTTGTCACCGTTGCCCTCCGCATAGGGAGTCTCGCCGACACCTACAACAATCACGTCGGTGTTTGCCGGGATATTCGCGCCGCTGGCACTGTAGGTAACGTTCGGATTAACCGCCTGCAATCCCTGCAAGATTGTCGTGGAACCGGGCAGGCCGTGCGCGGTTCCGGAGCCTTGCCATCCTTCGTCTCCGGTTGCGCATACGTTCGTGTTATCGTTTGCAAAGGTTGCGGCCGTGGCGGACCATCCGCCGCACTGGTACCCCATGTTGTCGGCCCAGTTGCCGGCAACAAAGATATGCGCGGTCTTCGAGAGAGGCAGGACATTGTTTTCGTTTTTGAGCAGGACGCAGGATTTTCTAACACACTGGCGCGCGACTTTCCTGTAATCCGCTGAAGAAAGGTAATTGTTGAGGTTGAGGTTCGGCCACGGATTTTCAAAAAGACCGAGACGGAATTTCGCCCGGAGCAGGCGGCGCACCGCATCGTCGATACGGGTTTGTGGAATGGTCCCGGGAACGGCGTTTTTAATGATTCCGGGAAAGGTGGTCGGGTCAACCGTCATGCAGAGGTCATGGCCTGCATTGATGCATGCTGTTTGCTGGTTGTCGGAGGTACCCCAGTCGGTCAGCACGAATCCGTCGAATCCCCATCCGTTTTTCAACGTATCGGTAACGAGCTGCTTGTTAACCGCCATTACCGTTCCAAAAACTTTTTGATAGCCGGTCATGACTGAGCCTGCCCCGGCTCTGATTGCCGCTAGGAAAGGAGGGAAATGTATCTGAGCGAGAACGCCGAGGTTTGGCGCCGTGTTTGCATCCGCCCAACCGCCGCCCCCATTGGTACCGCCGCCCGCGGCCCAATGTTTGAGCGTTGCAATCATCGTGTAACCGGAAGAAAGATCCGTTCCTTGGAGGCCGCGTACCGACGCCCTGGCGAGCGGAACCGTAAGCTCGGGAGTTTCGGCGAATCCTTCGTACACCCGGCCGGAAAAATCGCTTCTATGCACGTCTATGCATGGAGCAAAACAGCAATTATTGTACAACGGGATACAGCACATCGCGTATATACGGTAGGCGAGTTCGGTGAGAAGCGTGTCGTTCATGCAGCCGAGTCCGACTTCATGGGGAAAATATACGTGGCGTCCGCCGTGCACCCAGTCGTTCCCAACCAGAAGCGGTATCTTTAAACGGGTGGAAAGCGCGCTTTGCATCTGTCCCGGCTGGCCCTCACCTTTCAAATATGACCCAAGGAGATAGGTCTGGGCGGCATTGCCCGTAGGGCCCGCGGGCTGCATTAACTGACCTATTTTCTCGTCCTGTGTCATGAGCGCAAGAAGAGAATCGACTCTGTGTTCTATATTAATCGCCTTTATCCTTACGTTGCCAACGTTGTCGCCGTAGGTGGTCAATTGCACGGTGTCGGGAAGGTAACCGGTCTTGCCGACCCGTAAACCGTCCAGGGGGGCGAGAACTTTTTTGAGAGAGACAGGGTCGTTTGAGGCTGGCGACTTGAGGTTATATCCGGTGTTGCCGCTTCCAACGTTAAGCATCCGAAATGTCTGGGTGTACGAACCGTCGGCAACGCGTACTATGTAGAGTTGCCGTGGTATCAAGCGGGCGTTGTTCAGCAGAGGGGAAAAGGAATAAATGCCTTGAGCAAGGCTTCTATCAAGAACTTTTTCGATGCGTTTTCCCGAGCAATCATAGATGGTCGCCGATACGGAATGGATTCCTGGTCCGAGTGTGATATAGACTATAGAACCTTTCGCGCTTATGCACAGGGGAGAGGACGGGGAAGCTTTCGATACGGGAGATTGCGTTTCGGTATTGCAGGTGGAACGGTACATCGGCAGATTGTTGAGGTCCCATTCGCTGGGCGCCGGAATGCAGAACTGGCCGCTCTGGTTCGAGTACACGTATACGAGACGGTTCGCGATATTTGTGTACGTTATCATGGCATCAGCCACCGGATTGCCGGCCGTGTCCACTACAACCCCCGTGACTGCGGTGGCGTACGCCGGGATTGACGCACATGCAAACGCAATCGCTGCAACTAAGACTTTCCGCATAAAACCCCTCCCTCTTCCCTGAATAAAAAAGAATGAGAAATTGATGATTGCAAAAAGAATATACCTGTAATATAACCCAAAATACAACAAGAACTGAAGAAAGTGGGGGGAGGGAAAGAAAAGTTGTGAGGCCGGCAGAATTTTTTTTGAGTTCCGTCAATCAAATGAAATCCGTCTATACGCCGGGAAAGATTTATGTGAGAAAAATTCTCGGAAGAATTCCAAGCATTATCGTTATTTCGGAAAGAGTAAAGTGTTTAAAGACAAGAAATTTTTCCGAAGACAATGCGGCTAATGCATTAAGCTGTGAAAACAATAACTGGAAAATTGTAGTCATTGTTATTTATTGTTAATAAACATAACTAATTGTAAATAAATAAAATAAATTTACTAAATCTATGGTGTCTTATCTTTTTCTTCAAATTAATATAAGTTTTAATTGATTGTTTACAGTAAATAAACTATATTATGGTGAAGCAAATCACAATATTTTTGGGGGTAGAGTGATCAGGAAAGTAATAAAAAGTGTTCCTCACCCATCGTTAAGGCGCCTTCTTTCGATCTATCGCCTTCTTGAACAATTGGAACGAGAGAACGTCAAGTCTGTTTCTTCTTCGGACCTCGGAAAAGTTCTCGGATACAAACCGGACAGTATCCGAAAAGACGTGAGCTATCTCGGCGAAGTAGGGAACTTCGGAGGCGGATACGAGGTTCACAAACTCAAGGCGCACATCAACTCGAATCTTGGACTCTACAGGAAGCGAAAGGCTTGCGTAGTAGGGCTTGGGCGGCTTGGAACCGCCATTCTCAACTACGACGATCTTTCTCAGAACGGTTTTCTAGTCGTGGCAGGGTTTGACTCCAACATCAACAAACTCGAAACCATCACGGCTTCCATCGAGCTCTTTCCCGCGTATGAAATCACTGAGGTGGTGAAGCGGAAAGGAATCGAATTGGGGATCATCGCCGTCCCGGCAAGCGTGGCGCAGGAAACCGCCGAAAAACTCATGGACGGAGGGGTTCGCGGCATCATTAATTTTTCTCCCGTTACGCTTAAGCCTAAAGACGGCATTCTGATCCGCAACCTTGATCTCTTGGGCGAATGCATGATAGTGTCGACGCTTCTTTCTTTTGAGGAGAACGGTGACGTCAGTGAACCGCCGCCGTTCATGCCAACGCAGGGTTTATGATACCATAGCAAGATACGTATTCCTCATGTTTCTTATCACCATATACTAAAGGAGGCCACAATGGCCCGCGTGTATAATTTCTCGGCCGGACCGGCGGTGCTGCCGGAACCGGTACTCAAGAAGGCCGCCGATGAGATGCTCGATTGCAACGGCAGCGGAATGTCCGTCATGGAAATGAGCCATCGTTCCAAGGATTTTGAAACCATTATCGACGCCGCGGAGGCGAGCCTGAGAAAACTCATGAACATACCGACCACCTACAAGGTGCTGTTTCTCCAGGGTGGTGCTTCCATGCAATTCGCGATGGTTCCGCTTAACCTTATGTCCAAAACCGGCAAGGCCGATTTCATAAATACCGGAACATGGTCCAAGAAAGCGATTTCCGAAGCAAAGCGTTACGGTACCGCGAACGTAGTTGCCACGTCGGAGGATAAGAATTTTTCCTATATACCAAAAGTCGCAAAGGAGAAGTTCGATGCGGGCGCGAGCTATGTCCACATCACGTCCAACAATACCATCGAGGGAACCAAATACAATGTCTTTCCCGATACCGGCGCCGTGCCGCTCGTCGCCGACATGTCTTCCAACATTCTTTCCGAAGCGATGGACGTGACGAAATTCGGCCTTATCTACGCCGGAGCGCAAAAGAACATCGGCCCGGCCGGCGTCACGGTCGTCGTTATACGGGAGGATATTGTCGGCAAGGCGCTGCCAATCACCCCCACCATGCTTAATTACGAAACGCATGCAAAGGAAAAGTCCCTGTACAACACGCCGCCGACCTACGGCATTTACATGGCGAAACTGGTTTTCGAATGGATGCTTGAGATGGGCGGAGTGTCCGCGATGGAGAAAATCAATAAGGAAAAGGCCGAAATCCTGTACGATTTCATCGACGAATCCTCGCTTTTCAAGGGAACGGCAGCAAAGGAAGATCGCTCCCTTATGAACGTTCCGTTCACGCTTCCGACCGACGAACTCACCGACAAGTGCCTTAAGGAAGCCAAGCAGAACGGTCTCGTCCAACTCAAGGGGCATAGAAGCGTGGGCGGCCTGCGGGCCAGCATCTACAACGCGATGCCCGTGGAAGGGGTGAAAAAACTTGTTGAATTTCTGAAAAAATTCGAATTGGGAAACAAATAGGGTTCTTTCTTTTCACCGCCGAACCACCGATACGAAAACCAAGGAGTTATCCATGTTCAAGATTCAAACGCTCAACAAGATTTCCACCGTTGGGCTCGAAATATTGCCGCGGGAAAACTACGAAGTGGCGTCGGAAATCGTGCGTCCCGACGCCGTGCTCGTCCGCAGCGCCGACATGCATGAGATGCAGTTCGCCGAAACCCTCAAGGCCATCGCCCGCGCGGGCGCCGGGGTCAACAACATACCCATAGACAAGTGCTCCGAAAAGGGCATCGTGGTAATGAACACACCCGGTGCCAACGCCAACAGCGTGAAGGAACTCGTCATCGCGGCGCTTCTCATGTCCTCTCGCAGGCTCATCGCGGGAATCCAGTGGGCAAAGAGCCTGGCGGGCAAGGGAGACGAGGTCCCCAAGCTCATCGAAAAGGGGAAAACCAATTTTGAAGGTCCGGAAATCAAAGGCAAGCGGCTGGGAGTCATAGGGCTCGGCGCCATCGGCGTAAAGGTGGCCAACGACGCGGTTTCACTCGGCATGGATGTCATGGGATATGATCCCGTCATTTCTGTCGAAGCAGCCTGGGAGCTTTCGCGTACGGTCAAACGGGCCCTTTCGCTCGACAGCCTCATTTCCAAGTCGGATTACATCACGCTTCACGTACCGCTCAACGACAAGACGAAGAGCATGCTTAACAAGGAAAAGTTCGCGCTCATGAAAAAGGGCGTGCGCATCCTCAATTTCGCGCGGGGCGGACTGGTAAAAAACGAAGACCTCAAGGCCGCGATAAAGGACGGCATCGTGGCGGCCTACGTGACCGATTTTCCCGACGAAGATTTGCTTTCCATCGACAACGTGATGCCCATCCCGCACCTCGGCGCTTCGACGCCCGAGGCCGAGGACAACTGCGCGGTGATGGCGGTCAACCAGATTCGCAATTTCCTGGAATTCGGCAACATCAAGAATTCGGTGAATTTTCCCGATTGCGAGATGGAGCCGTCGGGAAAGACCCGCATCCTGGTGGGCAACAGGAACGTTCCCAACATGGTTGGACAGATTTCCACGCTCCTCGCGGCGGAGAAGATCAACATCGCCGACATGCTCAATAAGAGCAAAGGAGATTTGGCCTACAACATCATCGACATCGACAATGAAATTCCCGAGGCGACCCTCGCCAAACTCAGGGCGATTGAGGGAATAATCATGGTGTGGGTTCTCGTAAAGAAGTAATTCGGAATCGAATCGCGGAACTGTTCAATGGCCGGCCGGTCGCGCGGGCAAAAAATGCCGCCGAAATTCGCGACCGGCCTTTTTTATCCATCATAGGACGTTTCGATTTTTCGAGCGTCGGCATTGACGTGGAAAGATGGCGATTGCGGCTATTGGAGAGAATACAATCGCCGCGGTCGAGATGAGTCAAGAAATAAGCGGGTTTATTTTCTCAACCAGCACGCGTAATAATTAGGTTGTTCGATGATTTGCCAATCATCGAAATCGAATCCGAGCGAAAAAGTAAATCGCTGCCCGCCGTAGGGTGCCGGACGGTTGAAGCCGTAATCGTAGCGCAAATCTATGGCCATGGGAAGCCCGAACGATCGGGCCTTGAGCCTGAGCTCTGCTCCCGCCGATGATATCCAGTCTTCCTTGCGGAATGTGAGCATGTCCGACGGCTTTCCCCATGACGCTCCGGCCGAAAGGTTTACCGCCCCGTACAACTGGTCGATGTTGAGGAACCAGAATTTCCATCCGATCTGCGTGAACGGCCATAAAGGGAAACGATAGGAGAGGGAGAGAGAGGCCACGGCGTTTCCCGTCACGAGTACGGTGTCGAAAACGACCGAGTCGGTACCCGAATTCGACTTGAGCGTGTCGCGGAAATAGTACGCGTATCCTTTTATCCATTCGACGGGCTTGTAATACGAAGGAAGTTCTTTTTCCGTGTAGTGCGTGCCGAATATCTTGTTCGAAATCATCTCGCCCGGAACCACGGCGTCGACGTTCACCTCGGCGTACAAATCGTTTTTGTCGTACCATGGCGTGGCCATTCCGCTCTTGAGGGTGAGCGCGAGTTCGTGGTACTTGTAGGTGTCGTAGTTCTCCTTGAGCGCGCCGTTGCTTTCGAAAGTGATTCCCTTCTCGTTAAGCAAACGCTGGTTCCAGAAGTTATACTCCAGGCGGGCCGCAAGGCCGCGCGGCGATATAAACGTGCGCTGGTCGTGCTCCGGCATGAGGAGCGAAAGAAAACCGCCCAAGCGGAATCCCTGGGCGGGATAGTACACGAGAGGCTTGTACGCCGCGTCAAGCTGGTCTATCATGAGAAACACCTCGTACCAATTATAGCTCCCCAGTACGTGGAGATTTATACCGTCGACAAGGGGGTGCGAGGCCATGAGGTCGATGTCCCTGAGAGCTATCTGATAGTTGAGGGGTTCGATTGAGTCGTTGGTCCAGTGGATGTAGTCGGTTTCCGTAATTCCCCGCTGCTGCAGATCGAACGACAAATCCACCGGCAGCGTCTGGGTGCTCGCGAACGCGCCGAGATCGTAATTGACCCTCCTGCCGATGAATCCCTGGTCGAGAGAGATGAATTGCAATATCTTGTCCGGTTCAAGGAACAGGTACGCCCCGATTTGCGAGCCCATTCCAACGGCGGAAAGCGCGTCGTCCCAGAAGGCGAGCGCGCCGGCCTTGAATGTTTTGCGACCGGTAAACACGTTATTCAACTCGGGGACCGCCTCCTCCATGATGACCGTCGGGAGAATCATGAACATGTTGGGGAAATACGAATACGGCCTGGCCTCGCTGGCTACTCCCGCGCCGATGACCTGCTCCCTCACCGTATCGGCCGCCGCGAATAGGGAAGAATCGCCGCGCAGCGTGTCGAGGGCCCGTACCGTGTCGAGGAGGTAGATGCCGTATCCGTCCTTGTCGTAGTTCGCGCACACCAGGCGTTTTTGATCGGGGGAGACGTCGGGAGCGAAGGCGCCGCCGGACACGTTGGTCAGACGGGAAATTTCCCCGGTTGCGGTATTGCATTTGTAAATATTGAATATCCCCGTCCTGTCCGATGAAAAATACAGGTCCCTGCCGTTCGCCGCGTAGCGAGGGTCGCGGTCGTCGTGGCCGCCGTTTTTCATCATGACGAATGTGTGCGAGAGGGTGTCGTAGATGCCGATCTTGCGGTACCCCGTGTCTATATAGCTTATCGCGATGTGCCTGCCGTCGGCGCTCCAGTCGAGGCTGTAGATGTATTTGAGGACGGTCGCCTTGTCGGGCCGCACGGTGTCGGGATAGACGGTGACGCAGTTTTTCCCGCTGGTGTCCATGATGCACAGGGAAAATTTGTCCACCACGCGGCGAATGCACGCTATTTTGTCGCCTTTTGGGGAAAACACGGCACCGAACACCCGCATGCGTTTGGTGACCTGGCGCTCGAACTTGCGTTTGAAAGGCGCGAACTTGGGCTTGTCGGACGGAAGCGTGTCGATGAAGGCATCGAATGCTCGATCACCTCCCTCGGACGGCGGCATTATGGACTTGGGCGATTTCATGCTGGTGTAGGCGATGAGGCCCGACCCGGGATGGATGGAGTAGAACGTCGATATGCCTTTCTCCTCCTTTATTCGCTTGTCCTCCTTCACCGTATCGACGAGGCTGTACGAATACAGGCTTTTCGAATAAAACGAATAGTCGGCTTTGCCGTTTCCAATAAAGAATATTTTCTTTCCGTCGGGAGAGAATTTGGGCCAGTAGTTGTCGTATCCGTCCTTGTTGATTTTCACACCGTAGACCTGTTTCCCGATTTTTTTTATCTGTTCGCCGTACGTGTGTTCAAGCGATGCTTTCCATTCGGCGTACAATTGGCGGCCGGTGATTCCGAGCACGGCCTTGACTGCTTTGTCGAAGTCCAAGCGGTATATGTGCTGGCAGTCGTGGAGCATGGCGACTACCTTGTCGTAGCCCCAGGTTTGGGCGATGTACCGCACAAGCGAAAACCCGTGGTTGTAGGTCTTTTCGAAGTCCTGTCCCTTGCCCGCGAACTCGCACATGCGGTCCCACGACAGCAGGTTGTGCGACACGGTGAGACTGCGGAGGATCATGTCGCGGTGCGTGTCCCACGAATCCGAGCCGTGGCGCGAGTCCTCGTACTGGGCGATTCCCTCGGAGAACCACGGCGGCAGCACGTCGCTGGAGAACACGTGGAGCGCTTCCACCCGGTTGGCGTCGTTGGGATGCGAAAAGTATCCGAGCTGGATAAACGGAACCTGCGGGGCGAACTTGAAACTTGACGAGATGGAAACCTCATGCGCGTATTCGTGCGTGATGACGCCCTTGAGCCAGTCGTGCGTGCCGCGCTCGTTGATGTCGAAATCGTGGACCCAGATGGTGATGAAGTTATGGATCGGATCGGTAAAACCGTTGGTGATTTCACCGTCGACGACCAGGACTTTTGTCTTTGCCGGCAGCGTGAGGCCGTAGGTCTTTGAAAAAATGCCGTAGAGGTGTTCGAAGTGCACCCCCGCCTCGCGGGCGATGTGCTCGAGGCCCTGTGTGTAATTGATTGAGAAATGAGGAGACTCTATGGTGTAGACCTTGGTGCCGAAGGCGTTCCAGTTGAGGTTTTCGTCCTGGGCGCAAGCGGGAAAAAACGCGGCGGGCAAAAGCACGGCCGTAACGGCCCACAGCGCAAGCACGGCGGCGCGCCGGTGGCGCCATGACGGCCGGGTCAAACTCACTTGACAACCGCCATTTTCCAATTCGAAACGTATTTTGTGCCGCCGACGACCGCTTCCATCCTGCACCGGTAGACGCCGGGGCCGTAGGTGTCGAGCGAAAGCGCGCCCAGTTCGTTATAATCGGGGTAGCTGCCCGACAGGCCCGTTTTGGAAAGAACGTGCAGACCTGCCATGGTGAATATGTCGAGGCGGACGTTCTGGGCGGGCGCCGAAAACTTGTATTTGAACCAGACGTAGCGGTTGCCGTTGGTCGGGTTCGGATAAGAGAACATCGTGATGGGGGCGGTTTCCCGCGCCGTGGCCGACGGCGCGGCGCCCAGATAGGCGAAGCAACGGGTGCCGTTGTAGCCCGTTTGTCGCCAGAGAATTGAATCGCCGATGATGCCCGCCGGCAGCTTCCAGCGGTACACCCAGCCGTTCGCGCCGATGTCGACGAGGGTGATCGAACCGTTGCCGTCAAAATCGTCGAGCAGGGGAGAGACCGCGCCCGGCGCTCCCATGGTGAGCGGCCATTTCGAGGAGAGCCCCGAAAAAAGAGGCCGCTTCCCCGACTTGTCAAGTGCATCCACGAACCCGCCCGGTAAAACGATTGGCAACACGAGAGAATCGCCGAATACTTGTGCCGAGTCGATGAAGCCCGCCGAGAGCCCTTTCAAGGTGTCGACGGTACCGTCGGCGAGCGTATAAACGACGATTCCCGCCGCCTTGTCCGCGTAGGTGATTTTGCCTATGTTCCACGTGTTGTTTTCGCCCGTCGCGGAGCCGAACAGCACCAAAGGCGCTCCCGACGCGGCGGCTTTGGTGACGACCGGCGACGATACGATGTTGCCGCGCCAAAATCTGTTGTCGAGGATGGCGGGCCAGCCGGCAATGGAAGCGCCTTTGTAATTGAGCGCGTACACGCCCGTGGTTCCTCCGGCGATGATGTCGAGACGGCCGTCGCCGTTTATATCGGCGAGCGAAGGAGGGGCAAGATTGACTGGAAGGGAATCGCGTATCGACGACGTGTCGAACAGCGATGCCCATTGGTTGGGGAGCGAACTCCAGCCCGGCAGCGGCGTGAGGGCGGTCGAAAACGCCCACAGACCCTTGCGGCTGTCGCATACGATGATTTCCGGCATGCTGTCGTTGTTGATGTCGCCCGTCACGATGGAGTACGGGGCGATGCCGCCCTGCACGCGAACGGTTCGCAGCGGCCGCTCATTGCCCACGGACAGGAGCGAAAGCGTATCGTTGGACTGGATGCACACGAGGCTGTCCGGAAATTTCGGCAGGGCGGCAAGCGCGCACACGGCACTGTCGCCGCCGAGGCGGATTGAGTCGGAGGCGGCGAGGAGGCTGGAGGTATCGCCGATTAAGACGACTCCGCCCCCGCACCCGATTGCCCAGTATTTGCCGGGAAGTTTGCACAGGTAGGTGGAGGGCGTACGTGTGAGAACCGGCGTCGAATCAAGCGCAATGGACGAATCGGACGTGCTCGACATGATATACAATCGCTTTTGCAGCGACGGTATCACGAGCCGGCCGCCGATTACCGTGGGGAAGGTGAATGCGCCGGCGAGTGAATCGAACGTCACGGTGTCGGCCTGCACCGCTTGGAAACCGTACACCGGCGTGGCGGCCGTACCTTGTATCGTGCCTCGCAGGTTGCTGTAGGGAACGGCGGCCGTGACGTCGAGGCGGAGGTTCTTGCCGCCCGCGGGCCATACATACAGCCTGCCGCTGCGTGAAAGCAGCGCAAGTTTTTTTGACGTGCCCGAGCCGAACACGGCCGGTTCGTAATATTTTTCGGCAAGCGTACGTTTGGGCCAGCCGGGCGCGAGAAAATCCCATGTCACCGAGACGGTGAAAACGGAATCGGCGAAATTGCGTATCAAAGCGCCATATACCAAGGATTGCGGCGAAAGTCTTCCCGTCGTATCGGCCGAGGCGGCGAATTTTAAAGACATGTAGGTCTTGCCGCCGTCGTTGCTCACGGTGGGCGGCTTGGTAAAGGGGCCCATGCTGTCGATGAGGGTCGTTTTTCCCGTAGAGTCCGTCTTGAGGTGCGGAAACACGTCTTCCGCGCCGCCGAAATCGAAAACGGGATTGTAAAAAAGATCGCGGCCCATGATGCCGAGATCCTGAATGCCGTCCGCCTCTTCGAGCTTGACCGCCTTGTAGGTGGAATCCGCGTTGAGCAAATCGTATTTGATTCTATCGCGAATGATGTCTTCGTCGACATGCCAGACGCATATTCCCGACGCCGGGACACCCACGTCGTAGTTCGCGGCGGATAGTATCGTCTTGGAATCCCCGGCCGAAAGTGAATCGACCGACCGCGAGTCGAGGTTGACGGGCGTATAAGGATCGATAATTACCGTGTCGCGAGTCCCCTTGAGCGTATCCCATTTGAAGACTTCACGAAGGCCCGTAAGATTTCGCTGGCGGTTTTCGATGAGATAATATTCATGGCTGTTGATGGGAACCTGTAGAATGGTGGAATCGCCGGTGCCGTCGGCGCTCACGGCCTTGACGCGGGTCGTCGATGCCTCGCCCGCGCGGATCGTAACGGGCCTGTCCCAGCCCATGTACGCGCGTACCCAGGCCGACGGCCAGGGCGGGATAAAACCGTTGGCCGCCGAATATCCGTAGGGATCCATGATGCAAAAACCGCCCACCGCGGTCATGCCGCTCGATGTGGAGAAGAGGTCTGGAATTCCAATCTGCCGCGCTATCTGATTTACAAGGATTCCGTGGATGCCGAAGTTGAGCCCGTCCTGGTTCGACGTTTCGGAGCACATCATCACTTCGTCAATCAAGATGCCCTCGCCGCCGGCGCCCGTGACCTTCACGCCCGCGGTATCCATCGAAAGCGTGTCCTTGAAAAACTGGAAGAACTGGCGGGTGATGAACGCGTCGATCATGTCCGATGGGGTGTTGGCGGCCGCGGAGCCCTGGGTGCCGCCGTCGGTGAGGAACGACGCGCCGGCGTGGAGAATCATGAGAACCGCGGGGTTGCCGAGCGAGTCCTCGAGCGTACCATCGGGGCGCTGGCGAAGAGAGGCGAACGGGCCGTCGGTCTTGTCGGCGCTTTTGATGGCGTCGTTCACGAATTTCATCAAGCCCACGGTTTTCCGTTCGTAGTAATTGTCCCAGGTCTCGTTCTTTGGTTTGTAGCCCGGAGAATACACGCTCATCGCGCTGGGCACGGTGTACATTACATTGCCGTTCGGCGGAAAAACCGTGTAGTCCACGGTGAGTTGTCCGCGCGACACTTTGGCGAAGTACCGTTTTACATAGTCGAGCTGGTTGTTGAAGTATTCCACATCGTGGGGAAGTTTGTCGTATTTATAAACAGTGTCGAGGTTGTAGAACTTCTGCTCCTCCTGGTCGCCTTTGACGTCGAACGCCCCGTCACCCGTGGTGTATGGGTTGGTGTCCCTCTGGAACACGACGCGGAAGGCAAACACGTGGACGATGGCGCCGCTTCCCGCCGCCGTCTTTTTGAAGAGCAGCGATCCTCCGTGGTCCGCGGCGGTCTCAACGATGTGCTTTCGGGACGAGGAGTGGAAGAGCTTGGCCAGTGACGGCGGAAGAGGTTCCGCGCCTGCATGGTGGAACATCGCCATGAGAGCAATAACGCAGATTGAAACGATTGCGCGATGGAGGGGGCGTGCTGTCACGGTGCGAATCCCGGCGTTTATCCTTTGGCGACCGCGGCGCCCCGCCGGTTCGGCGGGGCGGTGCGAGGCGGGGAACGTTAAAAATTGAAAATGAACGAGGCTCTCCATTGGCCGTCCCGCGAACCGTTGCTTCCGTCGGCCGCAATGCCTTTCATGAAACCTTCGGGCGAATAGATAAACGACCAGTCGAAATTCATGTTCGCCCACCTGATACCCACGCCGAAGGTAAGTTCAAAGCGTCGTCCGGCGTAATCGTAGAGATGGCCGAGACGGATTGCGAGCAGGTTGGCGTACCAGAGTTCCAATCCGCCGTGCAAATTGATCTCTTCGAGTTTCTCCATGGTCGTCTGCGAATGGTCGTCGATGAGTCCGGTCCAAATTGCGGTAAAGAACGGATCCGGCGGTTTGTCCGGATAGTTTTTTACGATTTCCCGCTCAACGTCAAGCAGGAGCCGGAGGTCGATGAACGGCGTTTGTATCGGTTTATACGCAAGCCCGAGCCGTACCGTGAAGGGAATGGGGTCGCGTTCCTCCTGCGAGATGTAATAGATGGATGGCCCCATGTTCTGAAGCATGAAACCGACGTCGAAATTTTTGAAAAACAGGTTTCTCTTGAGCAATGCCGCGTCGATTGCGAATGTTCTGCCGGTGCCTTCGTCTCCGGACCCGGTGCCGGGGGCAAGCGCGCTGTGCGCGTATTTGATGTTGAGCCCAAGTGAAAAATCACGGGCCAGCGTCAACCCGTAGGAGAGGCCGAACACGCCTTCCCACGAACGGTATTGCGCAATCTCCTGCCCCTGCTCGTTGGTGGAAGTGTTTATGCCGAAATTGATGAAATTGACCGATACGCCCAGCGTGCCCCAGTCTTCGGTGGGAAGTATATAGGCCAGGTACACGTGCCACAGGTCGGGAATTTTGAATGAAGGCAGCAACGGTTCGTAAAACATGAACACCTGTTGCTCCGCGTAGTCGTATTTGTTGACGGCCTGTTTCGTGGCGAGCCACACGTCGTTTCCCTGTACCGAAATTGCCTGCACGTCGTCGCCTTTGAGCGCGTTCTTGGAATGGAAGACTTTCCAGTCTGCCGGAGGCTGATGCACGGTGCCGTGAGAGTCGGTACGCGACTTTCCCTGGTGGAAGGAAATCGCGCCCTTGTTGGTGCCTATCCAGATGCCCCCACTGGGCTGTTCCACGATGGAGGACACGGTGCTCCCCGGAAATTTGTAGCGTCGCCACGAGGTCTCGTCGTAGATGGAAACACCGTTCACGCCGCCGACCCACAGCCTGCCCTTGGTATCGACGAAAAGTGCGCGGATATCGGGATCGAGAAGGCCGTTGGTGGTGTCTACCGTGGTCCACGCGGAGTCCTTGCGTATAGAGAGTCCGCGGTGCGTGCCTACATACAGCGCATCTCCCTTTCCGCACGCGATCGCGGTGATAGCCGTGTCCGGAAATCCGGAGGGAGGACTTGCGCGAGTCCATTTTCCGTCGTCGTACACGCCAAGGCCGTCGTCGGTACCCACGAACAACGTTCCTGAGTGTCCCACGCATACGACATTAACGTTGCTGGAAGGCATGCCGTCGGATTCCGCGTAATAATTCCACACCGAACCGTCGTAGCGCCATAGACCGTGCCTGGTGCCGATCCACACCCTTTCGAGGGAGTCGAGGGTCATCGACGTAACCGCCTCGTCGACGGCAATCCGGAAGGGTACCTTGAGTTCGACGAGGTCTTCGAACTGAATGTCTTTTTTAGAAAGGATATTCACGATTTCATCGGCCATCGCGTTTGCCTTGAGGGAATCGACCTTGGAGGCTATGACTCCGTATATCTGCGTCGCGTTCCTGTCGAACTTGGAAAGCGACATGATGCCGGCGGTGAGATCGTCGATTGAAACGTTTTTTGCCTTCGCCAGGGAATCGCTCACTTCCTTGTGAAGGTACTGCTCAAGCGCGGCGGTTCTCGACGATTCGATTTTATTGGCCTTCTTTAGGATGGCGACGGCGTGGGCGATGAGAGCGTCGTTGTCGACCGCCAGGTATTTCTTAGCCACGATTTGAAGGTTGTCGCCTTGGACGATGAGGTGCCGCTCGTACGATTCCCACGCTTTTCCGTTGAAACGAATAACCCCGTGGTTCGTACCTGCCCAGATTTTTTCGTTCATCCCGAAGGTTTTGCGGCGTTTTGCCGTGATTGCGGTGAGGACGTCGCCCGAACTCATGGAGTAAGCTTTCCACGAATTCGAAAGGGGATCCTGGCCGAGTCCCGCCGGGTTAAAAAAAGTTGCGTTCGCGTCGTCCGCAAGGCCGGTAAACGCCTCGCCGAGTCCCGTGGCGCGGGCTCCAGGAGGGAACACCAGTGTGATGACGGCCGCTTGCCCCACCGCGTGGGCATTGGCCGCCAGCGCGCATACGATAAAAAAGCCTGCGATTTTTTTTATAACCGGCAGTCGCATGAAGGATTACCTGTGATTCCTTTCGGCCTTCCCGGCGTCGGCCAAAACCGCGACGGAAGAAGACGCATCCGGCACGTCGCCGCACCGCGACTCGGCGGTGTTCCTAACGGCCGTGACGATGGGGCGTGGAAAATGGAGTTTCAATGCTTGAAATCTCTTTCCAATCCGGAAGAGGAATGAGTTCCCCGCCGCGGAACAACGGCAACATTCCTATTTCGGTGGTTTCCCGGAGTTTGTCTTTTCCCTGGTACTTGCACAGTTGGCACCCGCAACCGATGTGAAAGGGAGGAATTACCTGAGGGTACTGAAAAATCTGTTCCCTCGTGACGAACCGACCCTTGTGTATGATTTTAGAGCAGACCGGATCATCCCACTTGAAATCAAAGTAGTAGAATTCGGTTCCGTCCTGGTCGCCCTGCTCGATTTCCCGTATGTTGGCTTCCATCTGCTCGTTCCACGCATCGATGATCTTCTCCGGATTGCCAACAATGATATTTACGTTTTTATCAATAAGATATTTACGTATTTCTTCCTGTGACGGCTTGTAATCTCCGATGTTTTCACGCGGGCTGCGCCGGATAATCGAATAAATACCGCTTCCGTGAATCATGGGCGAAGGAACTTCCTCTTCCGGCTTTTCACGCCGCATGCCGATTCGAACGGCAACGAGCATGGCAAGCAGCAGAAGCAGGATTCCAATAACGGCAAGTACCATGAAAGCACCAACTTTTTTCCGGTTTAACGGAGCACAGCATGATAAAACTAATTCGTACGGTTTTGGCAATCAACAACGGGAGCACAATCACATTTTGCCCGCCACCGCCGCGCCGAACTCCGAACATTTGAGTTCGGTCGCACCCGGCATAAGCCTGGCGAAATCGTAGGTAACGGTACGGTCCCGTATCGCCGCTTCCACTCCCTTGAGCACGAGATCGGCGGCTTCCGTCCACATGAGGTATCGCAACATCATTTCGCCCGACAAGATGAGGGACGTCGGATTGACCTTGTCGAGGTTCGCGTACTTGGGCGCGGTTCCGTGCGTAGCCTCGAAAATCGCGTGGCCGGAAACGTAATTGATGTTCGCCCCCGGGGCGATGCCTATGCCGCCCACCTGGGCGGCGAGGGCGTCCGATAGGTAGTCGCCGTTGAGGTTCATGGTGGCGATGACGTCGAATTCGTCGGCCCGGGTTATGGATTGCTGGAAGAAGATGTCGGCTATCGTGTCTTTGATGAGAAGTTTTCCGGCGGGTACCTTGCCGTTGCATTCCTGCCACGATACCGTGGACTCGCCGAATTCCTGTTTGGCCACTTCGTATCCCCAGTTGCGAAACGCTCCTTCCGTAAACTTCTGGATGTTGCCCTTGTGGACGAGGGTCACGCTGGCGCGGTTATTTTCCAGCGCGTACCGGATTGCCGCGCGTACCAGGCGTTTGGAGCCCGACTCGGATATCGGCTTGATGCCGATGCCGGAGTCTTCACGTATGTTCCAGCCGAATTCCGCCCTTAAAAACGAAAGAAGCTTTTTCACGTCGGCGGTACCCGATTCCAGTTCCTTGCCGCTGTACACGTCTTCGGTGTTTTCGCGGAACACCACCATGTTCACCTTTTCGGGATGGCAAACGGGGGAGGGAACGCCCGGAAAATACCGTACGGGCCTCAGGCAAACATAGAGGTCGAGAAGCTGACGGAGGGCGACGTTGAGCGAACGGATTCCGCCGCCCACCGGCGTGGTAAGCGGGCCCTTAAGCCCCACCCGGTATTCCTTGAAAGCATCAAGCGTTTCTTCCGGAAGCCAGCTTTTTGTTTTTGTGAAGGCTTTTTCACCGGCAAGCACTTCCTTCCATGCAATCTTCCGCTTGCCGCCATAGGCTTTTTCGACGGCGATATCGAGCACGTTCCGAGCGGCGCGCCAGATGTCCGGGCCGGTTCCGTCGCCCTCGATAAAGGGAATAACCGGATTATCGGGAACAACGATAGAGCCGTCTTTCCATAAAATTGCGTCGGCCATAGTGTCACCTTGAGTGTTTTCTTGGTAGAACTTGGTGTGAAATATAAAAACGGGTTTTCGGAGATCGCCGCCGCCTCGAGTCCATGCTCGCGTGCCGGGGGCCGGTGGGACGAAATCCCTGAAAACCCTTCCCGAAAACCGTTGAAAAATACTCTATATCCAGGCTTTCCTACAAGGGAAACTATTGACTATCCAAGAGGATGGAACTATCTTACAACCTGTTTGTTCGCCAGATGTTACCGTCAGGAGCATGCGGGAGTAACTCAACGGTAGAGTGTCACCTTCCCAAGGTGAAGGTTGCGGGTTCGATGCCCGTCTCCCGCTTTTTAAAAAGTTAACGCGTTCCCGAGTTGACGCGTTTATCCAGACTGCCGTATTAACTCGTCAACGCGTTAACTCGTCTACACATTTACGCGTTCCCCTTCACAGTCTCGGTTTGCAGACAATCTCGTGAATCCGCAGGTCGAAAAAGTCCTGTGCGTTCGCCGGCGTAAGCACGACGGCGGTATCGCATCCCGTACCAGTCCCACCGATGCACATCACTTCCCGTTTCGTTGAGACAAACCCCGCGTCGGCCGCCATCAAGGCGATTTCGAGGCACACCTTGAATCCTTGGCCCATAGTGCGTAGCGTATAGGCGATCAACTCGTCAACCTGGTAGGTATTCAGCTTTCGGCGCACGGCTCTGTTTACGCCGCCGAGGGCGTGTTGGCAGGTGAGAACGCGACATCCGGCCTTCTCCAGCGCCGCACGGCGGCCCGGCGACATTTCCTGAATGTCCTTTCCTTCAAATCCGGTGGAATGGGTGACGCAGGTGAGCGTCCCTTTCTTGAATGTTTTGAGGGCCTTTAAGGCGGTTTTCCCGGACGAGGAAGCGATCAGAACCGTATCGATTGAAAGTTTCCGAGCACGTTTTTCCGCGAGCGAAAGCGTAGCGGCGGTGTTGGACGGACCGGGTTTGTAGAAATAGGTGATATCGGTCATGTATGAAATCCTTCCTTTTTAAAAACAAACTCCCGTCTCGGAAATGAGACGGGAGTTTTCCCACACGGTGCGGCGCCGCGGAACTTATTTCGCCGTTTTCGCGCTTGTCTTTTTCGCCGGAGTTTTCTTGTTGCCGTTTTTGGCGCCGGCAGGCGTAATCTTCGGCGCGGGTTCCGGTTTCTTTTCGGGAATGCCCCGCAAGGCGTTGACGCTCCGGTCGATGTTCTCGATGGAGTATTTATAAATAAGGAACGTGGCGGGCTTGTCGGATACCCTCACCCATCGCTTTCCCTGAGAGCCTTTTTCGTTTCCGACCGTGACGACCTTGCGGTCGCCGTTTTCAAATGAAAGGGATACCTGCAGGTATGGTTTGGTGAATCCCATGCTGTCGGCGGAAATGGAGGTGTCGTCCTCGAACTCGGCGGCCGAGAAATTCGCGAGCGCGTTGAGAATTTTGTCGACCTCGGAATTCCTGGCGCTGTCCTGTACCGGCGACGTGATGCGCCACACCGGCCGTCCGGCGGTGTCCTTGGGGGAGGGGGCGGTGAGGGAAAGAAGAATGGAGGCGCTGTCGCGCTTGGCGAGTTCGATGCCTTTCACGAAGTTACGGTCGAATTTCGTGATGGTCTTGTTTTTCCAGCGTCCTTTGTCGGTGAATAGGGAGTATTTGAGGCTGCCGCCGAGAAGGTAGACGTCGTCGCTGCCGCTCGCGCGGACGAAATTCGACGACCAGTCGGCGCCGTTTTTACCTATGTAGAACGAACCGATGAGGGCCATCTTCGCGTTGTACACATCAACCCGGGTTCCCTGAATCGTATCGACCTCGAGTTCGAACTGCTTTTTCTTGTTCTGGGAGATGAGGTCTTCCTTTTTCATCGCCTTCAGCTTGTCGAGGGCAATTTGCACGGAGGCGCTGTCGGCGGGATACTCCGTTATTTTTCGCGCCTTGCCCGTGGAATCCGACGAAAGAAACGAGGGGGCGGCGCTTTCGGAGGGCTTCTGGTTCATGACCACCCAGTCATTGCCCTTGTGGACGAGGAAGGCGGAGTCCTTGAAGTCCTTCATCACGATCATGCCGCAATCGGTTTCGGAAAACTGCGGGAGCCATTCCAGCGACTGTTCGGACGGCCGGCGGTTGCCCATCTGGTTCGCGACGATGATGATGGCGATTACCACCACGAGGATAACCGCAAGCAGGGGTAACTGTTTCATGTTCATTTTACCTTGTCCTCCGTTTTTTCCGTTGGTGCGGGCGCCGAGACCTTTTCGCGTCGCCCGAAGAAAATGAGAAGACCCACGATGATCACGATTGCCGGCATGAGGAAAATGTTGATATACCGGATGGCATTCGACTTCGTGGAACCTTCCTTGAGGTTGTCCTTAGAGATGGTGCGGTCGACCATGGTGCGCGTGCGTATGCTGATAAGGTTGTTGCTCGTGGACAGCCAGTCTACCATGTTAAGCAAAAACGCCACATTGCCCTGCATGGCGAACTGGCCCGACAAAAACGTCGATTCGCCCACGACGACGAGGTGTCCGCCCTTGTTCTCGGCCACGACCTGGCGGTTTTTCGCCGTGGTATCGGAGAGCAAGGCGATCTTGCTCATCGAATCCTTTGCCGCGGAGACGTCGGGTTCCCGTACCGGCGGCACCGGTTTCCCGGCGAAGTAGCTTGTAAAGTTTCCGCTCAGGTGCACCGCGAGGTTGCTCGCCTTGAATCCCTGCGAGGGAGCGGTCCATTTCTGCTGGGGATTGAGATCGAACGAGCCGGCCGCGACCCAACTCTTTGGGGAAGACGTGATGAGAACTGTGCCGGCAACGGCTCCGGAGTCCTTCGCGTTTGCGGCCGTTTTTTCCGGCACGAGGAGGGTGATGGGGCTCACCCACGGAAGGATCATCTCGTTGAGCGTGGACACCGCGGGATTGTTTTTGTTAAGATCCTCCCTGATGATTCGCACGAAGTAGGGGTAGTTCATCGCCACGTTCATCTGGAAGGGGCCCACCTTCTGCGGAATCTGGACCTGGCCGCAGGCCGCGTCGCATACCAGCGAGTGTTCGACCCGCGCGCCGTAATGCTCCAGGAGCTTGAGGATGCCGGGGTCCTGCGGCATCGCGAACGCCCCGTACTGGAAATTCACCCGTATGGCGTCGGCGAGAACGATGAGGTTCCCGCCTTTCATGAAATACTGGTCGATTTCGAAGAGCGTCCGGTTCGTAAACGATGTGCCCCCGGGGATGACCAGCGTGCGGATGTCCGACGCTATGGGCTTGCCGTCCGCGCAGTCTACGGTTTCGACCGAATAGTTCTTTTCGAGGTTTTCAAAAATCGGTTTGTACTTTTCGTGAACCTCGTCCGGGTTGGCCGGCATCTGGCCCCGGTACTGCGGGGGAATGACGGGGAGGGAATCGGTCTTGAGCACTCCTATCTTCGGGTTCTCCTTCCGCGAAACCTTCTGGATTGCCTGGGTGAGGTCGTATTCGAGGTTGGTGAGGTTTTGTACCACCGGCATCACTTCCTTCTTGTCGCCGTACAGCACGGCGATTCCCATGAAGCCGTTCACCACCTGCGCCTTGTCTTTCTCGAAGGTCTGCATCTGGATTTCCGGTATTCCCATCTGGATGATCTTGCGCTTTTCCTCCTCGTTTTTCGACGGGTCTTCGTAGGTGATGCGAAGATTGCGCCCGGCATAGGCCTTGTACTCCGACAGCATGTCGCGGACGTCGGACTGGAGGGTCTTCAGGTTCACCGGAAGGTTTTGGGAAAAGTAGACCTTGACGTTCACGATGTCGTCGAGCTTGCGCAGGACGTTCTTGGTCGCCTTGGAGACGCTGTACATCTTCTTCTCGGTGAGGTCGGCGCGGACGAAGAACTTGGTCGAAAGATAGTTGGCGACGCAGATGAAGCCCAGGATGACCAGGGCGTAGATGACGAGTTGCGTGCCGTTTCGAATCTTATTTTTTTCCATGGCGTTACTCCCACTTCCTGCTGCCGAGCGAGCAGACATTCAAGAAAAGGAAAAAACCTATGACCGAAAGGTAGTAGACGATATCGCGGCTGTCGATGACGCCCCGGCTTATGCTTTCAAAATGGCTTCCCAGGCCCGCGTAGGTGAGAAACCCGGCAAGCCACGGCGGCAGCATCATGGTTACGAAGGACGTGCTGATGATGAACAGCACGAACGTCGCGACCGCGCCGAGGATGAAGGCGACGATTTGATTCTCGGTCATCGACGACACCCACAGCCCGATGGCAAGATAGGCGGCGCCCATGAGCAAGGCCCCCAGATACTGGCCGACGATCTGGCCCATATCCGGATGTCCGATGATCGCGATGGTAACCGGAATGGAGATAGACAGCACCACCACGATGGCGAGCAGCGAGAACGTGGCCAGGAATTTTCCCAGCACCACTTCCACGTCGCTCACCGGCCAGGTGAGCAGCAGTTCGAGCGTTTTCACCTTCTTTTCTTCGGCCCAGGAGCGCATGGTGATTGCGGGCGCGAAGATGAGGAACACCCACGGCAGCAGGTCGAAGTAGCCGCGCATGTCGGCTTGGTTGATTATAAAAAAGCCCTGGAAGAAAAGAAACGTGGTGATGATGAGGTACACGGTGATGAAAATGTACGCTATGGGCGACAGAAAATAGGCCTTGAATTCCTTTTTGAATAGTGCCGCAATGTTCCGCATGGTGTTATCCCCTTGTAAGTTGAGTAAAGACGTCTTCGAGACTCGCCGAATGCCGCCTGAGCTCCGCAAGGCTCCATCCGTTCTCGGAAACGCATTTGTAGATTTTTTCGCCGACGTCTTCCTTGCCCGAAGTGATGATGGCCTCGAGCCATTCGCCGGACTCGTTCACGGTCACCGCGGTTACGCCCGGTATGGCGGAAAGCTTCGGCTCCACGGCGGCCTTGCTGCCTTTTACCTTGAGCACGTAGCCGCTGGAGGCGCTTGCGTTGGCGGTGAGCTCGTCCGGCGTGCCGGAGGCCACGATGGAACCTTCGTTGATGATGAGTATCCGGTTGCAGGTCGCGGCGACCTCGGAAAGTATGTGCGAGCAGTAAATAACGGTTTTTTCCCTGCCCATGCTTTTGATGAGCTCGCGAATTTCGATGATCTGGTTGGGGTCGAGACCCGACATGGGTTCGTCGAGGATGAGAAGATCGGGGTTATGGAGCATTGCCTGGGCCAGGCCCACGCGCTGCTTGTAACCCTTTGACAATTTTCCAATCTGGCGCTTTGCCATTTTTGCCAAGCCGCACACCTGGAACATTTCGTCGATGCGGTTTCTGAGTCCGCCGCCGCTCAGGCCGCGGATTTCACCGACGAATTTGAGGTATTCGTCGACCAGCATGTCGAGATAGAGGGGATTGTTTTCCGGAAGGTAACCGATTCTCTTTCGCACTTCGAGGTCGTTTTGCCGCGTATCGATGCCGCTCACCTTCACGGTTCCGCTCGACGCGGGGATAAAACAGGTGATGATGCGCATGGTCGTGGTCTTGCCGGCGCCGTTTGGCCCGAGAAAACCGAGCACTTCGCCCTTCTTCACCTCAAAGGTGATGTTCTTGACGGCATGCACGCTGCCGAAATTCTTGTCGAGATTCTTCAGTTCGAGCATCACGGAATCGTATGATGGAGTCATAATGCACCGCCGCGGGAAAATGAGTTCATAAAACCCCCTTGATTTGATCCGCTATGGATTTGCGGCTTGCACGCAGTAAAAAGGCATCCTGCGCGGGACAAGGCCGATGTCCAATTTTTGGAAGCATAAAAATGAATATTTGAAAGAATCGATGTCAAGATAACTCATGGTTACGTACGACATTAATGGACGATTAAGGGGATTAATTACGCTTCGGCAAATACTTTATTTCGTGCAAAAATCGCCCGGCAATCGTTGTGGCTGTAGAAAAACAATAAAGTACCAGGGAAAGATGGCTTTTTTTTATGCGAATTTCGCTACCATTTCTTTTCTTAACGAAAGGCACTTTTTCTACAGACTCGTTATCCGCCTGCGCCGGTATCGCGAAGGAACGTCGCGTCCCCACGGGCATGGCGCACCGGGTTTGCGCGAGGCCGTTTATACATTGAGGCCATACCGACACTCGACGTGATGCAAGCAAGCTCTTGACTTGGAAAAATCGGGCTCCTATTTTAAAGGCGTGTTTCGAGGCAAAAACCGGGAACCGCTGAAATGGATGCAACCGTGGCAAAAAGCCTGCTTTCCGATTACGAACATTACTACGAGGCAGCCTCGTTTCTGCCCCAGCAGAGGGACAAAGACGAAGTAAAACGTTTTGCCGGAATAGCCGCCTCCATCGGCGCCAACCTCGACATTCTCGATGTCGGATGCGCGGAGGGGGAACTTGCGGCGGCGCTTGCGAAACAGGGCCACAGGGTCACCGCCGCCGACATATCGCAGGCATTTCTCGAACAGGCGCGAAAACGGGCGATAGGAGAGGGGACCGCCGTCGCAACCGTCCTTCTGGACATAGAGCGACCGCCCGACCAGGCGATGGAGAAAACGTTTGACCTCATTTACCTCATGGACGTTCTTGAACACCTCAGGAATCCGGCACAGGGTCTGGCCTCTCTGCGGGCGATGCTCAGGGACAACGGTACGCTGGTGCTCCACACGCCTAATCTGTGCACGCCGAGCGGGGTGTACAGGTATGCCAAGTTCAGGAAAAGAAGGGAAAACTTTTTTCGTCCCGAAAACCTCGGCGATCTTCACCTACAGGGCTGGGACTACCAGACGCTCGAAAAAACGCTCAATTTCGCCGGACTGCGGGTCCGTGACGTTCTGCCTACCGTGGTGAGCCTGCCGGTACTCTACAGATTCGCGTGGGCGTTACCGCTTTCGCGCCGCTTGTCCGCGCTGTTCCCCATGCTCTCCGATACGCTGCTGGTCGCCTGCGACAAAGTGGCTCCCATAGATTTGGAACGGCAGTTGGAATACTGGAGAGCACATCCGCCGCGTACGCGATGAGTGTCGCGCGGACGAACAAGAAAAGGCCGTCCCATACGGGGGATGTCTTTGGAATCCCTCAAACGTCAGGCGGGTTGCTCACCGGCCTTTTTCTTCGCTTCCTGTATTTCGTTGCGGATTTCCTGGCAGATTCTTTTGATGTTCTGAAGATTCTTTCGGGCCCGCGTTCCCGCGGATCTGTTGCCGCGTTCGAATTTTTCGTACTCGGCCTTGAGTAATTCTATTTCGTCAAAAAGCTTCTGCAGACCCATGTTCTGCTCCTTTGCTGTGATGGAAAGGCTGCGGTGAGGTATAGGTAGTATACAAATTGCGCTCGCCGAACGCATCAAAAAATTTCCGGAACTTGCCCGGCGGTTAAAACTTCCTGCCGTAGAGAAAATAAGAACCCGCGGGCACGAAGGTACTCTGCAGCGCCGGAAATTTCTCCGCGAGCTCGCCAAACAGGAGCGTATGGAGGTACGAAGGGCGTTTTTTCTTTTCGACGACCTCCGCGGATTGCGGCAGGCCCGCGAGTTTCTTGAGGTAATCGGCGGCGTCCTGAAAGCCCCCGAGCGTGTCCACCAGACCCAGCCGGCGCGCCTGCTCGCCGGTCATGATGCGTCCGTCGGCCATGGGCCTCAACGAATCCACGCGTATTGCGCGGGCCCGGCTCACGTCGTTGATGAACTGCTCGTGGATGTCGGTTAAGATTTCCTCGAACAGTTTTTTCTCTTCGGGAGTCATTTCCCGCTCCGGACCGCCCATGTCCTTTACCCGGCCCGATTTAAGCACCTCCACCGAAATGCCCAGTTTATCGAGGAGCTTGTAGTATTTGGGAAAACTGAAAATGACGCCGATGCTGCCGGTGATGGTTCCGGGGTTCGCGAAAATTTTTTGGGCGGGACATGCCACGTAATATCCGCCGGACGCGGCGACGTTTCCCAAACTCGCGACGAGCGGCTTGCCGGCCGTACGGAACCTCAGCACCTCTTGGTAGATTTCCTGCGACGGCGCCACCGCGCCGCCGGGGGAGTCTACGCGCAGAAGGACGCCGGCGATGGACTCGTCGTCGCGATACGTGCGGAGTTGTTTCACCACCGCCTCCGACGAAAGTATCACGTCGGTTATCTCGACGAGGCCTATCTTTTTGAAGGTATTGAGCGGCAGGGACGAACATGCCGCCAGAATCGCCGCCAGCGGAACGGCCGCGAGAAGCAGGATGCGTCGAAGACCGGACGGTTGTTTCTGATTGGCAATCATAATTGCTCCTCCTGCGCCGCGATTGGCGCGCGATTGGGACGTGAACCGGCCCCGGATGGTTTCTTGACGTAGGGTATTTTGATGAGTTCGCCCGCCTTGAGCACCGAGGACGGGGAGAGGTTGTTGGCGCGCCGCAGGCTGGCCACGCTCACCGAGAAGGAAGACGCCAGCGAGACAAGGGTTTCTCCTTTACATACCCGGTAGAAAAGCGTGTCCGGTTCGTGAAAACGCGCCATCGTCCGGTGGCCTGGTTTGTAAAGAAGGTTCTGACCGGAGAAAATGACGGGATTTTGAGGGCTCAAGCGGTTCCAGGAAATCAGATCGTTTACCGAAACCGAAAGCATGCGCGCGATGGAAAACAGCGTTTCTCCCCGCCGCACCGGGTACGTGGCGAACGGTGCTTTTCCCGCCGGAACGGTGTCGTCCGCCGCATACAGGGGTGCCGCGCGCGGCCCCAGGCGCAGCGTAAGATATTGGCCCGCTCTAAGCCTTCGGTCGGGAATGCTGTTCCACGTGCATATGTCGTTTTCGCGTATGTCAAATGCTTCGGCGAGGTCGCGGATGGTTTCGCCCGGCCGCACTTGGTAGCGAATGGTGCCGCTTCTTTCCGGTTTGTCGGCGGGGCGGTCGCGCGCGAGATCTCGCGCAATTTCGTATGCCTGGGCGGTCGACATGCGGATCGGTATGGGCACAAACACGCTTTTGCCGGTCTCGATTCGGCCGCCGGGAAGGGCTTCGTTGATGGAAACGACGGCTTCGAGAGGAACCTTGAACGCCCGAGAGACCGAGGCAAGGGTCTCTTCCCTTCCGGCGCGGTATTCGTACCACGTCACGCGGAATGCGTCCGGCCGCCGTTGCATCAGGCGCGTGAACCGCGGCCCCGTACCTTTGGGAAGGTACAGTCGCGCGCCCGGGACCGACGGCGGGGTGCACCAGTGGAGAAAATGCGGATTCATGTCGCGCAGCCGCTTGCCGTCGATCCCGAGCGAATCCGCGATGGCCTGCATGTTAAGGCATTCGTCGATGAGCATCGCGTCGAGATCAAAGGCGTCACGTCCCTTTTGCTCGTATCCGAAGCATTCCGGATTCTTTGCCACCATGAGGGCGGAGATGAATTCCGGAACGTAGTTCTTCGTTTCACGCGGAAGCGAAAGGCGCCAGTAGCTCGCCGACGATGATTTCGCCAGCGCGTCCGCCACCCCGTTTTCTCCGCAATTGTACGCCGCGAGCGCGAGCGTCCAGTCGCCGAACTGCCCAAACAGTTTTTTTAGGTAGCGTATCGCGGCGCCGGTGGACAGAACCGGATCGCGCCGTTCGTCGAGCCAGTAATTGTTCCGCAGGCCGTATCTGGTTCCGGTCTCCGGGATGAACTGCCAGATTCCGCACGCGTTCCTCCTCGAACAGGCGTTTGGATCGAAGCCGCTTTCCACGAACGGCAGGTAGGAAAGATCGGTGGGAAGGCCGCTGTCGGCGAACATGCGCTGCATGAACGGCTGGTAATACGCGGCTCTCACGAGCCGTTTGTCCAGTCCTTTTGCGTTCCGGGCGAAGAAACAGAGCGAGCGGTACACCCGGTCGTTCCACACTATCGGGAAATTGCCGGAAGTTGCCTTGCGGCACGACAGCTTGTTGAGTATCGCGCTGTCGCTCCGGGAGAGCTTGAGGGTATCGAGGGAGCGCGACAGTTTTTTCTGGAATACGAGCATCGAAATTTCGTCGGGAACGCTGTCCGCATATGCTTCGGGCAGGTTGTCCGCGTAAACGGCCGCGGCGGACCGTGAATAGGATTCGGTGTCGGCGAAGGACCTGTCGTCGTCGGCCTTCCGCCGTATCAACGACAATGCTTTCTTGAGCAAGACATCCGCCTCCCCGAAGCTGTCCGCTTTGCACGCGATTGTCGCGCTTTCCAGGAGGTACTCGATGTCCGGACCTGCGGGAACGCTGTCGGGCTCCAGTCCGTATTCGTCGATAAAACGGCCCGCGTCGACGAGGGTGTCCCTTCCGGCATGTTCGCGGCCGGGAGCCGCTGCGGCGGAATCGGATGTAAGGCTCACAACGGGAGCGGCATGCGCCGCGGCGCAAAAAACGCATGCGGCGGCGAGGAAACAACTTACCGCTCGGCGGATAAGAATGGCATGTATCGGTCTGCTCGGCGGCATAAGTCAAGGCTTATTTCCGGAATGTCTTTAGGACGCGAAAACAACCTCGTGCGGGTAAAAATAACTCAGCGCGGAGAAAAACGGCCCGTTCCAGATAAATGGAAGTACCGCGGGCATGCCGCGTGACGACCCGCCGGCGCAACCGCGCCGCCGAAGATACGGGCCGTGGACGGAGCGCAAATTATTTTACATTGCTTTATGGTAACAACATTGCCCCATCAACCTCGGAGGACGTATGCGTGGAAAACGGTGCCCCCCGGCGGGCGCGCTGGTAGTTTTGATCTGTGCGGCCGCTTCGTTAGCCGTCGGACAATCCGCGGTCATCACCCTGGTTTTTCCCTCAGGCTCGCGATCACTTGCCATGGGAGAAGTGGGTACCGCTCTCGCGGATGACGAGAATGTTTTGTTCTATAATCCCGCGGGTTTGGGGTTTCCAAACGACCGCTGGGACAAGGGGGCCGGTACCGATTGTTATGAGGGAGTGCTTCCCGCGTTTCGAATTCCCGGCCTATGGCATGGTCATTCCTCGGCCGTGTATCAGCCCCAAAGCCAGTTGTTCGGCGGCTTTGCGCTCGATTACAATCATCTGAATTTCGGCGAAAATTATTCGACAAACGCGTACGGCGAGGCAACGGGGCGATACCAAAGCTACGAATATGTGTTGTCGGCCGGGTGGGGGTTCTCCTTTCCCCAAAAGGGACTAAAAGACCATTCCTGGGGCGTCGCCTTCAAGTTCGTCTATTCGGCGCTTGCGCCGGGCATCGGCCCGGACGGCCAAGGAATCGGCAAGACCTGCGCCATCGATTTCGGATACATCTGGCGCTTTCTTCCTTATATGCGTTTTGGTTTTACTTTTGCGAACATGGGGCCGGCCATTTATTACGTAAGCGAGGAGGAATCGGATCCCATTCCCTTTACCGTCAACCTCGCCCTGGCCTACCAAAACGCGTTCATGATAGAGAATTTTCACTTTCTCGACGTTTCCGCCGAGCTGAGGGCCGACCGCGAGATCGTCAAAAATTACCCCGATAAGCAACCGGACCCGTTCTACGTCGCCGTCTATACGGGGCTCCTCAACGATCCTTCGACCACAATGCAGGAGAAAATAGACGCGATAAACTGGCATGCGGGCGCCGAAGTCACGTTCGCGAACACGGGATCGCTGCGCGCCGGCTATCTCATCGATGTCGCCGGCAAACGCTACGAAGCCCACGTGGGTTTCGGTTTTAAAGTTTTCAATCACTTCCAATGGGACTTTTCCTACATCCATGCGCCCGAGGGGTACCTAAAGGGGCCGTTTCCCGACGGAGCGAACGGGGCCCGGGACGGGCAATGGAGTACCTCGATTACTTTTTTCCGCGTCGGCGCCTGGTCGCCATCCGACGGCAAGTGGTGGCTCAAGCCCTGAAAAATGCCGGACTCGTCCGGTATTTTGTTGCCTCATTATTAGGACTCGTTTATATTTTAACATCTTGTCCCAAACCGGCGCGCACGCGCGCCGCGGCATAAACGACACAACACGTTAAAGCGCTTTACACGCTTTTTTCCCGGAGGGTGCATGAAGAAATACGAAGCGAATGCGATTCGAAACGTATGCCTGCTTTCGCACGGCGGCGTGGGAAAAACATCTCTTCTCGAAGCCGCGTGTTTTACCTCGAAAGGGACCGCCAAACTCAACAAGGTCAACAACGGTACCAGCATCTTCGACTCCCGCCTCGACGAAAAAGAACGCAAAATGACCATAACCATGAAGCTCGGGTTCTGCGAGTGGAACAACACCAAAATCAATTTTCTCGACACGCCTGGATTCCTCGACCTTCAGGGAGACGCCAAGGCGGCGCTGCGGGTCGTTGAGTCCGCGGTGATCCTCGTAAGCGCGCTCGACGGCGTCCAGGTGGGTACCGAGCTGGTATCCCGGTTCGTCGAGGAAGCCAAGACGCCGAAATTGTTTTTTGTCAATGGAATGGACAAGGACAACGTCGATTTCGACAAAACCCTCGCCAATCTCAGGGAAACCTACGGAACCTCGGTGGCGGCGTTGGCCATTCCGATGGGGACGGGCGCCTCGTTCAAGGGCATCGTAGACCTTGTCAACAAGGAGGCGTACGAGTACGTGAGGGAAGGCAACGGGATGGGAAAGAAAATCGACATCCCCGCCGATCTCGCCGGGAAGGTCGACGAATTGCGGTCGTCCCTCATGGAATCGGTGGCGGAAACCGATGAAGCCCTCATGAACAAGTATTTCGAAAAAGGGGAGCTTACGCTCGACGAACTGAAGCAGGGGCTTGCGAAAGGTTTTCTTGACGGGAGCATCGCTCCGCTCCTCAGCGGAAGCGCAACGCTCAACATGGGCACCGATGTTCTTCTCAACATGATTGTAAGTCTGTGCCCGTCTCCCCTTTCGCGCAAGGAAGTCGAGGTAATGGCGGGGGAAGAGAAGAAAAACGTGCCGGTCTCGGAGTCGATGCCGGTGGCCGCGTTCGTGTTCAAGACGCTTTCGGAAGAGCATATCGGAGACTTCAACTGCGTTCGCGTATTCGCCGGAAAGCTCACGGTGGGGAAAGACGTTCAGAATGTGAAGCGGAATTCGTCCGAACGCATCAGCAACACCTATTTCCTGCGCGGAAGCGAACGCGTTGATGCTCCCGAGATCGGGTTCGGCGACATCGGCGCCCTGCTGAAGATGAAAGACACGCATACCAACGACACGCTCGCCGACAAAGCCGTGACGTATGCGTTTGCGCCCATCAAGTTTTCCGAACCGCTGGTGAACGTCGCCGTTTCCTCGAAAAACAAGGGCGATGAAGACAAGGTAGGCTTGGGGTTCGTAAAAATACACGAAGAAGATCCGACCTTTATCTACAAGTACCACAGCGACATCAGGCAGACGATTCTTTCTGCGATGGGCGACGTCCACATCGACATCATCCTCACGGCCCTTAAACACAGGTTCAAGGTCGAAGTCGAAAAGAAGCAGCCGAAAATATCCTATCGCGAAACCATCACCAAGACCGTAAAGTACGTGGAATACACGCACAAGAAACAGTCCGGCGGCGCCGGGCAGTACGCGAAAGTCGCCATCGATCTCGAACCGCAGCCGCGAGGCGGCGGATACGAATTCGTGGACAAAATCGTGGGTGGAGTCATCGATCAGTCGTTTCGCCCGAGCGTCGATAAAGGCATTCACGCCAAACTCGAAGAGGGCATCCTTGCTGGATATCCGATTGTCGATCTGCGCGTATACCTCGTTGATGGAAAGACTCATCCGGTCGATTCCAAGGACATCGCGTTCCAGATCGCGGGCCGGGAAGTGTTCAAGATTGCCTTCGAACAGGCCGGTCCCATTCTTCTCGAACCCATCTCCGACATGAGAATCACGGTGCCCGACGAATACACCGGCGACGTGATGGGCGACCTTTCGTCGCGTCGCGGCAAGATAGGCGGCATGGAACCGGAGGGGAAATTCCAGAGCGTCGTGGCGAAGGTGCCCGAGGCGGAGGTGCAAAATTATTCGCAGGCGCTGCGCGCCCTTTCGCAGGGCCGCGGCTATTTTACCAAGGCATTCTCGCATTACGAGCCGGTGCCCGCGGAGGTCGCGAAGAAAATTATCGAGGCGTCACGCCAGACGGCGGAGGAAGTCGAAGAATAACCGAACGATCGACACACGACTGCGCAAGGGGCGGTTGCATGAATCGCCCCTTGTATTTTTGTGGATACACATGCGACACGGGAGAAAACGTTTCTTATGGCTCGACTAAAGACGATTGAATGGGTGGACGGCCGCGTAAAGATAGTCGATCAGACGCTGTTACCGGAAGAACTCGTGTATAAATATATCGGCACGTCCGAGGAGATGTACGAGGCAATCCGGACGTTGCAGGTGCGGGGCGCGCCGGCCATCGGTATTGCCGCCGCTTTCGGTCTTTATCTCGGCATTCGCCGGATTCCCGACGATGCTCCGGCAGCGGTTTTCGAATCGGAACTTGAAAAACAGGCCGACTATATCATTTCTTCCCGCCCGACCGCCGTCAATCTTCCGTGGGCGGTACGGCGCATGCGGGTGCGCGCGGCGTCATTGTCGGGCGCCCGTGTGCCGGAGATAAAGGCATCGCTGCTGGCCGAGGCGGTCAAAATCCTCGAAGAAGATCGCCTTATGTGCCGTGCCATCGGCGAATTCGGTTTTGAACTCATCGAAAATTGCGAGGCCGTTCTCACGCATTGCAACGCGGGCGGCTTGGCAACCAGCGAATTCGGCACCGCGCTTGCCCCCGTGTACGTCGCGCATGAAAAGGGGCGGCTCATCCGCGTGTATGCCGACGAGACGCGTCCGCTGCTCCAGGGTTCGCGCCTCACCGCGTTCGAACTCGCGTCGGCGGGAATACCGGTCACCTTGATTTGCGACAACATGGCCGCGACGGTCATGGCGCGCGGTTTGGTCGATGCCGTGGTTGTCGGCGCGGATCGCATCGCGGCCAACGGAGACGTGGCCAACAAAATAGGTACCTACGGCGTCGCCTTGCTGGCCAAGGCGCACAACATACCGTTTTACGCCTTGGCCCCGTCGTCCACGTTTGATCCGTCGATTTCCAGCGGCCGGGAGATTCCCATAGAGGAACGTTCCGCCGATGAGGTCGTCCGCGGCTTCGGCCGCAGAACCGCGCCCGAAAACGTGGAAGTCTTCAATCCCGCCTTCGACGTCACTCCTTCCGAACTCGTTTCGGCCATCGTCACCGATGTCGGGATACTCACGCCGCCCTACCGGGAAAGCATCGCGCGGGCGCTTTCGCGCCGTTCATGACGCGCGGGATTGTCAAATGGTACAGTGAAGCCCGTGGGAGAGGGCTCATCATCCCCGACTCGGGAGGCGCGGAAATCGGGGTCGCCTGTACCGATGTCGCGGCCGAAGGCTTTTGCGTGCTTTATGAAGGGCAGCGGGTAAAATTCGACGTCGTGCAGACCGCCCGCGGGCTCAAAGCGAAAAACGTAACGGAATGCGAAGGGGAGTGACGAATCGGGCGTTTTCTAACCGGGGCCGCCTGGTACTCGGACTCTACCGTAAAACCTTGTAGCTTTTCCTGAATTCCCACATCGGCGAGCGGCATAGCTCACTTACGATACATGATGAAGGGCCCGAAACGAATATGCTCCTGCGTCTGAGAGGAGAAACACGTTCTAAGTAAACATTTTGATACGTAAACAACGGCCGAAATCACCGCGCTGGCAGCACCGTCAGCACCACGGTCACATTCTTTGGATGGACTAGCCTGTCGTTGGCGCGATGTTTGCACGGCATGGAGTACTTGGTTTTAACGGTGCTGCTCGTGTTGCGGAAGAGGTACGTGTTGTTCTCGGGATGGGGGGGATTGGAATGAAAAAACGTATTCTGTCAACGCTTGAAGCTGTTGACGACGCCACGTTCTTGGGATCGCGGCGAGAGGCGATGAGAATTCTTATTTTGGGAACAATTATGGGAATGTCGGGATTGGACATCGGTTGCGTTTCAAAGGAGGAACGGATGCAGCGAGCTGGGGCCGCCGGCCAGGACATGCTGTCGCGCGGTTTGCTGACCATACACAAAGTCATAACGCGGGGGCTTTCGGTATCGCTGGAAAATGTACGGCGCTACGAAGCAGAAGGACGGATTCCTACTGACGAGTCCCGTGGATTCCTTATGTACGTCACCAGCCTGCACATGGTACTGCACGGCCATCATCTCTCGGAAGACGAAATTTCGTTTCCTTATTTTCAGAAGAAACTCCCTAATGTGCCTTATGACGCGCTCACCGACCAGCACCGCCGGATGGTCTCTCTCCTCGACCGAATCGCGGCACAGGAGACGGCATTGGCCGTCGGGGCCGGGGCGGTAGAACTGGGTACCATGAAGGTACTGCTGGAAAACGTAAACGCCATATGGGTACCCCACATCGACATAGAGGAGTCCTCCTTTTCCGCCCAGCGGTTGCGTCCCCTTGTCGACGCCGGGGAACAGGCACGGTTGACAGAAAAGATTTCGAAGCATAGTATGCACAATTCCGGCGCCGGTCCCACTACGCTGCCGTTTCTGCTCTACAATCTTGACGGCGGCGACAGGGCTTTCTTGCAGGCCGAACTTCCTTGGATCGTCAAAGATGTCTTCGTACCCCTGCTGTGGCGAAATCAATGGGCGCCGATGCGGCGTTTTCTCCTGAGTTGAAGCCGGGAATATTTTTCCTCCCTCCCTTTTTGGACTTACGTGGCTTGTTGCTGTTGTAGAAGTTCCGAACTCGGAATAAAAAATCATATAGAATAGCGTCCTTTAAGTACGCTCTGGCAATGCCGTTCACTATGCGGGTGGACTATTTACTCAATACGGGCTCACTGAGAACTTGCGTCAGGGGGGGGGGGCTCCCTTGCCGCTTTCGTCACCTTGGGTAGCGGAGTCAGGCTGTATGGGGTTGCTGCCCGGCTATACAATTCCGCGCTATCGCAACACGGCGTAGTTCTTCCTGAATTTCCACATCGGCGTCCCCTTCGCAAAATGCGGCATGACGCGGCCTCGCGCCAACGCGTTTGAGAACGGTGCTCCGTTTATCGCGCGTTCGATGATATCGTCCACCGAATCAAACGAATAAACTCCCCACAGCGGGACGATGCCGGGTACGCCGCGCGCGCGAAACGCGTACGACGTCGCGGCAACGTATCCGGCTTCGCGCGCCGCGTCCCATACCCGCAGGTTCCACTGACCGAAGGGAAAAGAGAGGCTCGTCACAGCCTTTCCGATGACGTCTTCAAGGACGGCTTTCGAGCGGGAGAGCTCGTCGCGGAGATCACGGTCGGAAAGCAGGGTGAGGTTGGCATGGCTCATGGTGTGGCTGCCTATCTCGTGTCCGAGCCCAGCAATTTCACGGAGTTGTTCCGGCGTCATGTGCGTCTGCGGGGGCAAGGTGTCCCATGTGGAACTCCTACCCAGGAAACCGGCAACGGGGAAGACGGTGACGCGGTATCCATATTTTTTGAGAAGGGGAAGCGCGCGGCTGTAGAAACTTTCAAAACCGTCGTCGAATGTCACCACGACCGCACTCCCGTCCGAGCCGGTGGGTACCATTCGTGACGCTTCGGTGACGGTGACGAATGCGTTTTTTTTCTCCTTGAGTATGCGGAGAAGCTCTTCAAATCTGGCCGGAGAGTAATACGAGCAATGAGGGTGCGTTTTTTCGGAAAGCGTGTGAAGAAGCAGACCGTAAGGCGGTCGCGGGGCTTTTTTCGAAGCGGACACGAGAAGCGCCGCCGTCCCCGTACACAGGGGAATGAACAGCAACGCGAATATGAACAATGCCGCCGTCATACGCCGTGGCCCGGAATGCGGATAATGCGCGGAACTGCGGAAACGGCCTGCCCGCTGTGAATTTCACTTTGAGCGACTGAAAAACCGTGAAAGGATGCTCTTGTCGTTCTTAAGTTTCTGAAAGGCTGATTTTTCTTTCGCCTTGTTTTTCAGGTAGTTCATCGAAGTGAAGTACAGGTATTCGGTATTGCTGGGTGGGGGAATTTTTCGCGCCGCCGCGGAGGGCAGTGACCGAGTGCGTCCCGGTTCCGTCGTATAGGCGGCGGTGAGCGTCTCTTCCTGCGGACGGGCCGGCGCCATCGGCGTTGCTTCTTTTTTCGCGACGGAGGCGAGCTCCAGGTGTTTCGTCTCCGGAGCCGGCGGCGTGACCCTGCCTGTTTCCCGGGAGCGGTTTTGCTGCGGCGCGGAGACCGGCGCCGCGATAGGCTGATCTTCGGCAAATCCCCGGCCGCCTTTCGGCTGATCGAAAAACGAATCGAACCCCTGCTCGACATCGTCCTGTGAAAGCGACGGCATCGACATCGGCTCCTGAAACAGGCTTTCCATGTTGCGGCCGATGGCCGCGAGCGCTTCCTGGAGAAATCCTACATGACGCGTGATGCCGGAGGTTACCGCCGATATCGAAACCGTTTTGTCGAAAATGGACGCGAGGATGGTGTTGTCGTCGACGACGGAGATAAGAAGATTTTTCGATTTGCCGTAATGGGACATCACGTTGAATTCGGTGTCGCCGATGAGACCGGCGATTGCCTGCGTGGATGCGAAACTGCCCACGATGAGAGCGGCGAGCGCCGACATGTCGAACATCGCCAGGGTTCCCTGGTGAGCGAGCAGGCGCGTGTCCTTGTTGATAAGGAGCGCCGAAACGATTTTTGTCTCGCTTACGAGTGTCTGCAGGATGGAATTGAGCCTGTCGATGTCTTCCTTGTAAAGAATTACATCGCTCATTGAGATTTGTCTTTGTTGAGAAATTTCGAGAGAAAGCTTCCCTGCGGCTTGGACTTTGGATTAACGGGCCGCTTTATCTTCTTGCGTTGACCGGCATTGACAGACGAGAAATACAGCGGCTGTTCCCCGTCGGCGGGAGTGGAGGATTCCTGCTCGTCGCTGGCCTGTTCCTGCTGATATTCCGAATCCTGCGCGTCTTGCGTATTCGGCTCCGGTTCGCTGTAGACGTCGTAGGTTCCTTTTTGCGGAACGGATTGCTGTGGCGGCGGCGTCGGCACAGGCGTGGTCTGCTGCTGAGGCGCTTGCGATGTCTGGAGAGAACGGAGTCTTCGCTGCTTTTCTTCGATTTCCCGCTGGTATTTCTCTATCTCGAGGTCGAGCTCGGTTTTTTCAACGGAAGCCTGCGCTACGGGCGTCTCCTGAGGCGTTTGGGCCTGCTGTGTCATGGGTTCCAGGTTGATCATCCCGTAATCGTACCCGAAGTCCTGACGTGGTTCGGGCGGCTTTTGAAGCGGGGGCGGCGCGGAGGGGCGAGTCGTCGGTTGAGGATACGCGGGCTGCTGCGGCGGCGTCTTGAGCATGTCGTCTTGATATTGCGGAAAAGCGGGCGCCGGGCGCTGCTGCGTAATCGGAGCCTGCGGTTGGGGCCTCGGCGGCGGTGCGAAATATTGCTCGGCGGGGCGCTGCGGCTGCGGAGCCTGCGCCTGAACCGGAGGGCGCTGCTGCGGTTGCGGTGCCGCGGCGGGACCGAAAGAGGGCCTTGAATATTTTTTGTTGAGACTGTCGATGACTATTTTTCCGATAATTTTCAGTGATTCGAAGACACCTTTTCCCTGATTGGCCACCGCCTCGTTCCAGGGGTAACCGAATTTGTTGAGCGTCCTGTCTATCGTTTCGACGGGCAGGGCGTTCGGAAGGTCTCGCTTGTTATATTGGATAACAATGGGAATGCTGCCCTGTTTGATGCCGTATTCCGCAAGGTTGTCGTGCAGGTTCTGGAAACTTTCTATATTCTCCTGCATCTTGTCCTGGGCCGAATCGGCGACGAATACGACCCCGTCGACGCCTCGTAGGACGAGTTTTCTCGTTGCGTTGTAATATACCTGCCCGGGGACGGTATACAACTGAAATTTCGTGGAGAATCCCTTGATTTTTCCCAGATCAAGAGGAAGAAAATCAAAGAAAAGCGTTCTGTCGGTTTCGGTGGCGAGCGACACCATGTCGCTTCTGTAGTCGATGGGAATTTTCCTATGGATTACCTGCAGGTTGGTGGTCTTGCCGCTGAGGCCGGGGCCATAGAAAACGATTTTTACGCTAATCTCCCTGATAGCATAATTAATTGAGGCCATCGATTCTTTCCTCTTCTAAGCTCGTGGCAAATAATGTCCCATCATTATTCTACAAGCCGGCGGTGCACGCAAATTTCCATAACTAATATAGTTCCGTTGGTTGGAATATGCAAGCAAAGTGTAGGCGGCGTCATCAAAACTCGGTAAGACATTTTGGATATGAAAAGCTCATCGTATTACCGCGCTGTTTTGAGGCCGGGAATCACATAGTGGGGGTGCATTCCTTGTGTGCGTAACGCGGGGGGATGTCGCCTTCGGGGGATGGACAACGGGGACGTCGAGGAATCGGCTATTGGGCGTCGTCGCTTTGAAACGCGGCTCGTCTGCCCGTGATTGCGTCATTTTTTGAAATAAGGCCCGATGCAACAAGCGTTGTACCGTTTTGAGGCGGTTGGCCGCGTAGCGCCCTGTATTGCAGAGAGGCGATTGCATTCTTTCGGATGTTTCGTTGGATTTCCACGGCCGCAATCGACTTGAAACGTGCCGTATCGGCATTCCGAAGAAACGTTTGCTTACCAAAGTACGAAACAAGAAAAAGCGCGGACATCCAGACCAGAACGATGACGACGGAGGCGACGGCGGAGGCGAGCCCCTCCGCACGCTTGCCGGCGGACAGGCTTTGCAATTTTGTTTCCTGGCGTTTGACCGCGAGCGGCGCGATTACGGAATTTTGCCACAGCCCGAAGAGGGTTTCGTACACGCGGTAGGGGTGAAGAATCGATTTGTCGCACAGTATTCCCACGCTTGCCGTTCCGTCGACCATGGACAGCACGTATTCCGACGGATTGGACAGCGGTGATGCCGGAGCGGCTGGAACTTTCGATTTGTCGGCAACCGAAAATATCGTGGCGTTCGACATGTTTTGACGTATTCTTTTCCATTCGTCGCTTCTCCGCATCGCCTCCATGGTGATGGCGTCGACCGGAAAGGAAACGCCGCCGACGAGGTATTCCTGAATGCCGTCGAGGGTATCAAAGCGGTAATTGCCGTCGTCCCACAAAAAAAGGCCGCACGCGAGATCCTCTATCGCCATCTGCGCGAGGGCGGTGAGTTCGTTTACGGTGAGGTATTTTCTGTTGACAAGTTCCTGTGAGAATTGTCGCATTTCCCCGTGGCAAACATACAAAAGCTCGTTCATTTCCTCCTCGGCGTAGTGTCGTACGGCCTTGAGGTAACGAAAAAGAAACGTCTGGAGATTTTGTTCGCTGGAACCGGCGGAAATCACCGCGCCTTTGGAAAAGATGACGAACGCCTGTGCGTCGCGGTTGGAAAGTACGAGTTGCCCCGTTTTTGAGTCGCGGGAAATGAGCTGAAAAATCTCCGACAACTCGAATTCGCGAAGACTGCCCCTGAGCGCCATTCAATTTCCCCGCTTTCTTAAAATTCCAATTCCGGCGACCACGGCACGCACGGCGAATATGCCCGCGTAGACGCCGATGACGGCATACAACGGAACCGTAAATGTCCGCATGGCCCATTCGGGATATTCGAATGTCGCATGGAACAACGAGAGAAGAAGGGAGTACGCCATTGACGTAACGCAAAGGAGCGGCAGGGATTGGTACGCGGGCGCCCCTTGGTACACAAAGCCTGCGCCGGGGAAAACCACGTTGAGCAGTATTCCCGTCGCGGCTTTTATCTGCACGGCTTTCCGCTGTATCTTTTCCATGATACGCTGACGAATCTGCTCGTTGCGGATGTTCTGCGTCGCCGTGAAGCACGCATTGCATATGCTGCCCCGTTTGCACTTGCGGCATACCGGTTTCTGGCAAACTTTACACGATGCCACCCTTTTCACCATGTCCTTCGACCATACCGCCGCATCGAGGACGAGCAGAAGTACGAATAAAATCGCGGACAGAATCATGTACCACAACATCGGAAGGCCGAGAAAGAGCGAACCGAACCGCAGTTCGGCCGTTTCCCACGAGCCGCAATAATTCGGGAATACGTTTTTCCAGAAGTACCCCGGAGTAAAATCGGGCCACATGAGCTGCCGGAGCGGCGGCCAGTCTTTGGAGAAATAGTCGTCGTTCTTCTTGATGAACGCGTCAACGAATTCTTGATGCAGGCGCGTGGCCTGGGTGGTGTATTCCATACCTTTGGCGGTTTCCATGGTGGCGTAAAAATACTGGCCAAGGTTGAAATAGGGCGGAGCGTAGCCGGGATAGAGGCTGATGCATTGCTGGTAGGCGTTTTTCGCTCCCGTGAGGTTGCCGGTATAGTACAGGGTGTTGCCCGTGGCGGTGAGCACTATCGGGTCGTCTTTTGCCGCCGCCTGCGCCAGGGCAAGGTGGGGGACGGCTGAAAGGGGCGTTCCTTTTTTGCAGAAACACAGTGCCGCGGCCGACTGGGCGAGGTAGTCGTTGCCGTAATGCTGCGCGTGCGATTCGACGGCGGTTTCTAGAGACCCGTAATAACCCTCGTTGATTACTTTCTTGTAAAGTTCCACCGAGCCGTAGGGGGATAGAATCTGATCGAACATGTCGTTGAGTCGTATTTCCAGGGGAATGAGCAAAAAGAGAATCAGTGCGGTCATGCCCAGTCGTTTGTCTTTTGGAGCCAGCCGCCGCCAGATGATGAAGAAAAAGACCCAAATGAAGGGAAGAAAGCCGAGAAAGGCAATCGCCCCGAACGCGGCCAGCGTCAGTATGAATTTTCCTTTTGAAGGAAGAACATCGGGGAATCGTTCGGACCAAAGGTGGAGTGACGGCGACAGATATTTAAAGCCGAGACCTATGAGGATTCCGGTTATTACCAACTGCAGTACGACGGCAAGCCATCGGCCAAGCGCCCTGGCGCACACGAACTGCGTTTCCCACGATGCGGAAAACGACGTCCACATCTCACGAAGCAGGGGTGCTATCCTGGAAGCGTCGAGGATGCCGTTTCGTTCGAGGGCGAAAACAGCGGGCCACAGGCACTGCCTGTCGAACCTCTGTGCCCAGCCGGAATAAAAATCGGCGTTCGTGCCGTTGTGATTGTCAAGAGCGTTCGAAGCCTTATACAGCAGTTGTTGCACTATCACGGGCGCGGCCCTGGCGCCGGAAGTAAGAAACAGAAGCTCGAGCCTCTTGAGGCATTTTTCCTCCCACGCGAGCATGCCGCATCTGTCGAATTCCACGGCGAGCCCCCACGTGAGGCCGGGGTCTTTTCCTGCGGCGGCCATGGCGCGTGTAAAATACAGGGCGGCAAGCGCGTCGTCGCCGCCGGACGTGAGGCCTTTGAGAAAATTCCACCACGTGGTCGTGGTGTCCTGGCCAAACAGATGGATTTTGCCGGCGTCGGCCGGCAACTGCTGGAATAGTGAACCGTCTATTCCGGCCGCTCGGTAGCAACTGTCCCTGGCATCCAGGGCCGCGGAGATTTCGTGCGCCCAGAATATCGGCGGCGCGGCGCAGGCCGGTGCGCCAATCAGGGCGATAAAGGCCATCAATGCGATGAACGCAGGATACGGAGGAACAAAGCGCGCCGCACGGAGGGAAGAGCGGTAATGCAGATTGGTTATCGATCGCATTGCTCGTTTTTCGTTCTGGATGATTTAGAAAGCGCCGGATTTCAAAGTGAAGCGATGGCAAACAGGTTTTCCAAATTATGACACATACATTTTACATACGTGGCGCGTGAAACGCAAACGTTAAATGAGCCGGAACGCATGCGATTCGCGACGAAAACGCGCTATTCTTCCCCGCGCACTATATCCGTATAGGACTCACGCTTCCGTATGATGGCGAACGTTTTTCCGTCGACCAGCACTTCGCATGGACGCGGACGGGAGTTGTAGTTCGACGACATGGAGAACCCGTAGGCCCCGGCGCCGCGCACCGCGACGAGATCGCCCCGCGCAAGGCGGTCGATCTCGCGCCCGAGCGCGAAATAGTCCGATGACTCGCACACCGGGCCCACGATGTCTGCCCGTACCTTTTCGGCGCTTTCTCGACGGATGACCGGCAGCACTTCGTGGTAGGCGTCGTACAGGGGCGGACGGATGAGATCGTTCATGCCCGCGTCGCAGATGTAAAAGAGTTTCGACGGAGTCTGCTTTACATATGTTACCCGCGTGAGGAGGATGCCCGCGTTTCCGACGATGAACCTGCCCGGCTCGACGACGAAATCGCACGCCAGCTTCTCGGCGTACGGAGCGAGAACGCCCGCGAATTGGATGGGGGTGAAGGGCTTTTCGTCTTTGTAGACAATCCCGAAACCTCCGCCGAGGTCGATGGTGTGAACCGCGACGCCCATGCCGTGGAGCGCGCCGTACAGCTCGCTCAGTTTTTCCAACGCGAGGCGGTACGGATCAAGCGAAAGGAGGGGCGAACCGAGGTGCACGGCTATGCCGATTGGGTTGACGTGAGGCATGGCGTGGGCTTTCCGGTACATGTCCGCGGCCTCTTCCATCGGGATGCCGAATTTGTTTTCTTTTTTCGCCGTCGTGGTAAAATGGTGCGTCCGCGCGTCGATGTCGGGATTCACGCGGAACGAAATCGGCGCTATGGCGTCCATCGATTCGGCGATGCCGGATACCGCGGCAAGCTCGGCCTCCGACTCGATGTTGAACATGCCGATTCCCTTTTCGATGGCATACCGTATCTCGGCGTCGGTCTTGCCGACGCCGGAGAACACGATTTTTTTGGGGTCGAAACCGGCCGCAAACGCCCGGTAAAGCTCGCCGCCCGACACGACGTCGGCGCCGAGCCCCTTTCCCGCGATGACGCGGAGGATGCCGAGATTGGAGTTGGACTTTATGGAGAAGCAGGTGCGGACATTGAGCGATTCAAAGGCGCCGGCGAGCAATTCTATGCTGTTGACGATGCTCGCTTTGCTGTACACGTAGGCCGGAGTTCCAACGTCACGGGCTATCGACGAAAGCGGGACATCCTCACACCACATCTCTTCGCCCACGAGATGAAAATTATTCATTTTTCATCCTATCCGCATTCCGTTGGAATCGGAGACGAGAGGGCTATTTTGCAAGGAGCTTGTTCACATGGACGGCAAGCCGGGATTTTTTGTGAGCCGCATTGTTTTTGTGGATGAGCCCGCTGCCGGCGCATTTGTCGATGAAGGATACGGCGGCCTTGAGGCCATCCTGCGCGGTTTTCTTGTCTTTTGAGTCGAGGACGTTGCGGATAACGGTGCGGAGTTTCGACCAATCGCTCCTGTTTTTGAGGTTCGCTCTCTTGCTCTGGCGGATATGCTTTTCGCATGCTTTGTGCTGCGGCATCTAACAGACTCCTTACGGGCTTTTAGTGAAAGGCAACGGTACGAAATTTCAAGGTAACAAAAATATATTGATCGTAACGGCATAGTCAACAACGGGGCACTTGCCGCGGGCGCCGGATATTGACGATGGGGTTCGTGTAACAATATTTACCCGGTTGGCGGGTAGAAAGGTATTTTACTAACCGGTTTATACGTAGTAAAGCCACATAACCGTTCGTGCCGAGCTTGTCAAGGCATGAACGCTCACCCTTCGACAGTGGCTCAGGATGAGCGGATTTCGTGGTCTTAAATGTGAACATACTTTATGAACCGCTTAATAACGATGAAGTCTCACGCCGTTTTACTTCCCAATTTTACGCCGCGACGGTGACGGCGTCACAAACGAAGTCGTATGATGGACAGTTCATTTGCCTATACGGAATTGCGCGGCGCGATTCACCTGCACACCACATATTCCGATGGCGGCGTTTCGTATCCCACGCTCATCGGTACGGCCACCCAACTCGGGCTCGATTACATCGTCGTCACCGACCATGGCTCTCTCGCGGGAAAACAAGCCGGGTACGAAGGTTTTTTTGGAAATCTGTTCGTGTGCGTGGGATACGAGCATAACGACGACGACAATAAAAACCATTACCTCGCACTCGGGTGCGATGCTCCGGTCGGGCCGCACGACAATCCCCAGCGCTACATCGATGCGGTACGGGAGCAGGGCGGCATCGGTTTCATGGCGCACCCGGTCGAAGATCGCCACTATTTCGAAAAGTATCCTCCGTATCCATGGACCGACTGGAGCGTAACCGGATTCGACGGCATCGAGCTGTGGAACCAGATGTCCGACTGGCTTGAGAACCTCAAAAGCTGGCTTCACTTCGTCAAACTGTTTTATCCGAGAAGGTTTCTTCTGGAAATACGGAAGGATTTGCTTGCAAAATGGGACGAATTGAACCGCGGGCGGTTCGTTTCGGGAATAGGAGGCGTCGATGCGCACACCATGAAAGTGCGGCTGGGCCCCTTTACCCGTACCATTTTTCCAATCAAGGTGGAGCTCAAGGGAATCAGGACCCACCTCTATGTGGAACGCGCGTTGCCCGTGGACGACGCCGCCGCCGCGAAAGCCGTGCTTCTTTCCGCGCTTAAAAACGGAAACGGGTTCATAAGCAATTTCCGCCGTGGCGACGCGAAAGGCACTCGGATTTGTTTCCGTGACAAGGACGGACGGGCGCTGCCTCCGGGACTTTCGGAAAGCCTTCCCCGGGCCCCGGGTCGCATCTTCGTCGACGTTCCACAAGAAGCCGACATCGTTCTCGTACGGAACGGGGAACGCGTCGCGTTGAGCAAGGGCACGTCCGCCGAATTCGCGGTGGGGGAAAACGGCGTTTACAGAATCGAAGCGCGAAAAGGAAAGTATGGATGGATATATTCGAATCCCTTTCCGGTGGGCGGCTATCCGCTGTGACATCCGCATGACGCCGAACCCCGGAACCCGGAACGGTCCGTCATGAGGCCGTCTTTGCCTCAACGATTCGCGGACGCGGTGTTTTTGTCCCGTCCGCTGCTGTGGATTCCGGTATGGGGTTATTGCGCCTTCGGGTACGCGGCCGGTCTGAGGTATTCGCGCGGGGCGGATTTTTTTTGCGGATGGCACGCTTCCCTCCGGATTCCGGCCTGGATGCTGGTCTTTTCACTGTCGGTGGGGGCCGTGTACGTGTTCAACCAAATCGCCGACAGGGAGGTTGACGCCGCCAACGCCGGTTTTCCCCTGTTGGCAAAAGGCGACATTCCCATCCCCGTGGCCTGGATAAGCGCCGGTTTTCTCGCGTTGTCGTCCCTCCTCGTTCCGCTCTGCGCGCGTCCCTTTCTGGCGTTTTTCTCCTTGCTCTCGCTTGTGCTGGGAATCGTCTACAGCGCGAAACCTTTCCGCCTTGCCGGGCGTCCGTGGTTCGATTTTTTGACGAACGCGGCGGGTTACGGATGCGTGGCGTTCGGTGCGGGATGGTACCTCTCGGGCGCGTCGTTCGGCGCGCGGTTTTTTGTTTCGAGCGCACCGTATTTTCTTCTCATGTGCGCGGGTTCCATAAGCTCCACGCTGCCCGACGCGGAAGGTGATGCCGCGCACGGCAAGAACACGACGGCGGTAGTCCTGGGCGTGAAGAAGGCGCATTATGCCGCGTGCGTTTTCATCGCGGCGGGGCTTGTATCCGCGCTGCTCGCCGGGGACTGGGCGGCGGCCGCGTGCGCCGCGTTCGCCGTCCCGCTGTATGCCCTCCACGCGGTCCGCGGCACTGCCGCGACGATGGAATCGACCTATAAAATCGGCGGCATGGTCATGATGCTCGTGGCTGCGTTTCTGTTTCCGTGGCTCGCCCCGGCGGCGCTGGTGTCGCTTGGGGCGACGGTTCTCTATTTCCGTCTGAGGTTTCATGTCTCCTATCCTTCGCTCGTGCCGATTCCTCGCAAAGACTAGGATCGCGTCTTGCGTGATGCTGCTGTGTTGCGCGGGGCTGCTGCCGTGCGCGGCGTTTTCCCTGCCGCAAAGCAAGGAGTTGAGCGCGCGGGCCGCGGTCGACCTGCTGGTCGCGGGCGCTTACGACGACGCGCTGCGCCTCTGCGATTCGATGATCCGCGTCGACGCCGCCGATCCGCTCGGCTGGGTGCTGCGTCTGTCCGCGCTGGGGCTTCACGATCTGGATCTCGACAGCGCAACCGACTCGCTCGATTTCGCCGGCTCCTTCCGCAAAACGTCCGACGTCATTTACAAGTATGAACGGGCGCACGGCGTATCGTCGTATTCCCGTACGGTAAAGGGCTTCGCGCGGGCGATGTCGGCCGCCTACAACTTGTGGAGAAAACGGTATCTCTCCGGGATCGACTTCGGCTTCGGCGCCATCGACGATCTTCGGGAGGCGAAAAACCTCGACGATACGAATTTCGACGCCGACTTCTTTCTGGGTTTCTACGCCTATGTCCGGGCCGATCTCAAGAAGAGTTTCGGATGGGCGTTCTTCTGGTATTCCGGGAACAGGGAGGACGGCATCCGGGCCATCCGCAGGTGCAGCAGGAACTCGTCGTTCTGTCGGCGGGCCGCGGCGCTCCTTCTGAGCGAGGTGCTGTACCGCGAAAATCGATTCGCGGAGTCCGACTCCATCACCTCCGAGTTGCTGCGCTCGTTTCCCGCGAGCCGCCTCGTGCGCTGGACGTGCGCCAAGCGCGCCGAGGCCGCCCGCATGTGGAGCGACGCGGCCGGCGCGTACAGCGTCCTCGCCGACGCCTACGATTCGATTCCGGAGGCGGCACGGAACGCGCTCGCCGCTCGCGACAAGGCGGCGCACATGTATTTTTGCGCCGAAGACTTTGCGCGGGCGAGACGGGCGTGCGAAAGAGTCCTCGAACGAAGCTGCGCTCGAAGGGACGCTTTCTGCATGCAGGTCCGTTCGGATGCCGAAAAACTGCTGGCCAGGCTGCCGGCGGAAAAACAGCGGGGAGGCGGGGAATGATTGCGGTGGAACGTTCACGGTGCGACGAGTGTGCCACCTGCGTCGCCGTCTGTCCGGTCGACGCGATACTTCTCGACGCCGGGATAACCATCGACGGCGGAAAATGCATTTCGTGCGGAAAGTGCGTCGACGTGTGCCCGTTCGGCGCGTTGTCGCCGGACGACGGCGTTGTGCCGCCGGGGACAGAGGGACGTAACCATGACTGACATACGGGAATTCGACATCGCGGTTATCGGCGGCGGCCCGGCGGGGATCATGGCGGCCATCCACGCCGCGCGCGGCGGCCGAAAAGTATGCCTCGTCGACCGGAAGAAATCGCCCGGCTACCCCGTTCGGTGCGGCGAGGCGATAGGACTCAAAGGATTTACGTCGAGCGTAAGCCTCAAGCCGGAATGGATCAAGAGCAAAATCACCCGGATGAAGCTCGTTTCGCCGTCGGGCCTGGCGGTAACGGTGCCCAACAGCTACGAGGGATACGTCGTGGATCGCGAGAAAATGGAAAGCGATCTCACGGATGAAGCGGTTTCGCTCGGGGCCGAATTCATGCCGGATACGTCGATAGTTTCCGTGACGCCCGCCGATTCCCGCGGATACCTCTGCGCAAGCCGCGAAGCTTCCTTTGAAGCCCAGTGCGTCATCCTGGCGGAAGGCGTCGAGTCGAGGCTCGCCAGGGGACTGGGCTGGGCTACGTCCCTTGACTTGCGGGACGTCCACTCGTGCGCGTTCGCGCGCGTCGCCCACGACGCCGTGGAACAAGGCGCCTGCGTGTTCCACCTGGGTACGCGGCTCGCGCCGGGCGGATACGTCTGGGTGTTCCACCGGGGAGGAAACACGGCAAACGTCGGGCTGGGGGTAGTGGGGGCGCGCTGCAAAAGAGGGATGCCCAAAGACCTGCTCGAAGCGTTTATACGGGAGAAATTCCCCGGCGCGCGCGTTTCCGATCTGCACTGCGCGGGCGTGCCGATGGGGCGGTGGCTCCGGCCGCTGGTCCGCGGCGGCGTCATGCTCGCCGGCGACGCGGCGCACATGATGAACTGCACGAGCGGCGCGGGCATCGCCTACGCGTTGTATTCGGGAAAGACCGCGGGCGCCGTCGCGGCGGAAGCGTTTGAGAACGGAAAGCTGCGGCGCGATCCGCTCAAACGTTACCAGGAGCAGTGGGCCTCCTTCTACGGAAAACAACAAGGCAGATCGTACGCGATTAAAGAGGCGCTTATCGATTTTGCCGACCCGTTCCTCGACGACGTCGCCCGCGCGGTCACGCGGAAAGGGGCTAAGTCCCTCACCATCCTCTCGATTTTCATGCGGGCCTTCTGGACGCGGCCGCTGCTGCTTTTAAAAGTGTTCCGTCTGCTTCGATAGCTCCCCTCCGCCCGTTTTTCTTGAAGTATCTCCGCGGGCTATCATTTATTTTCAATAAATTCTCCGGTTCGCGCAACGGCGCGAAAATTACGAAAAGTAAAGGAATCGTGATGGGGCTTGACGTTCTTAGGCGGGTCGCCGACAACATAAGAATCCTTTCCGCCGCGATGGTGGAAAAGGCGAAATCCGGCCATCCGGGCGGGTCCATGGGCGGCGCCGACTTCATGGCGGTATTGTATTCCGAATTCCTGCGTTTCGACCCCGGCGACATGGCGTGGCCGCTTCGCGACCGTTTTTTCCTCGATCCGGGGCACGTGTCGCCGCTGTTGTACTCGACGCTCCACCTTCTCGGCGCGTATACCCTCGACGACGTCCAAAACTTCCGCCAGTGGGGAAGCGTAACGCCGGGACATCCCGAACTCGACGTCGCGCGCGGCGTGGAAAACACTTCCGGCCCCCTTGGACAGGGACACGCCATGGCGCTCGGCGCCGCCATCGCCGAGCGGTTTTTGGTCGCCCGTTTTGGAGAATGGCTGTCGCACAAGACCTACGCGTACATTTCGGACGGCGGGATCCAGGAGGAAATCGCGCAGGGGGTCGGCCGCCTGGCCGGGCACCTGGGGCTTTCCAATTTCATCATGTTCTACGACTCGAATTCGGTGCAGCTTTCCACCGCCACCTCCCAGGTGACCAGCGAGGACACGGCGAGAAAATACGAGGCGTGGGGATGGCGCGTGGAAACGATTGACGGAAACGACGCCGGCCGGATACGCGAGGCCCTTGCCTCGGCCAACGAGGAAAAAGAGCGGCCCACGCTCATCATCGGCCGCACGAGCATGGGAAAGGGAGCGCTTGACGACACGGGAGAGTGCTTTGAAGGCCGGGTGGAAACGCACGGTCAGCCGCTTTCCAAGGCGGGCGCGTCGTTTCCCAAGACCGTGGCGAACCTCGGGGGCGATCCGCACAACCCGTTCGCCGTATTCCCCGAAGTCGCCGTCCATTTCGAAGAGGTGAGGAAAGCCAAGGCCGCCCTGGCTCGCGAAAGGCGGGAGCGGCAGCTACACTGGGAAAAGGCGAACCCCGCGGACGCCGAGAAGCTGCGGCGTTTCTTGTCGGGCGAGGCACCCGCCGTCGATTACGCCGCGATAGAGCACGCCCCGGGCGTGGCCACGCGCGTCGCTTCGGGAAAGGTGCTCTCGGTTTTCGCGAAAAGCGTCGAAAACATGATCGTCTCCTCTGCCGACCTCTGCAACAGCGACAACACCGAGGGGTTTCTCAAGGGCGGCTCGCGCATCTTTACAAAAGGAGATTTCGGCGGGGGCTTTTTACAGGCGGGCGTTTCGGAGCTTACCATGGCCGGGGTCATGAACGGCATTGCGCTGCACGGCGGCGTCATACCGGTGTGCGGCACGTTTTTCGTGTTTTCCGACTTCATGAAACCCTCGGTCCGGCTCGCGGCCCTCATGAAGCTGCCGGTGAAGTACGTGTGGTCGCACGACTCGTTCCGGGTGGGCGAGGACGGGCCCACGCACCAGCCGATAGAACACGAAACACAGCTTCGCCTTCTCGAAAAGATGCGCACCCCGGACGGCAAGCGGAGCATGCTCGTGCTCAGGCCGGCCGACGCCGCGGAGACGACCGTGGCCTGGAAGATGGCGATGGAGAACCGTCACGCGCCCACGGCGCTGCTGCTCTCGCGCCAGGTGATGGCCGACCTGCCGCCGCATTCCGCGCCCACGCGGTATGCCGACGCCCGCGGCGCGGCGCGCGGCGCCTACACGGTGTTCGAAAGCGGCGCCCGGCCCGCCCTCGTCTGCGTCGCCAACGGTTCCGAGGTCGCGACGCTCGTCGCCGCGGCGAAGAAGCTGTCCGAAGAAAAGGGCATGGCCGTGCGGGTGGTGTCGATTATCTCCGAAGGCCTTTTCTTCGACCAGACCGTGGAATACCGCGAAAACATCATCCCGTTCGGCGTTCCGGTGTTCGGGCTCACCGCGGGACTGCCCCAGGCCCTCGCCGCCGCCGCGGGCCCGTTCGGATACGTATACGGATGCGAGCGGTTCGGCGCGTCGGCGCCGTTCCCCGTGCTCGAGGAAAAATTCGGGTTTTCGGCGGATTCGGTGCTCAGGAAAATCGAATTGTTCCTGGGCGACAGCAAGCGCTACGCGGAAAAACTCGGCGCCGCTCTCGGCCGCTAAGTCCGATGGGCGTAACGGCGCCCCAACGACGGAGGTGCTCGTATGAAAATCGGCGTCGTGAGCGATACGCACCGGAACCTTGACTATCTCGTCGAAGCGGTCGACTGGCTCTGCGCGCGCCAGAAAATAGCCGCGCTTTACCACCTCGGCGACGATTACGACGACGTCAAGGCGCTCGAAGACAAGTACGTCGACATCGTGCAGGTGCCCGGCATCTACGACCAGCGCTACAACGACGGCTCCCTTCCCAAGAAAATCATCGAAAACGTCCTGGGCATCCGTATACTCCTGGTACATTTCTTGGAAAAGGACGTCGCGCCGGAGGAGCGGATGACCGTCGACGTGATCCTTCACGGCCACACCCACCACAGCGGCATCACCATCGAGGACGGCCTCCTGTGCATGAATCCGGGCCATCTCAAGGGCCCCAGAGACAAGAATTTCCCGCCCACGTTCGGGCTGCTCGACATACAGGACAAGACCATCGCGGCGAAGATATTCGGCCTCGACTTCAAGCCGATCTCTTCGATGGAAGTGTTCCGCTCGGAAAACAGGCTGTACAAGGCGTAGGCCGCCGTTCGTTTGTCCGCGCGGAAAATCGGCGGACGCTTCCGGGAAAGGCGCATCGACCGGATGGACATGCCCCTGCTCAGCACAACGGTCATAGTCTTCGGGCTCGCCATCGCCGTTCTGCTCGCCTGTTACCGCCTTAAAATTCCCACCATCGTCGGCTTTCTTCTCACCGGCATTTTGGCGGGGCCCGGCGGCTTCGGACTCGTGTCGAACCAGCAGGTGGTCGAGACCCTCGCGCAGATAGGCGTCGTCATCCTCCTGTTCAGCATCGGGCTCGAGTTCTCGATGCAGAACCTTTTGCAGTTGCGAAAGACGGTTTTTCTCGGCGGCCCCGTCCAGGTGCTGGCCACAATCGCGGCGGTGACCGCTGTCTCGCTCCTGGCGGGCCGCGCCCCGCCGCAGTC
>JGI20214J51650_10000052_pt1 | contig 65443 bp, 71 predicted proteins | sample WetSurMetagenome_FD_51650 | JGI IMG/M metagenome (IMG submission 51650)
TTTTTTCCGCGGAGAAACGGGCCCTGATTCCGGAACGAGACCATCCGGAACGATCCCGGGATTATTCCTGCCGGCATGGACGAACGCTGTACCTTCGGATTTTCGCGGCCCTTTTACCCAACAAAATGTAACAGGGATCCAGAAACGGCTGAGCCGGATTTGGAGAAGACGATGAAAACAACCACAGGAATATTCACGGGCCTGGTCGTGCTCGGGCTGCTCTGCCTCAGTGGCATCGCTGCAGCACAGGACACGGCGTCAGAGATCAACGGAACATTACTGACCGATGACATCCAGCCGTATAACGGCCCCATCGGTGCCGACAGCCCCCTGTACGGGCTGAAGCTCGCACTCGAAGATATGGACGAATCGTTCACGGCAAACGAGACCGAGCGGGTGGATAAGGAGCTCACCCATGCACGCCTCCGCCTCTCTGAAGTCCGCCGATCCCTTGAACTTAACCAGAGCGACTCTGCCCAGCAGGCACTTAACAACTACTGGCTGAAGATGAATCTCACNAACAGCACCCTTTACCAGTGGAGGTCCAATGCGACCGGGCTCTTTCATGCCCAGGCAGAGATCATAAAACACCAGTTCGTGCTCGAACACCTGCTGGAGAGCCACCCGAACAACACCGGGTTGATGCGGGCATACAACAACAGTCTCCTCCTTGAGCAGAAATTCTCCGAGAAGACCGCTCTCCGCTTCAACCGTACCATGGAGAAGAACAACCAGACTATCTTAAAGGCCATCAGGCTTGAACAGAAAGAGCAGGACCGTCATGGCAAACCCGCTGAGACCATCGAACCTGACGGGACCCGNGCACTACCGTCAGTCGCGGAAACCACTGATAAGCAGACAGGGAAGGACAAGAACAGGCATGACCTGCCTGCACCATTGACCACGACCGCGCAGCCCCTGCCGGTAGTAACTGCATCCCAACAGACAGATACCGCTACACAGGGAAATAGCGGCAATAATGGCAACAGCGGCAACAACGGGAAAAGCAACCCCCATAACAAATAATCCTATAAACGCTGCCGGAAGGAAACGATCCGACCGGCCGGATTATGCATTTTTTAATAACCGGGGGATGAAACTATAATCACGGAATACGTACTATGAACACGTCCCGGTGGCACCAGATCGCGGTTTTGGCATTCCTGCTCGCCAGCCTCCCGGCCAGCGTGCTCGCTGCGGCCCCTCCGGGGTATACGACGACTTATACCATCACAGTCCAGGAAGACAGCACCGCCCTCTGGCAGCTCGAGTACCGTACTCCTCTTGCTGGTGATGAGGATCTTCGGGCTTTTGATAACTATACCCGCGATCTGCCTGCGCTCTATCTTCCCCAGATCCGGGAGCTGATGCAGCACTCGGCAGCTCAGGCCTCGGTTGCTACCGCACGCCCAATGGCGATCGGAAATGTGAGCGGGAATGCCGTTGTCCAGACCTCCCCTACCGGCAACTACGGTGTTGTTATCTACTCCTTCACCTGGTCGGGATTCGCCCGGCCGGATGGCAGCATCACCATCGGGGATGCCTTTGCCGGCGGGATGTACCTGGCAAAGGACAGCACCCTCATCATCCGGTATCCCGCCAAGTGGACGGTGACAAGCGCCGAGCCTGCCCCCGATCAGCAGCGGGACGGGCTTGTCTGGTACGGGCTCCGGTCATTCGGTGCCGGTGAGCCCCGCATAATCCTCGAAAAACCCGGCTTCCCGGTGCTAACGTTCACCGCCGCTCTTCTCCTTTTTTTTGTAGTTCTCGCCGGCTTCCTGCTCTACAGGAGACGAGCTGGCTGGCATCAGATCGCTGTACCGGAAGAAGCGACAGAAGAGACTGGAGCAGAGGAGCCTCCGGCGGCACCTCTCACCGAGGCGGAAGAGGCGGGGCTCGAAGAGCGGATTTTACACCTGCTCTCCAACAGCGGGGGAGAGCAGTACCAGGCAGAGATCGTCAGGACCCTCGGCCTCCCGAAATCCACCATCAGTTCCGCCCTCAACAGCCTTCACGGGAAAGGGGTCATCCTTAAGGTGAAGAAGGGTCGGGAGAACCTGATCCGGCTCGTCAAAGAACGGGACACGGATTCCGGCCGGTAACTCATTCGGGCATTTCCCGGGCAGTATCCATTGCTCTTTTAAACAAGGGAAAAGGCTGTTCGTAGCGAGATTTGGTAAGAGACATGACAAAAAACGGTGAATTTTCATAATGAGCCCATCCGGAGCATTCCCAGCCTCAAAAGCCTCCGCAGACAGTGTGGGGGTCTGCCTTGAACATCCGGGTCTTGGGATATCAGCGAAACACCGAGCTCAGATCCCCAGGAACCGGGGGATATAGTACACCCCGACGGTGAGGAAAACAAGCCCGACTGCCCGCTGCATCCAGATGTTCACATCCTGCAGCCGCGCGAGTGCCCGGCCAAGGTGACGGGTGCCGGTGGCAAGCAGGAACGAGGCAATCAGCACAGGCAGGGTGCTCGCAAGAGAGAAGACCGCCGGAATGGCAAGCGGGTCACCGGAACGGTAGGCGAGCGGGATGAGGAGACCGAAGAAAATGACGACGTTGATCGGGCAGAAGGAGAGGGAGAAGAAGACACCGAGAAGGAATGCCGAGAGCTGGCTCTGGTGGAGCAGCCGTTGGTAAACCCGGTCGCTGAACCGCTGGAAGGCAGGCCAGCGGAACCGGTTGAGCGGCAGCAGCCCGAGAAGCCAGAGGCCGGCAACGATCATGACTGGCGCGACCAGCCGTTCCCCGTACTGTTGGAAGAAGACCGCGGTCTCCCGGGTGTTCAGGCTGAACCAGACGATGAGGGATGCGAGCCCTACATAGACCACCAGCCGTCCGAGTGTATACAACCCCCCCACCGCGATAAAACGCCATCGGTCGGCAGTATCGCCTGCAATAAACATCACGGCAGCAACTGAAGTCGCTAAGGTACAGGGACTGATGGCCATCAGCAGGCCGAGGGAGAACGCAACGAGAAGGGGGACCCCGCTTGCCCCGAGAGATGCGAGGACCAGGGTGGGGTCCATGGATCAGGGCGTCCCTGCCAGCTGCCGTCCGAGTACTCCTCTGAGGTACTGCATGAACGCCTCCCGGTTGTAGGCATAATACCAGATATCGGCGATCTCGGTAGCGTGGAATCCGCTCTCGTCCTGCACCCCGACAAAGAGGGAGTTGTCATAAGCCCCGTACTTTTTCGCAATCGCGGCATTTTCCGGCAGGTTCAGGTTGACGTCCCGGTAGGTGAGCGTGCCCCGGGCAAGTTCCTGGGCAAAATACGTCGTAACTGTCTCGTTCGCAAACCGCCCTACCTGGTCGCAGGAGTCGCATCCCGGGACCGGGTGGAAGAAGACCAGGTCGGCATGGGGAACGGTGTGATTGCCCAGTCCGACGGAGGTGACAGGGGCTGGTGTCGTTGCAATCTGGGGGCTGCCTGTACATCCGGTAACCATGACCAGAACCACGACAATACCGGCTGCGATTGGCAGGAGTCCCGTGTCGGATATCATTCGGGGAAGAGTTCTGGATCCTGAACGTGTGTCCATCCTTATCAAAACAAGTGGAGTTGTTCCTCAAAAAGGGTTCGGATGTAACAAAGGCGGAAGAGGATCCTGAGGACGGAACGGATCTCCTTTGAAAATTTCATTTTTTGTAAAATGTGCTATGTTTTAAATAACACAGTTCAAAACTCAATGACTACCATGACCTCTGACAAAATGGTAAATGGCATCGGTGCCCTTCTTGTTCTTCTCGGTATTCTCATCATCGTGGTCCCCTGGGTGATCTTCCCCATCTGTGAGATGCATGACTCGTATGCAGTTTTACAATCGGGGGCAAAGATCCCGATGACCTGCGGCTGGAGCGCACGCGCGGAGAGTGGCATTGGTGCCCTCATCGCTATCGCCGGCGGGCTTCTGATCCTGCGGAGCACCCCGGAGACCCGGCAGACGGTGGGTATCTTCGCTCTTGCCCTCGGGGCCCTGACGATCCTCACTCCCACATATCTCATCGGTATGTGCAAGATGGCTGAGCACCCGTGCCGGGTACTGACTCTCCCCGCCCTTGAGATCCTTGGCATCATTGTCATCCTTATCGGAGGGTACCTGGTATGGAAACGGGAGTGATATGAGTCACNCCCATCCCTTTGGTTTTTTCAGTCTCGTAAAACAGAACCTGTCAAACCGGCAATGGAGGAACCTTGCGGCAGTAGCGGCGTTTGCAATTATTGCCGGCACGCTCTTCTCAGCGCAGTACCTGATGAGTGGCGCCCGCCAGAGCCTGGACAGTGGCATTGACCGGATGGGGGCTGATATTATGGTCGTCCCCAAGGAATATTCGGCAGCGAGCGAGACCGTTCTCCTGACGGGCCAGCCGACCAGTTTCTTCTTCAGGGACACCGGGTTTGAACAGATCGCAGAGATCCCCGGGGTAGCGAAAGCCAGCCCGGAGATCTTCGTAGCCACCCTGTACGGGCAGGCCTGCTGTGCAGGACCGGTCCAGCTCATCGCGATCGACCCATCTAAGGACTTTACTATCGCCTCCTGGCTGCAGGAGAACCCCGGGGTTACTATGGGAAAGGACGATATTATCGTCGGTAACTCCATCGCCGGGGATATCGGGTCAAACCTCCTCTTCTACGGCCACCAGTTCCACATTGTCGGCAGGCTCGGCCACACCGGCCTGATGGGGGTGGACATGGCGGTGTTTACCCGCTTTGAAGATGCCTACACCATGGCAGAAGAATCAGGGGTAAAGGCTGTACGTAAACTGACCATACCGCCAGGGATGGTTTCCGCAGTGCTCGTGCGGGTGACTCCCGGCACACCCCCGTCAGGGGTTGCTGAAGAGATCACCCGCCAGGTACCAGGCACCAGAACAATCACGCCTAATGCCCTTCTCGGTACCATCGCCGGCAGGCTGGGATCTGTCACGAGCCTGCTGTACGGGTCCGCGATCGCGGTAACTGCTGTCTCGGTACCCCTGCTGGCTCTGGTTTCGGCGATGGTTGCCCACGAACGGCGGAAGGAGGTCGCGATCCTCAAGGCACTCGGGGCAACCCGGCTCTACATCATGCGCCTCATGCTCGCTGAGTCCCTCACCCTGTCAGTCGCCGGGGCACTGGCCGGCATCGGGATTGCGGGGGTCGTCCTCCTCGCATTCCAGGATTTCATCGCACTGAGCCTGAAGATCCCGTTTGCCGTCCCCACGCCGGCATCGATCCTGGCTGCCGCCGGCAGTGCACTCGTGTTGTCGGCAGGGATTGGCGGTATCGCAGCACTCTGGCCTGCCTGGCGGATCAGCCGCTCGCAACCTTATGAAACCATACGGAAGGGAGAATCATGATCGAAGCAACCGGTGTAACAAAAACCTTTACCACAACATCCGGCGAAGTCCGGGCAGTGAATGCAGCAGATCTCTCAGCGGGGAAGGGAGATTTCATCCTGATCCTGGGACGTTCGGGAAGCGGGAAGTCGACCCTCCTCGCGATGCTGGCCGGGCTTATCCGGCCAACGGCAGGCACGATACGGATCAGCGGCCGGGACCTCGGAGACCTTTCCGATGACGAAATGGCTGGAGTCCGGGCCCGGGAGATTGGGTTCGTCTTTCAGTTTTCGGGGCTGATCCCGACGGTCACGGCTCTTGAGAACGTGATGATCCCCACCCTCTTCTGGCCCGACGGTCCCGGCACCCGGGAGAAGGCCCTCGCCCTCCTCGAGAAGGTCGGGGTTGCCGAACGGGCGGATGCCTATCCGGCCACCCTCTCCAGCGGCGAAATGAAACGGGTAGCGATCGCCCGGGCGCTGATCAACAACCCCTCAATCCTGATCGCCGACGAACCGACCGGTGACCTGGATGTCGATACCGAGGCCGAGATAATGGGACTTTTCCGCAGGCTGAACGGCGAGGGCATCACCATCCTGATGGTGACCCACAACCCGGACCTTATCCCGTGTGCCACCCATATCTATGCCATGAACCGAGGGAACCTGGTGAAGAACCCGGGTTCGCCACTCTGCCGGCCGGAGATCACCGGCATGGGACAGGAACGGAGATGAAAAGGAAGATTTCGCTCTCCAGGTTCATCGCTGCCGGCATCCTCAATAAGCCGGCCCGTAACCTGGCGACGGTGTTCTGCTTTGCATTCATTGCGGCGAACATCTTTTCAGCCCAGTACCTGGTTGCCGGCACAGCCGGGACCATCGATGAAGGAGTCTCGCGGATGGGTGCGGACCTCCTCGTCATCCCTACCCAGTACTCTTTGCTCATCCGGGGAACCCAGATGGGCCCGGTCTCGGCTGGCACGATCATCCGGGTGGAGCCTTCCACCATGCGGATCAACACGAGTCTCATAGATGCAATAGGGAAGGTGCAGGACGTGTCCACGATGAGCCCCCAGCTCTTTGTCGCTACCCTTTCTCTTCCGTCTTTATCACCGGATCCTGTAGACGTGTATGGCATCGACCCGGTCACCGATTTTACAGTAACACCATGGCTCGCCGAACCCACCGCGAAGGCGCCAGGGCGGGGGGAGATCATTGTTGGCAGTGCAATCACCGGGGAGCGCGCGGTACCGCTTCAGATCGGGGCAAAAACGTATACCGTCACCGGCAGGCTGGACCCCACCCGGTCAGCCGTCGATCATTCCGTCTTTATGACACTCGACGATGCCTATCTCCTTGCTGCCGAACCGGGGGTCCTTTCTCCATCATCGCCTCCGATCGGGCCGGGAATGGTGAATGCGATCCTTGTGCAGGCCGCACCGGGTGCTGACCCGTCCATGGTCAGTGCCCGGATCCAGCAGCCGTTCCCTTCCACGTTCATCAAAGTCCTGGAGCGGCATACCGCGCTCAAACCTGCATCGAAAGCTGCCCAGGGGCTGCCAGCCCTCCTGAATACCCTCTCGTTCGTGGTGATCCTCGCGGCCTTCCCGCTGATCGCCCTTATCGCGGCGATGGTAGCCCACGAGCGGCGGCAGGAGATCGGGCTGCTCCTCTCTATGGGGGCAACGAGGAGCTTTGTATTCCTGATCGTCATGGCAGAATCACTCATCCTTGGTAGTGCCGGGGGGGTGGCCGGGGTCGGCGTGAGCCTGGCGGCCTTTACCCTTCTCGGCGGGGCATCGGTCCCGTTCCTGCAGGGGTTCCAGATCCCCCCGGTACCNGAGGCGGCGATGATGGGAGCGATCGCGCTCAGTATCGTTATTCTCGTTGCCAGCTCCGCATCCCTCTGGCCGGCGTACCGGAGCAGCCGTATGAACCCCTGGGACGCGATCCGGAGTAATGAGTGAGATCAGGGTGAACGTATTCACGCCGAAAACAGTTTGTATCCTTTTATTACTATGACCCGATACCTTATTTTTTCCTGAATCAACCTACTGGTTATGAAACCCGCCAGCCCCGGTTCTCGTAATTCTGTTCGTTCGGGGATCGAACAGTTTTTTCCCCGGTATCCGTCCCGGTCTGACCGATTCACCGAGTCGGTCATCCGGGAGATGACCCGGCTTTCCCTGCAGCACAATGCGATCAATCTTGCACAGGGTTTCCCGGACTTTCCCTGTCCCGAAGAGTTGAAGACCGCTGCGTGCGATGCGGTCAACAGTGACGTCAACCAGTATGCCATAACGTGGGGCGCCCAGGATCTCCGGAACGCCCTTGCAGCTCGGGTAAAGAAGTACAATGGCATGAATTTCGACCCCGAGAAGGGGATCACGGTCACCTGCGGCTCCACGGAAGCCATGATGGCCTCGATGCTCGCGGTCATCCAGCCCGGTGACGAAGTGATTGTNCCCGAACCGTTCTACGAGAACTATGGACCTGATGCACAGATTTCCGGTGCGGTGCCGCGGTTTGTCCATCTCGAGGACGACTTCTCCATTGACGAGGAGGCGTGGAAACCGGCGTTCACGAAAAAGAGCCGGGCCATCATTCTGAATACCCCGAACAACCCAACCGGCAAGGTCTTTTCCAAGGAGGAACTCTCCTTCATAGCCGACCTCTGTATTGATCACAATATGATCGCGATCACGGACGAGATCTACGAGCATATCCTCTACGACGGGAAGAAGCACGTCTCGATCGGGGCGCTTGAGGGGATGCAGGATCGGACGATCACAATCGGGAGTTTCTCCAAGACTTACAGCGTGACCGGCTGGCGGGTCGGGTATGCCCTTGCAGGAACGGAGATCACTGCCCGGCTCCGCAAGATCCACGATTTCCTGACCGTCGGCGCCCCGGCTCCCCTGCAGCATGCCTGCGTGACTGCTCTCAGCCTGCCCGACAGTTATTACCGCGGGCTGGCAACTGACTATGATCGGAAACGGAAGATCCTGTATGAAGGACTCTTAAGGGCCGGGTTCTCCTGCCGGCTGCCGGAAGGGGCATATTACATCTTCACGGATATTGCGGAGTTCGGCATGACCGATACAACATTCGCCCGACGGCTCATCGAGAAGGCCGGGGTGGCAGCAGTCCCGGGATCCTCGTTCTACCATGGGGGCGGTGAAACGAAACTCCGTTTCACCTTCTCCAAGAAGGACGAGACCCTTCACGAGGCATGCAAAAGGCTGGAGAACATGGAAATTTGAGTGAAATAGCAAGAAAGTTCACCCCACCACATTCCTCAAAAACCACTGCTGATTTTTTACCGGTGATCGCGGGATCCCCCGCCTCAATGCTTCTAACGCAGCGGCAGCTGATCATGCTAGTCTCTGGAACATCCGCTTTGAAGATCCGTCGCAGAGGCACCCCGCCAAGGGCGGGGGCGTTTCTCATGCCATGGATTCTCCGATCTTTTCTGATTACCGGGTTAATCCAAAAAAAAAGAAGAGGAAAAGGTTCCATAAAGCCGCAGGTTCAGTTCTCAAACTGCTGCACTGCGCCCGGCAGGCAGGTCACGACACCCCGTATCCCGGAAACGGTGAGGGTCATGAGGATTGCGTCAACGACCTCTTCCCGCGTCGCTCCCGCTGCCTTTGCCATCGGGACATGGGCCCTGACGGCCATCTCGTCACCCATCGAGGCTTTCATCGCGATATAGATGAGCTGCTTGGTCTTCGGGTCGATACCTTTTGATGCCACAAGCGACATGATCAGGCCGTTAAAAGCCGCTGCCACTTCCGGCGCTTCTTTCTGGAATAGCTCCATCGGGTTCTGCTGCATGATTATCATACCGGATTCTTTTTTCCGGAGAGAAGAACTCTTTTGATGTTCCGGGGAAAGGCAGGTAAAAGGGAACCAGGACAACAAGTCTGGCAAAAAGAGAGATGAACTTTGTCCCGTTCGGGAAAAACGGGAGAGCTGCGCTGGAATCTCAACCGGCCGGGCCTTTCCCATGCGGGTGTTCACCCGGCACCCATCGACCCCCGTCTCTGGTGAGCTCCTTCTTCCAGATGGGCACTCCTTTCTTTATCTCCTCGATGATATATCGCGAACCTGCATAGGCCTCCTGGCGGTGGCCGGCACTCACGATGATGATCAGAATATTCTCCCCAACGGAAAGCCGGCCGATCCGGTGGATAATATCGACATGGAGAAGGTTATGGAGTCTCTTCGCATCCCCGGCAATCTTCTCCAGCTCGTTGAGTGCAACTTCCTCGTACGCCTCGAGATCCATCTCCCTTATGTCATCGTCCCGGACAATCCCGTCGAAGACCACTACAGCGCCGGTCCCGGGCCGTTTGGCCTCGCTGATCAATTTCCCGATATCCACATCGTCATGCCGGATCGCGATCATGGTTCACCCACCTGCTACCGGGGGGAACACTGCGATCTCATCGCCATCCACGACAATCGTGGAAGCTGCCGCGGCTGTCTCAATACGTTTTCCGTTGCGCATCACGATGACAAATTCCCTGAACGCGCCATGCTCATCGAAAATGGCCACATAACCCTCCCGGTTCCTTCCAGCAAGATCCCTGACCAGATCGGCAAGAACGGTGCCCGGAGCGGGTTCGGCGGAAATATCGGTACCGAGCAGTTCCCGGAACCGCGCAAAGAACCGTACCCTGACTGTCAAGATCTCTCTCCCTCGAGATTATTATCGGCTGTACACGTTTTGCAGGTGCTGCAGCCGGGATCTCTCTCGACTGCAATCTCCTCGGCTTTTGCCGCCAGCCCGTCCCAGACAAAGAGACGGCCGCTNAAAAGGTCCCCGCGTTTCAGGATATACTTGAGCACCTCGGTTGCCTGGACCGTCCCGATAACCCCCGGCGTGACCCCCACTACGGGGAATACTTCGCTCGGCGGGGGTTTGGGAAAGATACATTTCAGGCACGGTGTTGTTCCGGGAATGATCGTCGTTACCTGCCCATAAAATCCCCGTATTGCCCCGTGAAAGAGCGGAATCTTCCTGGCTATTGCCATATCGTTCAGCAGATAGCGGGTGGCAAAATTGTCCATCGCATCGACGATCCCGTCTGCCTTGCCAACCAACCCTGCCGCATTGCTCTCATCGATGCGGCAGTCCAGTGCCCTGACTGTGATGTCGGGATTGATCGCTGTGAGTTTCTCTTCTGCCGATACGGTCTTCTTCTTCCCGATATCCCGGTCGAAATGGAGGATCTGGCGGTTCAGGTTTGACTGGTCGATAACATCCATATCGGCGATGGTGATAGTACCAACGCCGGCAACCGCAAGGTACATCGCGATCGGTGAACCAAGACCCCCGGCACCGGCGATGAAGATCTCCGCCTTCTTCAGCTGCTCCTGGCCTTCCTCGCCAAAGAGGAGGATCTGTCGCTTGTAACGTTCGCGTTCACGCTGTGAGAGCATACTTTCACCGAAATTCCTGGANGGTTACCACGCGACCGGGGCGAGAGGGTAAAGATTCTCTCACCGGATCTCTTCTTTTCACTATTGATGTGTCCATTATTTATTCCACCATGTCCAGGCAATTTTTTCCTGATCCGGACAACCGCGTTTTCTTTCAGACCCCGGCTAGTGCTGGCATGCAAGGTCTTCCTCATGGCCATGGGAGTGGGGGTTCTTCTCCTCCCATTGGGGCAGGCCATTCTTCTGCCGGTAATCGTTGATGGCCTTGTGGATTCCTTCCTCGGCCAACACCGAACAGTGCATCTTGATGGGCGGGAGACCCTCGAGCGCCTCTGCCACGGCTTTGTTGGAGACATCCCATGCCTCTTCTAGGGTTTTGCCCCGCACGAGCTCGGTCGCCATGCTGCTTGACGCTATGGCTGCACCACACCCGAAGGTCTTGAACTTAGCATCAGTGACGATGTTGTTCTCGATCTTCAGGAAGATCTTCATGATATCCCCGCAGACCGGGTTCCCGACCTCGCCGATGCCATCNGCGTTCTCCATCTCGCCGACATTCCGCGGGTTCTTGAAATGGTCCATCACCTTGTCACTGTACATTGCAGCCACCTTCCGTTCCCCCTTTCTTGTACAGAGGGGACATCTCCCTTAAGCGTAGGACAACCTTGGGTAATACTTTCAGTACAAAATCCACATCCGCGTCGGTATTGATGGTCCCGAGGGTCAGCCGGAGAGAGCCATGCGAGATCTCAACCGGGAGACCGGTCGCGAGCAGCACGTGGGAAGGCTCCAGCGACCCCGAGGTGCAGGCGCTCCCGGTAGATGCACAGATGCCCTCATCATCCAGCCAGAGCAGCATGGATTCCCCCTCAATAAACTCGAAGCTGATATTGATGTTGCCCGGGAGCCGTCTCTCCGGGTGCCCGTTCAGACGGGCATTCGGGATCGTTTCCAGGATCCCCTTCATGAGCCGGTCCCGCAGGGCACGGATCTTCCGGTTGTGGCCCGCAATATCGGCAGTCGCGAGCTCGATGGCCTTCCCGAGGCCAACAATCCCGGCAATATTTTCCGTACCGGCACGGCGTTTTCTTTCCTGGGCGCCGCCATGCATCAGGTTCTCGATTCTGGTGCCTTTCCGGATGTAGAGTGCCCCGACCCCTTTGGGACCATAGAACTTGTGGGCTGACAGGGAGAGGAGATCGATGTTCTGGGCTTTCACATCGACCGCCACATTGCCGATGACCTGCACAGCGTCCGTATGGAACGGGATCTTGTGCTTCCGGGCTATCGCCCCCAGTTCTGCGACCGGCTCGATGGTCCCGATCTCGTTATTGGCGAACATGACAGTGATCAGGATCGTCCTGTCCGTGATTGCCTTTTCGAGATCCGCCGGGTCCACGAGGCCATACCGGTCGACCGGAAGGTATGTTACGGTGAAACCCTCTTTTTCCAGGTACTGGCAGGTGTGGAGCACCGCATGGTGCTCGATCTTCGACGTGATAATGTGATTACCCTTCTTCCGGTTTGCCCACGCGGTTCCCTTGATCGCCCAGTTGTCGGACTCGCTCCCGCCGGAAGTGAAATAGATCTCGTCCACCTCAGCACCCAGCGCCTTCGCAACCTGAGTCCTGGCGGTATCTACCGCATCTCTGGAAATGCGGGCGATACCGTAGATGGAGGACGGGTTGCCGAAGTTTTCGGAGAAATAGGGAACCATCGCATCTACAACCTCCCTGCGGACGTACGTCGTAGCTGAATGGTCCATATAGACGATGCGTTTCTCTGCCATGTCCGGATTCACCGTATACCTGAATATGTGCACGGGTCGTCTGATTATTCTTTCCCAGCCTCTCTTTNACCCTGACCAAGGGGAGGGCTGCAAAAAAGTGAATTATTATTACAGAACCGGCCTGGCTCGCCCCTTAACGCACCCGGGAGAAAGATTATTCACAATTGTGAATGCAATGTATTATGTCAAAATTGTGATAACTTAAAGGTTGTGATGTGATGGAAGCCCCGTGCCAGAAGATTGTCTGGGATGTCCTGCCGGCGATCCGGGCGGCAATTGCCGTTGAGCTCGTACGGCACGGTGTATCCCAGGTAGAAGCATCCCGTATGCTGGAGATCGCTCCCTCTGCTGTATCGCAGTACCTCTCGGGCAAACGGGGATACCGGATCGAGTTCGAGNACGCCGTGAAGCGATCCATCGAACTCCTTGCCCAGGACCTGAAGGAAGGAAAGCAGGTCAACCTCGTGAGACGCACCTGCGACATCTGCCGCCAGTTACGCGAAGAGGACGACGGGTGTGCCGGGCCGGCAGAGGCACGGTGCAGTTCCTGAAATACACGGATTCATTCTTTTTTCAAGAGGACCTTCGTGGCAGCACCAGATAAAAAACAGTTACTGCTGGAGAACCTCAGGGGGCACGGCTCTATGCTCATCGCCTTCTCCGGCGGGGTTGACAGCACCCTCCTCGCAGCCCTTGCACGGGAAGCGCTGGGCGAGAAGAGTCATTGCGTACTACTCGACAGCCCGGTGGTCCCACGGGCAGCGGTCGGACAGGCACAGCAGATAGCGGCAGAACTCGGGCTGGATCTTGAGGTCATCACTGTTCCGCTGATGGAAGATGAAGAATTCCGATCAAACCCGGAGGACCGGTGTTATTATTGTAAAAAGATCTCGGCCGCAATTCTGCAGAAACGATTGGCGGAACTGGGTCTTGCCTGCATCGCGGACGGGGTCAATCTTTCCGATACCCGTGAGCACCGCCCCGGCCTGCTGGCATCGACGGAGGCAGGGATCCTCCACCCGTTCATCGAGGAAGGGTATACCAAACAGGACATCAGGGACATCGCCCGGGACTGTGGTCTTGCGGTCTGGCAGAAACCTTCCGCCTCCTGCCTCTCGTCGCGTATCCCCTACGGAGAGAGGATCACGATGAAAAAACTCAACATAATCGAGGAGGCCGAGGCATTTCTTGCCGGACTGGGATTTGGCCAGATGCGGGTCCGCCTGCACGGGAGCATTGCACGCATCGAAGTACATAAAGAGGAGATGGGGAGAATACTGGAACAGCAGCAGCCGATCGTGGAGAAAATAAGATCACTCGGCATCAGCTACGTGACCCTCGACCTCGCTGGCTATCGAGGCGGCAGCATGGACGAAGTCCTGGAAGAATGGAAGAGCAGGTAACAATGGCAGACATGTTCAGGAAGATTCCCTGTACCCGGGTTGACGGTGAGACGTGCAGCAGGGGCCTGCACGAAGTGATAGAGGAGGTACCGCTCGCCCTCTTCGTCAACGGCCGCCACGCGATGACAGCGATGATGAGCCCCGTCCAGCTCGAGGAGTTCGTAACCGGGTACCTCTTTACCGAACAGATTGTGAAGGGAATTGACGAGATTGAATCTATCCGGATCGAGAAAAACCGGATGAGTGTTATCACCAGGAACCTGTTCAAGGTTCTTGGCCCGAAGAAGACCATCCTCTCGGGGTGCGGCGGAAGCACTTCCTATATCGACACGGAAAAACTCCCGAAGATCGCCTCGGATTACTCAATAGCCACGCGCGAGATCTGGACTTCAGTGAAGGCAGTGCTTAATTCAGAGCTTCATATGACCACCGGCGGGATCCATATCGTTGCTCTTCTCGACCACGAAAAGATCCTTGCCGTATCTGAGGACATCGGCCGGCACAATGCGCTTGACCGCGTGATTGGGTTCGGGCTCCGCACCAAAATCGACCTCTCCCGTACCTGGGTCGTGGTATCGGGAAGGATCTCATCAGAGATGGTGCGCAAGTGCCTGGTCGCAAATATCCCGATCATCGTCTCGCGGGGAGCAACAACAACCCTTGCCGTGGAGATCGCCGAAAAGACAGGGCTCACGGTCGTTGGTTTTGCCCGCGGGGGCAAGATGGTAATTTACACCCATACGTCCCGGATTGAAGGGCCGGGCGAGGCGTGCGCTACCCTANCCTCGAAGTGAGTGCCCTAGATGGCAGAGCTGGCAGAGCTCCCCGCTGCAGGGATCCCCGCATTTTGTGCAGTGCCGGATCGGTTCCCCGCAGGGGTGGGCGGAGAACAGTTCTTCAACCGCCTTTTTATTCTCCATAAGACACAGCATTGTGCCGGGAAACTCATATTCAAGTCCTGCGAGCATTACTCTTACCTCCCGCCGCAGGGCATGGCAGACGTACGGGCATTCAGGAAGATCGGTCCACTCACCTCTCAGCAGGAGGTACGTTGCGATCTCTTTCTCGTGGATGAACATCAGTGGCTTTATCCGAGGAATAAAGCGGCCGGAGGAATCAGCGCTGCTGTTCCTTGTGAGGCGCGCAAGATCCCCACGGAGGACGTTCATAAGGACCGACTGTGCCTCGTCATCGAGGTTGTGGCCGGTGGCAAGGCGGGTGGCCCCCGCACGTTCCGCACCGGTTGTCAGGGCTTTCTTCCGCAGGACACCGCAGATGCTGCAGGCCTGCTCTTCCCGGCCCTTGAGGATCCCGTCGAGCGTATCTCCGAACAGTTCCATAAACGAGATAGTGTAGTGTTCTATCCCAAGCGTGGCGACGAGTCGATCAGCAGAACGGACCGTTTCCTCGCGATAACCGGCAATTCCTTCGTCGATGGTTATTGCAACCAGGCGGATATCATTCCGAGCACCAAGGATCCGGTGCAGGAGGAGGAGAAGTGCGGTGCTGTCTTTGCCGCCGCTCAGGCCTACCGCGATGCAGTCTCCCGGAACGAGAGGGTTCTGTTCCCTCATCGTGGCGGCGACCCGCTCTTCGATATCACTGGTGAGATGCGTGCTGCAGAGGTGGCGGTTACGATCCCGCTGGAAGATGACGGCTGGTTCAGGGCAGAGGGAACAGGAGGGAGTTCCCGCAGGAACATGTTCCGGATCAGCCGCCATGGGAGATCCTGATGACCCGTATCTCGTCATCTGCACCGAGAATGGTATCGTCCGTAATAAGTTTCCCGTTCCTCGATACCATGACATCCAGCGGGTTAATGCCAGCCTCGAGCAGGATCGTTCCGACGGGGGCCGGATCGCGGGGAAGTTCCCTTACTTCCCTGTCCGGGAGGATCAGTCTCATAGCTGTGAAGAGGTAGGCGGGCTGGTTGCTTAAACATCCCCACCGCTCTGCTTAAAGCGGTAGCGTGCCGGTCCGAGCTGCTCTGACCACCCGTGTATTTGATACATCCCGTGCACATACACACTTACCACAACGGAGACAATCACCGTGCAGGACATACCAGCAATCCGTGAGGAGATTCGACAGCTCAAAGAAGAGCGGAACGCGATTTTTCTCGTGCATAATTACCAGCCGGCAGAGATCCAGGACATCGCCGACCTTATGGGGGATTCTCTCGAGCTCTCCCGTGCCGCTGCCGCAATGGACGGGGAGGTCATCGTCTTTTGCGGGGTGGACTTCATGGCCGAGACCGCCGCGATCCTCTCGCCGCAGAAGACCGTCCTGCTGCCTGCAGAGGATGCCTGCTGCCCGATGGCTCAGATGATCACGGGGGAAGAGCTGAAACTTGCCAAATCCTGTCACCCGGATGCCGCCGTTGTCTGTTATGTCAATACTACTGCCGATGTGAAGGCTGAGAGCGATATCTGCTGTACATCATCGAACGCCGTAAAGGTGGTCAACTCCCTTACAGAAGATACCATCATCTTTGTCCCCGACCGGAACCTCGCACGGTATGCCCAGCGGTTCACGAAGAAGACCATTCTCCCGTGGGATGGCTTCTGCATAGTGCACGACCGTATAACCCCCGAACAGGTACGGGCGGCGCAGAAAGCACATCCCGGTGCTGTCGTCATCGTCCATCCCGAGTGCCGGCCCGAGGTGATCGATCTCGCGGATCATGTTGCGAGCACGTCCGGTATCATCCAGCACGTCTGTACATCGAAGGAAGAGGAGTTCATTATCGGTACGGAAGTCGGCATCCTGCACCGCCTGCACCGGCAGTGCCTGGAGAAGCGGTGTTTCCCCCTTGCTGAAGAAGCGGTCTGCAGCAATATGAAGAAAACCGATCTCACAAAGATCCGGGATGCACTGGTAACCCTCAGGCCTCGCATCACTGTGCCGGAAGAGATCGCAGACCGTGCCCGGGGCGCGATCGAGCGGATGCTCGCGCTCTGATCGTCGATTGGAAGTCAAAGTTCGGAACAGTCCGGATCTAAGTATCCAGGATATAAAAAATGGATTTTGCGAGTAAACCCTGTCTCAGGGCCTTTCCGAAGCACGCGGGGCAGCAGGTTATTCATCACTTTTCCAGAGCGTTACCGAACCGCAGCGGGGACGGGACGGCGTGTTTAGCGCGAGGGTGATTCACTATAAGACTCTGTTTTTTGAGGAACTCTCATAAATTCTCATTTTCAGGGTACGGTGCAAATCTTCGGATTTACGAATGTTTTTCGGAGATTGTGATCACTTGTCCGGTGAAATTGCCTGCTTCCCGGCCATGATTTTATTGTACATCTCCTCGCCGACACACTCCTTCGCATGTTTACACCACTGCACGCAGGACTCGATATCGTTCCAGACGACAAAACCGCAGGAGCTGCACTTTACGGAGATATCATTGGAAAAGAGCTCGACCTCTTCGCCGCACTGGGGGCATTTCTTGATCGAGAGTGTAGGGGTGCGCAGGTTCGCTGCCCCGGGACAATGATCCAGCATACCAGTACATTGCCCTTATTCTTTATGGAAGTAGGGAATGCAACGATGCAAATGTTGAATGCAGAACCCCCTAAAAAGTTCCTCATCCTTCGGAGCATACCATGAGGATGGGGATAACGTTCTCCCTGCATCCAAAGATGTAATATGACCCCTCGCCAAGTAACCGGCAGTAATGCACCAGCGGCAGCTCATCCGGATCACGGACTCAGTCCGTCTTCAAAAAGCGTTAGCAGNGCTCCAGAGACAGGATCCAGTATCCGGTAACCCCGGAACGGGACGTGACCCCTGTGTCAGGGCCGTTCACGATCCGTCTTATCAGGTCCCGCCAAAGCTGAAAAAGGGAGGGGGATATGCAATCTGAAAAATCCCACCCCTCCTCGCCCTATCTCCTGAACCCGGGAGAATCCGAACGGCTCTCGCAGTACTTTGGGATGCGGGCACTGCCATCTCTCCTCCAGGAAAGCATTGAGGAATATATCACAAAAAAAGTGGGACGATCGTGGGAGGATCCGGTCATCCTCGAACGTCTCAGGAAGGCTATCATCGCCCAGAAGGATGACTACTGGAAACCGATGCAGAAGCGGTCCCTGCAGTATACAAAAGGGTACAGCGTTCTCGGGTATCTTGCCTATCACTTCCCGGTCTACTTCATCCAGACTGAATTCCTCCTCGCAATGCTCGCGCGGGACGGTCTCCTGAAAAAAAGTATGACCATTGTCGATATCGGTACCGGCCCGGGTGTCGTCCCGCTCGCGGTCGCCGATTTCTGGTCACGCCTTGACGAGGCACGGGCAACTGTTTACTCGATTGAACGCTCGGAAGAGCATATCGAGGCATTCCTTTCGCTGAGAGAGGCGTTTGCAAAAAAGGGGGGACATGCAGGTATCAAGCCTCCGGTCAGAGCTGATATCACCACGTTTGACCCTGCAAAGATCCCGCAGCAGGCCGACTTGATGATCTTCTCCAATGTCCTCAACGAGGTGAGTTCTGCAGATCCTCACAAGCGGGCAGATCTGGTGATGAAGTTCGCGGAACGACTGTCCCCTGACGGCACCATCCTTATCATCGAACCCGCTGAGGAGGCAACCTCCACAGCCCTTCGAGTCCTATCCCTTGCCCTTAAGAAACGTGGTCTCACGATTCACAGTCCCTGCTCATTCATCTGGGGGACGAACTGCACGCCGGACCGGTGTTGGAGCTTCGTGACCACTCCCTGCATCCGGCCTACGCGGATGATGGAAGGCCTCGCCTCCTGTGATGAGGCCTTTCGCTTCGTAAATATTGATATCAAGTACAGTTACGTCGTCCTCCGGAAAGATGGAAAGACGCGGGAGACGTTCAGGGTGCCTGCAGGTTCACGCGTGCTGCGCCTGTCACAGATCCACCGTCACGTTGATAAGCGGATCAACCTGATCGCGGCGAAGATGTCGGAGAACCTCGGGGATGCAAAGACCATGATGTTCCGACTCTGCGACGGGACGGCTGATACACCATTCTTTGCGGTGGTACCTGCGTACCACGTTACGCCGGAGAACGAGTTCATGGTGTCGGCACCCTACGGGACGATCCTCGAGCTGCAGAGTGTTCTGGTCCGGCATAACCCGAAGCATGATGCCTTCAACCTGCTGGTGAGCCGGCACACGGTGATTACACCGGTAAAATAATTTTTTTTAGGTACTTCATGGGAACGGATCTCTGGAAAGAGGGGAGCTATGCTCGTTTTTTTAAAGTGATGCCTCTGGGTATGGATCGAAAGGACAGCGGATGATGGGACCCCGTTCAGCAAAATAGCTGCTCTTTGGAGAATCTGAAAAAAAAGTGACTGAACTTTTTCGCAATTCGCTTTTAAAAAAATTAAAAAAATTCGATAAAGGCGCCCCCCACTCACAGACCTACGTGGTCACGGGTCCTCGCACCGTACTCGTAACGGTACCGGAATAACTGCCGGTCCCGGTCGCAACAACTCTGATGTAATAACCGACATCACCTGCTGCAAGTGTGTATGTCGTCGCCGTTGCGCCCGGGATGGCTGAGTAGGAGCCACCGGAGGTGCTCGATCGTTGCCACTGATAGGTTACCGTTGCAGCTGTGGGTGTCAAAGCTCCTGCGGTCAGTACACGACCCGACCGGAGAGTCCCCGAGATTGCACCAATTGCGGTAATTGGGATTGCTGTTACCGGCCCTCTTGATGCACTGGTGATCGTGCCGGTATAACTGCCAGTGCCGGTTGAGACAATATGGAGATAGTAACCAATGTCACTGGTGACCGGCGTGTACGTGGAAGCTGTTGCTCCCGGGATTGCCGAATATGTGCCACCGGCAGAACTCGATCTCTCCCATTGATTGTTTACGGTCGCGGCAGCAGGTGTCAGGGCTCCCCGCGTGAGAACGCTCCCGACCTGTGCAGTACCGGTGATACTACCGATTGCGATAATCGGGGTAGTTACCGGACCTACGGGGATACTTGTCACTGTACCTGTATAGGCGCCGGTACCCGTTGCCACGACCCGCAGGTAATTGCCAAGGTAGCTGGCAACCGGCACGTACGTAGCAGCCGATGCTCCGGATATTGCCGAATATGTGCCACCGGAAGTTGTCGATCGCTGCCACTGGTAGGTTACCGTCGCACCTGCAGGGGTCAGTGCTCCCGCCGTCAGGGTACTTCCTACCTGGGGAGTTCCGGTTGTTGCACCGATCGCGGTGACCGTGATCTTTGTCACTGGTCCCGCTGCAGTGCTTGTCACTGTGCCGGTATAGCCGCCGGAGCCGGTCGCAATAACCCGGACATAGTACGCAGCATCGCCGGCAACCGGTGTGTACGAGAAAGCAGTTGCTCCCGCGATTGCTGAATAGGTTCCACCAAAGGTTGTCGATCGCTGCCATTGATAGGTCACCGTTGCTCCCGAAGGAGTTAGAGCTCCTGCTGTCAATACGCTCCCTACCTGAGGCGTGCCGGCGACCGGACCAATTGCCGTGATCGGAATCCGGGCAACCGGCCCGACAGAGGAACTAAAAACCGTGCCGGTATAATTGCCGATACCGGAAGCATTCACCCGGATAAAGAGTCCGTAATCACCCGCAACCGGTATGTAGGATGCAGATGCTGCCCCTGCTATAGCTGAAAAGGGGCCACCAGGTACTGTCGCACTCTCCCACTGATACCCTGCTGTAGCCCCGGGTGGTGATAACGTACCTGCCGTCAGGACGCTTCCCACCTGCGGTGTGCCAGTGATCGCTCCTATACTGACGATCTGGTTCCGGATGGTGAATCCTCCGGCCAGGGTCCCATTCTGTCCGTCAGGGTTTGTCACCACGACATTCCATGGCCCCACCGCTGCACCCGAAGGAAGTGAGAGTGCGCAGCTGATAAAGTTGGGTGAAGCGACGTTGACCCCGGTGGTTGATATATCGGGACTTCCTGCCCGGCTGAGTTTGATGGTCGCCCCATCAATGAACCCGTTTCCGCCGATCGATACTGGACTGTAACTCAGGCCTGTTATTCCCGAAGTAGGGTTAATAGCTGTAACAATCGGGCCATAGCCTGCAACGGTAAATCCGTCGGGAAGAATAGCGGATTTTCCATCAGAATTGGTAACAACAACATTTCTGACACCCGGCGGTGCTCCCGCGAGGTCAAAGACGCAGGTGATCTGGTTCTGGGATATCACTGCAACATCCGACGCCATGATGCCGTAAGGATCGGACGTGCCGTTCAGCTTCACCGTTGCTCCGCTCATAAAACCAGTACCTGCGAGACGGGTAATGGACACTGAAGTTCCGGTATATGCAGCTGCCGGGGTGATTCCGGTAACTGCCGGCCCTGGATTGACGACTGTGAAAGAATTGGTAAAAGTACCGGACTGCCCATCAGTATTTCTCACGGTGACATCCCATGATCCGGTGGCTGTACCGGGGGGGAGAACAAAGGTACAGGAAATATTGTTGGAATCCATGACATTCACATTCTGGGCATAAAGGTCCCCGCTTCCGTATCGTGACAGGATGACGGATGCCCCCCCAACGAATCCGGTGCCGGTAAGGTTCCTGATATTCACCGAATCTCCGCTGTTACCTGATACGGGAGAGATTCTGATAACTGTTGGGGGGGGACCCACCGGGATAACGGTAAAACCACGGGTAAGGGTACCTGCAGGGCTCGATGGATTTGTCACCACGACATCCCATAACCCTGTTACCGCTCCGGTGAGGCTGAAGGAACAGGAAATACTGTTCTGGGAGATTACCATAACACTTGATGCAGGAATAACATCCGATCCATGTACCAGATGTACAACTGCACCCGGCTGGAACCCGGAGCCGGATATCGCTGCAGAAAGCGAAGATCCGCTGATTCCGATACCGGGTATAATGCCTGTCACTATCGCCGGTGTGCCGGGTGTCGGTACGGCTGTCGGTACGTGGGTTGGCATACCACTGGAAAAGTCAGCAGAGACAAGAACGGTCTGCGTGGACGGGCTCTTGTAGATCAGTTGCACTTTTGCTGGCAGCGCCCCGTAATTATAGTCGAGGAACTGGCCCGGTGACCAGGTTGACCAGGCCGCACCCTGAATGGTAAATGAGGAGGTACGGTCAATACCGTCTACAAGCACCGCGACCTGCTGGCTGGTCAGGGAATCCCCGCCATTATTGAAGATCCGAATGGTATCCCTGCCGTTTGATGAGATGATGGCATCAATCGCCGGGATCTTCTCAGGCGCTGGCTGGGATGTCAGGGCAACGCCGATGATCGCGATCGCTGTCACCACAACGGCAATGAGCATCACAGCGCCGAGAACCTCAGATACGGCGGATTCATGGATCCTGTCTCCGCGTCTTGCCTGCATTCTTTTCAATCTCCCTCCCGATCATGCCGGTAACCCAGTGTAGGGTGTTGTATCCAATTAGCCTATCCCCAGCGGAACTGCCCCTGCTCCTCGTTTTTCTGGTCTATACCCTCATCACTTCGATTGCTGAGATCTTCGGGTTTTCCTCTCCCTTGATAAAATCGATGTCAAGACTCCCGTCACTCACGGAAACCAGATAGGTCCCGTCGGTGGCAGAATACTGGCCCGAAGTGGCAAAGAGCGAAAGATTTGTTATGACGCGGGTTCCTTCCAGATTCACACTGAAGATCCTGGGGTTGAAGGGGGTAATCCCGTTATAGATCTCCGCAAACTTCAGTGTCACTTTATACTCCCCGTTCGGGACGGTAAAACGGTAAGCACCGTCCCCAGGATTGAAATAACTCTCTGTCTGGTAAAGGACCGGGTCGGTCGTATTTGTAATGGCATGGGTAACGGAGTAAATGTACCGGTTTGTCCCCGCATACCCCCAGCTGCCCGGAGTATAAGGCTGGTCCGCCAGCCAGAGGTTGTTATGGAAATCGGTGGAGCTCCCGTCACCGCAGTTCACCCGGAATACCACCAGCGGTTTACCGAGAGTCTGGATAAGTCGGGAAGAACCCCCGCCGGCATACACCACCTGAATGTTGTCGGGAACCGGCTGGCCTGCCGGTGCATCGTACCTCAGGGTGTCTCCGACAGCCCAGGACGTCCATGCAGAGCCATCAGTATTCCTGAATAAATTTGTGATGTCCAGGCCATTGTAGAGAAAGATGATGGTGTCCCGAATAAGGGTATCCCCGCCGTCATGGCGGAGGAGAGCCGTGTGATCGGTAATGGTAAGATCTGCATCAAAAGAGGGAATTTTCTCCGGCTGGGGGGCAGACATAATTGCAAGCCCGAAGAGCCCGGCACCCATACCAACTATCGCCACAAGAACAACGGCACCGAGCGCATCTGAAAGAGCAGTTTCATGGCCCATGGCACTCACGTAACAACTCCACTGGCACCGAAGATGCTGGTGGAGTAGGTTGCATTTGTAGCAATTACATTGATGTCATCCCACGTATCAGTGGCGTCATAGCCATTGATGAGAATATAACTTTCATTGTTGAGGAACCCAGTAGCGTACGATGCCGGTGGCATTCCCGCAGCACCCGCAGTGTAGTCGAAATAATTTTTCCACATTGTTCTCGACTGGTTATCCGTGGTATTGATGGCAAGGCGGACCCATTTGGTATTGGGAATGCCCGACGCATACGGCAATGTCGTAATACCGTTAAGGGTTGATTTTACCTGGATTGAACTGCTCCCACCGACAATCCCGCGGTCATTCTGATCAAAAGTGAGAGCATTGATACTGACCGTAACGATCTTTTTGGTAATGACAGGATCATTTGTGTACGAAAACGATAACTCCGGGGGGAGTTTGTAGGTGATATTGCCATCGTTCTGGGCAAGGAATACCCCCCCCATCTGGTAATAATACGTCTGCGGTATCCAGTAGTTGTTCCGGGCCCGGTACTCCAGCGCGCCAAGGGGTATGGGGGGCACCGACCAGGTCATCTCAGAATAGCCGTAGGTGACGTTGCCTCTGCCGATGATATGTTGATCATTGGTAACAGGATTCGTGTTGTACAGAGTATTTGCTACAAACAGGTTGTCCGGGTACGTGACGGAGGGTTTGAGACCGTAGGAATCATCGAGCAGGTCAACGGTGTACGAGCCGGGCTGAATAGTCCTGTAGACAACAAAATTCTGCATACTCGTCACATTTTCTTTCACAATGCTGATCAGGATATCAGAACTCATGTAACTGAGCTGGTTATGCGGGATCAGGCACAAACCCCCCGTGACCGGAAGCGGCGGGCCGTCCGGGGAATAAACACAGGATGCCTCAACCGTATAATTCTGGTAAGCAGACACCCGGGGCGTCAGATTAACCATCGCTGTCCACCCGGTCCCATTAACCTGGATTCCATAGCCGGTGTCCGCCGAGAGATCCCGGCTGGTGATGCCGGAAATATCGACAAAAATATGCTTGGGGAGGGTAACGATCCGTGTCGGAAGATTTGCAGCATCCTGGTACGTATCATTGAGGATAAGGGACCGGGATGTTATTTTCAGGGTCTCGGGATCTATTGTCCGATCGTTTATCGCTACTACACCGGACGAACTCACCGGGCTCATGACGGGAATGAAGCCCAGCGCACCCTGCGAATAACCGCCACCGGTGCCCAGGGTGAAGGAGTTGGACACGGTCGACCCGATCTTGCCATTGTTGAAGAGTGAGTCAAGACTAAGTTTGTAGCCGACAAACTGGTCTTTTACGGCATTCATATGAACGATCTCGTTATCCCGTCCCTGTACCGGGATGCCGTATGTCAGGTACAGGGAAAAAACAACGACCAGTACCCCGATGATCAATACAAATCCGACAACCTCGGAAAGTCCGCTTTCTCCCGACAGACAGGCACGGTAGTTTTCAGCCATTCCTACTGATTCGTTGGTAACGGCGCCTATATATGTCATTCGTCGGAAATGCCCTGATTATCGGTTAAAATTGCCATATGACTGCCATTTCAGAAATAAACGAAGCGTTAGCGGACGAATTCCGGAACCGATGAAACCGGCCTGAGGGGATCCTTCAGAAGTGTTTTCTCCTCTGCTCACAAAAATAAAGGGATATCTGAGTATCCGATCCGGACCTCAGGAGGATCCTTGACATTATCCCAGGGTTGTGTTCTCTGCCATCAGGGCGCAAAGATGGTACTGTTCGTTACCGGCCGGTGTCACCGTACCTGCTGGTACTGTCCTCTTTCCCGCGAGCGGAAGGGCACGGATACGGTCTTTGCCAACGAGCATCCGGTAGACATCCCTGCACAGATTATCGAGGTCGCTGAGAAGATGAGTGCCCTTGGCACCGGCATCACCGGAGGGGAGCCTCTCCTCTGTCTCGATAAGGTAACGGAATATTGCAGGATGCTCAAGGTGCATTTCGGTCCGGAACACCAGATCCACCTTTACACGGCGAAAGCGCCGACCCTAGAGGAACTGGTACAGATGCAGGGCCTGGTCGATGAGATACGCCTCCATCCACCCCATGAAGAATGGATAGGGATCCTTGCATCCGATTTTATCACATCAGCGCGGCATGCACGGGAGCTCGGGTTCGCCATCGGCATCGAGGTCCCGGCTCTGCCCGGGCTGGACTATCTCATCCCTGCACTTCCGTTCCTTGACTTCCTGAATATCAACGAGCTGGAGTGGGGGGAGAGTAATGCGTACCAGATGCGGGAACGGGGGTACGAGCTTGCCGACGATCTGCACAATGCAATTGAAGGGGCAAAAGCCTGGGCGGCCGGACTGTGCCGGCAGGAGAAGGTCCATTTCTGCACATCTGCATTCAAGGACGCGGTCCAGCTCAGGGAACGATTGAAACGGATTGCAGAAAATACCGCCCGGCCTTTCGATGAGATAACCGAAGACGGCACAATCGTCTACGGAGTCATTGAACCTCAGGAAGAGGACCGGGAAGCATGCCGGCGGTTCTGCGAAAGCACTCTGGAACCCGGAAGCTTTGCTGTCTGCGGAGGACAGTTTGAGATGGCATGGTGGTTCCTCGAGGAACACGCAGCAGATCTCCATGGGAGGAAGTATGTTGTGGAACGCTACCCGGACAACGGCATGATTGTTGAGGTGACGCCCCTGTGATCGCCCGCTCCCTGCTTGACAGCCTCTACGAACGCTACCTCCGCATGCAGGTCAGGCACGTCCCCAATCATATCGCAATCATCCAGGACGGGAACCGGCGGTACGCAAAACAACTCGGGATCGATACCGCCAGCGGACACCGGGCCGGGGCTGACAAAACCGAGGAGATGTTGGACTGGGCACACGAGCTGGGCATAAAACACATCACCCTCTATACATTTTCAACGGAAAATTTCTCCCGCAAGCAGGAGGAAATCAGCCATCTCTTTAGTCTCTTCAAGGAAAAGTTTGCCTCCGTGATGAACGATGAGCGCGTGAAAAAATATAAGATCCGTGTCCAGATGGTCGGGGACCGCTCGCGCCTTCCCGACGACCTGCGGGAGGTAGTAGAGGCTGCGGAGCAAGCTACCAGGGATAATACCGGGTTCTTCCTGAACATTGCCCTTGCTTATGGCGGGAGAAATGAGATTGTTCTTGCCGCCCGGGAGATCCTTGAAGAGACGGAGCGGTCAGGAGTGAGCCCGGCTGGGATCGATGTCCAGTTGGTGGAGCGGCATCTCCATGGGGGAAAAGGGATCCCACCCGTGGACCTGATCATCAGGACCGGCAACGAATCCCGCACCTCCAACTTCCTGCCATGGCTCGCAAACGGCCACGAATCGGCAGTCTATTTTTGTGCCCCGTACTGGCCGCTCTTTCGTAAGATCGATGTCCTGCGGGCCATCCGGATCTATGATCAGCGGGTTTCCGCCCGGAACCCCTGACCACACAGGGCAGGATCGCGTACTATATTTTCCAGTGCAGCAGATCAACACATGACCTTCTATGACGGAGAAGAACGATCCTGCAGTACCATGGCATCCCCTGCAGATCAAGATCAGGACTGACCTGTACCAAAAAGCCCTCGAACAGGGACTCGATATCGGCGATCTCTGTAACCGTGCCCTTGCAGATGCCCTGGGCCATGATCTCCAGAAAGTCCGGACACCGACCCCACCCTCATCGGTCATCATCGCCAAAAACGGGGGTACTGCCGCGCTGCCCGTCGTTGTACCTGTTCCCGCAATGAAGGCCCTGCACCCGGTGATCAATGCCGATGATCCTTCGGCGAGTACAAAGGTGAAACAGGCACAACAGCACAAGGCAGCCGGGGTTCAGCCGGAGGCCGCACCGGTTCAACCCGCAGAAAGCAGAATTGGTAAACCACCTGTTACAGCCACACCGAAAAAAGGATCTGCTGCCGGAAAGGATAGGAATGCTGCGGGCAGGAAATCCCGGCACGACCTGCTGAAAATGTTCTTCGCATCCGAAGTTACCCGTGAAGATGCTCCGGGAGCAGGTGTCAGTAAGGACGCAATGTACGAAACGTTTGCCCGCTGGTGCCGGGAGAAGCGGATCCTGCNGGTCCCGGACAGGCGATCGCTTACAGTGGCGCTGAAAAACCAGTTTGCCCTCCAGGAAACCGCGATCAACGGGATACCATCATGGACCGGAATCCGCCTGAAATAAGAAAGTTAGGTATCAGCTTAGCCCCTAATCTCCAGCTCTGACAAGCGTCCACCCGCTTGCGCCAGTCCTGACCCATGGGGGACGGGGGCGCATCCGATTCCTCTGCAGTACCCAAAAATTTCGGTCAGGTAATACGACACTATCGCAATTGTTGCGCTGTAGCAGCGGGGCGAACCCCCGAAAGCGTCACAATTTTCCAAGTCTTCGACAGGTACACTTTTTTGTCTTGCATTCTGGACAAGCATTTTCTTCTTTCTTTTTCCGTCGTAAATCCTTCTTGAGTTAAGAGCAGAAATACTACTTTACCATAAAAACCCGTCATTTTCCAAAACGCCGGATCCTTGACTGGTAATCGCGGAGGATCCGCAGGAAGTCCACTTTCCGGAGATATTTCCAGTTCACGTCCGAGAAGAAGAGCTCCGAATAGACTGACTGCCAGATGAGAAAATCGGTGAGGTGGTCGCCGCCGCTCTTGATCACGACATCCGGGGTGTATTTAAAGGTCAGGTAGGTCTCGAGGAGGTGCTCATCGACATCGCAGCTTCTGACATGGTCCTCAGCCATCTGGCGGATGCAGGCAGTGATTTCTTCCCGGCCGCTTTTTCCAATCGCAACGACGACATCCATCCCTTTTCCGGTAATCTCCTCCTGGTCGCCTATATGGAGGATCAGGCGCGAGATGGTCCCGATCTTCCGGATCTCCGGCAGATACCGCATCATCTCGTCCGGCGCCGGTGTCGAGATATGGAAGGTCAGTCCTGTTATTCTGGCGGGAGATGACGGGTGATGCCGGGTGATGAAGGTGGAGATCTGGTTGCACCACTGAGTAATGGCATAGAGTTTTTCCGGTGCATCGGCCATATCCTTCCCGTTGATCATGAAGCAGACATGTCCGGGAAGGTCCGTTATCTGCCGCTTGAGCAGGTGGCCATAGAGCCAGTGAATCATTTTTCTTTAAGACCATTGCGGCCCATGGTAAATATGCTTGAGGGTAGCTGCGCCTGTCAATTTTTTCTCCAGGGTTGTGCACTTCTGCCCTCACATGAAAAGGCTCAGGACCCGGAACGTCACGGCACCAATCGCTATAGCAAGAGTGATCTCGAAAAGACAGATGGTGATCGCCTGCTTCCAGCCAAATTCCTGCGCAAGTGCGAGGATCGTGGAGAGGCACGGGATGTAAATTATGGTGACAAGTGCAAAGACAATCAGTTGTACCGGCGTAAGGACATTCGAAAAAATTGTGGTACCAAACAATGCTGCGAGGGTCAGGATCGTCATCTCTTTGCGGATGATGCCGAAGACAAATACGATACCAGTCAGGGCCGGGAGACCCAGTAGGAGCACGGTTATGGGAGAAAGAAAGGTGTTGATCGGGCCGAGGAACCCTGCCGCGTAAGCCGCTGTGATCCCGATGCTGCCTACCACATAGGAGGGCAGGACGATCCAGATCAGTGACCGCGTCCGTGCCCAGGTCTGGTTCAGGACAACCGTTGAAGATGGGACGTGGTAGTCGGGCATCTCCATGATCATCCCTACCGATTCACCGGGAATGACACGGAAAGCGATTCGTCCCAGGATAACGATAAGGAGGAACTCGAAGAGGAAGAGGGCAAGCGCCCACCAGATATTCACAAAAACCGCAACAATACTGAGGATAACGATGATCCGGGCAGAGCATGGGACGAGAGTAACGAGGAACGCAGCGATGTACTTTTGCTTGGGCGACTCGATGATACGGCAGGCAAAACACGCAGGGACGCTGCACCCGAACCCGAGGATGAGAGGTATGATCGCCTTGCCATGAAGACCCAGCTTATGCATACCCATGTCCAGCATGAGGGAGAAGCGGGTAAGGAATCCGGAGTCCTCGATGAGCGACAGAAACAGGTAGAACGGGATGACGTAGGGGATGATCAGCGTCAGGGCGGCTACGAGGCCGGTCCAGGCGCCGTTGAAGATGACGTCTGTCGCAGAACCGTTGACCAGCGGGTGGAGCGGGGCGATACCCGCAAGAAACGCGGTCATGAGATCAGAGATCCAGGCACCGATGATAAATGTCCAGCCAAGGAGCCCACCGATCGCAAGGACCAGCAGCATGTATCCGAGTACCGGGTGAAGGGCGATCCGGTCGATCCGGTCGGTCAGTGACGGCCGGTTGCCGGCGCGTGTCCGGATCGTCATCACTTCGCTCACGATCTGCTCAGCTACGTGATACCGCTCCCCGCTCAGGACCGTGCCGACCGCTTCACCGTGCATCTTTTCAAGTTCCTCGCCCAGTTCGCGTGCCGCCCGTACTGCTTCAGGAGACTGTTTCTTTGCCTCCCAGACGGTATCGGAATCGCCCTCAAGAAGTTTGATGGCAGTCCAGCGGGGCGGATACCCCCCGGCACCCGAGGGCAAAAGGGCCATGATCCTGCGGATCCGGTCTTCAACCTCCCTGCCGTATTCGAGGGTGTGGGGTTTTGGCCGTGACCGGAGTGCAGCAAGGATGGTATCCGAAAGTTCCACGATTCCTTTGCCCTGGATAGCAATGGTCGGGATGACGGGAACACCGAAGAGTTCCGAAAGTTTCCGGAGATCAATAACGATCCCCTTCTCCGCAGCCCTGTCGACCTGATTCAGAGCGAGAATGAGGGGACTTTCCAGTTCGCTCAGCTGGAGTGTGAAGAAGAGGTTTCGCTCCAGCGCCGATGCATCCACGACATTGACGACGACATCCGGGTGGTCATGGGCGATAAATTCCCTGGAGACCTGTTCTTCAGTCGAGAGTGTCGAGATAGAATAGATCCCCGGCAGGTCAATAATCCGGATCCGCTGCCCGCGGTGCTGGAGGATCCCTTCGGCCCGTTCAACCGTCTTCCCCGGCCAGTTACCGATCTCCTGGTCGACCCCGGTCAGTTGGTTGAAGGTGGCACTTTTACCGACATTGGCATTGCCGGCAAGGGCAACCACATATTCATTGCGCCCGGGTCCTTTCGGGAGGGGAGTCCCGCAGCCGGAACAGTGATCGCACCCCGCCATTTACGCTTTCTCCGTGGTCCCCTGCACAAATACATGATCCGCTATCGCGTGGTCGATCGCCAGCCGCGTCTTCCGGACGGAGATCTCAACCGGGCCCAGCAGGGGTGCTTTACGGACAAGGGAGATCTCCGTCCTGAGGGTCAGACCAAGATCGCTCAGGCGCTGGACTACCTTGTTGTCCCCCCGGATAAAGGCGATCACCCCTTTCTGGCCAGGTTCAAGAGCCGTAAGCGGGATCAGGGGGTGGTCGCGGGCTGACCTGCGTACCGTCTCTTTTTCTGCAAGACAGGACGAGCAGCTCTCTACACCGCGGTCGCAGGCTTCAATCAGGCTCCCGTGAGGGCAACGGGCAGGAGCCTTGAGCAGTTTACAGAGAGCACGCTCTGTTTCATCCGAGAGAGTGTGCTCCATTTTGCAGGCTTCATCATGAACATTTTCCCGGTTAATATGAAGGACATCGCTCAGGAATACTTCGAGCAGACGGTGACGGCGTTTTACCTTCTTTGCCATCTCTCTGCCCTGGTCGCTCAGGACAGCACCCCGGTAGGGTTCGTAATGAATGAAACCCTTTTCAGCAAGTACCTGGAGCGCCTCGGTCACGCTCGCAGGTGAGACTTTCAGGCACTTTGCGATCGCGGAGGTCTTTGCTATGCCGTCCTTCTCCTCGATGTCGAGGATGCTTTCAAGATATTCTTCCAGGGGTTCTGAAGTCACTGCGTACTATTTTAGGCTTCCCTAAATTAATAGATTTCGGGAGCCCTAAAAATTGAACCGGGCCACAACATGCAGACCATCCCTGAAATTGATCGAAACCGACCCGAAATAACGCAGGAATTGTCACGAGTAATGTGGATAAGCATTCTTTCCCGGACTCCATAGGAGCAATTATAAACATTCTCATGAAATGATCTTTCGATAAATGTACTGTTATAAAACAGGAATCGCCCAAATCGATGAGGTGTGCGGGGGTTTTGAGGCCGGCACAAATGTGCTCATCCTTGCACCACCCATGAGCTATGGCGATCAGCTGGCCTACAGCCTCATAAAACCCCTTGAGGGGGAATATGCTATTGTCCTCTCTACGAACGAGCGTGCCGCCCAGGTTATCGATTTTTTCAAACTCTCAGGGACGGACAAGAGATTTATCGGCGTTATCGATGCGATAACGAAGAGTTCGACTCCGGGTATCGCAGATACACCACGGCTGATGTTTGTATCAAGTCCTACAGATCTCACCGGAATCGGTATAAAATTTTCGAGCATGATTGAGACCATATTCGAAGGGGAATTTTCCGAAGGAGAGACCGGCCTCTTCCCTCCCCCGATCAGATTCTGTCTGAATTCTATCTCCACGCTGCTGATGTACCGGCGACTGGAGGTTCTCTATCAGTTCCTCCATGTCTTCACTGCGAAACTCAAGAAGATCGAAGGAGTAGGGATCTACCTGCTCAACAGCGAGTCGTTCGATGAGAAGACCCTGTCCCTGATCAAGCAGCTGATGAGCTGTGTTATTGAGGTCAGAGTCGAACAGAATATCAGCTCCCTGCGCATTCAGGGCATCCCCGGCGTGAACGGGGAGTGGCTGAAGTTCGCCATTGTGAAGGGTCAGGTTGCCATCCTGCCGTGATCCGGGTCGGGAACGATCAGACAAACGATGGATTGCGGACCCTGAAAACGATCGGCTGGTACAATCCAGCGTAATGGTTCAGCAATCGCCGGGTTACAGGTAAAATCACCGGGATGATTGAATATCAATGTCAGGAATTCTCTTCAATGATAAGGGAAACCAAAAATTGTATGTGCCGCAGGACGGCAGGATAAAATTATGCTGATGTTTATCGGTCTCGGACTTTTCGACAAGACGGATATCTCGGTAAAAGGGCTGGAGTTCGTCCGGGGGGCAGACCATGTTTTTCTCGAGAGTTATACCTCCCGCCTGATGGGAACGACCACCGAAGAACTCATCAGGTATTACGAAAGACCTGTCAGGCCGTTATACCGCGAGGATGTCGAACAGTACCCTGACGAGCTCCTTTCACTCGCCAGGAGTGGAGACGTGGCATTTCTTTGTGCCGGGGACCCGATGGTCTCGACCACCCACGCTGATCTTCGGCTGAGGGCCGAGGCGCTGGGTATAAAAACCGCAATTATTCACGCGGCGTCCATTTCCAGTGCGGTCTGCGGCCTCTCGGGGCTCCAGAACTACCGCTTCGGGAAGTCATGTTCTCTCCCATTTCCTCAGAAGAACTGGTTTCCCACGACACCATTTGATGTCATCAGGGAGAACCTCCGCTGCCGGTTGCACACGCTCGTCTACCTCGATATCCATAAGGAACGCTTTATGACGGTCAACGAGGCCGTGGTACTCCTCGAGAAGATGGCGGCGGATGAAGGAATCACCATCCCGCTGTATATCGGTATCGCCCGGGCAGGATCCGAAAATGTCGCAGTGAGAGCCGGCCCGGCTGATGTGATCCGGTCGGTTGATTTTGGTCCCCCGCTCCATATCCTTATTATTCCAGCCGAACTGCACGAGATGGAGCGGATGTACTTGGAGAGGTTTGCAGGTCTATGAAGATCAGGGATTGCCAGGAGTCACTCGCAGAACTCCTTGCAGGAGCCTTGAGGGCAAACCCTGCCGGGACCCCTCTTGGCCGTTCTGCCCAAGCTGTACTGGTCATGGCCCGGGCATATGAGAGCGATGGCAGGACGTTTCTGGCTTCGGGGGACCCGGTCAATGCCCTTGCCAGTTTCTGGTACGGATTTGGCTGGATTCACTTCGGGGTTGCTTACGGCCTTCTCATCGATAACGGAAACACAGTATGCCCATTCCACGAACCCTGCGAAAACCTCCCTCCCGAATTTTCTGCACAACTGAGGGAAAAGACGGAACGATATGAACACCTGCTCAACATTGCCCGTGGCTCGGTGGCTTGTGCGACGGAACCTGCTACGGAAACGTACGGTTTTGCGGTGCGGGTCCTGCTTATCGCTGAGGTATATGCAGAAAAAGGGTGGCGGGAGAGTGAGGGGCGGAGAGATGAAGATGCCCTCGCTGCCTTCAGTTACGGGCACGGATGGCTTGATGCCGCCGTTACAACCGGACTCTGCCGGATACTGGCCCATCATGAGCTCTTCACGGTCTGAATAGTTCCGGCCCGTATCATTTGCCATTTATTGCCGATAAACGGGATAACGAAACGCTGATACTTTGCGCTTAATATCCAGACCTGATTTGGAAGGCACGGTATTCTGATGATGCCCCGGACTCCCGGCAATTCAGGAATTGCCGAGATCAGGACATCGATGTATTGCCTGTTCAACCCGCTTTGTGGGGGGATAGTTGTCGTTCTTTTCTTAGAATCGTACTCTGTTCTCACCATCGCCCGGGATAGTATGTCCTGGATCATCATCCTGCGGCGCGAAGAAGGTACACCAGAATGATTTCGTGATTCTTTAAAAGACCAACAGTTATACCACTGCACAACAACCATTGTGCACAGAATGACGCAGATCAGGTGTGAAGTCAGGGGTGTGTTTGTTGCCGTGAATGAAGCAACAACCGTACCTCTTGTTGTCCTCGCTGATACGGAAGGGCGTGTGCTGCCCATCTTTATCGGCATCTGGGAAGCAGTCTCAATCAACAGCGCGAAGAACCGGGAAGTGCTTCCACGGCCGTTCACCCACGATCTTTTCATCGACATTTTTATGAAGTTCGACATAAGGATTCGTCACCTTCAGATCGACAGTATCGAGGAGGGGGTGTTCTATGCCAAACTGGCCCTTTCGACCGATCATCACGAGGAACAGATCGACTGCAGGCCAAGCGATGGGATTGCCCTTGCACTCCGGGGGGATGTCCCGATCTTTGTTGAAGAGGAAGTCCTCGCTGCTGCCGGTAAAAAAAGTGATGAACTCACCGGCATCGTGGACCTTGCCACATTCCTGCAACGGTAGCTGAATTCGGCCCTCTACCTGCGCCGCTTTTCAAGCTCTTTCATCACATCAGCAAGGTCAATATCCGCTGCCTGGAGGGCAACAAGGAAATGGAAGAGGAGATCGGATGCTTCCTCAACCGTCCTTTCAGGAATGCCGTTCTTGACAGCAAGGATAAATTCTGTTGACTCCTCGCCCACCTTCTCCAGGACCTTATCAACACCCTTCCTGTCTGTCAGGAGCCGGCTGGTATACGACTCCGTGGAGGGATGTTCTGCACGATTCTGGATCACCGCCCAGATCTCGGCAATGACCTTTGGATCGACCGCTGCTTTCATTGCGTCTCCCCGGAGAGCAGAACTTCGCCGATCTCAATGCCGCAGAAACGCCGGCAGAGAATGCGCGCTTTTTCTATATTGCATCCTGCTTTCCCGATCGCGATTCCCAGGTTGCTGCGTTGCTTCACGAGCACATTCACCGGCACACTCTCTGCACCCCGTTCTATACCGGTGACTTCGGCAGGTTTGAAGATATTTGCAATAAACTCATCCGGGTTCTCGGCAAATTCCACCATCTCGATGCGTTTCCCGAGGACATTCTGGAGCCGTTTGATATTCTCGCCTTTCTTGCCGATTGCGAGCCCCATGTCCCCGGGCCGGATCACATAGATCACCCGGTCGAAACGGTCGTCGATGACGCAGTCGAGCGCCGTGGATTTGGTAAGAATCCGCAACTCCTCGATGTATCTTCGTTCTTTAAAGCCGATATTGCGCTCCATGTAAAATCATTCCTATGGTATCCGCTGATTCACGATGATATTCGAAACTTGTATTTGAGCACCTATCTTCCGGCAACCCGGGATGATGCGGTGCGCTTGAAAAGATAATCACACGCTGCTTATGTAAAAAAGTTGTGAAAGAATTTTCTTACGTCACCGGATCGAGTAGGTGATCGTCACGGTTGCTGAGACGGTGATATCACCGGGCTGGATGGGGGTGGGCGATGCGACGGATTTTGCCGCTGCATCAGTGGCATAATTCTGGAAAAGGACCGGGTAATACCCGCCGGTTATGTCGGCACTCAGCACACCGGTGATGTTCGTTCCCATGGCAGTAGCAACCGTATCCGCATCTGCCCGGGCGCGGGAGACTGCATCCTTCAGGGCGGCTGTCCGGAGAACCTGAGACTGCTCATCGGAAAGCATGAACTGGATAGAATCTGCCTGGTTGATGCCATTCGCAACCGCGATGTCGATGATCTCCCCGGTCCTGCTGACATCGTGGAGGGTTACGGTGATTGAATTGGTCACCTGGTACGTCTTCACTTTGGGGGTGAGAATCCCCTTTGTGTCCTCATAAATAGGGTAAATGTTGTACCCCGTCGTCTTGAGGGCATCGTTGGGAAGACCGGCCGCGATAAGGGCGTCGTGCACCGCAGCCATCTTCTTCGCATTATCAGCCTGTGCAGCCCTGACATCCGTATTCTCGGTCTGGACCGAGAAGGTAATCTGGGCACGGTCCGGTGTGCCTATGACATTGCCGGTGCCGCTCGCATGGATCACATGGTCTGTGGTTGTTGTGTCCGCTGCTGCTGCACAACCGATAAGGGCCAGGGCAATAATGATTAACCCAAGGGTGAAAAGTCTGAACGTCTTCATCATGATTATCCCATGATCTTCTTTTGATTCAGGATTAAAGATTACTTTGACTTCAAAATTCTTCGCAATTACCGACCCCGCCATGGGTGACCCGGAAATCTGATTTTACGGTGATCTCCCTGGAGTGCACCACAGCCAAACTAGATTATAATAGAGTGTCAATACTAGAGACGATCAGAGCATGACAGCGACAATCGTGGAGAAGATATTCTCCCGGAAATGTGGCAGCGATATTCGGGCGGGCGACGTGGTCATGGCACCCATTGACGGCGCGATGATCCATGACATCACCGGTCCCCTTGCCATCCAGAAATTCTACGAGATGGGCGGAAAGAGGGTCTTTGACCCAAAACGCGTCATTATGCTCTTCGACCACCAGATACCCGCTGATTCAATCGAGGCAGCAAGCAACCATGTCTACATGCGAAAGTTTGCCGCGGAGCAGGACATCCATAATTATGATATCAACGAGGGGGTGTGCCATCAGGTTACAATCGAAAAAGGCAGGGCCGCTCCTGGTGAAATCGTCGTGGGTGCAGACTCCCATACCTGCATGTACGGGGCAACCGGGGCATTTGCCACCGGCATCGGTTCTACGGATATGGGATTTGTCCTGAAGTTCGGTGCTCTTTATTTCAAGGTCCCGGAGACGATCCGGGCGGAGGTTTCGGGAAAATTCCAGAAACGGGTTGGGGCCAAAGACCTGATCCTCTCGATTGCCGCCGATATTGGAGCCGACGGTGCAACCTACAAGGCCATCGAGTTTACCGGCAAGACCGTACGGAAGCTCGACATGGCCGGGAGGATGACCCTCTGCAACATGGCCATCGAGATGGGAGGCAAGGCAGGGATCGTCGCGCCGGACAAGGTGACATGGGAGTACATGAAGGGGCGACGGAAGATGAAACCCTTCGGACTGGACAGCGACGAGGATGCGAAGGTTGCCGGGAACCGATCGTATAATGTGTCCGATCTCGAGCCGCAGGTTGCAGTCCCGCACAATGTCGATACCGGGGTTCCGGTCAGTAAGGTTGCTGGAACGCATGTCGACCAGGTCTTCATTGGGTCCTGCACGAACGGGCGTTTTGAGGATCTTATGGAGGCCGCAGAAGTGCTCGGCAGGAAGAAGTTCAACCCGAAGATCCGGGTCATCATCATACCGGCATCCCGGGACGAGTACCTCAAAACGCTCAAAGCAGGGCTCATTGAGAAATTCGTGAAAGCCGGAGCCCTCGTCGAAGCACCGTGCTGCGGACCTTGCATGGGGGGGGCGTTCGGGCTGATCGCACCCGGTGAAGTCTCCCTCTCGACCTCAAACCGGAACTTCAAAGGACGGCAGGGAAGCACCGAGGGCCGGGTCTACCTCTGTTCACCCGCTACCGCTGCGGCTAGCGCGATGACCGGCGAGATCACCGATCCACGGGAGGTCTGATCATGGAAACCCGGAAAAAATTATCCGTTAAAAAGGTCGTTGTGAGGCCGGCCCGCCGGGATGCCAATATGCGGGCCTGGAAGTTCGGGGACGACATCGATACCGATGCCATCATCCCGGGCAGGTTCCTCACGATTAACAACCCGGACGAGCTGGCAAAACATGCCTTCGAGGGAACCCGGGACGAGTTCGCAAAGAAGGTGAAAGAAGGAGACGTTATTGTTGGCGGGCGCAACTTCGGCTGCGGTTCGTCCCGTGAACATGCCCCCCTCGCGCTGATCGGGGCCGGGGTGAAGGTCGTCATTGCCCGGTCGTTTGCCCGCATCTTCTTCCGGAATTCGATCAACGTCGGGGTACTCCCGGTCATTTGTCCGGAGGCCGATACGATCGCAGACGGGGCAAAAATTACCCTTCACCTTAAAGAGGGATTCCTTGAGGCAGACGGGAAAAAGTATACTACTGAACCCGTTCCCGCATTCATGCAGGGCATCATTGATGACGGTGGGCTCGTGGAATATGCAAGGAACTTAAAAGAGGCACCGGTATGTACAAGATAGCGTCGATCGGCGGGGACGGGATAGGGCCGGAGATCGTGGCCGAAGGCAAGAAAGTCCTGGAAGCTGCCGGAGAGAAGTTCAACTTCGATATCCAGTGGACCGATTTCGACATCGGTGCTGACCGGTACGTCCATTCCGGGAAGCTCGTCACCGAGGAGGAACTGGAGGAACTCTCGAAGTTCCGGGCCGTTTATTTCGGGGCCATCGGCGACGAGCGGGTGAAACCGGGGATCCTCGAGAAGGGGATTCTCCTCAACCTCCGCTTCCACTTTGACATGTATGTCAATCTCAGGCCGATCAGACTCCTGCACGGGGTTGAAACACCGCTTGCGGGAAAGACTCCTCATGATATCGACTTTGTCGTTGTCCGGGAGAACACCGAAGACTTCTATGTTGGCATCGGTTCCCGTTTTAAGAACCATGAAAAGAAAGAGCTGAACGTTATCCGGGATATGTACAGCGTGAAATTCGGCCTCGATGTCGAAAGCGATGCAGAAGAGATCGCGTACCAGATCGGTGTCATAACCCGCGAAGGGGCACGGCGGGTCCAGACCTACGCCTTCGATCTTGCCATGCAACGGAAGAGGAAACTCACCTCGGTCGACAAGGCAAATGTCCTCTCGGATATCTACGGCCTCTGGCGGGATGTCTTTACCGAGACGGCGAAGTCGTATCCGGACGTGAAGACGGAGTTCAACTTTGTTGACGCGGTCACCATGTGGTTTGTCAAGAACCCGGAATGGTTTGATGTTGTCGTTACCCCTAACATGTTCGGCGATATCATCACCGACCTGGGGGCCATGATCCAGGGGGGCCTCGGGCTTGCGCCGGGCGGGAACATCAACCCGAAGGGGACCTCCATGTTCGAACCTATCCACGGATCGGCACCGAAATACAAAGACCTCGGAATCGCAAACCCCATCGCCACGATCTGGGCCGGTTCACTGCTGCTGGACCATATCGGGGAACATAAAGCGGCGGAAGCGGTGGTCAGTGCTATCGAACAGAGCATCAGGGACGGGGTCGTGACAAAGGATCTCGGGGGCTCGGCCCGGACAACGAAAGCTGGGTCCTATATTGCCGACTGCGTGAAGAAAGGGAAATAAGTCCCCTTTTTTTCCGGGTTACATTTACCCGTTTTTTTCAGTTTTCTGATATACCTGCAAAAAGATGGTTCTTCAGATCACTCTGGGGTTTTTCACCGCGTCTGACCAGGTTCCGGCACTGCTGCTGCGATAGTTGTCCAACGCGGGAATTATTGGTAACGTCAATGGATTTTTAATGACAGACGTGGAGAATCCTCCATCAGTTCCGGTTTCGTGAAGTGTTCGCCCGACCGGAAGGAGAACACATGGCAGACCAGCAGCAGATCCAACGCGAGCTGATGGCAGACATTCTGGCCAGGCTCACCATGAAAAGCACAAAGGGAAGGGAAACGGCGATTGAAGCACTCGCCATTGCTACCGAGGACGAGGACTGGAGAGCTGATGAGCTGATCCGACAGGGTGGCGTCGAAGTCATCCGGAACCTGCTCAAAGAGAAGAATCCTCATATCGTCCTCTCCGCTCTCGGGATTTTAACGGCGATCGCCGCCTCGGGAGAGGAGGAGGCACTGATAAGTGACGGCGTGATCGCGTGCCTGGATACCCTGCAGGATAATAAAAACCCTGCAATCCGAAAGAAAGTACAGGATGCGCTCGCCATTCTGCAACCGCAGGTCGAAGAGATCGTGGCAAAACCGGACGATGATTATTAGTATCCGGCTTGACCCGAACAGGCAGAGCCAACCGGAGCCTGAAGTGGGAGTACCGGGTCACGGATTCAGAAGATGCCGTAAAAGGTCTGCGTGACTGGCGGAATTCTGTTCAGGACACATGAATCCGGCATATCCATAGGAGACGCGCAAGGGCTTTTCCAGCGGTTTTAAGGGTTTGCATCAGGAATATTCCTTGCTGTTGAAGAATTAAATATAATTTTATCAATTGATACAGAACCATTAAAAGGCCGGGGATGAGGTATACGTATTAAAAGATATATCAAAAAATACCAATGATCTCACAACGTGAAGAATCATGACCGTGATCTGGTAATTTCAGCGATATTTTTCCTTGTCTGGATCGGAATTACCATCTCCATCATCATGGGTTTTGCCGAAGGCGACAGTCACACCATCATTACCATAGCATGGGCTATTTCAATTCTCCTTTCCCTGATATTTTTTGGATTTGCCGTCATCCTTCCTATGAACGATGACGCATTTCTGGTTCATCGCGAGTACCATGATCTTGAATACAGTATTGGCGAGAAGGACATGGCAAGGATCTGCCCCCACTGTGTGAGTCCGCTCACCCATGCCGATTCTTCATTCTGCCCGTCCTGCGGAAGCTCTCTCAACCGTTCAGAAAAACGGGTTTCCCATCCTCTTTCGGAAGAACCTGATGACATGATGGGCGATATGGACATTGCGGGTTTCTGTCCTCACTGCGCAACTCCGCTCCCCTATGCCCATTCATCCCATTGCCCACGCTGCGGGGAGAGGATCCACAAGATTGACCGGAATCTTTGAATTCCCCCGAATTTGCCATAATATATTCTCTTAAAGACGATCTCCTGTGAGACACTGGTTTTTCCTTCCCGGGCGGTCCTGTTTATCCGCAAGGTGTTTTCTGAGGATATTCCCATCCGGTTCTGCCTTTGAGGAAATTCTCCTTCCGGGAAGATCAAAGAACCTGGTTTACTTCAAAAAAAATATCGGAAAAAAATCCCGGTTGATCGTGGCAGAACCGCTATTTCAGGTTCTTCGGGATCTCAAAGTGCCGGTCACTTTCCTCCTCAGGTTCCCTTGAGAAGAGGGATTTGAGGAACCCGAAAGGCGATTTTGCTTCTTGCACCTGCCCTTCTTTGCGCCGGCCTGCGGAGATCTTCAGAAGGTCTTCCGCTTCCGCAAGCCCGACATCGACATGCACTTTCTCGGTGATATCCTCGATTGAGCCGGCGATGGCGACCGTTTTACCGTGCCTGACCACCGGGATCTCATGTACCTCCACCCAGACCGTATAGCCGTTCCGGCCTTTCATCTCAAGGCGGTACGGCGGCTCACGCCTGCCGGAACTGATGGCCCGGAGGGTGCGCTCCAGCCCCTGGGCATTGAGCGGGTTGTCGGTAAGATAATCAGTCCAGACCATCTTTCCCGTGTGAGGTTTGCACCCTAGCAGGGTACGGATCCTCGGACTGACGTAGACCATAATATGGTCGGGGGTGTGGGTATAGTACATCTGACGGCCGCTCTCCACGACCAGCATAAGTTCCTCACCACGCTTTTTAAGGGCCTTCTGCTCCTGCCTGAACCTGGTAATATCCCTCCCGGTGGCAACGATCGATTCAACACTGCCCTCACCCTTCAGAATAGATTTTGCCGACCAGCTGATGCATCGCATACCCTTCGGGGTCTGGATCCACTGCTCGACCATGCAGGCATACGGCGGCCGGAAGAGCTTGGTCATCTGGGTAGCAATAACATCAGAATAACGTTCGCTCGTTACGGGCATGAACACACTGCCGGTCAGTTCATCTTTTGTTTTTCCGATAACAGAGCAGTACGCAGTATTAACAAAGAGCAGGCGTCCTTCAGGGCTGAACCTGACAATCAGGTCCTGCTGGCACTCGACAAGATCCCGGTACACTGAATCCGTGGTTTCCATGCTCATGCCACAATTCCCTCTGCCGGTTCACGTCGTGAATACCGGAGAAAAGAGACTTGCTGATCTCCACAATACTATCTGTTGTACGAACTATTAATGTTGCACGATTTTTCAAAAAATTATTCAGGGATCTGTTTGGCCAACAGGTTTGCACGTACATCTCCCCATCCGATAAAGAGGGTAATTGATTATGCGGTGGCACTGATCTTCTGCTGGGCGTCCTCAACCCTGCGGACTCTGAACGTATTCTGGGCAGGTATTCGTACGATTGTTGCTATACGTTCTTTGCCATATATGACTGACCGGAGCGCATTCAGGGAAACTGTGAAGCTCCCTGTTTCAAAAAGGTCAATATTGAGGGCTTTGCCGGAAACGGATACCTGAGCCAGCCCCCGTGTTACGCCGAGATAATAATTCCAGTTATGGCTGAGGTCTTCAACCTGGACGTATACATGCCCGGATACCGCCCTTGCCATATCGGTGAGCCGGATTGCAAACCGGTTCCCGAGAATGTGCAGCTCCGCAATCTCGTGGAGGTTCCCGTCACCATCAAATGCCCTGTTTCCCGTTCGCTGGAGATATCCTGCTTTTTGCATCATACCTGGGTTTCCTGTTTTGACAATAATGGCGTTGAAAGGGACGGTATATAACCCCCTTCCGTGCGCAGGGCGAAAGTGCCGGACAGGCATAAAGCCCTGTCCCGCGAGCAGAAGAGAGAACGAACGCGAAAAGATGATTTTTTATAAGCGGTATTGTTTGCAATCCATGCAGGCATTCAATACCTGCTCAATGAAGAACAGGCTGCCATTTATTCCTGCAAGAGGGACCGGTGCCAGCCTGACGCTTCCCCTCAGAGGGGGAGTCATTCCCATAAAGGCCTGGTCTTTGAGGAGAGACTGTTCAAAGGACGACCCGATAACAAGGTCCGGATTGTACTCCTCGACATATTTTGCAGCATCTCCAAGACCGGTAACAATGCCCGTCCGGAACCGTGATTCGACCGGCACATTTCTCGAACCAATGAACCTGATATCTGCATCGATATACTTCGCGAGCGTCCGGGCTGCAAAACCGGCATAGGATGCACCGGCAAATATCACGACTCCCGGGGGATCAAAACGACGAAGATATTTGTCGCACACGCGGATCATCTCTTCTTCCTGTTTTACGAGTTCGTGCTCAACGGGCCCGATGTCAGACTGGGGGAAATAATCCCCCATGATTTCAAAACTCCGGCGGAGACAATCAATACCGAGCGTTCCCCCGAGATACTCTCCTGTACCGCTCCGGAAATCTTCGTTTGTAGCGAGAGTAAATGGTGCTGAATGGAGGATTTTTTCCAGCCGGTCCCGGCAGAAGACGGTTCCGATGGGGATCGATGCCATGGTCAGGAGCCTGCTCATTTCCTGGACATTTCCCCGGTGAAACGGGTCGAAAAGGCAGACCCCGTCGATATTTACTCCTTCCGCCGACGGATCGACTGCGGGGGCCAGAAGAGAGAGGGCTTTCTGATACCCGGTTTCGATATCGCCGGAAAAACCCGGGCTGTCAACGAAAAGGACATCATACTCCTGCAGCATGGATCGGACATCTTCCCCAAGGATCGCAGGGACGCAGGTAGTGATCACGGCGATCCGCTCTCCCTTGCCGGCCAGGTCACCAACCACTTCAGTGAGGCGGTTCTCTGATCCGAAGATCACCTCATCTTCAACGATAAAGGTGCCATGAAGGGGGGCATGAAGAAGTGTTGTCGGGTAATAATAGCAACCGCTTGAACCATGGATCACTACGGTGATGCCATCAAACCCTGCAAGGCACGCAGCAGCCCCGGTCATTGCACAGGGCCAGAGGGGGTTATCGCATTCAGGCATGGAGCGTACGCCTCCAGCGGTGAAGCATCCTGCGCACACCTGCTGTACCTACTGCGGGATTCACTGGGAGAGATGTTCCGCTTTCATGTTCCCCCAGAGTCATGTGCAGGGCATCTGCTGTCTCGGCCGCAACCCTGAGACATTCCGGCTCGCCCGAGGGGGAGCTGAAGGATGCTGCCGATCCGCTCAGGTCCCGGAAATCCTCAAGGATCTTTTCCTGCAAAGATCGTTCCCGGTCAACTGCAGGGTCCCCGTTGACAGAACAGGCGAGGGCAACCATCCGGATGAACGAGAGGGTTTCGGACAATCCCTGGGGGAAGGAACGGACAAAAGGGATGCCAAACCGTTCTTTCAGGAAAATTCCTACGGGTTCAAGAGCGGGGTGCCGGAGAATGTTGAGTTTCGCTCTGCCGAGTGAAGACAGGTTATCATAGGGCAGATCGTGCACGAAACGGCAGTTGACCTGGATCCCTGTTAGGGAGAGGAGACGGGAGATTTCAGCATAATTCTCCTCAACCTCATACTCAAGGTTCATCTCCCCTATGATGTTCACCCCCGAATCACCGGGGCCAGGCTCTGCCAGCGCCGCGATCGCAATCAGGGCATTATTAACCCCGTTATGGAATGTGCCCCCGAGAAATCCGGCTGAAGGGACGGGAATTACCGGCAGGCCGTACTCCCGGCTGCAGACCTCCGCAACATCATCACCAATCGTGTCGATGACGCAGGTTGAGAGGACAAAGATCGCACGGATGTCCCTTTCCGCGACAGATGCAATAACCCGGGCAAGAGCCTCTTCACCACCGTACACAATATCGGTCTCTCCGAGAGCTGTCGAGACCAGGGAAGGGACTGCAATCCGATCGTTGTCAAACGCGGTTGCGTGGAGGAGGGAAAAATTATGGTGGCTGCAGCCCCGCGGTCCGTGGATGATGCTGACCGTCTCGCGGACATGGGACGTCACCGAGAGCGCACCGGTGAGTGTGCAGCCGCCGAACCTAGATGAATTCGTAGGCAAGGGACTCAAGGTCATCGATCTCAAGGGGGGTGGGGATCGTCAGGTTCGTATTTTCCATAACGTGGCGGGCCAGCGAACGATAATGGCCGGCCTGCAGCGATTCAGGCTCGTATTCGATCACGGTCTTCCGGTTCAGCTCGGCGAGCTGCACGACCCGGTCGCGGGGAATGTACTCGGTAAGGGAACTGTTTACCCGGAGTGCAAATTCACTGACCAGTTCCTTTTCGCGGGGCTGGCCCTTGGCATTGCAGATCACCCCGGCGAGGCGGCACTTGCTCCTGACCCGGGATGCAAGCCGTTTTATCGCCTTACAGATGTTGTTGGCCGCGTAGAGGGACATGAGTTCGCCTGAGGTAACGAGATAGATCTCCTGGGCATACCCCTCCCGCATCGGCATTGCAAACCCGCCGCAGACCACGTCCCCGAGGACATCGTAGACGATAACATCCCCCCTGAGGGTCCCGAACTTCTCGAGCAGCTGGAACGTTGCAATGATCCCCCGGCCGGCACACCCGACACCCGGTTCGGGCCCGCCGGCTTCCACGCACCTTACCCCGTTGAACCCGGTGAAGACGATATCGTCAAGGGAGATCGCTGCATCCCCCCTCACCCGTACCAGGTCCATGACCGTCGGGATAAAAGTTCCCTTCATCAGCATCCGCGTGCTGTCTCGCTTGGGATCGCACCCGATCTGCATGATATCGAGCCCCATGCCGGATAAGGCGGCGGAGAGGTTCGCGGAGGTCGTGGACTTGCCAATGCCTCCTTTTCCATACAGGGCGATCTGCTTCATTACCATACCATGGGGTGGCAATTTATATTAGATCTCCTGATGTTAACCAAAGTAAAGTTGCGTTACAATGGACTCTTCCGACTGGAAAACGGTCACTCGGGTTCCCGTAGGAGGGCCATAAAGAGCATAACAACGGGGATGACTTCGAGCCTCCCGATCCACATGACCCCGATAAAGATCCATTTCGATATGACCGGCATACCGGGCGAGACGTAGCCGGTTGTGATCCCGCAGGTGGAGAATGCAGAGACAACTTCGAAGACGACTTCAGTCAGGGAATAGGTTGTCAGGTGGAACTGGAGGACGGCGAGGGATGCCAGGAAGATGGTGACGACCGAAAGGATGATGACCAGCATGTTCTTGGCCGCCTCGAGTTCTGCAGTGGCCCGGGGGATCACCCGGCCCTCGATCCTGAACGGGATCAGTACTTTGCCGCTGACAAACTGGCGATTGAACCACCAGAGCAGCGCTCGGATGGCGAGGGCAATGCGGTTCAGTTTGATCCCGCCGGCTGTGCTACCGGCAGAACCCCCGATGAAGACGACCATGGCAAGGAAAAGCAGCGTGACACTGGCCCAGGTGTGGAGGTTTGCGATCTGGAAACCCGTTGTCGTAAGAGCAGAGACCGTCATGAAAAGTCCCTGTTCGAGAGCCGTGAAGATGTCGAGATTCCCAAAGAACATCAGATCATAGGTCAGTGCAATAACTCCGATGGTCATAATGGCAAAAAAGAGCCGGACCTGTTCATCCCCGAAGAGGCTTAACCGGCGGTTCTCGACAATGAGGTAGTAAAGCCTGAACGGCAGTGCACCGGCGATCATGATGGGAATAAGGATGAGCTCGAGGAGGAGACTGTGGTAAGAGAGGATACCCCCCGGGTGGAGTGTAAACCCCCCGGTTGAAATGGCCGCAAGGGAGAGGTTGACCGATTCCCAGAGAGAAAGACCCGTAAAAAGGATCAAACCAATGGCAAGAAAAGTGAGAATACCGTAGATCTTCCACAACGCACGTGTGGAGGCGATCAGGCTCGGCATAAGTGGCTCGTCGCGGTTCTCGCTCCGCAGGAGTTTCGAGCGGAAGAGCCCGGNACTGCTCGCCATGGCAATGGCGACAGCGATAATCCCGATCCCGCTGATCCATTGCATGTATGATCGCCAGAAAAGGAGTGCATGAGGTACCGTTTCAAGCGAGGGGATCATGGAAAACGCGGTCCCGGTCCATCCGGCCATGCCCTCGAACAACGCGTCGGTAAATCCCATGTGGAGACCGATCATGAAAGGAAAGGCGCTGATCACAGCACTTGCAAGCCAGAAGAGTGCGACGGAACATAACGTCGTCGAAAGCCTCGTCCCCCGCTGGCTGCGGGGAATGCTCCTGAGCAGGAAGCCCAGGAGAAAGAACGCCGCCGGCACTGACGCCATGGGCAGCAGCATATCCCATTCGGCATAGATTAACGCCACGATCCCAGGAAGAACTGTCAGAGGGGCCACAAGGATAAAAATATCCCCGATATCCGCAATGATCGTGGAGAGGTGCCTGAGCCGCTGCATTACTAATGGGTTACCGCTGAGGCTCTATTAGTGTTTGCCAAAAGAGACGAGAAAAAAGGGATGGCGGATCCGACTGCCTGCCAGGGATCTTGTGAAGTGTTTCATCGCACTGATACCGTTCACAGTCAGACATTCAGGCTTGATTAGCCCCTCCTGATCTTTTATCCTGCATTCAATCCATTGTGCTTCTGCTGGATGGCATCTGCGAGGTGGTCGAGTGCCTGCATGGCCACTTCATCCGGCAGTCCTTTTATAATGACCGGGTCAAGGACTTCCACCTTCACATGGTCGAGCATCTTTACAATCGTCTCGGCGGTCTTGCCGCCCCAGCCATAGGATCCGATAACCGATGCGAACCGCACCTTGGGCCGGAGAACGTTCAGGAGGTAGGTTGCAGATACGATCTGGGGGTGAGGGCCAAAGAGGACGGTAGGTGTTGCCACCACGACAGTCCCCGCATCTACGAGGGCGAGGGCGAGTTCCCCGATATCCGTATGGGTAAGGTTGAACGGTTTGACAGTAACCCCCCGGGCAATGAGCGCACCGGTGAGATGATCGACCATCTTCCGGGTGCTGCCATGCATGGAGACGAACGGGATAACCACTTCGTTTTTTACGACGTCAGAGACCCATTCAGTATANGCATCGAGGATCCATTGCGGGTGACGGTGGACCGGGCCGTGGCTGGGTGCAATCATTGCGAGCGGGAGGGCCCGGATCTTTTCCAGGTGGCCTTTGATACTGCCTCGGAAGGGCATCATGATCTCGGCATAGTAGCGTTTGGCAGAGCGGTGTACTTCAGCTTCATCGGAGAGGAACAGATCACTCGATGCTGCATGAAACCCGAAGAGATCGCACGAGAAGAGGATCTTGTCTTCCCGGAGGTATGTGACCTGGGTCTCAGGCCAGTGTGTCCAGGGAGTCAAAATGAACTCGAAAGTTCGATCGCCGAGGGACAGCGTCTCCCGGTCTTTGATGACTTTGAACTTTCCGGGCGGGATGTGGAGCAGGTCGATAAGAAAGTCCCTGCTTTTTTCATTCGTCACGACAACTGCATCAGGGAAAAATTCGAGGATGATCGGCAGCGAACCTGAGTGGTCCTGTTCGGCATGGTTAATGATCACAAAATCGATCTGCCGGACCCCCATCTTCACAAGGTTCGAGATCAGGTCATATTCTTTGGTGGGATCGACCGTATCGATCAGCGCTGTCTTCTCACTCCCCCTGATGAGATAGGAATTGTAACTCGTGCCATTGGGAAGGGGGATCAGCTCGTCAAAGATCCGACGATCGAAATCGAGCGCTCCGACCCAGTGGATTCCCGGGGCCATTTCACGTGATACCATAGTACCTCAGTTTTACTCCTTGTTGAATTCGTTTTTTCCTGCCCCGCAGACGGGGCATGACCAGTCGTCCGGCAGCAGGGGAAATTCGATCCCTGGAGCGATCGCCTGTAACGGTTCTCCCGTTGACGGCGAGTAGCGATGTCCGCAGACGCTGCATAGGTAATTGTTCATCTGAAAAAACTCCGAAGTCTTGCAGTTCTTAAGAGAACTGGGCAGAGACCTCACATAACCGTTTCGATTATNCCTGATCCCTGTATGTTCATTTTGGGACAGGGTTCTCCGGGGCCGCGAGGTGGTACCGTTCTACAAAGAACCGGAACGACTGGTTATGCAGGATTGCGGTTTCCACGGAGAAGGATTTGAGCATTTCAAACATCAGGTCGATCCTGGAATCAAAGGCTGGCGGAATGAGACTGTTGAAATCCTCCTTGGTGAGCTCGTCCGTCGAAGTGAGGGGCGGGAGGCCAAGGGATTGCGCGTCCGACGCCGTGAGGCCGGCATAATACCAGCTTTCGATCTCCTTGATCACAACGATAATATTTCCCCCGTTNATATTGCTGAACCAGCCATAGAGCACCTGTTTTTTATCCCTCACGGAGCGTTCCCGGTCGATATCGGCAACGAGGAGGTAATCGCTTTTCATCTGAGCGATACCGATCAGGAAATTATTCACCTTCTGTCGCTTGAGGCCGGCATAGGGAATGATNTCAACTGAATCATACCGGGAGACGAAGAGAGGCTTGATGATCCTGCCAAAAAAGCGGACGTCATCCTCTCCTTCGACAAGGATAAACAACCTTTTTTTCATTTCACAGTCCCAGAAGGTTCTGCACGAAGAGATCTTCGAGCCCGATCTCGTTCCTGAGGAATGTTCTGACATCGTCCTTATCCGCAGGACGGGAGATGATGGAGTAGCCTTCGCTGTCCCGGGAGACGAGGAGAAGGTCTTCGATCAGGGTATGCTTGACCACCTCCTGGCTATGGGTGGTGATCATCACCTGCTTGTGTTCCGATGCCTCTTTCATCATTGCCATAAGTCTAGAGATCAGGAACGGATGGATATGGCTTACGGGCTCTTCGATAACGATGAAAGGTTTATCCTCAAAATACAGGGCTATGATCAAAGCGAAAATAATAATTGTGCCGTCAGAGAGGGAGGAGGCAGGCAGGTCACGGGACCGGATGTAGCGCTCACGAAGGGTCAGGATCAGGGAGATATCCATGAATTTCCTGACAGAAAAGTCCTCCACAAAGGGTAGCACATCGCGGAGGAGGTTTGAGAATTTCCGTTTCTTCTCCGGGTCCTCGGCAATATTTTTTATTACGAGCGCAAGGTTGCCTGCGTCTTCCTCGAGCTCGCGTTTTCCGGTCATGACAACGCCTTTCTTGGAAAGGCGGGGATCAAAATCATATACCGCAGTCCTGTCAAAAAATTTTTCAGTATGCGGAAATGAATAGCCGAAGATCGTCTCCAGGAGGAGGGTCTGCTCCCGGATACGCTTGCCCCGGAAGAAGAGAGGTACGATATCATCCGAAGTCAGGCAGCACCCTTCCGGAAGACTCACATGATAGTGGATCTCCCCGCTCTCGTTCGTGACCAGGATAGTCCCCTTCCCAGGGGAGACGCGGGGTCCCGCCAGGGGTATGCTGCAGCCACAATCCGACACTTCGCATACGATACGCAGCCGGTCATAGGGAATCGTGAAGCCGCCGGTGGTTTCATCGAACCTGAGGGAAAACTCGTAGGTAGAGATACAGGATCTGACCGAGAAACCTCCGGGAACCGTTCCGGCAGTCCCGTTCTCCTCGGGAAGGGGATCGGTCTCATAGGTGACACGCAGGGCAAGATCCCGGGTACTGCCAATCCCTGCGTTCCGGATATTCTCCATGCCGCCCTGGAGAGCCACGGCGTTCACAACACCATGCCGGGCAATATCCCGCAGGAACCTGAAAATGCTGATAAAATTGGATTTTCCTGCCGCATTGGAGCCTATCACGACATTGAACCGCGACAGTTCGATATCGATCTCAGAGAAACTCTTGAAATTTTCCACATGGATCTGTTTGATTTTCATGGCAGGTCCCCTGGTTTCAAACGTTATTTTCTAGCGAAAAGAAGGTATTGGTTGGACCGTTTTGTCCATGTGACGCATTCGATTGTGCTAAAACCTGAAAATCCAGTTATTGAGGATCATAATCCCATAATTGAAGTATACGAGGTAACAAATCCAGAGGAAACACGGTATCAGCGGCATGCCCCCGAGAACCGAGAACCTGAATATCTGGATGATGGTGCAGAGGATAGCCGTCCATACCGCAAGGATTGCAATGAATGCGATGAAGACGGATTGCATATAGAAAAAGGAGTACGACCATCCCGCCAGGAGCAGGATCTGGAGTGCAAAGAAAACAAAACCGGGCGCAACCTCATTTTTCCTGATGCCCGCCTGGAGGATAAAATAGAGCGAGATACCCATGAGCACAAAAGAGCCCAGCCAGATCAACGAGAAAACGTCCAGCGGGAGGGAAAAGGCTGCTTTGAGAAGTTTCGCATCCATGTACCAGGAAATGGCACCGGGCAGAGTCTGATAGGATATGAGGGAACCTACCAACAGACAGATACCGACAGAAAATATCAGGGTGAGGCCTTTCGTTACCAAGGTTTTCACTGACATACAGCGTCTCCCGACAAAGCCTTTGATATGCAGGGATAAATATTTATTTGATACCTGCGGTTTGGTCTGCAGCGGGAAAGCAGACCGACGGGATTATTTACCTTTGCGGGCAGACCAGAACGGGTCCAGCCAGGCAAACATTCCCCGCGGTTGTCGTTCAGGGAAGACACCTTCGGCAACAGATTTCACATCTTCCACGGAATAGAACGCATTCGGGTGAAACTGTTTGATGATGCTGACGACGTGCCGGAGATCCTGGCGCTTGATGATGGTAAATACCATCTTTACCCTCCCGGTTCCCCCTTCGCCGTCGATGCAGGTCACTCCGTAATTATGCAGGCGGAGGTAACGCAGCAGTTCCGCAGGATCCTCTTTTGTAATGATGCGGACACTGGTCAGACCCAGAGAGATCTTCTCTTCGATAGCCATGCCGATAAATGTCCCGGTAGCGAACCCGGCGCCGTACGCGATGTAGCAGACCACGTTGGTCATGTTGTTCATGACCTGGCCAATCGCTACAAGCCAGATAATTACTTCAAAAAAGCCGATTACCGGGGGGAGGTACTTTACCCCTTTTGAGAGAAAGATGACACGGATCGTATCGAGGGTCATGTCACAGACCCGTGCGGAAAATATCATCAGGGGAACGACAACAAAGGTGAAAATGCCGGCGGGTATGACAAAATCAACCATTGATACAATCTTCCTCTGCAGGCTGATTAATAATTTTTCCACGACCGTTTTTTCAGGACGCTTTTATGATGCTCCATTGACTTGCACCGTGTTTATGCCGGGGGAATTCCCCTTTGAGTACTGTTGCCATTCCCTGCAGGGAGTCCTGCATTTCCGGCAGAAAAAAAGATGACCGGAAAGTATCCGGCTCAGCTGGTTGTCGAATTGGTGATAATAAATTTCTGGGGCCATGTTCCCTTCTGCTGGCCGTCGATGTTGAGAACAGTGAGGTCCCAGCTGCCTACCGCCGGCCCGCCGCTCTTCGGCTTGAGATTGAGGTTGCACAAGATCTTGGTCGAATCGGGGGCAACCGGGTTAAGGCAGTCAATCGTGGAAGTGCCCAGACTCAGGGTCACCTTTACACCGTCCTTGAAATTCTGGCCGTAGATTGTCAGGGACGGCGTGTCATTGAGTTCGCCGGTACTGGGATTGACACCGGATATGACGGGTGGCGCATCGCCGACGGTGAAAATGTCAGCCTTGGTATCGGACTGGCCGTCGGGGTTGGTAACGATCACATTATAGGAACCGGCATCCCGGCCATAAAGGTTGAAGACGCAGTCGATCTCCGTGCTGGTCACCGACACACCGGTTGCCGATAAGGGGGGGTTGCCAGGCTGGACCAGCCGGACCGTTGCCCCGCTCTGGAAGTTTGTGCCGTTGATTGTCACGCTGACTACTGCATCCCTGGCACCGCTGACCGGGGAGATTCCACGGACTATCGGAGCGCTGGCAGAAGAGGTCGTCACAGTAACCGGGGGAATGGTCATCGTCACAATCGGGACCGATGACAACGATACGTGCGCTACCTTCACCGGGTACACTTTTTCAACGACCGTTCGCGGGCTCGTCTCGGTCCGGTTATTGGAGCGATATCCCCACGAACCATCGGCATTTTTCTCGATAAAAGCACGGGTATACAGGTCCGTTCCCTTATCGTACTGGAGAATGAGGTACAGGGATGATGCTCCTGTGTTCGCTTGTGTTGCGACGATGTCCCCGGCAACGTACCTGGCTTCAATCGGGGTCGCTGTCGGAACAGGAGTCCCGGCAGATTGCGTATCACCCGAACAGCCGGCAGATAATACTCCAATGACCAGAATAATGGAGATTAGAATGCCAAACCCGAATCGATCAGTCATACGTGTATCGTTCGGTGCAGAGGTGTATAAGATTTTTTATTGGTTAAGCAGGTTGCTCGCGACCGTGCCACGCTTCCGCCTCCGGAATCCTCTTCCGCGGCAATTTTCAGGAGTCCGGAATCCGGGCCGGAACTTCTCCCGTTTCCGGGCTGTTAACCCTGCTGAAAGACGATCGGGAAGTCCGGGACACCGGACAATAATTCACAATCCCTGTTCCCGCATCTTCACCGGCACCGGGATCGTGGCATAATGCCGGGAAAGGTACCAATGGATCCCCACAAGAACCACGCCGGACATCAGGGCAGTTACCGGGATGACATTCGCCGGAGTATGGATCCAAAGGGGGCCGATGCTTCCCGCACTCAAAAAAACATTCGCTTCCGCGACCAGGAGTGCCGTTGCATAGACATCCCGGACCGCGAAGAAAAAAAGTGCTGCTGCAAGGCCCGTGCAGATTGGCCAGAAGAGGGCGTCCCTGCCTGTGCCGGCAATCCCAAGGGCAAGGGACATGATACCGAATAACAGGGAGGTAACAACCGTACCAACAGCAATCGACAGGAAAGAGCCGCCCTCACGGACGAAAGCCTGGACATGGGTTCCTGCCACGACCCAGCAGATCATGACCGCAGCAATGGCTGTCGGGAGCATGAGGAGAAACGCGGAGAGAAATGCACCTTTGTCAGTACCGAACGGGTTTGCGAGCGCAAACGCAGCATACAGGGGGATACCTGCAAGAGAGCACGCGACCACAGTCCTCCGAGCTGAGCGAAACCCGATCTGAAACATATTGACCGCACCGGTGATGAATGCCCGGTGAATGACGATGACCGGAAGTATCATGGCAGTCACGATACAACTGATGACCGTGTACATTACGAGCCCCGTGGGATCAGGATGAGTGAACAGGTGGTTATATCCTGCCAGCAGGAAAGACTCCACCAGCCAGGCACAATATACCAGCAGGGGGATCAGGAGCAGCCTGATCACCGCAGAAAGGTACCCCGTCTTCTGGTCTCCTGATAGCATGCTCATGGTAGCGTTTTTCCTTCTCCCGCACACCAAACACATCTGGCAGCCCTCCTTTTCCGGGGATCCCGATATCCGGCAAGGCTGGGGATCGGATGCTGATCCGGCGGGTTTTAGGATCGCGAGTGGAGCAGTTCCTCGACTGCCCGGGTACGTTCTTTGCGGCTGACAGTTTTTACAGCGATTCTTTCATCAAAGGTGGGAAGGGTTCTCTGATAAAACGTTCCCAGCGCAATGGGAGCATCACTGTTGTAGTCCCATTCCTTCGCTTTTGCACAGGCAGCATCAAAATCTGCCGGATCATGGTCCTTCAGGTCATAGACCCGGGGGGTGTAATAATCCGCGAGAGGGAAGAAGGTGGCACATATCTGGAGGATGTCGATAAATGCGAACCCTTTGTGAACGATCCCGTCGTGAACCAGTTTCCGCAGGAGGTCCATCTTTTTTGTGTAGCCCCGGGCGATATAGGTAGCGCCGCCCGCCAGCATCAGTTCGACCGGGTTGAAGGGGTATTCCACGGTACCCATTGGCGTGGATTTTCCCCGGAAGCCCAGCGGCGAGGTCGGGGTATACTGTCCGGTAGTCAGACCATACACCCTGTTGTTGTGGATGACTACCGTGATATCGACATTTCTCTTAGCTGCAAAGATCAGATGGTCCAGGCCTTCAGCATACGAATCCCCATCACCGGAACAACAGATCACGGTAAGATCCGGGTTTGCCAGTTTGATGCCGGTTGCAACTGCAATTGCCCTCCCGTGAAGTGCGTAAAANGTATTGATGTTGAGATAATCGGCAATCTTTGCATGGCACCCGATACCTGCGACAAGGACGACATCATCAAGGGATTTTCCTTCCGTTTCAATGGACAGAAGGATATTTTTCAAAGTGTGCTGGATGGAGAAATTCCCACATCCCGGACACCAGGTGTTCTGAGTATCCGTGATGATCTGGCGGGCGGTCATGAGAGCACCGCCGTTGCCTTTTCGAGAAGTTCCTCCGGTGTGAGAGGACGGCCGTTGAAGCAGAGGATCTTTTCATGGATGACAATTCCGTGCTGACCGGCAAGCGAAGCCAGTTGTCCTGTTGCATTCTCTTCGACAGCGATCAGGCGATCGACTCCCATAAGTGCTTTTTTCAGGTGTTCTTCGGGGAATGGTAAGAGTACAGCAGGGCAGATTACCCGCAGGCCAAGCTGATCCGCAACTTCCATACATACCCCTTGTGTTGACCCCCAGCAGAGAAGTGCAGTCGGGGAGTCCGTTTTACCTGCAAGACGGACCTGGTTGTAGAGGTTCATCTCGGCCCTGAGCCCATCCCACTTCCTCAGGCGTTTTCTGGTCATCTTTTCAACCATCTCCGCGTCTTCGGTCGTTATCCCTGCCTCATCATGGGCATAACTGTCAACTTTGACGATTGCCTCTTTCCTGCCGGGAAAGGCAAGCGGGGAGATGCCCGAAGGGATATCGGCATACCGGCGGTATGGCAGGGCCCCGTCCCACATGCCGGGTTCCCGCGGCTCAACTTCCGGAACCCCGGAGAGGTCAACACTGTAAGTACCTTCCGAGAGGGTTTTATCGGCAAGGATAAATGCCGGGATCTGGAACTTCCAGGCAATATTCATCGCGACTGCTGACCAGTACAGCGCTTCGGCGGCATTGGCGGGGGCAACGATAAGACGCGGGTACTCGCCCTGCCCGGCATGCTGAACAAACTGGAGATCGGTCTGCCCCGTAAATGTTGGGAGGCCGGTAGAAGGGCCGGTCCGCTGCGAGACAAGGAGAACAAGGGGAAGTTCAGCCATGCCTGCAAGGGACAGGCCCTCCGTCATCAGGCAGAAGCCTCCGCCGGATGTGCCGACAGCCACCCGTTTGCCGGCATAGGCAGCCCCCAGCGCCATGAGAATAACGGCGATCTCATTTTCCGGGTGGAGAACCATGATGCCAAACTTCTCTTTCTGCTCTGCAAGAAAATGCAGAAGGCTTGAAGAAGGGGTCATCGGATAGGAGATATACATTTCGAGTCCCCCGTTCACCATCCCGATGCCAATTGCCTCGTTCCCGGTGAGCAGCGGGAGCGCGGGCATTTCCCGGCGGGGAACCGGGTTGACCGTCGCGAGTTGATCATAGGCCCTGCGGGCAACCGTGAGGTTCAGATCGGTTCCCTTCGGGATATGTGCCCGGAAAACGGCTTCAACTGTTTCCCAGCCGATTCCGGCGGTCTTTGCAAATCCGCCGATTAATGCTGAATTGCCCATGATATCCGGGGCATGTTCGTTAGAGAGGATCTCGTGGACAGGAACCGCCTGGCCGGATCCTTTCACGAGGTCTTTATTGAAAATGACGGCCGTACCGGGGCCGGTAACATTCCTGTGGGCTTCTATAGTCTCCTGGTTGAGGGCGAGAATAAAATCCACCTTCTCCCGGCAGCCTGAAACCGGCTTGTCTGCTCCCCGTATTATCGCAAAATTGTGCCCGCCTCTGATCAGGGAAGGGTAATCGAAATACAGGTACGTGTAATAGCCCATGTGGTTCAGGAGCTGTGCAACCATCGCTCCCGCACTGTTGATCCCATCTCCTGCTTTTCCCCCGACAAGAACAGATACTTCCGGCAATTCAGGATACCTCGCATGTTCTGATCCTTTGGGGACGGGTATAAAGGTTAGCATCCTGCTCAAACTACGGATTTGCAGACGTGAAAAGGAGTGCGCTTTGAACAGTTTTTTGATCAATTGGCCTGGATCCGGGTTATATTGATATACCGAGGAGTCTTTTATCTTTTTTATCACATCAGACCCCGGGTCAGGATACGGCGGGGTCAAAAAGGGAACAGGTTTTTTCACCGTAACGGTACTGGCCGCAAAGGATAAACAGGAGACATTACTGTGGACACAAATGACCTGATGGGGGGAAAACGGGCATATTCTCTTCACACGACCGGCGGTATGGATATGGACGGGCTCATCAGGGCTATCCGCCACCGCAATCTCGGGATCCGGTGGAGGGCTGCCCTCGTTCTTGGTGATCTTGGTGAACCCGCGATAAAACCCCTGATCCGGGCATTCAAGGAACCTGATCGGGACGTGCGGTGGCTTGCCGCTCTTGCGCTCGTGCGAATCGGCAGGAAGGCAATTCCCCAGCTGATGCGGTCACTCTACGAAGACGATTTCGATGTACGCTGGCACGCAACCATTGCGCTGGCGGAGATCGGGGAACCGGCTATCCAGCCGCTCATTGCCGCGCTGCAGGACGATGACAGCGATGTCCAGTGGCGAAGTGCGTTTGCCCTGTCACGGATTGGCAAACCAGCGGTAGAGTCCCTGATCCAGGCCCTGAAAGACAAGAACTGGCGGGTCAGGGTCAGATCCGCGTGGGCACTTGGCGAGATCCGGGACAAGCATGCCGTTGAGCCGCTGATCCAGTCGGTCAATGACCAGGACTGGTATGTGCGGTGGAGTGCTGCTGACGCCCTCGGTAAGATCGGTGATAAACGGGCAGCCCAGTGCCTCGAGATGGCACTGAAAGAACAGGACTCCTTTGTCCAGGTACCAGCCACGTGGGCGCTCGGGAGACTCGGGAGCGACGCTTCCGTTGATTCCCTGATCCAGTCTCTCGGGGATGCCGACTGGTACGTGCGGTGGGGTGCAGCAGACGCCCTTGGCGCCATAGGAGACGAACGTGCTGTCGCCCCTCTCGGAAAACTGAAGGAGGACAAGGATGACTATGTGCGCCGGGCTGCCGGGGAAGCGATCCAGAAGATACGGAAGAAGAGGGGAAAATAACCGGCGATGGCGGGATCTTCTTTTTTTTATTACCCTGGAGATTATTTTTGTATAAGACGTTCCAGGATCATCTTCATATCATTGATTTTATAGGGCTTCGACAGCTTCTCCGAGAACCCGTACTGGGCAAAATCCTGCACTGCAGGATCATTTGAATATCCGCTCGATACGACAGCCTTTACCGCAGGGTCATAGGCCTTGAGCTGAACGATCGCTTCCTTCCCCCCGATCCCTTCGGGGACGGAGAGATCGAGGATCACGAGGTCAAACGGGGCTCCCGCCTCTTTTTCTTTCCTGTACAGATCGATCGCTGCCTGCCCGTCCCGGGCAAATTTGACATCATAACCAAGAAACCCGAGCACTTCCTGGGTCACATCAAGGATGATCTGCTCGTCATCCATCAGAAGTATTTTTCCCTTGCTGGTCATACGGAACCCGGTAGATTAAGTAGTAATTTTTACCGTTAGGCTATATAGTATCCCATACAGTGCTCAAAAAGCCCCGTAATGCTCCCCGGCACAGGACCAGCACGGATCTTTTATCACCGCCCTGGCGGGATCTTTTTTATTTCTTCAGGGATCGCAGCCGTGCTGCCTCTTCCTTGTCTTCCACCCTGAGCAGGAAGGTCCCATGGCAGGGTTTGGTGAACGGGAAGATCACATAATCCCCGTCAAGGCCGATTGCAATGGGCGGCAGACCGATCACATGGACGTCGAAGATCTTGAACCCCGGCTGGACATCGATATTCTCTTTAAAATTGTTCCTGATGAAGTCCCGCGACTCCCTGAAAGTGGCGTCCCGCAGGAGGATCTCGTAATTCATCGATTCTACGCAGCCCATGGTGCCACCTCGTCAAGTGCCTTCTTGAGCGGCAGGGGGTTATGAACAGCTTTTGCCGCGATGGTTGTGCAGGGAAAATCGATCTTTTTCACCTGTTCGTCATAGTGTTCACCGTAGACCAGCACATAGAGTTTTGCATGCGAGATCGCACCCATCGTCGCAGCATAGGTCACACCGGCATCGTTATGGATGAAGACAAAACAGCGATCGAAGTCGCGTTTCTTTTCGCTTATCTGCGCCACAGCCCGGTCAAGGTCCATGACCTCCCCCAAATAGTGACGGTCCGGATCCCCGACAACGAGTAAGGTATTTGCTGCCTTGTTGCCGGCAATCACCGGAATAATACCCGCTTTCTTAAGCCGGTTCATGAGATAAAACGCAATACTTGTCTGCACCGGTACCTGGGGGCACCCGAGCACGAGAAGTGCTGTAACCGGGGAGGCTGTTGGTTCATCTGTCAAACGTATCAGTCCGTGCCACTTGAGTACAGATTCATTATCGGGTTGCGGGAAATAATCTTGTGCATTGTCGCTTCCTGCAGGACCCGCGCCTTAATCCTTCCGGACACGCGTTTCGTCATACACCCACTGGATATAGGGCGGGTGACCCTGATTCACCGGGAGAGCAATGATCTCCGGTACTTCGTACGGGTGGAGCAACCGGATCGCGGCGATAACCTTCGGGATTCGCTTCTTTCTCGTTTTTATGATCAGGAGATGTTCTTCTTCTTCACAGGGTTCCCCGTTCCACTGGTAATAGGATCGCACAGGGACGACATTAACGCAGGCAGCTAGGTTCCGGTCAACAAGACTCTTTGCCATCATCCCTGATTCGGTGGAAGGGACCGTGGAAAATATCACCGAGATCCTTTTTTCCGTTTCCTTTCCATCTTTTTTCCCCATAGACCTGATGTTATGATTTCTGCATCTTAAGACTGACGACCGGGTAAAGGCGGGACAGGCGGCCGGATGACCCGGACAGGTAATTTCTATAGAGTTCAGGATAAAGAGTAAGTACGTATGTACGCATCACGCATGGACGATCTCCCGCCGTATCTTTTTGCACGGATCGACGAGATGAAAGCCGAACAACAGAAAAAAGGTGTAGACATCATCGATCTCGGTGTCGGAGACCCGGATCTTCCCACTCCGCCCCATATCGTCGAAGCTCTCTGCCGGGCCGCCAGGGACCCGGCAAACCACCATTATCCTTCGTATGCCGGCATGCCGGCGTACAAGGACGCGGTTGCGGGCTGGTACAGGAAACGCTTTGGTGTGAAGCTGGATGCAGGTAAGGAAGTACTCGCCCTTATGGGATCGAAAGACGGGATCGCCCACATAGCCGAGGCTTTTGTCAACCCGGGCGACTACGTCCTTGCCCCGAGCCCCGGTTATCCCGTATACCGTACCGGCACCCTGTTTGCCGAGGGACAGGTCCATGATATGCCACTGACCCGGGAGAATAATTTTGTTCCCGTGCTCTCAGACATCCCGAAAAAGATTGCACAGGCCGCAAAACTGCTCTACATCAACTACCCGAACAACCCGACAGCCGCAGTTGCTCCTGCCGGGTTCTATAAGGAGGTCGTCGACTTCGCACGCGATCATGACATCATCGTGGTCTCGGACAATGCGTACTCCGAGATTGCGTACGACGGGTATCGTGCCCCGTCTTTCCTCGAGACGAAAGGAGCTATGGAGGTCGGGATCGAGATGCACTCCCTCTCCAAGACCTACAATATGACCGGGTGGCGGATCGGGATGGCGGTCGGAAACGCCGAGGTCCTTGCCGGACTCGGGCGTGTCAAGACCAACGTGGATTCCGGCGTCTTCAATGCAGTCCAGCACGCGGCGATCACGGCCCTGAGCGGCCCGCAGGACTGTGTTCAGGAAGCCTGCAGGATCTACCAGGAACGCCGCGATGTCCTGGTCAGCGGGCTGCGCAGCCTCGGGTTTGATCTGCCGGTACCGAAGGCGACGTTCTATGTCTGGCTTCCGGTGAAGGACTGCATGGCCTTCTCCGCCCGGCTGCTCACCGAAGCAGGCATCGTGGCAACGCCCGGAGTCGGTTTTGGCGCCAGCGGGGAGGGCTATGTGCGGTTTGCGATCACCCGGCCCGTCGACAGGATCCGCGAGGCGATCGAACGGATGCGGAGGATGAAGCTGTGAACCTCCCCCATCATCTCACGATACAAAAGGGACACCTCCACATCGCCGGGCAGGACTGCGTTGCCCTCGCCCGGGAGTACGGGACCCCGCTCTATGTAACGAGCGAGGACCGGATCATCGAGCAGTTCGAAAGCTATGAAAAAGCACTGGGTTCCCGTTACCCGAAGGTCCGGGTCCTCTTTGCGGCCAAGGCAAACGGTAACCTCGCCATCCTGCGGGCGCTGGCGCAGAAAGGGGCGGGAGCAGATGTCTTCTCGTCCGGTGAACTTCAGCTGGCACTCGAAGCCGGCATGGACCCGGAGCGGCTCCTCTTCAACGGGAGCTCCAAGACTCCCGCCGATCTGGAACTTGCCGTGGAAAAAGGGGTCCGGGTCTCGCTCGATTCCCTTGACGAACTCCATCAGCTCGATGCGGCGGCAAAGAAAGCGGGCAGGACCGTCAAAGTCTCCTTCCGGGTCAACCCGGCGCTCGAGGTCCCCACTCACCCGAAGATCGCGACCGGGCTTGCCACGAGCAAGTTCGGCATCCCCCACAACGAGATTCCGTCCGCATACAGGGAAGCCCTCTCCTGCAACAACGTGCAGCCGGTCGGGATCCACTGCCATATCGGCTCTCAAATCCTCGCTATCGAGCCCTTCGTCCGGGCCGCGGAAGTGATGGTCAGGATTGTCCAGGAACTCACAAAGATGGGCGTACACCTCGAGTTTGTCGACCTCGGGGGCGGTCTTGGCATCCCGTACCACCATGACACGGACCCGGCCCCGACCCCGGAAGACTATGCTGCAAAGGTCGTCCCGATCTTCCGGGCTGGTATGGAGGCCTGCGGGATCGCCCCCGAACTCTGGGTCGAACCCGGCCGCTCGCTCGTGGCCGATTCAACAGTCCTCCTGACAAGAGTCAACTCCACCAAGAAAGCCCACAAGCGGTTCGCAAATGTGGACGCAGGGTTCAACCTCCTGATCCGGCCCGCGATGTATGATGCGTACCATGAGGTAATTGTTGCCAACAAGGCTGACGCCCCGCTTACCACTGAATACACGGTCACCGGACCCATCTGCGAGAGCGGGGATATTCTTGCTCCCGACCGCAGGCTGCCGGAACTCGCTGCCGGCGACATCATCGCGGTCATCGACGCCGGAGCCTATGGGTTTGCGATGTCCTCCCAATACAACTGCCGCCCACGCTGTCCCGAAATCCTCATCCGGGGGAAGACTGCAGGACGCATGCGCAGGGCCGAAACAGTCAGCGATATCACGGCAACCATGGAATCTCCCCCCTGGCAGCAGTGAGGAGGAGTACTTCCCGTGCTCTTCCATTACGCGCTTGTTGACGACCTCATCTCGAAAGAGGAGTTCGAACAGCGCGTTGAGACCAAGATCGAGGAGTGCGGCGACCTGGTGGATGAGCCGACAGCAGCCATGATCGTTGTCGGCGAACTGGGCCGGCAGCACGTTAAGATCCGGGGGCTGTCAGCAAAATCCAGTCTTTTTTCATTCTTCGGAAAAGTAATGGACAAAACCGAACCGAAGGAGTTCGACCGGGCCGATGGCGAGAAAGGGTGGGTTGCCACGATCCTGCTCGGGGATGAGACCGGAACGACCCGGGTGGTACTCTGGGACGAGAAGGCCGGGGCGGTCATGGATATCACTGACGGGGACGTGCTGGAGATAATCGGGCGCCACCCGGGGAAAAATACCGCGGAGATTTATGCCCTTGCGCTGAGAAAAGCGAGCTGCGAGATAACCTGTGCGGTACCGGCTGGCAGTGCCGTGGCAGGAAGACTGTCGAATGAGCCCGTGGATCTCGATGCGGTCCTCATCGATATCAGTGAACCCCGCTCATTTACCCGCAGAAACGGGACCGAAGGGGAGATGGTGGAAGCGGTTATCGGGGATATACAAGGGACGGCGAGGCTTGTAGCGTGGACACCGGAACTGCTGCGCCAGATTCCTCCCGGTGTTTCTGTCCATATTGCCGGTGCCAGGCCGACCGGGCGAGGGGAGGGACGTAATTACAGCATCGACGACACGAGTCTGGTCACGGTCACCGATAAGGAGATACCCCTCCCGTTTACATCGCCGGGCTCTGTCAGTGATCAGGGGATCTACTCCATCCAGGCAGAAGTGCGGCAGGTACAGCAGCCGCGATCGTTCACTACGCGTTCCGGTGAACCGTCGTGGGTACGGAATATTGTCGTAAGCGATGGCGGCGATGAGTTGCGGGTCGTTCTCTGGGGAGAGAAAGCCCTTGTGCCGGTCAGCCCCGGCGACCGGATTGAGATCTTCCACGCCGTTGCCAAGCCAGGACGGTTCGGCGGTATCGAGCTGGGCGTGGGAAGAGGGAGTGCCTTCCGCGTACCCCAGAAGCCGTCCCGCCCGATCCTGTTCAGCGGGACAATCATTGCCGGCCCCGGGTGCACGTTCATCGATAACGGCAGCGAGCGGTACCTCATAGACGGGAATTTCCCCCACGGATTCGAGATGAAGGTATCCGGGATCGTCTCGGGGAGCCGTATCATCCCGGAAAAGGCAGAGCCGGTGGAGATGCATGCCGATGACGTGATAGCGCATCTTGACCGCTTCCTGCAGGAACTGAATTAGGTACATTTACACTTTCGCCCCGCTCACTCGAAGAGGCTATATGTGAGTCTTTAACATCTTGTTGTGCCATAGGAGTGTTACAAGAAATGGCTGAAGGACCATTGGAAATAGAAGATTTACCGGGCGTCGGCCCGAGCACCGCAGATAAGCTCCGTGAAGGAGGTTATCTCTCGGTGGAAAGTATCGCAACCGCATCACCCGCCGAGCTCTCNGAGATCTCTGAGATCTCCGAATCCACTGCGAAAAAGATCATCAAAGCAGCCCGCGAGGCTGCCGATGTCGGGGGATTCAAGACCGGCAAGGATATCTTCGAAGCCAGGAAGGATATCAGGAAACTGTCGTTCCGCGTCCCCGAACTCGATGCCCTGCTTGGCGGCGGCATGGAGACGCAGGCAATCACGGAGATGTATGGTGAGTTCGGTTCCGGTAAGAGCCAGATCGTCCACCAGATGGCTGTCAATGTCCAGCTCCCGGAAGACTTGGGAGGACTGAATGGCAGTGCCATTTATATCGACACAGAAAACACCTTCCGCCCCGAGCGTATCGAACAAATGGTCAACGGGCTCGGGCTGGACGATATACCGGACGTCCAGGAGTTCCTCAACAATATCCATATCGCACGGGCGCATACCTCGGATCACCAGATGCTCCTGATCGATAATTCCCGTGAACTGGCAAACGAGCTCAAAGACAGCGACAAGCCGGTCAAGCTCTTCATCATCGATTCGCTCACAGCCCATTTCCGGGCAGAATATGCCGGGAGGGGAACGCTTGCAACCCGCCAGCAGAAGCTGAACCGGCACATGCACGAGCTCTTCAAGCTCATCGATGAGCACAATGCGGTCGGGCTGGTCACCAACCAGGTCATGTCGAACCCGGCAGTCTTCTTCGGTGACCCGACAAAACCTATTGGAGGAAACATTGTCGGCCATACCGCGACATTCCGTCTCTATCTCCGCAAGAGCAAGGGAGGCAAACGTATTGCCCGGCTCGTGGACAGTCCCAACCTCCCCGAGGGCGAAGCACCATTCATTGTTGAAGAGGCAGGTCTCAAGTCGTGTTGAAGGCACTTCTCACAGATATTGACGGGACAATAACAGATCCAACACGAAGAATACATACCGGAACCATCGAACTGATCCGGCGGCTCATCGACCAGGGGGTGGAAGTCGTGCTTGCCAGCGGCAACACCTCCTGCTCCATGGAAACACTCTGCAAGATGATCGGTACCCACGGTACCTTCATCGCAGAGAACGGGGGTGTGTTCCGTGTGGGCTATAAGGGCGCCCTCCATATCAAAGGAGACCAGTCTGTCTGCAGGAAGGCGCTGGAGACCCTTCAGGCACATTACCGGGAACAGGGGACCGAACTGGACCTCTTCAGCCCCACGTACCGCTTTTCTGATCTGGCCTTTGCCCGTACGGTTCCCGCAGAAGAAGTCAGAACTATCCTCCGGGAACAACCGGTGAAGGTGATCGACACCGGGTACGCAATCCACCTGCAGGCTCCGGGGATCGACAAGGGAACCGCACTCCTGGCACTCGCCCGTGAGATCGGGATGGCTCCTGCTGATTTTCTTGCCATCGGGGATTCGGTCAACGATATCCAGATGCTCACAACGGCAGGAATCGGAATAACGGTTGCAACTGCACATCCCGACACAAAAGCTGTGGCACAATACGTTGCCAAAAAAGGATATGGGGAAGGATTTGTGGAAGCGGTTGAGCACTATCTTCCTTATTTTCTCGCAAGGTAGCGATCGACGACAATATAGTCCTTGATATCCTTGACGGATTCAAAGGGGATGATCAGGAGCTTATCGTCTTCCAGGGTGTAACCTTCGGTTGAGAACGTCTGGTCGGGATGCACGATCATCTCAAGGACCTGACCGGAGTCAAAATCTACACGGATATTTTTCAGGGTCCCGACGAGCTTGCCGTCATTGCTCATAATCTTTTTTCTCGAAAGGCTGCGGGCAAATACACGAGTCATAAAAAAATTAGCGATGTATAAATATTTAAATTGTTCTAAATTCGCGGGAAAAAAGAGTTTTTTACGATCTGAT
>JGI20214J51650_10000056_pt1 | contig 62208 bp, 45 predicted proteins | sample WetSurMetagenome_FD_51650 | JGI IMG/M metagenome (IMG submission 51650)
ATTACCGATACCCTTTATCGTGATTCCACTGGTATACAAGACCAAACCTATGAATACCGTGTCTCTGCAATTGACAAGAATGCAACGGAAGGGACGAAGAGCGCGGGGGTGAGCATCATAATTGCAGTTCCCTTTACGTTTTCTTTTTCCTTTGGTTCACAGGGTACAACAGGTTCATTTATCAATCAACACGGGATTTGTTTTGGCCATGATTCTTTAATTCTCATAGCCGACAAGCAGAATTCGATGATAAAAGTATTCGATACAGCCGGAGTATTCTTGTATCAATTCTCTGATTCTTCTCAAGTCTGGGACATTGCGGTGAGTGATAGTGGTTATGTTTTCACCACAGACGTAGATTTCTCTCGTATAAAGGAATTTGATTTACAAGGGCACTTTCTTAAATCTTGGGAGATCCCGACTACTAGAGAAGGGAACAATGCGCATATAACGGTTTTTGATACTATTCTTTATGTCACTTATGTTTATTCAAGTGAGGTTACTTTATATTCTACACATGGTGATTCCCTCGGCGGTTTTATTTTGCCAACAGCAGTTAATGGATTTGGGTATGGAGGATGGGATATAACCACTGATTCAAAAGGGCAAATATTTATTCCGGTTAATGATACTGTTTTTATTTATAACAAACAAGGTGTATTATTAAAACAATTTGTTTTGATCCCTGAAATTAGTGTTGATTCAAGGGCTATCGCCGTCGATTCTAATGGCAGAATCTTTGTTTGTATACTCGATTTGAATTTGGTCTACGTTTACGACACAAACGGGAACTATTTGGCCAAATTTGGAGGAACGGGGAGTACCAATGGGAAATTTCAATTCTTTTCTTCCATCACCATCGATGCTTTTAATAACATTTACATTAGCGATGGTGACTTGGGAAAAATCCAGAAATTTGTTATTCTTAAATGAGCGAGGTGAGGGGCAGTCCCCTCACCTCGCAGAGGTGGCTCGCTATTTCGCTGTCCATACGTTCGTACCTGTTTTAACGTAGAGAGTCGTACTCGTTCCGCCATCATTTCTCAGAAACAATGAACCTTTCGGAGCGCCATCGTTATTGTTTGGCACTCCAGAACCGCTCTTAATTTCTACCGAGTCAATGAGAAATTTTTGGGTTGCATCTATCTTTACATTACCACCACTTACGGTCAGCTTTTCGCCGGGGTTCGTCTGCCCTATTCCGACTCTTCCATTTGCGTCAATCGTCATACGAATATAGGCGGTTCCGCCCGTTTTGAACTGCATTTTCGCGCCGGCGTTCTTGGAGGCGATGGTAAGTCCGTTGGCGGAATCGGCTAAAATATCGTTGGAACCGTCCAATCCGACGCGGAGGCCGTTAAATCCGGCGTATCCGCTGACATTCAGCTTTAACGGTTGTCCGTCAATGGAACCCGGCGAGGCCGTCCCAATCCCCACGTTTCCGCCATCGGCCACAATCAACTGGGTAGTCGTATTGAAATAATCCAATACCCTCAGCGCCGCGGGCTGGATGGTAAACTGTGCGTTACTGGTACTGCCGCTATGGTCTACCGTGAGGCTGGTATCGCTGTTTATTGCGGTAACGGTGGTAGTGTATGCTACTGATGGTTATCTTGTCCGCAACCATGAGTTCGAAAAAAAATGGATCCGATTCCCGTTTAACGTTGTTCCGCTGAAAGTTCCTTGCAAACTCTCCTCGTTATCGCTACACGTCCTCTTCCTCCGAAAAATCCGCCAGGTCCTTGGTCCTCACGATTTTTTCAATCCCCTTGATCTTCTGTATCCTCCGGAAAATCTGCTTGAGCTGGTTCTTGTGGCCTATCTCTATTGTAAATGACGCGGCGGCCTGCTGGCCTGCGGCGCGGACGTTGCCCTGCACGACGTTCACGCCGAGGCCGTCGAAAACTTCCGCGATCTCGTGGAGGAGGCCTGGCCTGTCGGCTCCGGAGATATGCAGCGAAACCGTATATTTTTTCGCCTCGTCTTCCTCCCAGCTCACCTGTATCCTGCGATCCTCGTCGTTCGAGAACAACGGCACGTTGGGGCAGTCGGCCCGGTGGATGGAGATGCCGCGGCCCTTGGTGACGAACCCCACTATCTGGTCTCCGGGAATGGGGTTGCAGCATTTGGCGAACCGCACCATGAGGTTTTCGGCGCCGCCCACCAGGACGCCGCGGCTCCTCCTGCCGGGCCTAAACGTACGGACCAGCCGCGAAACCACGGCCGACGCGAACCTGCGCTGCTGCCTGTTGCGCAAAAACTCCATCACCCGCGCCGCGGGCAGCTCGCCGGAGCCGGTCATCTCGTACAGTCGGTCGAGCGTGGTGATGCCGAGCGAGGTGAGGATGGACGGCACCAGTTCCATGAACGCGGCGGTCCTGTTGAATTTCTTGAGGTACATGCCTATGATGCGTTTGCCCAGTTCGATGCTTTCCCTGCGGCCCTCGGTCTTGAGCCAGCGCCGGATTTTGGAGCGGGCCTTCGCGGTTTTCACCTCCCGCAGCCAGTCGACCGACGGTTTCTTCGTGTTCGAACGAAGTATCTGGACGGTCATGCCGCTCTTGAGCGCCTTGTTGATGGGCTCTATCTTTCCGTCAACCTTGGCGCCGATGCAGTGGATGCCCAGGTCGGTGTGGACGGCAAAGGCGAAATCGAGCACCGTGGCGCCCTTGGGCAGCGAGATAAGGTCTCCCCTGGGCGTGAACACGAAGATTTCCGCGTGGAACAAATCGATCTTGAAAAATTCGTAGAACTCGTTGGAATCGGTGAGGTCCTTCTGCCAGTCGATGACGTTGCGCAGCCACGAGAGCGACCGGTCGTCGCGCGACAGGGCGCCCGCCCCGCTTTCCTCCTTGTACAGCCAGTGGGCCGCGATGCCTTCCTCGGCCACCTGGTTCATCTCCCACGTGCGTATCTGCACCTCGATGATGTTGCCCTTCTCGCCGAACACCGTGGTGTGGAGCGACTGGTATCCGTTGGACTTGGGCGTGCTGATGTAATCCTTGAACCGGTCCTGGATGGGCTTCCACAGGGAGTGCACCACGCCGAGCGCGTGGTAGCAGTCGCTCACCGATGCGGTGACGACGCGGAGGGCGAGCAGATCGTACACCTCCTCGAACGGCTTGTTGCGCTGGAGCATCTTGCGGTAGATGCTGTAGAAATGCTTGGGACGGCCCACCACCACCGCGTCGATGCGCTCCTCGGCAAGCCTTTTACGCAGCGGTTCGGCGAACGATTCGATGAGCGTCTCCCGCTCCTCGCGCGAGGCGACCACCTTGCCCACGATGTTCTGGTATTCGGCCGGATACAGGAACTTGAAGGCGAGATCCTCGAGTTCCCATTTTATCTTGGCCATGCCGAGCCGGTGCGCCAGCGGCGCGTAGATGTCGAGCGTTTCGGCCGCAATCTGGCGAATCTTGGCCGGTTCGAGATAGTTGAGCGTCCGCAGGTTGTGGATGCGGTCGGCGAACTTGATGATGATGACCCGGATGTCCTCGGCCATCGAAAGAAGCATCTTACGGTAGGTCTCGGCCTGGCGCTCCTCGCGTGACTTCATCTGGAATCGCTGTATCTTGGTGACCCCTTCCACGAGCAGCAGTATCTCCTCGCCGAACTCCTCGCGAATCTTTTCGCGCGTGATGGCGGTGTCCTCGATGACGTCGTGGAGAAGGCCCGCGGCGATGGTCACCGAGTCGAGCTTCTGCTCCGCGAGAATAAGCGCGACCGCCACCGGGTGGGCCAAAAACGGCTCGCCCGACTTCCTCGTCTGGTTGCGATGCGCGTTCCACGAAAACCGGTAGGCCTTTTCGATGAGCGGAGGGTTGACTTTGGGACTCATCTCGGAAATCCGTTTTACGAACGCGGCCGCAGCCTCGTCTATCGAGGCGAAGGAAGCGGGAGGGATGGGAGGAGAGGGATCCATGGTTTCCTTACCGCCGGGCTATGCGCCCTTTGGCCCGGGTTGCAGCCGCGCGTCGAGCATGCGGCCCACCAGAGCGAGAGTCGCCTCATCGGGCCGGACCGGGATTCGCAGGCCGCGCGTGGTTTCGGTTTCCCTGCACAACGAGTCGAATTCCTCTTCCGGAAACAGGCCCACCACGGGCCTGCGGAGCAAATCGGCGAGCTCGAACATCACGCCCCTGCCCGCCACTACGAGTTCCGACAGCGCAAGGAGCGCGGCCGCGCGCGATACCGGAAGATCGGCGAAGACCGGCAGCCCCTGCTTCGCCATCCACTCCGAAGCCTCGTCGCCGGGCCTTTCCCACGAAAAAAGATAACACGAGCACGGCCGTGCCTTCAGGCCGTCCACGAGAGACCGCACCCATTCTCCGCCGAACCGGGACAGGAAAGAGGGCGCGTCGATGCCCACGAGACGCGGGTCGTGGTCGAGACCACGCTCGTGCAGCATGGTGCGCGCTTCATCGGCGGATTCCCGCGTCACGCTCCAGCCCGGTTTTTCGCGCCGCGGCACCCCGAGCACCGACGCGACGAGAAGCCCCCGGTCGGTGAGGTAACGCAGCCCAGGCGAAGGCTTCACGTGCAGGTTGAGAAAAGGGTATTCGCCGGCTCCGGCAAGTCCAACGCGCAGCGCGGCAGCGCTCTGGCCCGCCATGTAGAGGAGGGCCGAATCGGGCGAGGATTCCAGCATCAGGCACACGTCGAACTTTCCCGTGTGAATCTTTTTTCCCATCGCGTCGAACGCCGGGGAAAACAGGTAATGCTCGTCCCGGTCGTATTCGATGAATTCGGCGATGCCCGCAATCGCGCGAAAAAAAGGCGTGATCCGTTTTTCACTCACCACCGAAACGTGCACCCCCGCGTAGCGGGCCACAAGCGACGCGACGCCCGTGATCTGATGAAGCGCGGTGACCGGATCGAGAGGCAGAATAATTAGCACCCGTCTCGACGGCCCCATGTCGTACGGAAACGTCATCCGCTGCGCGCGGTACTTCCTCTCAACCGAGCGCCCCAGAAAGGCGAGGCGCGCGCCCGGCGGGAGCATACTTGACAGAAACGATTTATAATTTCCGAAAACCCTTGACATTTTCAGGTGCTCACCGTATGTGTCCGCGCACCGTTTACGCGGCCCGCGGGCTTTGACAATATCGTCCTTTCATAGTAAAATAACGAATGTTTCACGCCCAAGTGCTACCTCTATCCTTGCCGCGGATTGCAGATGCTCAAGCGAAAAAAACGCACTTCCCTCAAAAACCCGATCCTCGTCGGGCTTTTTCTCTGCCTCGCCGGCGTCGTCGCGTCCGGCGCGGCGGACCCCTTCTGCGCGCATGTCCCGTTCCTTGCGTGGGGCTTCTTCCTCATCCTTCTTTCCTGCGTCGTATCGGCGATAGCCGGAGCATTTTCGGGCCGCCCCGTATTCGCGAGCACCGGCGCCGCGTTCGGGCTGTGCTTCCTGGCGACCTGCGCCGTGCATTTTTCCTCGCGCGATCCCGCCTACGGGTATCCGTCGTCCCCCCTGTTCATGTCCTACTGCGCGGTTATTATCCTGTACGCCGCGCGGGGAAACGCCCGGGCCTGGGTGTCGGTAGCCGCCTTCGTCGTCTGCGCCGAGTCCTGGTCGCTGTATGCGGCGGGTTTTTTTAACGGATATCAATCCATGGAATTGCGGGATTTGCTCTTTTTGCGTGTGAGGCCCCTTGTCGGCCCCATGACCGGCCTCGTGCTGTCGGGCGTGGTACCGTGGGCCTTCGCCGCCGGGAAAACCGCGGCGCAACAACCGGGGGAGCCCGCTCCCGTCCCTCCCGCGGGGCCGCCGGCGCCCCCCGCCAAAACCAGGTTTCTCTCGGCGGAAATGGACACGGGCCTGTACGCCAACTCCGGCATGGATGATCTTCTGTCAAGCGTCGTGTATTTCATGGCCAAAAATTTCAAGGCCTATTCCGCGCTGGGATTCGTCTTCGACGCGCAGAAAAACGCGTTCGTGCTCAACGCGTTCCATTCCCGCAATTTCTCCATCATTCCCGGGCTCGAGATACCCATCGGCAAAGGCGTGGTGGGCCACGTGGGCGGGGAGCAAAACTCCTTCATGAGCGGCGACCTGTCGCTGTACCCCGAAAGCCTGTTGTATTACGGCGCGGCGGGCGAAACCATCAATTCGGTGCTGGCGGTGCCCATCCTGTCGGATGCCCGCGAGTTGCTCGGCGCCCTCGTGGTCGACAGCACCGACAAGAACAGCTTTACCGAGAGCCACAAGGACGCCCTGCGACGGTTCTCGGTGCTCGCCGCGGCGCTCATCACCAACGTCCGCATGCGCCTGTACCAGGAAAAGGCGGCGAAAAGCTTCCGGATTTTCTACCAGGCGTCGCAGCAGTTCGTCACGGCGCTCAGCACCGGCCGGGTGTTCGACGTCCTGTTCAACATGATGGGGCTGCTCGCTCCCGCCACCCGCATGATGATCGTGACGTTCGACCAACGAGGAGAAAACGGGGCGATCCGCAAGGTGGCGGGCCCGTCGCCAGAAATCGGGGAAGGAACGACGTTCCCGGTGAACGCGGGGCTGTACTCGTACGCGTTTACAAAACGCGCAGCCGTCAACATAGGGAACTACCAGTCGCACCCCGGAAAATACTACCGCTTCTTTCCCGACGAGCCGCCCGCGCCGACGTTACGCTCTCTCATCATCCTGCCGATTCTCGACGACCGGCAGAACCTCCTTGGGCTCCTGTCGCTGGAAAGCGGCGAGGAAAACCAGTTCGCGGGCGAAACCGAGCAATACCTGTCGACGCTCATCGGCAACGCGTCGGTCGCCATCGCCAGGGCACAGTTGTACGAACGGATGGAAACGCTCGCCGCGACCGACGGTCTCACCCAGCTCTACAATCACCGCACGTTCCAGGAGATTCTCGCCAAGGAGATGGAGCGCTCGCGCCGTTACCGCAGGCCGCTGTCGCTGCTCCTCATGGACATCGACCATTTCAAGAACTTCAACGACACCTACGGCCATCCGACGGGCGACCGGGTCCTGCGGGAAATCTCCGCGTGCATCAGGAATTCGATACGCGCCAACGATGTCGCCGCACGGTACGGCGGCGAGGAGTTCGCGGTCATAATTCCGGAATCTGGTCCCGGGGACGCCATGATACTAGCCGAGCGCATCAGGCAAACCGTCGAACGGTGCACGCTCGTTTCGAACGAAGAACGGCTCCGCGTCACCGTGAGCCTCGGGTGCGCCGTGTTCCCCTCCATGGCGGCCGCCCAGCAGCAGCTCATCGACGCCGCGGACAAGGCGCTGTACTTCTCAAAGGAACACGGCAGGAACAGGACGACGCTGTATTCGCCGGAGACGGGGAAATCCCAAACGGTTTAACATGAGGTATTCAATCTTCGCTCAATATTCCGACGGGGCCCCCAAGGCAAAATTCCACGACAAAAAAGGCCGCCGGCTTTTATGAGTGCCTGCTCGCATAAAATGAAACAGGCGCATCACGATGCGCCTGTTTTTGCAACGGGCTCGTTTTTCTTGGTCGTTATATTTTCCCGAACAACCCGCTTATCGACTGCCCGCCGTTGGAATACTTGATGGCCTTCGCGAACAGCTCGGCAACCGAGAGAATCACCATCTTCGGCATGCGCTTTTCCGGCGGAATGGTGACCGTGTCGGTGACCACGAGCCGCGACAGGCTCGAATTCCCGAGCCGCTCGACCGCCTTGCCCGACAAAACGGCGTGCACGCAGCACGCCTCTATCTCCCGCACGCCCAGCGATTCGAGGGCCTTCACCGTCTCGAGGATGGAGCCGCCCGTGGCGATTTCGTCGTCGAAGATAAGCGCGCGCTTGCCCTTCACGTCGCCTATCACGTGGTGTATCTTGGCGTTCTCGGTGTCGTCCTCGCGGCGCTTGTCGAGGATGGCGAGCGGCAGGCCCAGGTTGATGGCGTAAATGCCGGCGCGCTTTGCGCTGCCCGCATCGGGCGCCACCACCACGCAATTGTCGATGCCCGCTTTTTCCTTATAATATTTGCAGATGAGCCTGCCCGCGAGCAAGTGGTCTACCGGGATGCGAAAGAACCCCGCAATCTGCGGCGAGTGCAGGTTCATGGTCATGACGCGGTCGGCGCCGGAAGTCTCCAGCAAATCGGCCATGAGGCGCGCCGTGATGGAAATACGCGGTTCGTCCTTCTTGTCGGAGCGCGCGTAGGGATAATACGGCAGCACCGCGGTGATGCTTTCCGCCTTGGCGTGCTTTATGGCGTCTATCATGATGAGCAATTCCATGATGTTCTCGTTGACCGGCGGGCACGACGACTGCACCACGTACACGTCCTTGCCGCGGACGCTCTCCAGTATCCTCACCTTGATGTTCTCGTTCGAAAATTTGACGATCTCGCGCTTGCCGAGCGTGATGCCGAGGTGCCTGCAAATCTTCTTGGCAAGCTCGGGGTTGCTGTTGCCGGAAAAAACCTTCAAGTCGTCCTTCATAACGCTGAACCTCTCTGTTGAAGCACGGGAAAACAACGTTACCGCGGCGAACCCTGCGGGGCCGCACCGGCCTTGCCGGTCTTGCGCGCGTCCCATTCGAACGCGATGTCCATGATGGAATCGGAGATGAGACGGGGCTGGGAAATGAGCTTGGGCTCGAAGTAGAAGTCCCCGTCCTCGAGATCGAGCATGGCGAACACGGCTTCACGCTTCGTGAAGTTCCGATAGAACGCATCCACCACCTGGCCCTTGACGAAAATAAGATATCCCTTGCGCCTGCCGCAATATACGTGCAGGATGCCTTCCCGCCTTCCTATTTCCAAAAACTGTATGGCGTCGAGCAGGTGGGTCTGGCGAAGGTTGCCCTGAAACGCGAACGTGGTCTTGTATTGCTCTTGGACCACGGGCTTGACGCGCTTGAGCGACAGGACGATGAGCAGCAACCCTATGCCCGAGCCCGCTCCCCCGGCGAGGCACGCGCACATAACGCCGACGGTAAGAGGATCAAAATCCATGGGGATAAAATAGTTAATGCGTTGACGAGTTGACGAGCAGACGCGTTGACGGGTTGAACGAGGAACTTTCGTGGCGGGAGTCGGCCGGGTTTGAGCGCGTCCGCCCTATAGCGTTCCACGTTTTATTCTGCAAAAGTGGACTTTTCTATCCGACTATCCTGAGTATCAATATCTCGACATATAGACAACCTCGTGCGGACGCCGAATAACAATGCCTGTTTATTGAGAGGTAATAGAGATGGAGACCCTGTTTAAACGGAAACTCGGTTCAAAAACATGCGGGTTAAACTCGTAAGGACGGCTCTTGATTGTCGGTCGCATCGGGCCTTCTCCGCAGCGAGAACGCGACCGAAAGCCCGAAAAGTAGCAGCAAGAGCCACACATAGGCGCTGTATTCACCGAGCATCGTGTGAATCTTCCACCCCACGATTTCGCTCCCGGAAAAACCCACCACGGCCATTCCCGCCCACGCGGCCCGGACAAGAAACCCGGCGGGGCCCGACAGGTTCTTGATGGGAATTGACAAAAACGCGTAAAAAACGAACAGGAACGTCACGAAATGCGCCGTCTGGGTCTTTCCGGCGAGCAAATGGGCCAAAAGGATCGGGGTGAGGACTTCGTAAACGGAGAGCGGGGATTTTCTCACGGTGAGAAAAACGGTCGCGCCGAGGAAGGCGGCGAGAAAAACGGCCACGCCGGTTTCGTACACTCCTTTGGTCTGCGCCTTGGTGAGCGGCAGAACGGGCCGCTCTATGTATTTGGTATCGGTGGTGACCTGCGTGGCCCGGTACACGAGGGCCGGCCAGTTCTGTACCGTGTATCCCGTGATGACGGCGCCGTGCATAAATTCGCTTAAAAACGTCTCGTAATACGAGCGGATGTCGCCCGTGCCCTTTGAAAGGCCGCGTTGGGCCACCGGCAGGGCGACGCAGGCCGCGGTAAAAAGAACCAGCCAGGCCGCGCTTTTCCTAAACCTCCGGACAAACAGCCACGCCATGAGAAAAACCGGCACAATCTTGAGAAAGGTGGCGAGCGTGAAAAACAGGCTCGCGGCGGGGATTTTTTCCTCGGCGGCCGCTTTGATTCCCAGGAGCATGAGCACCAGGAGCACGCCGTTGATCTGGATGCAATTGAAGTTGTCGGTGAAAAAGACCGCGGAGAAAACGATTGCCGCCGCGAGGGCCGGCCACCGCCGGTTTCGTTCCCGCATCAGCAGCGCCGCGATTTTTCCGGTAAGCCTGACGGCGTACCACCACAGCAGCAGGTTGACCAAAGCGAAGACGAACGCCGCGGGACGCAGGGGAAAGACGCCGAGCGCCTGGAAGAGCATCGCCGCGAAAGGCGGATAGATAAAATCGCGGTTTCCAGGCGCCGTGACGTACAGCTCGGCGCCCGACGAGAAATTCTTGCCGGCGAGCCAGAAAACGTGGAAGTCGGACGAGCCCGGGGCCTGGACCGAAGCCCGGTTCCAGGAAACGGCGATTGCGACGATCGCGAGTATCGCGACCGCGACGAACCGGAACGGCCGGTTCGACCTGATAAAGTTTCCCACGTTTATCATGGTTGCGGGATTCTGCGGCTCCCGGAGACCGGCCGCCGTTGTGCCCCGCGGGTAAAAAACCGCGGGCGGCTAATTTCCCATCCGTACCTGTTCCCACATCTTGTTGTACAAGTCGAGCGCAGGCCCCAGATCCATCTTGAGTTCGCAGCGCGAAAGTTCGCTCAGTTCGTAGTTTGGCTTTTTTTTACAGTACGTCCGCGCAGCCGCGTTGATGCATGGGTACCCCAGGTAGTCCACGATACGGGCGAACACGGCGGGATCGTGGACGTAGTTGATGAACGCGTGCGCCAGGTCCTTGTGCCGCGCGTCCTTGAGAATAACCATGTTGTCCATGTACATGGGCCCGCCTTCGCGCGGGATGAAGAAATCGACCTCGGACAGCTTCGTCGAATCGTATTCGCGGAACACGTTCTCGGCATAGCCGTGCACGGCCCAGAACTCCCCGGCCGCGAAACCCTTGCCGAAGGATTCGGCGTCGAACTTCACGATGTTCTTTTTCCATTGCATCACGAGGTCGCGGGCCTTGATAAGTTGCGCCGTGTCTTTCGAGTTCACCGAATACCCGAGCGTCTTGAGCGCGGCGCCGAGCACCTCGCGCATGTCGTCGAGCATGGTGCAGCGGTTCGCGATTTCGGGATTGGAAAACAGCGTCCACGATTTTTCGTACGAACGCACCTTTGTCCTGTTAACCGCGATGCCGCTGGCGCCCATCATGTAGGGCACGCTGTAGGCGTTGCCGGAGTCGAAATCGACCCGGGCGAGCACGGCGGTGTCGATGTTGGCGAAATTCGGAATCTTGGATTTATCAATCTTCGCCAGCATGCCCTCGTGAATCATGATCGCCACGTAGTCCTCAGACGGGACCGCGATGTCGTACCCCTTCGCCCCGCTCTTGAGCTTGGTGAACATGTCCTCGTTGGAAGCATACATGTCGTAGACGATCTCGGCGTTGAACTTCTTCTCGAAGTCGCGGAGAACCGCGTCGGGCATGTAGTAGGTCCAGTTGTAGATGAAGAGTTTCTGCTTACCCGGAGAGGAGCAGGAGGCTCCGAGAAAAAACACCGACGCAGTCAAAAACAGCACGACAAAAAAAATCCGTTTCATGTTCCGCACCCCCTTGTTCTTGATAATGCATCAGGTATGATAATCGGCGTTTATCTTAATATAGTCATACGTCAAATCACACGTATGCGCCACCGCGCATTCCTTTCCCGTCCCTAAATCTATTTCAATCACTATCACTTTCGACTTCATCCTTTTGGACAATGCGGCCGCATCAAATTTCGCCGGCCCTCCTTGCGCAAAGACTTTTGTCCCGCACAGCCGCACGGAAAGCCTCTCCGGTTGAACGGTCGCGCCCGAATATCCCACGGCGCACACGATGCGGCCCCAGTTCGGGTCGTTGCCGAACAGCGCGGTCTTCACCAGGTTGGAATTCGCCACGGCCTTGGCGGCCTTTTTCGCGTCGGCGAAGGTTTTCGCCCCGCACACGCGGATTTCCACGCGTTTGGTGGCACCCTCGCCGTCGGCCGCAATCTGGCTGCACAGCGAATCGCACACCCGGCGAAGCGCCTCGGCGAATACGCGCGCGCCCTCGGCCCCCTCCACGCGCGTGCCCGACACGCCGTTGGCCAAAACGAGCACCATGTCGTTGGTGGAGGTGTCGCCGTCGACCGTCAAATTGTTAAAGGTGGCGTCGACCGTTTGCTTGACGGTTGCATTGAGCGCGGCGGGCTTTATGGCCGCGTCGGTGGTTATGAAACAGAGCATGGTGGCGAGGTTCGGGTGAATCATTCCCGAACCCTTTGCGCAGCCTCCAATCACATACCGGCCCGCGTGGGTTTCGACCGAGACCGCGGCTTCCTTCCTTTTGGTGTCGGTGGTGAGGATCGCCTCGGAAAACGCGCGGCCGCCCCGTTCCGAGGGATCGGCGGCGAGGCGGAGAGCGGGAATGTTTTTCTCTATGAGATCCATGGGCAGGGCGTGGCCGATAACGCCGGTGGAGGCGACCAATACCGAACGAGGGCCGGCGCCGACCATTTTTCCGACAAGCGATGCAATCCTGTCGGTGTCGCGCGCGCCGCGCGCACCCGTGCACGCGTTGGCGTTTCCGCTGTTGGCAAACACCGCCCGTACGCGGGCGCTGGGGAGGACGCCCTCGCTCCAATCCACCGACGACGCGCGCACTTTGTTCGAGGTAAAGGCACCGGCCGCGCTGCACGAAGACTCGCTTTGCAGCAGGCCGCAATCCAACCCTTTCGACGTCTTGATACCGGCGGCGATTCCCGACGCCAAGAATCCCTTCGCGACGGTGACGCCGCCCGGAATTTCGAGGATTCTCGCCGCTTCCAAATGACCCCGTTTTTTCATGCTTTCGTTGACCTCTTTCCTCATCGTATTGACTGTGGAAGAGCATATAATATATTATGAATACTGCACTGCCGCCAATACACAAAAGTGGAAAACCTGCAAAGGACCTGCGTTTGAAAAATTCCGTTATCGCGGTCATCGCGGCGTTTTTTCTCCTGTCACCCGCTGCGGGTCAGACGGGCGAGCAGACGTACATCATCAAAAAAGGCGACACGTTGTGGGATCTCGCGTTCAAATTCCTCGGTGATCCCTTCAAGTGGTCGCAGCTCTGGCATCAAAACCAGTACATCACGAACCCAAACCTCATCTATCCCGGAAACACCCTGATCATCGGCGGAACGGCCGCTGAAAGCGAGGCGCAGGCTTCGGGGTCGGGATCGCAGAGGGACGCGTTCTTCTCCGAAACAAAGCAGGCGCTTAACCAATCCGATTTTCGTTCATCTTCACCGTCAGCAGGCGGTTTGCGGGATTCCGAAGCCGATGCATACGATTCCCTGTTTAGAATCGCCATGCGGAAGAACAAGTACTTTACCTCGGACTTTCTCGAAAAAATGCCCTTCCTCTGGAACAAGAAGGACGAAAAAGGCCTGTTGTATCCCGGAAACGCGACCTTACGGAAGATGATGAATTCAAAGGAACTGCTCAACAGGTACGAACGGGAAACCTACCAACAGCACGAAGAAGTGCTCGTCGAGCCGCTTTCAAAAGCGCAATACCGTCCGGGCGACACCGTCGACATCTACCATTCGGACGGACTCCTGCGATACCAGGCCGCCACGGTGAATCTCGTCCGCCGGGTGGGCAGGGCGGCGATTCAATCGGTCGACGGCAACAAGATAAGCGCAGTCCTTTTCAAGATGTGGGACGTTGTCGAAAGCGGCGACCGGGTCGACACCACGGTCCATTTCTCCAGCCTCGAACTCGACACGCTCCTGGAACCGGACGTAACCATCAAGGGAACCGTTTTCACGCTGGTCGAGGAATCCGCGCACCCGCAATTGTTTCAGACGTTCATCTTCGATAAAGGTTCGAAGGACGGCGTGAGGCTCGGCGACGTGTTTAGGGTAGAAGCAAGGAACAGCTTGGTTTTCGACAAGCCGTCGGCCATTGCCTGCGCGCTTCACGTCGACGAAACTTCCAGCACCCTTGTCATAGAAAAACTTACCGGTTCAATTGCTCCCGGCGACACGGTTTCCCTGGTTAAACGGATTCGTTTCAAGTAACTATTGGCGGGGACGATGGTACGCTTCTTACGTAACCTCGGCGGAATACTGCTGTTCAACAAACACCACTCCAGCGTGCGGAGCGGCGTTATTTACCTGCTCACCAATTTTCTTTTACTGGCCGGAATCGTTTTTACCGTCGAAATCGTTCTTATTTGCCTGGGCGTGGGAAACGTGTTCGTGCCGATGACCAGCGCCGTCTGGGATTTTCTCACCAGGCTCGTCTTCTAAAACGCGCCCTTCTCTCACAATCATATCCCGCGCCAAGAAAATCCCGGTTCTCAAGGAATGCGGCCCGGTCTGCCGGGCTGATTGATTGCACTTTTTCCTGATAGATACTATTTTGAAAACTGACACGAGGGATCTCCCGCCCCGGGCGCAGCCGTTGCCGCGCGTCGGCAGGTTTTTGGGTGATCCCGTCACCCGCACCGCGAAGGATATATTCATGTCAACGTACCGCTCATCCGTAGGGTATCCAAACGTCCTTGGAATGATAATGGCGGGAGGGGAAGGCTCCAGGCTACATCCGCTTACCAAGGAGCGGGCGAAGCCCGCGGTATATTTCGGCGGCAAGTACAGGATTGTCGATTTCGTCCTCAACAACTTCATCAACTCGGGAATCTTCAAGATCAAGGTACTCACACAGTTCAAGTCCGACTCCCTCATAAAGCACCTCACCACCGGATGGAACCTCAACCGGATGCTCGGCCAGTACATAGACCCGGTTCCCGCCCAGATGCGGACCGGCAAGAACTGGTACATGGGCACCGCCGACGCCATATTCCAGAACTTCAACCTCATCGAGGACGAGAACCCGGACTACATCGCCGTGTTCGGCGCCGATCACATTTACAAAATGGATATCTCCCAGATGCTCGATTTTCACCGGCACATGGGGGCCGTGGCGACCGTCGTCGCGATTCCCAAGCCGGTGGAGGAGGCTTCGGCGTTCGGAATCATCGAGGTCGATCAGGACGGCAGAATGATAGGATTCGAGGAAAAGCCCAAAACCCCCAAGACGATCCCGGGCAATCCGCGGATGGCGCTGGTATCGATGGGGAATTACATTTTCAACAGGAAATTCCTCGTCCGCGAACTGTTCAACGACGCCTCGTTGAGCGGCTCGTCCCACGACTTCGGAAAAGACGTCATCCCGAAGATTTTCCCGAATTATCCGATTTACGTTTGGGACTTTGCCAACAACCGTATTCCGGGAGAGACCCCCCAGCAGAACATCTACTGGAAAGACGTGGGAAGCATCGACGCGTATTACGAAGCCAACATGACGCTGCGTGACGTCGTGCCGGAGATCAACCTCTACAACGAGGCATGGCCCATACGCACGGCTCCGGGACAGTCGCCGCCGGCCAAATTCGTATTCGCCGGCGAACCGCCGGAAAAGCGCAAAGGCGAAGCCTTGGATTCGATTGTGAGCGGCGGCTGCATCATCAGCGGCGGAAGGGTGATACGCTCGGTTCTGTCGCGCGGCGTTCGCGCGCACAGCCTGGCAATCGTGGAAGACTCAATCTTGTTCCCCGACGTGCAGATCGGGGAAAAGGCCCACATCCGGCGCACCATCATCGATCGGGGGGTACAGATACCGCCCGGCGAAAGGATCGGGTTCAACATCGACGAGGATCGGAAGCGTTTTACGGTCAGCGATTCCGGCGTGGTGGTTATCAGCCAACCGTCGAAAAACATCCTTTCGTAGACACGCAGTGATGTAATTTGACCAGGATTAAATTCCATGCTCCGATAATCGTACTGAGAGTATGTTAAATCAAGGCCGCTTAAAAAGGGAACTCCGGGATTAATCGCTTAAGCCAGTTGCCTCTTTATGCGGCCAAAATAGCAAACCATAAGAATATCCACCATGCCGACGCGAACAGAATCACTCTATTTCCGGGACATCAACCGGTACCGCATCCTCTCCGAGGAAGAGGAGCGAGAAATCATTAAGGACGTTCAGAACGACAAAAACGGTGCTATTTCGATCCTTATCACCAGCAATCTCCGGTTCGTGGTGAGCGTGGCGCGGCGCTACCGGGGAAGAGGCCTCAGCTTCCTCGAACTCATCAACGAAGGCAACATAGGCCTGCTCAAGGCGGCAAAACGATTCGACCTTGACAACAAGGTAAAATTCATCTCCTACGCGGTCTGGTGGATCCGGCAGTCCATCCAGAAGGCGCTGTTCGAACAGACGGGAACGGTACGGATTCCCCCGAACAAAATCGCCCTCCTCGCGAAATTCAAAAAATCGCTCGACAAGCATTCCGGAGACTACCTGGCCACCATTTCGATGCCGGACTTCAAAGACCACGAGCGGGACATCATCGACGTAATGGACAAGCTCCGCGGGATATCGCTCGACGCGCCGATGAACAACAACCAGTCGCCGGAAGGCGACACCACCAAAACGCTTCAAGACGTTTTGGGCGAAGACCCCAGCCAGGACACCGAAAGCGAGCGCAAGGAGCTTGGAAAGGTTTTGGACAACGTTCTCCAGAACATCACGAGCAGGGAAGAACGGATTCTCCGGATGTATTATGGCCTCAATTTTTCAAAGCAGTTCACCCTTGAGGAGATCGGCAAGGAACTCAAGCTTACCCGGGAGCGCGTGCGGCTTATCCGTGATCGATCGCTCAGAAAACTCTTGAGAAATCCCGTGTCCCGCGCCAAGCTCGCCATGTTCATGCAGACTCGCGCCTAACCCCGCGACGCGACGCTAAACTCAAAAAATTACTCAGTTTTTTCTTGGAGAATTCCCGTCGGGAATGCATATTGTATGACAGACGGGAATTCCTCCCCTTGTCCCGGGAAAAGCGCCGACCCCCGCCCGTTCCAGGGCTGCTTCCGCGACTCCCGGACTTTGTAGACGCCGTCGCGGCACGCCCGTCATTCCACAACGTACGGATATGCGGCCATGTTCTTCTGGAAACACAAGATCCTCTCGCTTCTCATCGTCGCCGGCGTGGCCTATTTTTTCGTCAATCCTCCCCACAAGTTCGGAGTCGCGATGGCCCACTTCGTGGTATTCAACCGCACGCCCATCACGGGAGTCGACCTGTTTATCGATTTTGACGGCGCGGTGAAACCCCTGATGGACATAAAGGGAACCGACGAACGGAAAGAGTGGTCGAAATCCATACTCGAAGCCGAATCGGAGGACGAAATGCTCCTCATCGTCGGAACGGGCTTCACCAAAAATTATTTCAATCTGAACGATTCGCTCGTCGCGATATTCGGCACAAAGAACATTCGCAGCAGCCAGGTTCCGTCCTCAAAAGCCGTTCAAGAATACAACGCCGCCGTTGACCGGAAAAAAAAGGTCGCGCTTCTTCTTTCGATCAGGAAATGAGCGCCGCGGCGTGCGACGCAACGCGGAGATGGTCGCGATTGATTGTTTGCAAGGCTTGGCGGGGCCCCGATTTTTCGAAAATCGTTCGCCGCGGGGCGATTACTATATTTTTATTTCCATCACCGGTGCCGCCACGCAAGGAGAAGTGCCATTTCCGAGATTCTTGAAATAATCACAAAACCCATTCCGGGCGACGCCCCGATGGGAACGAACATCAACTACGACGCGGATTTCGACGCCTGCAAGGGTGAGATCGGCAAGCTCGGCGACATCGACTACGGCAGCGTAGAGACGTTGTGTAAAAAGCTGCTTGCCGAGAAGTCCAAAGACATGAGGCTTCTAAGCTTCCTGGGCCTCGTGTACCTCCGCGGCGCGAAATGGGAATGCCTAGCGGACGTTTTTGAAGGATTCGTCACGCTCTGCGCGCAAAATTACGACGCGATGTTCCCCGACCGTGAACGAGCGAAGCAGAACGCCGTCAAATGGTTGTCCGAGCCGCGGTTCAACGAGACCGTGGCGGCCCAGAAACCCGAAGAGGCGGATTACGCGCATATCGCCCGGCTGCTGGCGAACCTCTCCTCGCTCAAGGGCATCCTCCAAGAAAAATTTCCGGAAGGCTCGCCGTTTCCGGCGGCTTTCTATTCCGCGGCGTCGAATTGGGAAAAAGCGTGCAAGCCCAAACCAAAGCCCGCCGAAGGCACTCCCGCTCCGGCGGGAGCTGGCGCCCCGGCCGCCGAGAGCATGGAGACCCCGAAACAGGCCCAGCTTGCCGCCAGAAAAGCGGCTTTCTTTCTTATTGAGAAAGAATCACAGAGGCCGATGGGGTTCCGGCTCATGCGCTCAATCCGATGGGACATCTTCGAAAAAATACCGCCAAACGAGAACGGGAAAACCCAGTTGGCGCCGCCGCCGGCGGAGCTTGTCGCGTCGCTCAACGCGATGATTGCGAACAAGGAATTCAAACCGGCGCTCGACAAAGCCGAAGTCGCCTTCACGGCGGGGGCGAACCACTTGTGGTTCGGGCTTCAAAGGATCGCGGCGCTGGCGTGCCAGGGCCTTGGGGAGACTTACAAGGCGGTGGAGCAGGCGATAACGTACGAAACCGGATTTCTTGTCAAACGGCTGCCCGATATCACAAAACTTTCCTTTTCCGACGGCTCGCCTTTCTGTGACGACGCGACCAGGGAATGGCTTTCGAAGCAGGTGCTTCCCTCGGTTTCCTCGGGCGGGCCGGCCGCGGAGAGCAAGGAAGCCGACGCCTCCGCCGGAGACAAGGTGGAGGAAGAAAAAAAGCAGGTGGCGGCGCTCGGCGCTTCCGGCAAGACCGAGGCGGCGCTCGATCTTCTCCAGAAGTCAATCCGGAACTCGTCAAACGAACGGGATAACTTCAGGCGTTCCATCGTCATGTGCAACATGCTCATGGGAGCAAAGCAGCCCGATATCGCCCTGTCGATTCTCGACTCGCTCGACGGAAAGATACAGCTGTATCATCTCGACAAATGGGACCCGGACCTCGCCGTTGACGCATGGAGCATCATGATCAAGGTTCTCAAGGTCGCGCGGGCGAACAAGCCCGCGCCGGTTCAGGCGAGCATGGCGGAGAAGCAAAACACTATATTAAGTAAGATAAGTCAAATAGATCCCAAGAAAGCATTTTCACTCACCACATAATACTCACCTTCAGGAAAGGTAGGTTTCTATGGCCGGCAGTTTCCAAAACGAAATTCCTCCTGCCCGAATCAACTTGAAACTGGACGTGGGCAAGGGCGGCGCGAAGAAAAAGATAGAATTGCCCCTCAAGACCCTGGTCGTGGGAGACTTTTCCTTTCAGAAGCGCGGGGATCGCGTTTCCGACCGCGAAAAGATAAGCATCAACAAGGAGAACTTCACCCAGGTCATGGAAAGCATGGCTCTCAAGCTCAATTGCAACGTCGAGAACAAGCTCACCGGAACCGGCGACATCAAGGTCGATCTGAAGGTGAAGAACATGGATTCCTTCAAGCCCGAAAACGTCGCGAAAAGCATTCCCGCGTTGTCGAAAATGCTCGCCGCTCGAAACCTTCTCAAAGATCTGAAATCAAATCTGCTCGACAACAGGGAATTCCGCAAGCGTCTCGAAGACATCCTCAAGGACCCGGGCGCCATGAAGTCCCTGCAGGAAGAACTCAAGAAAATCGTGGCGGAAGAACAGAAATAAAACGTATTCACCCAACATCGAACAACCATAACGAGGAGCGTTTTCCATGGCAGAACAGGAAAAACAGGCGGCCGGAAAAGAGGCGCAGGACGCCCAGGGCCTCGAGTACATCTATCAGACCATGAACCTGTCCATTCCAAAGAAACAGGTCGATATCTCGGAATACAAAAACACCGAAGTCCTCGCCGACAGCAACGCCAACGAGCGAATCAGCGCGGCGCTTTCGGTCTTCATCGACGGCGTGGCCGCCTCAAGCCAGTCAATCGACCGGATCGACAAGGCGATGCTCGATCACCATATCGGCGAAATAGACCGGAAGCTTTCACTCCAGCTCGATGAAATTTTGCACCACCCTTCGTTCCAGAAAATGGAAGCGGCGTGGAGGAGCCTCAAATTCCTCGTCGACCGTATCGATTTCAAGAAAAACGCCAAGCTCGACATCCTTGACGTTTCGAAGGATGACCTCGCGGAAGATTTCGAAGACGCCCCCGAAACCATACAGTCGGGCCTGTACAAGCACGTGTACGTAAGCGAATACGACACGCCCGGCGGCGAGCCGTACGGATCGCTCGTATCGAACTTCGAATTCGACAGCGGTCCCGCCGACGTCACCCTACTGCAGAACGTGTCGAAGGTTTCGGCGGCCTGCCATTGCCCCTTCCTGGGTTCGGCGAGCCCCAAGTTCTTCGGCAAGGAGACCATGCACGATCTTACAAAAATCGAAGACCTCCACAACTACATGGAACGGTCGGAGTTCCTCAAATGGAATTCCTTCCGCCAGACCGAAGACGCCCGTTACGTGGGGCTCATACTTCCCCGTTTCATGCTCAGGCTTCCCTACGGCCCCGATACGCAGCCGGTCAAGGAATTCAATTATACCGAGAACGTCAAGGGAACCGATCACGACAAGTACCTGTGGGGAAACTCGACCTTCGCGTTCGCCGCGAACATGGTGCGGTCCTATGTGGAAAACGGATGGTGCGTCCAGATTCGCGGGCCCGAAGCTGGCGGAAAAGTGGAAGACCTGCCGGTGCACATGTACGACGTGGGAAAAGGCATGCAGATGAAGATTCCCACGGAAATCCTCATACCCGAAACCCGGGAATTCGAATTCGCCCAGGAAGGATTCATTCCCCTGTCGTTTTACAAAAACCGCAACTATGCATGCTTCTTCTCGGCAAACTCCACGCAGAAGCCGGCGGAATACGACAACCCGGTCATTACGGCGAACATGCGCATCAATTCGCGATTGCCGTACATTTTCCTTGTATCAAGAATCGCGCATTATCTCAAGGTTATCCAGCGGGAGAACATAGGTTCCACCAAAAACAAGGTCCTGCTCCAGAATGAACTCAACGCATGGATAAAAAATCTTGTCACCGAAATGAATGATCCGGGCCCGGATCTCATTTCGACCCATCCTCTCAAGGCGGCGGAGGTGGCAGTCAGCGAAATCGAAGACAACCCCGGATTCTTCAGGGTTTCTCTCTCGGTGATGCCTCATTTCCAGATCGAAGGCATCGACATCAATCTGTCTCTCGTGTCTCAGATGCCCAAAGGCAAATAGGCAAAAAGCCGCTCTGTGACGGAGGTCACAGAGCGGCTTCCCGTACGTCGTATATTTTTTCGACATAAAAAAGCCATCCGCAAACATTTTCGTGTGAAAGGAGTACTGTATGCCGATTCCTGCGTATTTGTGGATCAAGAACGAGACGGGCGCCGATGTCAAGGGATCCGTTGATGTCGCGAACCGCGAAGGAAGCATCGAAGTGCTCGAATTCCATCATGAAGTCCGCATTCCCACCGACCCCGACACCGGGCGTCTCACCGGCACCCGCAAGCACGAATCGCTCACTTTCGTCAAGGCATTCGACGCGGCTTCGCCCTACCTGTACAAGGCCGTGTGCGAGGGCGAAACGTTCAAGACCGCCGAGTTCAAATTTTACAACATCGACGACACGGGCAGTGAAAAGGAGTATTTCAACTTCAAGCTCGAAGGCGTCAAGGTCTGCTCGGTGAAACCCACCATGCCCAACGTCAAGGATCCGACCAAAGAACGATATACCCACCTCGAGGAAGTCTCTATGCGATACCGCAAGATCACCTGGACGTTCCTCGACGGCAATCTGCAGGCTTCGGATTCCTGGGCGGAAGGAAGGGAAGGCAGCGGCAAGTAGTTTTGCCGAACCCGTTTGTCTGACGAATCTTTTCACCTCGGGGCGTCAATCAAGGCGCCCCGAGTTTTTTCATCGGTGAATGTCGGGGGCAAACATTTTCCTTGGATTCGGCAACACATTCGCATTACCGGAAAAGCCGTCGGCCGTCCGGTTGATTTCAAACGGATAACGATGTATGTTTCCAGGCACGATTGTTGCGTTTTAGCAGTAAAATTCGAATGAACGGCAGGTTTTGTCTTAATATCGGAAATGTCGTTCACCGATACTCAACCCCGATTGTGGAGACCTTATGAAGACGAATCCCGTTTTGTGCGTCGTCGGTCTCGGTTACGTAGGGCTGCCGCTGGCGGTCGAATTCGCCAGGTATTTTTCAGTCCTCGGCTTCGATGTTAACGAAAAACGCGTTGCGACGTTAAGAAAAGGCATCGACCCGAACCGGGAAGTCGACTCGGAGATATTGTCGAACGTCACAATCGAGTATTCGAGCGATCCGTCCGTCATTGGACGTGCGGATTTCATTGTCATTGCCGTGCCTACACCAATCGATGAGCATAGGAATCCGGATCTTACGCCCGTGGTCAAAGCCTCCGAGACCGTCGGAAGGAACATCAAAAAGGGCGCCATCGTGGTGTACGAGTCGACCGTATACCCCGGCGTCACCGAAGACGAGTGCGTCCCTATACTTGAACGAGAAAGCGGGTTGGCCTGGAAAAAGGACTTTTTCGTCGGATATTCCCCCGAGCGGATTAATCCTGGGGACCGGGAACATACCGTGTCGAAAATAACGAAGATAGTGTCCGGTGATACACCCGAGACCCTCGATATCGTCGCGGAGGTATACGGCACGGCTGTAAAGGCCGGCGTGTACCGGGCATCCTCGATAAAGGTCGCCGAGGCCGCCAAGGTTATCGAAAATACGCAACGCGACATCAACATCGCGCTCATGAACGAATTGCGAATCATATTTGATAAAATGGGAATCCCCACCACCGAAGTGCTCGCCGCTTCAAAAACAAAATGGAATTTTCTTCCCTTCGAACCGGGGCTCGTGGGCGGCCACTGCATCGGCGTCGATCCGTACTACCTCGCCTACAAGGCCGAGGAAATAGGCCATCACCCGCAGATCATCATGGCGGGCAGGCGCATCAACGACGCCATGGGAAGATATTTCGGCAGGGAAATCGTCAAGGAGATGGTAAACAAAGGGATATGCCTCAAGGACACGAGAGCGCTCATGCTCGGCATCACCTTCAAAGAGAACGTCCCCGACATCCGCAACTCAAAAGTGCTCGACATCATGAAGGAGCTCGAAGAGTTCGGAATAAAGGTTGACGTGTGGGAACCCGTGGCGGATCCGGAGGAGGTGCGCCGCGAATACGGAGTAACGCCCGTCGTTCAGCCTGAAAAGCGCTCCTATGAGGCCGTCGTACTCGCCGTAAAGCACCGGGAATTCATCGAACTCGGGAAGACCGGACTGTCGGAATTTTTGAAGCCCGGCGGTGTTTTGTATGATGTGAAGGAAGCGCTTCGATAGCGCGTTGACGGCCGTGGGTCCCAATGAGCAGATGCCCGTTCATTGTTTTTTAGCATTTGGTTCAAGAATCAATTCTTGATACTGTTTCCTCAGTGATTCACCTATCTCCCGGCTTTCCCCAAGGAAATCCATCGCCATCGCAATCGCCTCAATTGTCGCGAGGCCGTGCCGTTTCGTCTGCCCCCGCAAGGAAGCGTGATCCGGATTGAGCGTGACCCTATTGAGCTTGAGCAGCCAGGGGTTCCGCCACCACATCGCCTTGGCCTGCTTCCACGACCCGTCGATAACAACGAGACCCTCGAATCGTTTGGAAATGGGCAGCAGAAGGCCCTTGCTACTGAACATTTCCAGCTTCCGCGACGGTTCCCGTATCCCTTTAAGAAACAGCGCCGCCCATTCATTCGTATCCGCCTCCTCGCCCAGCGCGTGCGACAGGTTCCGCCACGAAAGGCCGATACGCAGGATGCTGTTTGAAAGCGCCAAGCTGGAAAGCACCGCCGAATTGAGGAGCTTGTATCGTTCCCCGGGATGCTGAAGGATGAGGATTCTTGCCGCGGTAGGAAGGGAAACGGTCTTGCCGCACATGCACTGCGCAACGGGGCGCAGGCAGACGGCGCAGGCCTCTTTCTTGTCAATTTTTTTCGGGTTGACGACGGGCCTCGGGGTATTCATTGCAAGGAAGGTTCCGCCGTACCGGCTTCCCGCGCGGAATCCGGCGACGATTCGCGACCGGTCTGCCGCGGAGCCTGCGCGGGCCCTTCCGGCTCCTTCCGAACGCGGCGCCTCACCAGAATGCTGCCGAACTGCGTTTCCTGGCGAAAAAGAATCTCCTGCATCTTGACCAGCTCAAGTATCGCCATGAACGTCACCACGAGCACGATTCTGCGGGGATCGCCGGCGAACAAATCCGCGAAGGGAATTTCCCGGTCGGTGCTTACCATGCCGAGCACGTATTCGATGCGGTCGTCGAGCCGTACCGTGTCATGCCCGATAACGTGCTCCCCGGCCCCTTCGACCGCGGCACGGTCGAGTACGCGCTTGAACGCGGTGATGAGGTCGAACACCGTGACCGCGCCCGCCGCCAGACCGTCGTCGGGCGCGGAAAGCGGGGTAAGGGGCTCGGCGCTGCCGCGCGTAAAGCAGCCGATCTGGTCCGCCTCGAAATGCCGCAGCGAATGGGCGGCTTCCTTGAATTTTTTGTATTCCAGCAATTGCGCGATGAGCTGCTCCCTGTTGTAAATACCCTCCTCGCCTTCGAGAGGCTCCTGTTCCGACGGCGGCAGCAGTTCGCGCGCCTTGAGGCGGATGAGCGTGCTGGCCATGTACAGGTATTCGGCGGCGATGTCGATGTTGAGCTCGCGCATGAGGTCGAGGTACTCGAGATACTGCTGGGCTATCTGCGACACCTGAATCTGGGTGATGTCGACCTCGGCACGATTGACAAGATAGAGAAGCAGGTCGAGGGGGCCTTCGAACAGCGAAAGCTTTACCTGATATTCCTGTTTCACCTGCATGCGATTGCCTCTATTTCAACCAAGGCGTCCTTGGGAAGCGAGGAGACCTCCGCCACCGACCGGGCGGGCCTGGCGCCGCCCATTTCCTCCTCGTACACCGCGTTGAACGCGGGAAAGTCGGCCATGGAGCGGAGGAACACGGTAGTCTTGACAAGCGCCGAGGTACCCAGCGATTGCGACGAGAGCACAGCCTTGAGGTTCGCAAGCGCCCGCCGCGCCTGGTCGGCAATCGTTGCGCCCGCAATCTTTCCGGTGACCGGATCGAGCGGAATCTGGCCCGAAATGAATACCAAATCACCCGCCGACATGCCCTGCGAATAGGGTCCCACCGGTTGAGGAGCGTTCGGCGTGAAGATCGGCATTGGCTGCATGGTGTCTCCGCTCACTCCACGGTCACGCTTTTCGCGAGGTTCCGCGGCTGGTCTATTTCGCACTTCCTAAGGGCGGCGATGTGATAGGCAAGGAGCTGGAGCGGAATCACCGACAGCAGGGGACTCAGCATGGGAATGGTATGGGGCACATGAATGACGTGAGCCGCGTATTTTTTGATATTGGCATCACCTTCGGTTGCGATTGCGATCACCTTGCCGCCGCGCGCGTTGATTTCCTGGATGTTCGAAATGACCTTTTCGTACACGCTGTCCTTGAGGGCGATGACCACGGTGGGCATGTCCTTGTCGATGAGCGCGATGGGACCGTGCTTCATTTCCGCGGCGGGATACCCCTCCGCGTGGATATAGGAAATTTCCTTGAGCTTGAGCGCGCCCTCGAGGGCGACCGGAAAATTGTAGGAGCGGCCCAGATAGATAAAATTGTTGTGCTTCGAGTACTTTCTGGCTATTTCTTTGATCGCGGCGTTATGTTTAAGGATTTTTTTCACCTGTTCCGGAATCGCGCCGAGGGCCCGCGCAATCTCGACCCCCTGATCGTGCGAAATCCTCCGCATCCGTCCCAGCAGCAGCGTGAGCAGGGCAAGCACCGTGAGCTGCGAAGTAAAAGCCTTGGTCGAAGCGACCCCTATTTCCGGACCGGCGTGCAGGTACACGCCGCCGTGCGTCTCACGGGCGATAGACGAACCCACCGCGTTGCAGATACCGAGCACGGTGGCGCCCTTGTTGGCCGCCTCGCGAAGGCCCGCGAGGGTGTCGGCGGTCTCGCCGGACTGGCTGATGACGAACACGAGCGTATTGGGATCGATGATGGGATTGCGGTATCTGAATTCGGACGCATACTCGACCTCGGCGGACACGCCGGCAATTTCCTCCATCATGTGCTCGCCCACCAGCGCGGCGTGCCACGATGTGCCGCACGCCACGAAGATAATGCGGTTGATCTGCCGAAGCTGCTGCAAAACAAGATTGAGGCCGTCGAGCCGCGCGTTTCCGTCGTCTATTATGAGGCGGCCGCGCATGGCGTTGCGGATGGTGTCGGGCTGTTCGAAAATTTCCTTGAGCATAAAATGCGCGAATCCGCCCTTGGCGAGCGCCTCGGCGCTGTAATCGACGTGCTGGATCTCGTGCGTAACAATCCTTTTATCAAGGTCCATCACGGTATGGTCGGCGCGGTTGAGCGCGACAAGGCTTGAGTCCTTGAGGTAGATGACGCGCTTGGTGTATCGGACGATTGCGCTTGCGTCGGACGCGAGGAAATACTCCCCCTCTCCCACCCCGACGACCAGCGGCGATCCGCGGCGCGCGCCAACGAGAATGTCGGGGTTATCCCGCGCGACCACCGCGATCCCGAACGTTCCTTCGACGTCGGCGAGCGCTTTTGACACGGCGCTCACCAGATCGCCGGTGTAATATTTTCCCACGAGCTGCGCGAGCACCTCGGTGTCGGTTTCGGATCTGAACGCGACGCCTTCTTTTTTAAGCTTGTCCTTGAGGGTTGCGTAATTCTCTATGATACCGTTGTGCACCAGGGCGATTTTATTGTGCATGTCGGCATGCGGATGGGCGTTTGCCTGCGAAGGCGCGCCGTGCGTGGCCCATCTGGTATGGGCGATGCCGAGCGTGGAACCTTTCTTCACCTTTTTCTCGGCGTATTCCCGGAGTTGCGAAACCTTTCCTTTGTTTTTCCAGATGGAAATATTCCCTTTGTCGACAAGGGCTACGCCGGCGCTGTCGTATCCCCGGTATTCGAGCGCCGAAAGGCCTTCGAGAAGGACGGGGAAGGCGTCACGTTTCCCGACATACCCAACGATTCCGCACATGATTTCACTCCGGATTTCTTAAGGAAGAACAAGTACCGCCCGATATTACGTTGTCGTAAGAAATATAAGTGTTTGAAAAATTGAAGGACATGGATAATAAGAATTGTTGAAGCACGGCTGCCGCGTCCGATCACAACGGTTTCGTGCACTCGCCGCGCCTTCCCGCAAAAAATCGCAAGCGAGATGCCATCTGCAATGAAATCGTTATAAGTCCTCCCGAAACAACGGTAACGCCATTCTCCGGCATCGAGGCATGCGCCGATTCCTGGTGACACCAGAAAAATCATTCCGACGAAGCCTTTTCCATTTCCGCCAGTTTTTCATCAAGCCGTTTTAGCGAAACCGGAAAAATGGTCTTAACCTCCTGCTGTGCGAACAGGGAGATTTTAAACTCTTCGACCATCATGCCGAACTCAATTGCCGCCTCCCGGCGGAACGGATCGGATTCAGAAGAATTTGAAAAAAAAGCGGCTGTCTTTCCCAGGTAGGGAGAGGCCATGTTCACCTTCGAAAGATATTTGGCGGGATCGGAAAGGGCCCGCTGAATTCTGTAGCCGAAAGCCTTGAAATATCTAGGATACTGTTCAAGCATCGCGTAGTTGAGTGAGCCGGTGCGGAGGCGGTCGAGGTACGATGCGAGTTCGTTTTTCAAATCGGAAACCGCGAGGACGAACGTCCTGGAATTGCTCTTGTGCGCCCCGGCTTTAACCGCCGCCGCCAGAGTGGAATACCTGGAAGAAATTTCAGAAAGCAATGGCCCGATTTCACGACCCGCACTCGCCAGACGCGCACGAACGAATTCCAAAAACACGTCGAAATCCGTCCTCTTTCGTAATTGCAGGTCTCCGTCACCCAGACAATAGTCTTTAACGAGCGAAATCAGCGCCGTCTTAAAACAGTCTATCGTATCCCCTTTGATAATTCCGGCGAATCGACGTACGGCCGCTCCAGCGTCCCGCTCCAGCCAGGCGAACTCTTTTTCCAGGCAGATTTCCACCAGCCGCCTCACGCCGGCGGAATGATTGCACGCCTGTTGGTCGGCCGAGACGAACACCGTGCAATCGACGGAGCCGTTACGGACAAGAAGCGACGGAAAACCGAACACCGAAAACCCGGTACCGCCACGAATGACCTCGACCTTCCGCGGCAGATCGCCTACACTCCAAGTTCTCATGTCCCGTTTGGACCATTGCCTTGAGCCGTTGAGCCACAATGTGGCGTTGCCGTCCTGTTCGGTTGCTTTTTCGTACTTGCCGACAAGCACCTTGACCATGAGGTGCTGAGGAAGGTCGTGCACCGGAAGCTCTGCCGGATTCAGTGAAAGCCCCAGCAGCGTCGACGCGCTTTCGGAGACCGCGTCCAAGAAATCTCTTCCATCCCAGTGAATGGACGCCGCAATGCGCCGTGCCGCCTCGGCGGTGTCGCCCGCCTTCTGCTTCGCGGATTTTGGAAGGCTTTCCAGAAGGAAACGGATTCTCGGCTCGTACTGGCCCGGCACGACCCAATCAAACACCTCTTTGTTGACATGCGAAAGCTCCCGCGCGGACACCCGGACGCATGCCCCGTCGAGTTCCGACGAGGGGTCGAATTCGTACGTCACGGGGAATACGGCGGTTCCGACAGTCACGGAATCCGGGAACCGCAGCAACAGGTCCCCCGGCCCCTCGGCAAGAAGGTCGGATTCCTTCATGAAAAGGGGTTCGGAGGCTCCGGGCGTTCGGAGAAAGGCGTTGAGCTCGTGAATCGAGGTGACGCCGGGAAGCCTGGATTTGTAAAACGCCTCCACCGCCTCTTCTCCGGCATATATGCCCGTGGTCCTGAGTTTCTTTTCGAATGAAACGGCACGCTCTTGCATTTCCTGGTTATGTTTGTAAAACCTGTGCGCAGAATCCAGTCTGCCCGTGCACAGCCCTTCGCGTATGAACACCTCGTTCGCCTCTGCCGGGTTGATTCGGCCGTAGCCAACGGTACGGTTGGCCACGATGGTGAGCCCGAAAAACGAAACCGTCTCCTTTGCCTTTACGCCTCCGGTTTCCGGATCGAAAAACGGTTCGGTATACCGGCGTTTGCACAGATGCGGCGCGATGGTCTCCAGCCAGAGCGGATCGATGGACGCGCAGGTCCTGCTGTATAAACGAGATGTTTCGACGAGATCGCACGAGACAATCCAGTCGGGCTTCTTCTTGTAAAGCGCCGATCCGGGGAAAATCGCCGACGTGCGATCCTTTGCGATCCGATAAGTCCCGTCGTCGTTCTTTCGCCCCACGTGAGAGATAAATCCGGCGGCGATGCACCTATGGATTTGTTCATACGAGGCGGCGTATCCGCTTCGGCGGGGCGCGGCCTTTTCACCGGAGAGGGAGGCGAGCTGGTCGTGAATGTCTTTCCATTCACGCACGCGAATGAACGATAAAAACTTTTGGTTGCAGAATTTTCTGAGCCGCGAGAGGGACGGTCTATCGGCTCCGGCCCACCCGCATGCGTCCCAAACCTTGAGATAGAAAAGAAAATCGGACAGCGGATCGCACAAGCCCGCATGGGCGGCGTCGGCAAGTTCCTTTTTGTCGCCCGGCCGTATCCGCACGTCCTGCACCGAGAGCGCCGACGCGATGACGAGCATCTCGGGCACGCACCGCTGCTCGTGCGCCGCAAGCAGCATGCGCGACACCGCCGGGTCCACCGGAAAACGCGCCATGCGCCTGCCGGCGTCGGTGAGGTTTCTCTTGTCATCAAGCGCTCCGAGTTCCACGAGCGAGCGATAGCCGTGCGATACCGCCTGTTTCGATGGCGGCTGCAGGAAGGGAAAATCCTCGACCGGCCCGAGTCCGAGCGACGTCATCGACAGGATCACCTGCCCGAGATTGCTGCGGAGAATCTCCGGCGGCGTATAGAGGGGCCGGGACAGCAAATCCTGCTCGGAATACAGGCGGACGCACATGCCGTTTCGCACGCGTCCGCACCTTCCCGCGCGCTGGCGCGCACTCGCCTGCGACACGGCGTCCACCGGCAGGCGCGTGACGCCCGAGGCGGGATCGTATCGCTTGACGCGCGCAAGGCCGGTATCGACCACGAACCGTACGTTGGGTACCGTCAACGAGGTCTCCGCGATGTTGGTCGCCACGATGATCTTTCTTCCGTTGAACGGCCGGAACACCGCCTCCTGCTCGGCAAGCGGCATCCTGCCGAACAGCGGCGCGACGGCGCACGCGCGGCCAAGCCTGCCCGCGAGGATTTCCTGCGTTTCGCGGATGTCGCGTTCGGTGGGCATGAAGACGAGGATGTCCCCGGAATCGGAGGATTCCAGAAGCTCCCGCGCCGCGTCCGCGGCGGCGTTCACGTAGGAAACCTCGCCGTCGTCCTGGGCCGCCGGCTCCTGGTGCAGGATATCCACCGGGAAAAGCCTTCCGGACACTGTGATGACCGGAGCGTTTTTAAAAGCCGCGGAAAACAGTTCCGTATCGATTGTCGCCGAAGAAAGCACGAGGCGCAAATCGGGCCGCTGCGGGAGAAGCCGTTTCATGTACCCGAGCAGAAAATCGATATTGAGACTCCGCTCATGCACCTCGTCGATAATCACCGCTTCGTAGCGTCCCAGCCGCCTGTCCGCCTGAAGTTCCCGAAGGAGGATGCCGTCGGTCATGAACTTGATTCTGGTCTGCGCGGACTCCCTGTCGGTGAAGCGAACCTTGTACCCCACGAGCGATCCGAGCGGGCACGACAGTTGTTTCGCCACGTAGGCGGCCACCGACAACGCCGCGATCCGTCTCGGCTGGGTGACGCCGATAACGCCGCGTTTCCCTAAACCCGCCTTCCGGCAGATGAGCGGAAGCCGTGTGGTCTTGCCCGAGCCGGTCTCTCCCGCCACAATTACCACCTGCGACGAGCGAATCGCGCGGACGATCTCGTCCTCTTTCTCAAGAATCGGAAGGACGGCCTTAGCATCCGGCGCGCTCATGATCGCCGCCGCGGTTTGCCGCGTCGAAAACGCGGGCATAAAAGAGACCCGAATCTGCCGGCCGCGTGGGTAATCATAAAAGGAAGACACTCCTCGTAATGATGGGCGGTGGGCGAGGACGAAAAAATTGTTGCGTCGGATGCGCGCGAGTGATACAATAAGCAATCACGGGAAAATCTTCACAAAAAGGACAGGGGGATGAACCGCAAGCTCGAAGTGGTCGTGGTTGACGACGAAGAACAGATTACCGAACTTCTGAGAACCTTCATTCTCTGCATTACGAAGGAAATCCGGATTCATACGTTCAACGACTCCGTCGATGCCAAAGACTATATCGCCCGCAACCCGGTGGACGTGCTCATTACCGACTACAAGATGCCCAGGCTCGACGGCCTGCAGCTCATGGAGTCGGCCCCAACGCGCGTAAGAAAGATCATGATTTCGGGCTTCGTGTCGGAAATCGCGGAGGAAAAGCTCCAGAAGCTCAACGCGACCTTCTTTGAGAAGCCGGTCCCCCTTCGCGCTGTGGCAAAAATAATTTCGGAGCAGCAGGAAAAATTAGCCCGGCAGGCGGCTTCGTAACCACCCTTCATTCTCGCATCCCCAGTACGTTAAGATGTCCCTTTCTCCCCCCGTGTCTCCACGACGTAGTTTTTCAAAAAGAGAGAGGCCCGCGATGAAAACGGTCATGCTTTACATAACCGCGAAAGATATCGCCGAAGCACGAAAAATCGCCGAAACGCTGGTTAAGGAGCGTCTGGCGGCTTGTGCGAACATCCTGGGCGGAATTAATTCGGTCTACCGATGGAAGGGAAAGATCGAAAAAAGCAAGGAGACGCTCCTCACGGCAAAAACCAAGGCTTCGCTGGTAAAACGGGCCGTCGCGTGCGTGCGGAAATTACACAGCTATGAATGCCCGTGCATCGTATCCTTCGTCATAGACAAGGGAAATCCCGACTTTCTCAAATGGATATGCGATGAGACGAAGTAGCCGCTTTTCGCTCACGACGACTGCCTGCGCCGCGCTGTGCGCGTCCGCCTTGTTCTGCGCCGGCGGTTACAGACTGATAAGCTTGAGCGATCTCGAATACAAGACATGCCGACTTTCCAATCCCGACGCCGGTATCGCCGTGTCCGTGTCGAAGCAGCCTCTGTATGAGACCGGCAATCGCGCCGCCTACGAGGCGTCGATTCGCCGGAAAACCGGCGTGTTTGCCGTGAGAATTGAGAACAAAGGCCTTTTTCCCTTATACATCGACAGCGGTCACGTGCGCGTGCTCGACGGCTCGGGAAACCCCGCGGCGGTGGTAAAAAACGTGCAGGAAGCTTCGAAGGCCTTCGGCGCGGGACGGTCGTTCGGCTACGACATCGCCGCGAATCCCCTCTTGGGAAAAACCCTCTACCCAGGAGAATCCTACGATGCCTTCATCTGCGTATCAACGCCGGGCGACCCGTACTTCGCGACGTATTACTTGAGGTTCGCGGGAAAGGACGGTGAGACGCTGACGGAGGCGAGGTTTTAAAAGGTTGACGCGTTAATGCGCGGATGCGTTATTAATGGGTCCGAATATCGATGACATTCTTGATTGAACCTCATGCCGCTCATGGTGAGCTTGTCGAACCATGAGCAATCACTGCGGATGAGTTGACGCGTTGACGGGTAGACGCGCAGAAGAGTTTGGTGAGTTTTACAAAGATGCCGTCAGAGCTTTTTATCGGCCACCATTCTCGACCCATTATCCCTTCACCACGCCCAGCGGCCTCAATTTCACGACAACCTCCACCAAATCCTTTTGTGCCGCTATCACGTCGTCAATGTTTTTATATGCCTGCGGCGCCTCGCTCAAGTCGATTTTACCTTTCCTGCCGCGCGGCCACGTATCGAACACGATTCCCTTCATGGCCTGCCGCACCTGTTCATAGTTGAGAGACCGGTTGGCTTCGTTGCGCCCCATCACCCTGCCCGCACCGTGGGAGCACGATTCGAAACTGTCGGGATTGCCGAGTCCCCGAACGATGTATGAGGCCGTGCCCATGCTCCCCGGAATGATTCCGTCAAGCCCTTTGCTCGCCCGCGTTGCGCCTTTTCGGTGAACCACGAGCGTCCTGCCGTAATGAATCTCCTCGGCCGCGAAATTGTGGTGGATGTTGGTTTCCTTCGTGAATCCGCAGTGCGTTTTAAACCGCATTTGTTCACAAAAGACATCCTTCATCCTGCGCCGGTTCTCCGCCGCAAATGCGAGTGCAAAGTTCATCGCCGAGAAGTACTCCTGCGCCAGCGTATGCTCCATGGGAAGATACGCCAGGTCCGTGTCGGGCAAGTCAAAATGTCTCCGTCGGCAATAGTTGAGCGCCTTTGCATGATACTCTTCGGCGATCTTATACCCGAAATTCCTGCTGCCGCTGTGGACCATGAGCCACACAAAATCGTCACTGCCCGCCTGAATTTCCATGAAGTGATTCCCGCCGCCGAGCGTGGCGAGCTGTCTCCGCGCCGAATCGAGCTCACGCCGGACAACCTCGACGTCGGGCGCCCTTTCGAACCCTTCCCAGTCCTGCATGTGTTTGTGGTGCGCGAATCCCCTGGGCACAAGGCCCCGGACGCGATTGAGCACGGTACGCACCGTATCCGCGTCAATCAACGAAACCGGAAGGTTGGTCTTCACGGCGCACATGCCGCAGCCGATGTCTACTCCCACCGCGTTGGGGATGACGGCGTCCCTGCACGCAATCACCCCGCCGATGGGCATGCCGAAACCCTCGTGGCAGTCGGCCATGAGCGCGACATGGCCGTAGACGAACGGTAGTTTGGTAAGATTAACCGCCTGCTTGAGCGCACCAGGCTCTACGTTCGCGCACCAGGACTTGATGGGGATGCGGTGGCCGGAAATAATTGAAACCATAGGGGAAAAATAATTCGATTGGAATACCGTGGCGCATTGTCATCATGCTTCGGAGCAACCCGTGAGAAAGCGTTTTCCGACAGAAACCACTTCTTGTTCATTTCCTTTTGGGAATAACGTTTAATAATGTATTTATATCGGGAAGTTTGATACCGTATAATTCCAGGGGGAAAAATGCAGGAGAAAAAGCCACGCGCCGTGAACGCATTCATTGTCTGCCTGATACCGCTTTTACTCGCAACGGCGGCCCAAAACCGCGAACAGGCGTTTACCATCACGGGAACCGTAAAAAGAACCGGCGGCGCGGCAATCCGGGGCGCGACAGTCTGGCTTTCGCACCGCGGGGAATTTGCCACCACCGACGCCAACGGCGCCTTCACGTTGGCAGGGGAAGCCAACAAGGCCCAAATGCTCCCGAACAACAACACCGTCTTCGGCAGGCCGCGAATGAGCGGAAGCATGCTCTATTTCGGCGTCGAGCCCGCCTCGGCCGAGGCAGCCGCAGAGGTGTACGACGTGGCGGGAAAACAGATACGGACCGTCTTCAACCAACGCCTTACCCGGGGAGAATACCGCGTGCCAATCGACGCTGCTTTCCTCCCCGCCGGACTCTACTGCGTCAAACTCCGCGTTGGGGGGATGTCGTCGTTTTTCAAGATGCCGATTTTTTCCAGGAGAATCCCGAGAAACTCCGGACTCGCTCCCTTTAGAGACCCGTCAGCCGTTGCCGAATATCTCGCAAAGCCCTTGGCCGGCGCGGACACGCTGTGGGCAGGGTGCGCCGACTGCATCGCCCAGGGAAAGGAAATCGCCGCTTATTCGGGAGCCTATTCGTTCGTCCTTGCAACCGCGGCCTACGCGCCGCCGAAATATATCATCAATTCGGCGGCAAATTTCAAGTACTCCTTATATCAGCTGCCAAGTGCTTCGATCTTCAACACCAAGGAGATGAACGGATTATCCTGGATGGAAATCGGCGGCAACAGATACGTAGTGATATCGAATTATGTGTTTTTAGGTGATTCAATCAGGTACATGGTCGACATTTCGGATTCCAGCCTGTGGAGCCATTACTACAACACATGGCCGCCCATGTCACACGACACGACGTTGTTGGGCGATACCATGCAATGTTTTACCGACCCCTCGTCTTTTTCCGGGCCCCTGTTCTGGGACGAAATGTACGCCCTTGCGGCACACGACAGCCTTTACTCATTCTTGAGACAGGCCACCTTCAACGGCTCCGCCGTTACCGTATCCGAAAAATATTACGGCCGTTCCCTTTCGCCGGTCTGGAAATTTTCAAATGATATCGGGCAAATTTTCGCCGCGGGCGCGTCCTATGGTTACCGGCTCACGAACGTAAACGGTAGTGCGGTGGACACAAACTCTCTTCGTTATCTTCGGTTCAATCCGGCTTTCGGCCTCGGCAAAGACACCGGCTACGCGTTTGTAAACATGAAACTTTTTTACAAGCCCATTATTTTCAATCCCGACACCCTGGGGTATTCCATCTCCCTGCTGAGCCAACCGCAGGGAATGACGGTACGGCACGACACAATCGTCTGGCTGCCCGCGGTAAAGGACACCGGGAACCGTGACCTCAAAGTGCGGCTTGCCGACAGCCAGGGGAAATCAGACACGCTCGCGATGCGAGTCTCGGTGCTCAGGCCCTCCGTTGAATGGCTGTATTTCAAAAGCGATTCCAGCATTTCGAGGATAGACATGGGGTATCCCGATTCTCTCCAGGCGCCGCGCGCCTTCGTATTCGGGGAATATGATTCGATATATTATCCCGCTGCGGGATTTGGGGTCGAACAGTACGCTTTTTCGCCGTTCAGAAACATCACCCTCGATTCCGCGCTGGAAAAATTCTGGGAGGACCGGATATCAATCCTTAAAAACGCCGGCGGCACCGAGCGGAAGGCGCTGTTCAGGTCTGATACGATTTCGGTCCGGTCGGTAACCGTGGATGCGGTCACCTCGGCAACCGTCATGCCCCCGCAGCACTGGGTAACCACCGCCGTGGTAGCAAGAAGTATTGGGCTGATCTCTTATAAATCGGACGAAGTGTTCCTGAACACGAGTCATTCGTACACCCTGCTGCGGAAATACAAGGGGCAACCTTTTGACACAACGGAAGTATTGTATCTTCCGTAACCGTCTCAACGACAAACACGCCCGACAAGCGCTCGTAAGCCGTTTGCCGTCTTCGCACGCCGATTTCCGCGTCCGGCAACGGCCGCAAGAGGCGACAGGGGTTTATTTAACCGCAAATTCCAATTTCTCTTCCCCCGCCGAAACCTTCAGATTCTGCCCTTCCTTCAATTCCCCCGCGACGAGCATCCTCGACACCGGCGTCTCAAGCTCCCGTTGGATCGCCCTCTTCAGCGGACGCGCGCCGTATACCGGATCGTAACCCGTTTTCGCAAGCAGGGCCTTTGCCTTCTTGTCGACGGAAAGCGTCATGTTCCGCGCCGCGAGCAGTTCCGCGAATCGCCGCAATTGTATATCCACAATCGCAAGGAGATCGTCCTGCGAAAGCCCGTGGAACACCACGATCTCGTCCACGCGGTTGATGAACTCGGGCCGGAAATAATTTTTCATTTCGGCCATAACCGTTTTCTTGATCGTCTCGTAGTCCTTACTCGCGCTTTCCACAATGTGCTGCGACCCGATGTTCGACGTCATGATAATTATGGTGTTCTTGAAGTTCACTACATGGCCGTGCGAGTCCGTCACCCGGCCGTCGTCGAGAATCTGCAGCAGCACGTTGAACACGTCGGGATGCGCCTTTTCGATCTCGTCGAACAGGATAACGCTGTACGGCCGCCTGCGCACCGCTTCGGTGAGCTGGCCGCCCTCCTCGTATCCCACGTATCCGGGCGGCGCGCCGATGAGCCGCGACACCGTGTGCTTCTCCATGTATTCCGACATATCGATCCTGATCATGGCGTGCTCGTCGTCGAACAGGTTGAACGCGAGACTGCGCGCGAGCTCGGTCTTGCCCACGCCCGTGGGACCAAGAAAGATGAAGCTGCCGATGGGACGTTGCGGGTCCTTGAGACCGGCCCTGCCGCGAAGTACGGCGTCGGCCACGGCGTCAACCGCCTCGCCCTGGCCGATCACGCGTTCGTGCAGGTGCTTCGCGAGCGAAAGGACCTTTTCTTTTTCTCCTTCGACAAGCTTGCGTACCGGCACGTGCGTCCACCGAGACACTATTGCGGCGATGTCCTCCTCGTCGACCTCCTCCTTGAGAAGCCGGTTGCCGTTGCCCGCCTTGAGCGATTTCTCCGCCTCGGAGAGCTGGCGTTCGAGCTGGGGGATGGTGCCGTGCCTCAGCTGCGCCGCAGTGTTGAGGTCGTAGGCGCGCTGCGCCTTGTCAAGCTCAAACCTGGCCTGCTCGAGTTTCTGCCGCATCTGCTGAAGCGAAGATATTTGCTGTTTTTCCCCGTCCCACCGGAGCCTGAGCTTGGAGGTCTTCTCCTTCACGTCCGCGAGTTCCTTGTTTAATTTGTCGAGCCGCTCCTTTGACGAAGGATCCTTCTCCTTTTTAAGACCCGTGATCTCTATCTCAAGCTGCATCTGGCGGCGGTTGGCCTCGTCGAGTTCGCGGGGACTGCTGTCCATCTCGGTGCGCAGGCTCGCGGCCGCCTCGTCGACGAGGTCGATGGCCTTGTCGGGCAGGAACCGGTCGGAGATGTAACGATCCGAAAGCACGGCCGCGGCCACAAGCGCGGCGTCGCGAATCTTCACGCCGTGATGCACCTCGTAACGCTCGCGCAGCCCGCGCAGAATCGAAATGGTGTCTTCCACCGTAGGCTGATCCACCAGGACGGTCTGGAACCTGCGTTCGAGGGCCTTGTCCTTTTCGATGTGCTTTCGATATTCATCGAGGGTGGTCGCCCCGATGCAGTGCAGTTCCCCGCGCGCGAGCATGGGCTTGAGCAGGTTGCCCGCGTCCATAGCGCCCTCGGCGGCTCCCGCGCCCACGACGGTGTGCAGTTCGTCTATGAATAAAATGATACTGCCCTGAGCCTCGGTGACTTCTTTGAGCACGGCCTTGAGCCGCTCCTCGAATTCGCCGCGGAACTTGGCGCCCGCGATGAGCGCACCCATGTCGAGCGACACCAGAGAACGGTTTTTAAGACCCTCGGGAACGTCCCCGCGCACGATTCGCAGCGCCAATCCTTCCACGATGGCGGTCTTCCCCACGCCCGGATCCCCGATGAGCACCGGATTGTTCTTCGTGCGACGCGAAAGAATCTGAATCACGCGGCGGATCTCCTCGTCGCGGCCGATAACGGGATCAAGCTTTCCCTTTTGCGCCATGTCGGTGAGGTTGCGCGAATATTTTTCCAAGGCATTGAACGTCGCCTCGGGCTCGGGCGAGGTGACGCGCTGTTTGCCCCGGACGGCCTTGAGCGTCTCCAGCACTTTCGCGTGGCTTAGCCTGAACCGCTCGCCTGCCTCACGGCAATCGCCGTCTTTTTCCAGCAACGCGAGCAGCAGGTGCTCCACGCTCACGTAGTCGTCCTTCATGCGCGCCGCCGTTTTCTCGGCCTCGGAAATCACCTGCGTGAGGCTGCGGGACATGTAGGTCTGGCTCGCGCCGCTTCCCGTGACTGCCGGGATTTTGCGCAGTTTCTCTATGATTGCTTCCACGGCCGATTCGACATCGACCCCGAGTTTCTGCAGAATGGTTTGGACCAGGCCCCCCTGCTGCATGACAAGCGCGAGCATAAGATGCAACGGAACGATTTCCTGATGATTCATCTCGACCGTTATCTTGTTCGCGCCTTCCAGGGCTTCCTGGGACTTGCTTGTGAATTTTTCCGCGTTCACGATATGCTCCTTGTTGTTTGTTCCGTTCGAATTATCGCAAGGCGGGTGCCCGATTATAAATATAGGATGGGCAAATCGTTTAATCCGAATAGAATCAAGATGATGCCCGGCAACGTGAGGACTGAACATGATTTTCGGAAAGCAGCCGGCGTTTCGAAACGAAACGGAAATGCTTCGAATTATTCACGCGCCTGTCACATATTGACAAATCATATCAGACCTCCCTATTAAACCCGCCGTTGGCACCGGCAACGCGAGCGACCGCCGACGGCACGGTGATATATATTACCTACGTCCCATGGCAATCATCCGCATCAAAATCTGCGGCATCACGCAGTACGAAGACGCCAAGACCGCGGTAGGTCTCGGCGTCGACGCCCTCGGTTTTATCTTTTATACCAAGAGCCCCCGCTATATCCACCCGGCCGCGGCGCGGGACATTATATGCAAGCTCCCGCCGTTCGTGTCCCGGGTCGGTGTGTTTGTCAACGAATCCGCAGAAAACATTCGTTCCATCATGGCCCGAACCGGCATCGACACGGTACAGCTTCACGCAGACGAGACGCCGGAATTCGCCGCGGCGCTTTCGTGCCCGGTGGTCAAGGCGTTCGGGGTGAAACCGGGCTTCGATCTATCCGTTCTGGCGCGCTTTCGCGTAAACGGGTATCTTCTCGACACGTGGAGCGAATCCCGGGGCGGCAGCGGCGCCGTATTCGACTGGTCTATAGCGCGGCGGGCCGTGCAGCTCCGCTCCAACATCATTCTCGCCGGCGGCCTCAACCCGGGAAACGTCCGGGAAGCGCTCGACAACGTAAAGCCGTATGCCGTGGAATTCAACAGCGGCGTGGAAATAAGGCCTGGATTCAAGAACCATTATAAAATGCGCGAGGCGGTGGAGGCGGTGCGCGCCTGGAAATGAATCGTTGGGCATAAAATGCGGTTCTTTAGTATTGAACCCCCATTCGTTCATCATATATATTTTTTTCCCGTCCGTTGATTGCCCCCATCATCGGCAAAGATTCTCGGCGAAAGGCGCAGGTGAGAAGAGCGCATTTAATCGTTCTATTTTGCCACCGGAAGCCTGTCCCGCTCACCGAATAAACCAGGAAAGCACTACCCTGTCACCCCTATGATCCGCAAACATCTATTGCTGATGTTGTTCACGGGCGTCCTTTTCGACGTATTTCCCGCCTCGCCTCCTCCCCGCCAACTGTTTTTCCAATCCGGAAACTCGGCCTGGTGGGGCACCGACTTCGGCCTCAACCGGTTCCAGACGGAAAACGAACTGTGGGGCAACATACGGCCCGAGGCGGTGAACGACCTGTGCCTTGACGACCAGGAATTGTGGGTGGGCACGAACAACGGCGCGCTGTATGCAGACCTCCGGTACCTCGACTGGAAGTCGTATTCGGCCAAGCAGGGCATGCCTTCCGACACCGTGGTAAGGCTGGTCGCCGATCTCGACTACATCTACGCCGCGGGGCCGCACGGACTCGCGAGATACAACAAACTGGTTATGCAGTGGGAGCGCATCGGCGACTTTTCCGGCAAGCGCATCTACGACCTTTATTCAAACCAATCGCAGTTGTGGGTCGCCACCGATCAGGGTGTGTCCTATTTCGACAAAAAATTCGAAAAATGGGAAAGCTACACCGCCAAAAACGGCCTCATTTCGAACACCGCATTCAGGGTGTTTTTCTTCAGGGACTACATCTGGGTCGAAACCGACAAGGGCTTTTCCCGCTATTCGATGACGATGAAAGCGTGGAATTCCTATCCGCTCAACGACGGTATCGTGGGCTCAGCGGTAACCTATATGCTCGTCGACGCCTCGTATATCTGGGTGGTGTCGCCCGAAGGCGTCGCGCGGTTCAACGGCGCGAACCAGTCGTGGGAGAACTTTTCCCGCAACATGCCCATCGATAAGAAAACCGTATATTCCCTTTCGACCTCCGGGGCCACGGAATGGTTCGCCACCTCCGACGGGGTTTTTTCCTTCGATGAAAGCCAGCGCCGGTGGAAAACCTACACGTCGGTCGACGGCCTGAGCGACGACGTTCAGGACGAAATATTCACCTCGGGACAGACCACGTTATGCAGGAAAGGAACGTCTTTTTCCTATTACAAAGCCGACCAGGATCTGTGGTTCGCGAGCACCATAAAGGTTACAAGCGGCGTTGAAAAACCTAAATGGAAAGCGCACATGGACGAAACCGGGCTCGGCGTCACCGCTCCCGCCGGCCAGAGCCTGAGCCTTCTGGGCCGTGCCTATTACAAGGTGGTGAACAAGGCAACATTCCCCGAACCCGTTTTTACAAGCATCGGCAACTACATTACAAACAAGGATCTCGACTCTATCGTCCCCGTTTCAACGGGTTCCGAAGGCACGACAACGTACGATACCGTTGCCCGCTATAAGGATTTTTTATACGGCTGGGCAAAGGCACAGCTCAACCTGAACGCCGACCTCAACAACGGCAGGACGTTCCGCGCAACCTACGACAACACCGATCCTCTCGGCGATCTCCGCTATAGCGCGGAATACCGTGGTTTCGGCGACGACAACCTGCGGCGCTTCGGATGGCGCACCGACCAGAAAACCGATTACTTCTTCAGCTCTCTTTTGCAGCCGACCTATCTCGAAGGAGCGGGAATCCGCGCGGAATTCGGCGACCGCGTGGGAGAAAAGAAACTTCGGCGCGTCAACACCGGCCTGTGGGGAGGTTGGGGAAAAACCAAGTACTTCCGCAAGCTGATTCCTTTTCGCGAAGACAATTTCTACGACCTCGGCTCGCTCGGGGCCGTGAACATCATCACAGAGAGCGTCCAGATTCTCGTGGACGGCCAGGTGGTTGATCCAAACGATTACAGCATTGAGCGCACCAAGGGCCTTCTCACTTTCAAGAACGAAGGGCTCGCCAATCCGGACTCGCGCATCGAGGTGTCGTGCCAGTATCAGCCCACCATCGGCGTTTACACGAACGAAATGGTCTCGGCCGAAAACGTGGTCGAGATATCCGACAAGGTTGCACTGGGGGTGAACGGCGGGTATCGCGGAATCAGGGAACCGGACCGGACCGGCCTCGACAGTGCAATGAACAGGGATTTCGCCGGAAGCGTGAACGGCAAGATAGAAATGAAATCGGCAGACAACAAAATGTACCTGCGCGCAGTACCAGAACTGTCGGGCAGTTACAACGATTCGATTCTCGTCACCAAACAAGGTACCGCCGCAAAGCTCGACCTGTATTCCGTAATGCACAGCTTCAAGCTCAAACTCAACGGCATGTACGAAACCCCCGATTACGTCACGCTTGCCGATCAGAACTCGGTATACGGAAGGATAAACTACCAGGGAAGCGGGGAAATCGTCTACGATGCGTGGCAGCAGTACATGCCCATAACCCTCGGGGCCAGCATCGACGACGCAAACCAGGGCGGCGAGATTCGGGAATACGGCCAATACCTCATCTCTCCTCCCGGTATCCCGTCCCTGAGGCTCTTCGTCATGCATCAGGACATGAGGAACTATACCGTGAATCCGAGGGATTCGTTGCGTAATCCATCGGGCGACACCCTTTCGGGCAACCGGGATTCGCTCAGGAGCGACCGCTGGAACTTCGTCGCGGAGTCCGAATGGGGAAAGTCCTTCAAATATTTCGATCGTCTGTGGTTCGATCTGCAGTATTCAGCCAACCTTCTCACCGATTCGTCCTATTCGGTGGCGGGCGGGCCGAACGCTTACTCGCTTTCGACGGATTTCGGCCAGAAACTCAATCACAACATCTTCGCCTGGATCAGGATGTCTCCGGTGAAAAAACTGCAACTGGAGGTAAAAGGCGTTTACAGGATTTACCAGAGCCGCGACAGCCTCGATTCCGCTTTCGTCTACAAAGGGTACCTGTTACGGCCGGAGTTCAAGCTGTTTTCGCAGGAGCTGATTCCAGGCGTCACGTTGTACGGCGACTGGCTTATACAGCCCGCGGACAGCGTCGTCGACGAATACACATACGTTTCCACGTTCAGCAACTTTCTCAACAGCAGCCTTCTTCTCATACCCGGCGTATGGATAAAGCCCCTCAACTTTCTTCAACTCAACGTGGGCTACGCTCTTTCGACCAGGGATTCCGCGGAGGTGGCCGGCGGCGAGAAGACGACCCTCGGGCAGAGCTTTAATCAGACATATTCAATCAAGCCCATTTTCGATTTCACGGAAGACCTTCATTTCGACAGCAGGATCGAAAAGACCGATGCGTCGAATTTCTCGCTTCCCACCGACGACGGCTTGAAAATTTACAACGAAGCACGGCTTGCGTTTCGTGAAAGAAAAACCCGTTTTGACGCCGACTTCAACCTGTTCTTCGACAAGGCGATGAGCCCCTATGCCGCCGGTATCGACACGACAACCGTAAAAAGCGAACTTGACGAGTTCAGGCTTAAGTGGACTGAGCGATGGCTTCCTACCCTGAGGACCGAAACATCGGTCGATCTCACGTGGCAGAATGTCGATACGATCCTTGCCAACACAAGCGGCATCATTACAAGAGACACGGCAACCGGTTATTTAAATACAATTACGCCGGGTATTCTCCTTGATTGGCGGGTACTGGGAAAAGTTATCCGCGAATGGCGCACCCAATATTATATAGGGGCCCAGCTTTCGAACGGCAGGAATTACACCTACGGAACGTACAGCAAAGCTTGGCAAAACAAATTCGACGTCCAAGTAAAGGTAGGGGCGAATTTTTTTCTGCGGCTGCTGCTTGAGGTCGATTATCTGTTCGATCAAAAAACACTTAACTATAACATGGCCGAACTTAAGGCGACGGCGCTATTCTGAACCCGGCAAAAATTATACGGCCAGCTTAAATTATAGGTAGGAGCCGTTCGTACTGTGCTGTTGGGAAGTGTCCAAGCCAAAAAGGAGATGCGTGCGTGAGCGAGGAGTGCCGGTTTGCGGGAAGGATCGGGGTAGTATCATGAAAAACAAAAGAATAAATCGCAGAAAATTCCTTATCCAATCACTCGAATCCGCGGCGGGGCTTGGCGTCCTCGCAAGCTGCGACAAAAGAAGCATTGTGGAGCCCAATGTCCGCCAGCCCGCAGCTCCTGCAGGACTATCGTTTAATCTATCCACCACCGATTCCGGTGCCGTGGATTCGGTTTTGCTGTCGTGGGACAAAACCATCACCGACATCACGGGTGCAAAATTGTGGAACAGCATACAGGCCTACAACGTCTATCGGGACGACTCCACGAGCCCTATTGCGCAGGTCTCAAACGCCCGCTATGCGGACACCAGTAAACTTGCTTTGGGCAGTAATTACACCTACTGGGTAAGGGCCGTCGACTCCAGTACCGTCGTGGGGCCGATGTCCGCCCCTTTGCAGGTCTCAATTCAAAAACCGTCGTATGTTTACGTCGTGAAGAACGCCAGTGCCGTGCTTAAGAATGGGTCTGCTTATACGTATGACGCAAATGTAATCAGAAATAAAATGCTTGACCCCGCAATCACTCAAATGCAATTCGAAAACGGGGCGATATCCGTGAACAATTCCTCCAGTACCGTGAGCGCATGGGAATCCCTGTTTCCGGGGTTGAGCGCGACATCACTCATCGGCATAAAAATAAACACGCTTGGCGGCGGCAACGTGAGCACTAAACCCGCCGTGATTACCGCCATTGTGAACAGCTTAAAGGCGATGCTGGGCGGCACATTCAACGAGCACAATATTATTGTTTTCGATGACCGTATCCCGATGACGGGACTTATGGTAAACGCTGGTTTTACTCCCATAGGTGTCAACGGGGTTGTGGACGATGGGGTTCACCACCGCGTGGCATGCATAAAGGTAAATACCTCCTTCCCCAATAAACCTAACACGTCGAGCCCAAGTGACGCGGCGAACCTGTGGATGAATGAAACGATTACCGTAAATGGAGCCGCTCAAAAGGTCAGCCGTATCGTGGAAGAGGTTGATTATATTATAAATGTGCCGGTGCTCAAAAACCACAGCATGTCGGGTATCACGTTTTCTCTTAAAAACCTGTATGGATTGGTTGATGCCCCCGAAAATCTCCACGGCCCCATAAGCATTATGGGCAGCCCCTATATCCCCGCGCTCTATAACGCGGTGGTAGGGGGCAAGAGAATTCAAGACAAGATCCGGTTGATTGTCGGCGATGCTCTTTTTGCTAGTTGCAGCTCCGGTGCGGAGGGCGCGCCGGATGCGCAGCCGAACACGATAGCCGTGTGCGGCCCCTTCGACCAAACCCACGGCCCCGACCCGGTAGCGATTGATACGTGGGCTCTCAGGACGATCAACAGCTATCGCCCGGATTCAAAAAAGATTTCATGGTCGCGCAGTACGAATCCGGCACAACCCGACGCACGCCATATCTGGGACGCTTCCCAGCCGCCCTATAATCTCGGTTCGACCAACTGCGTCGTCAAGGAGGTCGCGGTCGCATGAAAAACATGCCTGTCGCGAAACCCATTTCCTTTGTATGCCGGACCACCGCGGCGCTGTTGTGTGTTCTCCTCTTCACCCAATGCAGAATAAGCAAAGACCCCGGCGCGGGCTCCGACCCCGCCGATTTGCTGCCCATTGATAACGACATAAGCCTCTACCTGCGGAAAGGCAGCGCCGCAGTGATGACGGATCAGCAGTCGATTTTTAACGCCATAGACGGCGAGGCGCAGAAATATATCGACTATGGATTCCAAGAAGGGGTGAGCCAGCTGTACAGCAACGGCAGCATCGACATCGACGTGCAAATTTTCAACCAAGGGACCCAAGAAAACGCCCGGGACTTGTATAACCTGTTTCTCCCTTCTTCATCGCAGCAGCTTAACAGCTTCGGCGTTTCCGTCCTGGCCCTTGTAGATCTTTCCCTTCCCTCCGGCTATCAGATTCTTTACACGAAAGAAAGCATTCTGATGAGAATCACTACCACGGAAAAAACCGATATCGCGCTGAATACCGCGAAGCAGTTTTGCTATAACATTGACAACAAAATCGGCACGGAATAGATGATGTATATTTTGGATTTCAGGTTCTCCGCGATGTTCCGTTCCGAACAAAAAGGAGCACGGGTATGATTACTCGAAGAGAATTCATCAAGTCGGGAAGCGTCGCGGCCGCGGGTGCCGCATTGTCGTCGGTAAACGCTCTGGCGCAAGACAAAAAGAAGCCGCTTGTTTCGGTTGCCAAGGGCACGCCCGAAGAGATTGTAAAAAAAGCGGTGGATGGTCTGGGTGGAATCCAGAAGTTCGTGAAACAGGGGGACCGGGTTGTGCTCAAGGCAAACATGGGTTTCCCAAATCCGCCCGAGTGGGGAACGACAACCCACCCGCTAATCGTCAAAGCCACGGCACAGTTGTGCCTCGACGCCGGCGCCCAGCGGGTCATCGTGGCGGACAATCCGCTGCGCGACGGAGCCGTATGCAAGGAGAAAAGCGGCATCGGCGCCGCGCTTGAGGGGATGAAGGGCGTGGTGGTCGCGCTTTTTGAAGACCAAAAATTCTACCAGGACACGCCTATTCCGGGCGGCAAGCAACTCAAGACTACCGCAATCGCGAAGGAAGTGCTCCGCGCCAACTGCCTCATCAACATCCCCACCGCGAAATCCCATTCCGCGACGGGCGTGAGTCTCGGGATCAAGAATCTTATGGGGCTGGTGTGGGACCGCAAGTTCATGCACGAACAGGTGGAACTCAACCAGGCGATTGCCGACCTGCTTCTTGTCATCAAGCCGAACCTTACCATCGTGAATGCGGTGTATGCCCTTCTCACCAACGGCCCGAGCGGACCCGGAAAGACCGAAGAGCTCAACACGGTGGTGGCAAGCGCGGATCCCGTTGCGGCCGATTCCTACATGGTGAGCATCGCGCGGTGGTACAACCGGGAATTCAAGGGTACCCAGGTAAAACACATCAAGAACGCCTACGACATGGGGCTCGGCGAGATCGACATTGAGAAAATGGACGTAAAGATGGCATAACGATAGTTCCGGCACAGGGCACAGCTTGTTTTCTCTGTGCCCTCTTTGTTTTTCCCCTTAACCCTTTAACCCGCAAAAATCGCATTATGAAATTGTCACTATTCCGTCGAATCACCCAGGCCGTCACGTTTTCAATTTTCATCGCGCTTTTCCTTTTCACCGCCTACCCTTACAGCGCGAAAATCCCGGTCGACGCGTTCCTTCGCCTCGATCCGCTCGTGGCGACCGTGGCCATGATAGGCTCGCGCGCTTTTATCGCCACCATGATCTGGGCCGCCGTCCTCCTCGTCCTGTCGCTGGTTATCGGCAGATTCTTTTGCGGATATATCTGCCCGCTCGGAACGCTCATAGACCTTGCCGATTTCCTGATTCACGGTAAGAAGCACAAGAAAGAGACCGTCGAGCCGAAGCCGAACCGAAGAATCAAATACTACGTTCTCATCGGCGTTATCGCCGCCTCGCTGCTCGGCGCCAATTTTCTCGCGTTTTTAAGCCCCATGTCCATCGCGCCGCGCGTGTTTTCGCTTGTATTGTTTCCACCCATCGTATGGCTTATCAACGGAACGGTGGACCTGTTTCGGCCCGTGCTGCTCGCTCTCGGACTCGACACCTTCACCCAGGTAAATTTCGCCCGGTATTTCTTCTCCTCCGGAGTGGCCACGTTCTTTCTCTTCGCGGGCATCGTAGCGCTGAGCTTCTGGCGCAAGCGGTTCTGGTGCAGATATATATGTCCCACCGGCGCCTTTATATCCTTGTTCTCCAGGTTCGGCCTTGTCAAGCGGCAAGTGAACGACGCCGCCTGCATCGATTGCAAGCTGTGCGCGGCAAAGTGCGACTTTAAGGCCGTGTCCCTCAATCCGCGCAACACCGTGCTCTCGGAATGCGTGCTGTGCGGGGATTGCGTCGGCGCCTGTAAGAAGAATGCCGTTTCAATCGGCTTCGGCGGTTTCGGTTTCGGCAAAGCGGACCCGGCCCTCAACATTGAGCGCCGCGGGTTCATACAGTCGTCTGCCGCGGGGCTTCTCCTTGCCGCAACCGCGAAAGCCGGGCTCAACAGTCCCAAAAACCTCAACGGACGTTTCATTCGCCCTCCGGGTTCCCTGCCGGAGTCCGAATTCCTGGCACGCTGCATCCGCTGCGGTGAATGCATGAAAACCTGCAAAACAAATGGGCTTCAGCCCGCGGGTTTCGAAGCAGGATTCGACGGCCTCTGGACTCCTCACCTCGTGCCGCGGCACGGCCCCTGCGAAGACAAATGCAACATGTGCGGCCACGTGTGCCCTACCCAGGCCATTCGCGCGCTCCCCTTGGAAGAAAAGCAATTCGTCAAGATGGGTACGGCCGTAATAGATCGTCACCGTTGCATCGCGTGGGAGCAGGAGAAACTCTGCCTTATTTGCGCCGAAATCTGCCCCATCCACGCCATTGATTCCATGGTAGTGGACAATTTTAAAGGACCTTTTAAGCGGCCGTTCGTTATGGACGACAAGTGCATCGGCTGCGGATACTGCGAAATGGCTTGTCCGGTCTATGGCAGAGCGGCCATTGAAGTGTATTCAATCGGCGAGGACCGAATCAAAAAGGGCTCCTATATAACCGAAAAGAAAAAGGCGCTTCGTGCAATCAAAGAATCCGCGGCGGAAAACAATATCAGCGCCGAGACTATGGGATCAGGAGGAGAAGTATCACATAACGGGACAAAGTCTCCCCTCCCCCAGCAGACAGCCCCATCAAATCAGAATACCATCCCCGGTTCCGGCGAGGAATTGCCCAAAGGATTTACCGAATAAACGGGACTACTTCGCGGACCGAGGTATTTACCCTGTCTTTACCTAAAAAAAGGTGGCCCTTGGGGGGGAACATCAAGAATTTGGTTCCTGCCCGGCTAGGTTTAGGATAATAAGGTAATCTTCCTGCTTCCTTAGACAACGGTATTATTTGAGCCAGCCATAATCCACATTAGTCAAATAGTCCTGAAATGCCTTAAATTTCAATACTAAGGCATTCGTAGTAAAATTGAGGGGGAAGAAATGAGGAGGGAGAGGAAAGAGAAGGGGTGGAAGTTTTTTCTTTTCTCTGCAATAGCGATAGGATGGACGGTCATCATGTCATGCACGGACAAAGGAACCAATCCCCAGGCAACGCTGGCCGATCTTTATGTAACCACGCAGGTGATGGGGTGGGTGGCCGATGTAAGCAGCGATTATACCCCGCAACCGGCAAGCGCCCTTGTTCAAACCATTGATGGTGACGCACCCCAGTATGTGGACGCCGGCCTTGTGGAGTGGTTCAGGGAAAAGATGCACGGCGGCGACAGTGCGTCCTCTACCAGCGGCCAATACGATTTTATAAGTTTTGTCCACGACTATGGAACAACATCGAAAGCCAAGGTACTGTTCGACACCATAGTTGCCCACAATATATTTCAGAACCCAAAAGACACCTTTTCCGATACCGTTCATTTATCGCAATTCTCCACTTCGCAGGCCCAGTCCAAGCGAACACAGGGCGGAATTCAGGTTTATGCTACGTTCGGCAGATATTATTTCCAGTTGTCACTCATGGGCTACGCAGATCCGCTGACTGCGGTTCCGGATGCGGAGAAATTTTTGACCAGGTATAAAGAAGTGGCCGTGCAATGAATTAAGAAAGAGTTGCCATCGGTGGGAGGAAGATAATTATATTGAAACCAAGAACCCGTTTGTATAAAACGATGCGTTTATAAATTTTTACGGACAAAATTTATATTATTCCTTATATTGTTAACCGGACGTTAAACGGTTCATTAGTCACAAGGGGAGAGGGGGGAAGAAGGATGGAAATACGAGGAATGAAGAAGGGATGCTGGATTCTGGGGGGTGTGCTTTGCTGTGTGGGGGTTGGGATCATCGCAATGTGCAGCCCGACGTCGCCAAGTACACCAACCAAATTGGACGATCTTATCGTTACGAACCAAATTCAAGGCTGGTCCGTCGATTCGACCGTGGCGGACACGGTAACCCACGTAACGGATGATAATATAAACTTGTTCGTTGACGGCGGAAAGATTGACTATTGCGGCGAATGCAATGGTTCCGGCCCCATGAAATCGGGCATCGTCACCTTTTTAAAGACCGCAGTGGGCTACGGAGTCGAAGTGTTTGTGCTCGACTACGGAACGACAGCAGACGCAACCGCGGAATTCAATGTGTGGGCGGGTAAATACTCTGCCGCATCCTTAGAAACGATATCACCGTTCGCCAACACGACAGCCATCGGGCACGCCTCAAACGGTGCAATCACGGCATTCGCGCATTTTGGAAAATTCTATTTGGAACTGCGGTTTTCAAACTATAATGGAGAGACGGCTATTGCGGTAGCTGACGCAAGTACATTTTTAAGTTATTACAACTCAAAAATTAAGTGATGGTTTTATTTTTTACACTCTTTTTGTATAGGGGGAAAGCCTATGAGTAAGAAAACGCTGGAGAGCAGGCGGAATTTTCTAAAAGTATCCGCAATGAGCGCGGCGGGTCTCAGTATTATGGGCCCCATGGCAAAAAAAGCCCGGGGCGCCACAATCACTACTACTCTTGCCAACCTCAGCACAACGCCGATTAATACGGACGTATCCAACCTGCGCGTGGCTTTTATTACCGACGCCACTCCCGGAACCGTTACAGCCACATCAATGGTTCGAACCACCAATTATCCTGGTTGGGGCAGCTTCAACAATCCCACCAATACGACGACGGGCGTCAATTATACCACGGTAAAAGCGAATATGGACAAACTGGCGTGCGCGCTTGCCAGCAAGACCAATGCAACAGAAGCGTGGGCCACGCTTTTAAAAATTCCTTCAAACAAAACCTGGGGCACTGCCAAGGCCGTTATCAAGCCCAATGCCTTTGCAGGAGATCATCCTTCCATTCCCATAGTATCAAAAATATGCGAAGTGCTTATCGGCTTTGGAATGCCGGCCGGCAATATCACGATCTGTGATACGGGTGGGGATTGCGGTATCTATCTGGGAACAGGCAAATGCCCCTCCGGTGTTTTAACGAGCAGTGAACGCGGCAACACGGTTGCGTGGCCGGCTTCCGCGGGAGGGGAGTCGTTTGGAGCAGCCACCGCCATTGACGGCGCAGATATTCTGGTAAACATTGGGTGCAATAAAGGCCATAATCAATACAGTGAATATAGTGGCGTTACAATGTGCCAAAAGAACATGAAAGGTGCGATATGGTTCAACTGTGGTGAGAACGACGCCACAAAAGGCACAAGACGTCTGGTCAACACAAATTCGTGCTCCTACATTGTAGGCAATATCCCTACCACATATCCCGCACGGCAGCAACTCTGTATCGTTGATTCGCTGTGGATGGGGGACGCCGGCGACTGGGGCGGCGGTATTTCCAATGGAAACAACGGCAATTCTATTTTGATGGCCACGTTTCCGGGCGCAGTCGACTACGTGACGACCATGAAAGTAAGAGTGACAAAAATGGCGGCAAGCACGTGGAACCAGCCCATTGTGGATCGTTTTATTACAGGGTATGGATATACCGCGGCCGATATCACCACGGTGATGACACCCGTTGGCGCGAACGTACCCGGCCCGGGCCTTGTCGACGCGGGTACCACCGAGGTCGTCTACAATGCCCAGGAAAATCCGAACCTTTCCCGCCAGGGTGTCGTGCAGGTTTCGGTATCGGGCAACGGCGCCAGGACTTTCAACAGTTCGCTGAGTCTTTCCAAGGGTGAAACCGTTCAGTCCGCGGAAATCATCAGCGTCCAGGGAAGAAAAATCCGTACTCTGGCCTTGAACTCCGGCAGTAACCGCATTGTATGGGACGGCAGGACCGATTCCGGCAGTCTCGCCAAAGCGGGAACGTATGTCTTGAAAATCAAAGGTCAAAAGACCGTCATCGCCGGGGATGTGATACTTAGCAGGTAAATACTCGTCGATTCTTCTTGTTTGATAAAAGAGCCTTCTCCACGGGGAGAAGGCTCTTTTTTTTGGATACGCTTCGTGGAGAATCCGAATGATGAATGAAGAAGTCGAGACGGGAAGGGGAAATAACCCGTTATCCTTCGTACCCCTTGTATCTCCTCAGTTTCTCCTTTATGAGAACCCTATCAACCTCTAAAACAAACTCGTCTCTCGTAAAGTGCCGTCCCACAAATTTAAAATTGTGCACGCCTATCTTCTGCAACGCCGTTATTTCCTTGTCGGAAAGAACCATGGTTTTCGCCTGCATGTTCCGCTGCATTGCTCGATGTAACGGGCAATGCGCCACATAACTGTCTCCTTCATATTTCGGATCCCAATATAACTGCGATCTTGAAATCGCCGCATAGTGGGCCCGCCTGTTGGGGCAGTACGGAACACATCGCTCATTGATGAGGATTTCAAGCTTATCAACCCCAAGCCGGCTCATCAATTCATACCTGCCATTGTACTCGGGAGGGAGCACGAGCAGGTCGACTTCATCGATTCGTTTTTTCAAGAAAGGCACGGAGAGATTCTTTTGGGACGTTGCGGAACTGATGATTTTGTATTTTGGATAATTCTTTCTTACGTAATTTTCTATGATTGGATTTCCGGTAATGACCGCGTTCATCGGATTATGAGCGACTTCGAGGGTCAGGTTTGCCCGTTCGTCCCCCAGGTCTTTTTTCCCAATCAACATGTTGGAATAGGTGTATCTGATTCCAACCCCTTTTTCATTATAGGAGCGGACGAGGGATTCCATGCCCTCCGGGTCGTACCATAAATAATTTACCTTTTTATACCATTCTTTCTCATCCGCCATATTCGAATGAAACTGGACAAAGTTCCTTCCGCCATTCCACGTTACATTGGGAAACGTACCATATAATGATGAAATTACAAAGCGGTGTTTGAGAATCCCCTTGCTGGAGAGTAGATCATCTACGACGCCGAGACGGTTTGCAAAGGCGCCGAGGGAAAGCTTCTGTTTCTTCATGCGTGCCGGTTTCTTTGATTATACTGCTTTAAAAATTTTTCTCGATTTCGGCCTTCAACATAAATCCGCCCCCGGTTGTTGCGATCTTCCCCTATTAAGAGCACCTCATATAGGGAAATACTTCGTCCCTATGACGGCATTGCAAACGGCCGGTATTTATTCTTCACGAGCATCGTATCTGCTTCCCAAACAAACTTATCCCTCGACAGGTGACGTCCCACGAACTTGAAATTATGGACGCCCAGTTGCTGCAACACGGTTATTTTTCTTTCCGAAAGCGCCAGGGTATCAACAGGCACGTTTTGCACCATGCCCCGGTACACCGGACAACGCGAATAGTAACTGTTCTCCTGAAAGCCCGGGTCCCATGTTAGCTGCGATTGTGATATCCCTTTATAATGGGCCTGCCTATTGGGACAATAAGGAACGCATCGTTCATTGATGAGAATCTCAACCTTGCCAACTCCGAGCTTGCTTATCAGCGTATATTTGTCATTGAACTCGGGCGGAAGTACCAAAAGGTCGACTTCATCGATTCGCTTCTTCAGGAAAGACACGGAAAGGTTGCTTTTCGACGTGGCGGAGCTGATAATCTTAAACTTAGGGTAATACTTCCGGACATATTCTTCTATAAGCGGGTTCCCTGTAATAACCGCGTTCATCGAATTATGTGCAAGCTCCAACGTCAGGTTCGCCCGTTTGTCACGAAGATTTTTTTTCGTAATCAAGGCGTTGGAATAGGTGTATCGTACGCCTATACCTTTCTCGTTGTAGGATCGTATGAGCGATTCCATGCCCTCTGGGTCGTACCAAAGATGGTTCACCCTTTTGTACCATTCTCTTTCACCCGAGATATTGGAAGCATGATGGATGAGGGTTCTGCCGCCGTTCCAAAGCACGTTCGGGAAAGAGCCGTAGACCGAAGAAACGACAAAATGATGCTTGAGGATGTTTTTACGGGACAGAAGTTCGTCAACTATGTTGAGACGGTTGACAAAGGCCCCTATTGAGAGATTTTGCTTCCGCATGTATGCCGGCTATGCCTTTCGCGCCGCACTTCCGTTCACAAAAAGATGCGACGCGGTCAAGGCTCACTGATGCCTTGTGTCTACTGTTTTACGTATTTCATCAGATAAATGACCCCCGTGCTTTCATCCCTGCCGGCCGCATAGACTATACCCGGCCCCGCCTCGACCCATGAGTAGTTGAAGGTTCCGGATATGGCGAGACCGTTAGGGCTTGTTTCCGGCACGTTTTTGATGACACCATTGATAATTTTTCTAACATAGACGGAACTTGAAGTATAGTCAGGGTAACTGGCATAAGAGACATAACAGGTATCCCCAACGGCGTTCAAACACGGCTGCCTGGATCCGCTCGTAGTAATTGTTCCATAGCTGGTCCAAATGCCGGATTTTAAGTTGTATACGGTTGGGTTCGCTCCGCCATCCGAAACCAGCACAAACAGGTTGTTGTTTGAAAAGACTGTCTGTAAGGGAGCAGAGTAAGCAACATCGAAAACACTATCTGCTGCCGTCAAGCCGGCACCTACCCATGAAGTTCCCGATTTTTTCTTTATGGTAAATCCTCCTGGACCACGGTAGGTGATATATGGAGTTCCATCCGACGAGAAAACAAGAACATGATAATCTTTTTCTTCTTGGTAATAGTTTCTGTATAGGGCGCCACCTATTGTGTCGGTCGATACCATTTGGCCGGTAACCGTGTTGTATTTCATAAAGGAGGTAACTTGCGGACCGCTAAAACCTGCAGGAACGAGATCGTCCAACAAATATATTGATCCCGTTGGAGAAATTGAGAGATCGGCAAAGTTCGACCATGCATAATCGTACTGTGATGTAAAAATCGTCTGCCACGTACCACCCTGTAGTCTAGAGACTATAGTCGCTGTGTTGGTTTGCGTGGATACGTACCCCAAATATGGTGTTGTACCATCAGCTGAAACGCCCAGGGACAGCATATTCGCAGGTAAGCCATCAACCGGTCCACCACCAACAATATCCCATGAATTACCGTTAAGTTTCTTTATATAGGTTTTATGATCATCAATGTCAACATAAGCTATATAAAGGTTGCTATTGGCTAATTTCATTGAAAATCCCAAGTAATTAGCGACCGCGATTCCGGTATTATTCACCAGTTCCCATCCTTCTACTCTCACTACCCTCGTCTTCTGCACCGCCGCATTTCCAGCCGCGTCGGATACGCTGTACGTAATAGTGGTTCTTCCTACGACTCCGGTATTTACCGTCCCGGACTTTGCAATACGCGTCGAAATGTTGCCGTCCTTGTCGTCTGCCGCCGTTGCGCCGGGGTCTGTCCATGTTGCATTAAGGGGCAAGGTAGTGTCGGCGGCGCCGGTGAGTGTAATAACGGGCGGCGTTACGTCGTTGACGGTAAGCGCGGCCCAGTTCGAGGTGTCCGTACCGGCGCTGTTCGTGACCGCGACCCTATATTGTCCGGCGTCTGCGTATGCCAGCGCGGTTTTTTGATAGGTTGCGTTTGTACCCAGCACGGTACCCGATCCCTGCTTGAACCACGCATAGGTTGGTGCGGGATACACATCGGAATTTATGGTGACCGAAAACACCACCGAGCCGCCCTTGTCCCGCGATTGACTTTGAGGATGCACCTGTATGGCGGGCGGAACAAGGATTGTAACCTGCGTACTCGACGAATCGCTGCCCGCGGAATTTGAGACGACCACTTTGTAAACACCTCCGTCCGCAGACGAGCAGGTTTTGGAATATGAACCGCCGGACGCGTTAGGGATGCTTGCGCCGTTGTAATACCACTGATACGTGGGTGTGGGAATCGCGCCGGCGGCAATCGTGACGGAAAGCGACAATGTGTTCCCCGCCTTGACGGAAGTGGTGGCGAGAAGAGGAACCGTTATTCTGGGCGCGACGTTTACGGTAAGGGTCGTAACCGAGGAATCCTTGCCTGCCGAATTCGACACCACCACCTTGTACGTTCCGTTGTCCGACGACTGCCACGCTTTGGAATACTGCTTGGACGTGGCGCCCGATATCGAGACGCCGTTGAAATACCATTGGAACGTCGGCGCGGGGTTTGCGCCGGACGCGGTATCGACCGCAAGCGCGACCGTGCTGCCTGGGTTCACCGCCGTCGTGGCGCTCAACCTCACGGACAGCGTGGGCGCGAGATACAGCCTGAGGTGCGTGGAAGAAGAATCCATTCCCGCGTTATTCGATACGACCACTTTGTATATGCCGGTATCGGCTGCCGACCACGTCTTGGAATATTGTTTTGAAATCGCTCCCTGAATCGCCGTGCCGTTGAAATACCACTGAAACACCGGTACGGGTGACACGCCCGGCACGGTATCCACCGTAAGCGCGGTTGATGCGCCGACGTTTACATAGGTAACCGCCGGCAGCTTTACCGACAGCGCAGGTCCGAGATTCACCGAAAGCTGGCTGCTGGAAGAATCCCTCCCTACCGAATTCGATACGACCACCTTGTAGGTACCCGCGTCCGCGACGACCCACGACTTCGTGTACTGCCGGGAGGTCGCACCCTGGATCGCGGCGCCGTTGTAGTACCATTGGAACGCCGGCGCGGGATACGCTCCCGGGACCGTATCAACCGTCAACGTCAGCGCGCTGCCCTGGTTGATCGATATGGTGGCCGCGAGTTTTGTCGACAGCACGGGCGGAACGTTCACGACAAGTTTCGTGCCCGAAGAATCCCTGCCTGCCGCGTTCGACGCGATAACATAGTAGGAGCCGGCATCCGCGCCCGTCCACGTCTTGGAATACTGTTTGGACGTTGCGCCCGGAATCACGGCGTCGTTGAAATACCACTGCCAGGATGGGGCCGGAACGGCGCCGGCCGCAATGTCCACGCTCAGGGGCGTGGCGGTTCCCTGGGTGACGGTGGTGGTTGCGTTGAGTTTGGTGGAAAGAACAGGCGCGACGTCGACCGTTACCATGGTGCCCGTGGAATCCCTGCCCGCGGCATTCGACGCGATGACGTGGTAGTATCCCGCATCGCTCGCCGCCCATGTCTTGGAATACTGCTTTGCCACGGCGCCCTGAATGGCAACGCCGTTGAGATACCATTGATACGCCGGAGCGGGAACAACGCCCGCGGCGACCTCGACCGACAGGGAGGCCGTCGCGCCGGAAATTATCGTCGTGGTCGCGGGGAGTCTGGTCTCGAACACCGGCCCCACGCGAACCGACAGCCTGGCCCCGGACGAATCGGCACCCGCCGTGTTCGTAACGACTACTTTGTAATACCCGGAGTCGTCCGGCGTCGCGCCCGTTTTCCTGTAGGTGTTGAAGTTGTTTGAAATCAACAATACGTCGTTTTTGTACCACGAATACAGGGGCGCGGGAAAAACGTCCGTGTTCACGCCCACCGTAAACACGACCGAATCCCCCCTGTTGACGGTCTGCGAAACAAGGGACTGCGTTATTTTCGGCGCGCTTTTGCTGGTATCGACCCTGATTGACACCTTGGCCGAAAAGATGCTCCACCGGGAGCCGTCGAAGGCCTGGAACGTGAAGTAATCGGCGCCGATAAAATTGTTGGCCGGCGTGTAGACCGCGTTCGATTTCGTCGAATCGGACAGTATTATCGTTCCGTGCGTGGTCTGCGTGTCGATTCTCCAGGCGGCGATTTGGTCGCCGTCGGGGTCGGGCGCCGAAAGCGTCACGGAAAGCGGCGTATTGCGGCCCGTCGAAACATTCTGCGGCTGCGGCTCCGGCGGCCGGTCCACGTTTACGACGGTAAGAACGATCACGAGCGGGCTGCCGGCAACGCCGTCCGAAGCCGTAACGACAACGTTGTATGTTCCTTTGTCGCTGTACGATGGGGAATATTTCCATACGGCCCCCGCAAGCGAGTCGTTTGCCGGACTCCCGTTCTGAAGCTGGAAGGTGATAGTGTCGCCGTTTGCGTCTTTTGCCGAATCCGCGAGATTAAGGGAAAGCGAAGTTCCCTCGTTTATCGAAACATGAATGGTGTCGTGCGGCCATTGTGGCGGGGCGTTGACGCTCCAGGAATACACTTGCGACGACGGCGTAGACGCACCTTTCGTGTTGAAAGCGGTCACATAATAATAATATGACGAACTACTTATATTGTCGGAAAATGCCGTGTCGGAAAGCGTGTCAACGACCTGGAACCCGCCGCTGCTTATCTGCGAACGGTATATGATGTATCCATCGGCGTTGTCCACTTTGTTCCACTTGAACTTAAACGTTCCGTTCGCCCGCGAAACTCCCGTTACCCCCTGCACCTGCGCGGGAAGGCTGATAACGGCGCTCACGGTAATCGCCGCCCTCACGGTGTCGGACAGAGGAGGGATGCCGTTGTCGGTCACGGAAAATACGGCGGAGTCGGTTCCGATGAACGAGGAAGGCGGCGTCCATTTAAAAATCGCCCCCGTCAAGGTCGCACCCTGCGGCCCTTTGACGAGGAAAAACGCGTGCGTCTGACCCGCGTCGGGATCCTGCACCGAAAGCGACAGGGAGCATGTCTGGGCCGGAATTATGTTGCGCACGCCGGAAACGTTTAGAATGGGAGGGCTGTTTGGCGTAGGGATTCCGGCGATGACAATGGTGGCCGTGACGGTTTTCTCGGTACCGCCCGCAAAAACCACGGCCGAAACGGTACGGGTTCCCGCCGAACGGAACGTGATAGTAACGCTCTGTGCTTGGGTCCAGGCAGTGGTTTTGTCAAAAACGTGTACCGTGTCGGTATCGGCGGCGCTATAGACCGTTACCTTTACGGAATCGATATAGGAAGGTAGGTAGGCGGTCAGGGTAATAGTTACCGGCTTCCCCACGCTGTCTGAAATGGAGGCGCCGTTCGTTTGTCCGGTGGAATTCTCGAGCTCGGGCGTTACCGTGGCGTCGGAAGGATTGAACGGACTTTGTTGCTCGGTACAGGTAAGGAGGGCAAGCGAGGCTACGGATACGGCCAGCCACGAAACAAATCTAATACTACGCATGTGAAAATCTCCCCTTAAGAGTAAACGTTCGAACTCTTAATATAACAAATCGCCTACTAAAAAATTACACCGCTGCTTTTTCCGCGAGTGTGACTGCCGTCACACGTTCCGGCGACGGCGGCGCGGCGTTATTTTCGGGATGGAACGGGAATGATGCCGGAATGCCCTGCCTATAAATTTTTGAGCAGTCTTTTCACGATGTCGTTGGTTCCCATTCCCTCGGTCTCGGCGTGGAATGAGCGAACGATCCTGTGACGGAGCACGCAGGGGGCGGCGCGCTTGACGTCGTTTATGTCGGGAGACGGCCTGCCGTCGAGCGCGGCGTACGCCTTTGCCGCAAGAACAAGATACTGAGACGCGCGCGGACCCGCGCCCCACGTTATGTATTGTTTCAGATCGGCCGGGCATTCGGGGCCTTCGGGCCGCGTCGACCTGACGAGCTTGACCCCGTATTCGACCACCGAATCGGCTACGGGCACCCGGTGGATCAAATCGCGGAACCGTTCCACCCGCGCTCCGGCAAGGAGCGCGGAAAGAGGCTGCGCGTTCGACGGGGCGATGGCCCGTGCTATGGCCACCTCCTCGGCATGGCTTGGATACCCTATTTCCACAAAAAACATGAACCTGTCCTGCTGCGCTTCCGGGAGCGGATAGGTTCCCTCCTGCTCTATGGGGTTCTGCGTGGCAAGCACCCAGAACGGCGACGGAAGAGGATACGTGACCCCGGAGGAGGTCACTTCGCGCTCCTGCATGGCCTGCAAAAGGGCGGATTGCGTTTTGGGGGGCGTACGGTTGATTTCGTCGGCAAGGACGATGTTGGAAAACACGGGCCCCTCTACAAATCTGAATTCCCGCGAGCCGCCGGCCCGGTCTTCGTATAGTATCTCGGAGCCGGTGATATCGGCCGGCATGAGGTCGGGGGTGAACTGGATGCGGTTGAATTTGAGCGAGAGGCACTCGCCGATGCTGCGGATGAGCGTGGTCTTGGCCAGCCCCGGAACGCCCACGAGCAGGCAGTGTCCGCCTGCAAAAAGGCATGCAAGAAGGTCGCTTATCACCGCCTCCTGGCCCACGACCCTCTTTGCCAGCTCCGCCCTTATTTTTCCGGCGGCATCCCGAAGTTCGGCCAGCATCTCCCCGTCATTCATCGGTGCCACGGTCCTCCCGTTCAATGTTCTTCTCCGCTTCGGAAATGTCCCTGAACGTGACGTTCAGCCTGAAAAAATAATACAACCCCAGCAACGTGACCGCGCAATAGGGAATCGCGTGATACAGAATGGTGACCGCCTGCGCCTTGTCGCGTTCCAGCCCGCACAGCACAAGCCCCTCGAGCATGACGGCATGGAGCGTTCCAACGTAACCCGGCGCGAGCGGAATGGCCGCGCCCAGGGCCGCGAACGCCTGTGAAAAGAAGCACTCGAAAATTCCAAATTCCTTGTCTCCCACCAGAAAGAAGACAATCAGGGCATAGCACAAAACGATGCCCGCCGAAAGCGCAACGACGAGCGCCGTTTTTACGGGAGAAAACGTCCAATCGAGCGTCGAAGCCACGTCCGCGCCGATGCGTCGTATGCGGGGGCGGGCGGCTTTGGGCGCGATGTTTACGACCGCCTTGAGCATTCCCCGAACGCGCGCCGGAAACAGCGAATAAGCGGCAATGAGCACGATACCGCACGCAACCGCCGCCGCGAGCACGACGGCGAAGGAATGCAGGGTGACCGTATTTATCATGGAGGTTTTCGTTCCACCGCCGATTTCCGGCACGAGAAATACCGGCACAAAAAGGCAGACGCCAAGAACGAGCACATCGATTCCCCGTTCGAGCAGAAGCGAGCCGATGCTGACCGCCGCGCCGTATCCGTTCCTGCGCCACAAAAGGACGACCCGCGCCGCCTCCCCCATTCTCGCGGGAAGGATGTTGTTTATCATGAATGCGATGCAGGTGATGGGAAACAATTGTTTTTTATGGGACCGGGGGGGCGACGGCAGCATGACGGCCCACCGGGCGGCCCGGAGCCACACGGAGCCGAGCGACAGCAGAATTCCGGCGACGATTCCCACCGGCTTCGCGTGCGACAACTGGTACGCGAGGCCGTGCATGTCGACGCTGCGAAAGAACACGAGCAGCCCCGCCGCCGCGAGGCAGGCGCCGAGCACCCATTGGAGCACACGCGAAAGCTTCACCCGTTCTCCAGCCTGTTGAAGACAAGACCCGAAAAGAACTTGGGGAAAAAGTTCGTCGATTTCTGCGGCATCCGTTCCCCGCCCGACACGACGGCGTTTACCGTCGCGATGTCCATGGGCCGTAAGAAAAACACCCCCCGGTAGGAGCCGGGCGAGCGCATCGCCTCGCCGTACGCGGCGTCGGCGTCGTTGACATAATCGCATATGTCGTGAAGCACGGTGCCGTCGAGTGGAAGGGACAGCAGCCTGTTGACGACGATGGAATTGATTTTCGACACGTCGAGCCGGTTCCACCGCCGCGACATGCCGCCCGGATTGGCGGCGAGGTACCGATCGCCCGCGGCGTTGAGCGAAAGGCGGTACAGGCGTCCGTCGGACGTGTCGAGCAGGAGCATCTCCGCGTTGTTTTGCGCCGCAAGAAAGTCCCGCACCGCCGCGGCGGACGCCGTTCCCGCGTCGGAGACGTCGAAGAACTCCGCGAGGGCGACATGCAGGGGACCGACGTTGGCGCCGGGCGATTTCCGCATGACGCGGTGAAACGGCCGGATCACAAGGCCCGGATCGGCCATGGAGACGAGCGCCATGATCACCCACGCGTGCGCGGGATTGCCGGTGTCGCGGTAGAACGCAAGCGCGGTTTCGTACCGGTGGTGGCCGTCGGCGATAAGGACGTTTTTTCCGGCCAGCGCCCGCGTGACGTCGGTCAGCGCGCGCGGATCGCGGGTACGGTACAGCGAATGCCGCACCCCTCCCTCGGAGTCAAACACGCCGGAAGGCGGCCCCTGCACGCACGAAGCAATCACGCTGTAGAGCGGGCCGTCGTCGGGCACGAGGCCGAAGATAAGCTCGGAATGCATGCGCGTCTCGTCGAGCAGCTCGTAACGATCTATTTTGGGGCCGGTAAGCGTGTATTCGTGCGGCAGGACGATTTTCTGATCGTATTCGGTAAGTTTGACAAGCGCGATGACGGCGGTACGATTGCACATCGTCTCGGCATTCCCCCGCTTCACGGGGAATTCGTGCCGGTACACATACAGGGACGGCTCGGGGTCCCGCACAAGCGTCCCCGAGGCAATCCATTCGTTCAAAAGCGCGGCGGCGCGTTGATGGCGATCCCGGTTGTCCGTGTCGAACGGCTCTTTTCTGTTCTGGATTATCCGCACCACGTTTCGGGAATCCCCGCCGTAGAGGCGCGAAACGGCGGACGCGTCGATCATGTCGTACGGCGGGGCGGNAAAACGTCCCAGG